>Ga0129315_1001313_pt1 | contig 10422 bp, 18 predicted proteins | sample Cm827metagenome_FD_94432 | JGI IMG/M metagenome (GOLD analysis project Ga0129315, IMG submission 94432) | Eastern black-and-white colobus group fecal microbial communities from Wisconsin, USA - Cm827 metagenome | ecosystem: Host-associated > Mammals > Digestive system > Large intestine > Fecal...
GGAGCGCCTGACGAGACGGGTTGTCACCATGGAGAAGCGGAATGGATTGGAGGGCGCGCCCACAGGGCCGCAGGAGGGAGCTAAGTCGATATGAACAAAAAAATCCTTGATGTAACGTGTGGATCTCGCACTATTTGGTTTGATAAAAACCATCCCGCGGCGTTGTATTGTGATAAGCGAAAAGAAACCTACCTAGGATATTGGAAAAGCGGTGATGGCAAATCTACCCGAAATTGTATTATAGATCCCGATGTGTGCTGTGACTTCACGGCGCTACCCTTCCCGGACAATTCTTTTCCGCTGGTAGTATTCGACCCGCCCCACCTGACCGGGGCAAAGGAAACGGCATGGCTGGTCAAGAAATACGGTAAGCTGGACGAAAATTGGATGCAGATGCTCCATGACGGTTTCCAGGAGTGTATGCGGGTATTAAAGCCAGATGGCGTCTTGATCTTTAAGTGGAGCGAATACGACATTCCGGCAGCGGAGGTCTGGAAAGCTATTGGACAGAAGCCCCTTTTTGGACACCACAGCGGAAAAAGGATGGGCACCTTTTGGAGCTGTTTTATGAAATTGGAAGGAGCGAACGATGACTGAACGGGAATTGATACGGGCGCTGCGGTGCACGTCAACGCCGGGTGGACCGTTGATGGACTGCGAAAAATGTCAATACCGGGTAGTGGAGGCCGTGCCCGAACACTTGAGAGAGCAGGTCGGATCCGATGAATGGGAAGGCTGCGATGCCGACAAGATCGGGGTTGATGCCGCCGACCGCCTGACCGCCGTGTTGGGTGAGCTGGAGCGAGTGACGCGGGAGCGGGATGCGGCGGTGGAGTGTATACAGTTCATTGCGACATACATGGAACTTGATTCCATGAAAGACATTCGCAAAATGATTGAGACGTGGAAAGCGGACGGAAGGAGACGGAAACGTGAAAAAGATACCCATATGTAGGCAGTGCGAGTACATGAAGCTGATCGGAAGAGCGCGAATTACTGGCAACAGCCGTCTGGAAGGGCCGCGCGGAGACTGTATGTGTGAGCATCCCAAGGCTGTGGAGACTTTCGAGCGAGTTTTACCGCGCAGCCCCAGGATGGCGGCCTTTATCGGATTCACGAAACCCGGCGAGGAATATCCGAACATCAAGACATCGCCGCGCTGGTGCCCCCTGCGCGAGAATGGGTGATCGAGTTTGAGCGGATCAGCAAGGATGAGGCCCTTGGAGGTGGCAGGGATTGAAGAAATACTCTGAATTGTTGGAATGCTGGGAACAAGAAGCCTATCACGACCATTACGGCGAAGATTGGCTGGTTGAGATTGGTGAGGGCGTGAAGTTTTATGCCGTTAAATGTGAAGCGGAGGGAAAGCGGCCGACCTTTGCGGGGCTAATCCGGCACATCAAAAAAAAGAGATGCTGCTCACCGACGGAGGATGGACAGGATGACTGTACTGACGCACATTGACCGGGCGCCCTGTGGCACTCCGACGCCGGAAGAAATTTCTCACGACGAAATAGCAAAGCAACACTTTTTGAAATACTGTGATAGCGGAAAATGCATCCGGGGCGCAGCGCACGCCAGTAAAGCAAACTGGCATGAGGGGTTATGCCTGGAATGCGCATTTAATCCTTACAATATGGCGGCTCAGGGGGAGGATGAGGACGATGGCTAGGAGAATAATCCACTGCTGCCTGGATATTGATGGCGGTATCCGCAACGCAAAAGACCTCAAGGGGTGTATCACAGTTGATGGCCGCACACTGATGACCGCAAACGAGGTCAAATCGTTTTTGCGCGAGCAGCTTGCTATGGGCCGTCGAGTTTTGCCGATGGGCGACTGTGATAATTTTGACTACCAGACGGGATGCAAGGGACATGTAGTTGAGGAGGACTGACAATGGCTGAGTATATTGAGCGTGAAGCAGCACTCGCATCGATCCGCGAAAGATGCGCCCCGTGCGGGGAAGGAATCGAAGTGTTGAAAGCGTCCCCCGCCGCCGACGTGGCCCCGGTGCGGGACGGTGAATAGTTGCTTCGTCACGAAGGGTATGGGCATTATTGGGAGTGTTCTGCGTGTCACACAAACCCTTGTATTTATGTGACGAAAGACACAAAATTCTGCCCCAACTGCGGGGCCAAGATGGACGGTGACGAGTGATAATGAAAAACGTTGAAAAGTACATATTTGAGGAGGCGCTGGCCTACTATGGCTCGGAGGCGCAGATCAAGATGCTGTACGAAGAGATGGCCGAGCTCCAGCTTGCCGTATGCAAGAATGGCCGCGGAGCCGACAACCTGGACAACATTGCCGAGGAGATCGCGGACGTGGGCATCATGCTCGACCAGATGCGCCTGTTGTTTAACGTAGAGGCGCGGTCGCGGGATATCCGGGACGATAAGGTGGCCCGGCTGGCGGAAAGGATGAACGCAGGGTGAACGTCGCATACAACATTGACTGCATGGAGTATATGAAAGCGCTACCAGACAAATCCATTGACCTCTGTTTGGCCGATCCACCCTATTTTTCCGGGCCTGAACGGCGCGGGCATTATGGGAGCAAAGTCAGCAAAATTGGTGTCCATAGAGACTATCCAATTTCGCCGCACTGGGAAGTCCCAGGAGAAGAGTTATTCAGAGAGATCTGCAGGGTGGCTAAAAGATGGATTGTGTGGGGTTGCAATTATTTTGAATTTGCTTTCCCGCCCGGAAGAATTATATGGGACAAATGCAATCAAGGTAGCAGTTTTTCTGACTGCGAAATCGCGGCGACGAATTGCCACAAAAGTGTTAGGCTAATCCGCTACATGTGGAACGGAATGATGCAGGGAAAGAGTATTACAGAGGGGCATATCATGCAGAGCGACAAATCGCTGAACGAAAAACGCATACACCCGACACAAAAACCCGTATCCCTCTACGAGTGGCTACTAATGAAATACGCCCAACCTGGAGATCAAATCCTGGATACTCACCTTGGCTCTGGCTCGTCACGCATTGCCGCCTATGAGCTTGGATACGACTTTATAGGCTGCGAAATCGACAAGTATTACTTTGACGCGCAAGAAAATCGATACGGAGACTATACTGCCCAGATCAACCTATTTAGACAGGGGGACCAGAGATGAAACAAGACCTGTGCGGGGCCTGCCTGGCCCAAGTGCGAGCCGATCACGAGATTAAGCTGCTCACCCGCGGCGTGGGCAACAAAATCACCTGCGCCAAGTGCGGGAGACGGCGCTATGGCGGGACGTATGAGGTGACGGCGCGTGACGCTGATAAGCGCAAATGACCTCCACGCCCTCTCAGCGGCCCACAGAGCCCGCAAACCGCTGACCCTTACTCGGACACTCGGAGATACTGCCGTGACCGTCAGGACGCTCCCTGCGAGCGAGGCGTGGGGCGTGAGCTATCTGGTGCAGATCAGGGTCGAGAGAGGGCATAGGACGGATATACAGACGTTTGAGAGCGTGGAGGCGCTCAGGAGGATTTATGACGAGCCAGGAAAAGAAAGCGGAACTGCTGAAATACAGGGAGGCCGAGATGGAGGCTACTCGTCTGGAGGGGGAGATCGCCAGATGGTACTCACGGTCGGAAAAGATGACGACCATGGTAAAGTTGGTTCCAGGCGGATCAAGCGGCGGAAGAAGCATCGAGACCGCGGTGGAGGCCATAGACGATTTGGCTGGCCAGCTTGGTGCGCAGCGGGCAAAGCTCGTAAGTATGCGCAAGGCAATCGGGGCGGCCATTGAGGATGTAGACGACGAAAAATTGCGGAAGGTCCTGCGCCTAAAATACATAGAGGGGATGACGTGGGAGAGAGTTGCAGAGAGTATGGATATGTCTGTGCGCGGCGTTACTAAAATGCACGGGAGAGCCTTGGCGAAAATTAACGTGAGTTCCTTGTAGTTCCCATATTTTCTGTGTTACAACTATGATGGGATTAATCCCAAGCGCTTCCTTGGACTCCACTTTTTCCTCCTCCTTTCCTTTCCCTTCTGGGGCCGGGTTTCCGCATCCCGGTCCCACCTATGCCCTTGTAGCTCAACAGGAGAGCGCCCCACACATCCGGGGGATGTTGTCTGGTGCAAGTCCAGGCCAGGGCTATGACGGTGGAGAGACACTATACCGGGCACCCTACGCGCCTGATGGGACCGGCGAAGGGACATGGCGCCCGCCCTTGTCACGGGGCGAGACGGGGAGATTGTGACTATCCCCGGTGTGCCGACACGGATAAAACGGCTGCGCCCGGTGGAGCGTGCAGAAGAAGAATCCACCTATACGCCGAGTGCAGAGCAGAAACCCAACCCGCAGCCATGGGAACAGCGGTGAGGGCGTGGCGGCTTAACACCGCCTCTCGGCTCCAACCGGGAGACCGGAAAACGACGTGAGCAGTTGTTTGTTGAACCCTGAGTTGCGGCAGGTGGACCGTAACAGAGAGTCGTCCGAGAGGGCGGCTCTTTTTATGGCCGCTGATTTAAGGTGAATTTCATGAAAAAAGAAGATAAATTTAATGATTACGACGGATTTGTCGAGAAATTTAAGCCGGAAAAGACAACGGACGATTGCTACACGCCACCCGCTATTTTCGAAGCAGTAAAAGGATGGGCGTGCGATAAATACGATATCGACCCAGACGGTATCGTCCGTCCATTTTATCCTGGTATGGATTATGAGAATTTTGATTATCCAGATGGATGTGTAGTCCTAGACAATCCTCCGTTCTCGATATTATCAAAAATATGCGCATTCTACTTGGACCGCGGAATTAGCTTCTTCCTCTTTGCGCCATCCCTCACCTGTTTTAGCGGTAGAAGAAACACAATGCGGATGAATCACATCATTTGCGATTGCAGCATCGAGTACGAAAATGGAGCGATAGTACGAACGTCGTTCGTGTCCAGCTTTGGCGGGGATATTGTGGCGCAGACCGCACCCGATTTGACGAAAAAGGTAAACGATGCCGTAGCTGCGCTGCACAAAGAAAGGGTGCGAGAGCTCCCGAAGTACACGTACCCGGACAATATATTAACGTCGGCCATGATGCAACGGTACTCAAAGTATGGCGTAGATATGGAAGTAAGGCGACACGAATGCACGCCGATATATAAACTAGACGCACAGGCGGAGCAAAAGAAAGCCATTTTCGGAGGCGGCCTGCTGCTCTCCAAACGCGCTGCGGCTGAACGCGCTGCGGCTGAACGCGCTGCGGCTGAACGCGCTGCGGCTGAACGCGCTGCGGCGCACATTTGGGCACTGTCGGACCGGGAGAGAGCAATTGTTGATGGCTTAGGGTAATACGTATTACCGATTGGTCGTCGTGGGTAAGTACACCGCGTAAAGCAAGTGGGTGGGTGCGGCGGTGTTTAGAGCAAAAGAGATCCGCCGGAGGATAACCTTCCGGCGGAATGCTGCTGATCTATTGTCTGGATGCCTCTCCGAGGTATGTCTTTAGGCCGTCTTGCAACACCTGGGAGAAGTTCACATGAGCCGCTTCGGCTTCTCTGTTGAGCCATGCGGGGATGGTAAGGGTTTTCTTTACGACACGATTGTTGATTCGGTCCCTGACGGACGGCATGAATACGTCAACCATCGTTATCACGCCGCCATCGTCAGGGCATAAGTCTTTTACTGGCGTGGGCGGAGGGATTACATCACCGTCCTGCTCCATGCCGTACAGGTGCAGGCCAAGCGCTTCCTTCGCGTTACGAAACGCCTCTTCGGAAGAGCCGGCGCAGGGCAGGCAGCCTGGAAGGTCCGGAAACTCGATAGAGATCCCATCATCGTCGTAGTAAAAGAAAGCGGGATAGGCGTAGAAGTTGGGGTACATATAAGCTCCTTTCTGTATGGGGGGCGGGGCTTACTTGAATTTCAGCCCCGCTTGCTTCCCGATGCTGATGAGAGTCCTGATTGGTATGTCCTTAACTGGGTGCGTTACCGTGACCTTACCAGGTTTTGTTGGGTGCTTAAACTGGTGGTGGTCTCCATCACAGGCAACCTCGTACCAACCGTCTGCATTGAGGATTTGAATGACCTCGCGAGATGAGTAGCTCTTCATTTGACCACCTCTCTTAACTATCTATATTATAGCACGTATTATTACACGTGTCAATAGGTGATAGGCAAAAATCAAAAACTTTTATGAGGTGGATGCAGTGAGCACGAATCCGTTCTATGACTCCAGGGCTTGGCGGATGGTGAGGAGCCGAGTTTTACGCGAAGATAACAACGAGTGCCAGATACACAAGGCGCAGCATAAGCACAGGCGGGCAGAGATCGTCCATCACATATACCATTTGGATAAGTATCCGCAGTATGGGTTAATGAAGTTTATTAGGGATCCAATAACCGGAGAAGAAAGGCGGAATCTGATATCTGTATGTCGGGAGTGCCATGAAACAGTATGTCACCCAAATAGGATGCGGGCAGCGGAGTACAGGCCGCCGTTGACGCCGGAGCGTTGGTAATGCCCCGGGTCGAAAAAACGGAGATTAAGATCGGGGTGACCTACTCGGGTGTGTTCTAGACAAGAGAGATTTCTTCGCGCACACGATATGGATTTTGGAGGTGAGAGGGATGGCGAAGGTGAAGAGGGGCGCAAGCGCAGAGCGCGAAAAGATTCGCCGGGACTTGTTAGACCAGATGGAGCGCAACGGGACCGTCGGTGAGCACTACGCTGATCTTGTGGACGACTACATGCGATTGTACGATGTGAAGAATGAATTGCTGACCGACATCGCTTCCAGGGGAGCGAAGGTAGAGGTCGTAACGGCAAGCGGATTGAGAAATATCAAGACCAATGATTCTGTCGGCGATTTACTGAAGGTCAGCATGCAGATGCTCAAGATCGCGGACAGCTTGGGCCTCGACCCCGCCCAAACGGACTGCGGTGCCGGATATGACGACCGGTTGTAAGTACATCGATGACTACTCCGCAGCCATACGAACCGGAACGATCCAAGCTTCAAAGGAAATGCGCCTAGCCGTGGAATATATTGAGGACAAGCTTGCGCAGCCGGGCGTGGTTGTAGATCAGACAAAAACTGAACGAGCCAAGGAACTAATCGAGCGCTATTTCGAGATTACGCTGATGGACTGGGAGCTTTTCGTTTTAGCTCTGGTCCATTGCTATTATGCAGACGACACACTGGTCTTCACTGAGTTTTTGATTATGATGGGCCGCGGAAACGGGAAGAACGGTTTCATTTCTGGTCTGGCGTGGTATTTGACCACCCCGGACCATGGAGTGCAGGGATACAACGTGGACATTATTGCCAACAGTGAGGACCAGGCGAAGACTTCTTTTGATGATGTCTATGAGATGCTAGACCGGAATTGGGGAAAGCTGAAGCGGACTTTCTATAAGTCTAAGGAGCTAATCAAATCTCTCAAAACCGGAAGCTATATCAAGTTCAATACTTCGAACGCCCGCACTAAGGACGGAAAACGCTCCGCCTGTCTGATTTTTGACGAAGAGCACGAGTACGAAAACGATGACAGTATCCGGGTGTTCAAATCGGGATTTGGCAAGCGAAAGCATAGCCGAGTCTTCAAGATTACCACAAATGGCTACGTCCGGGATGGCGTGTTGGACAAGGACCTGGAGATCGCCAAGGCAGTGCTCAACGGGGAGATTAAAAACAGCCGTCTTTGCCCGTTGCTGTACAAAGCGGATGGCGAAGATGATGTGCGGAACACCGCAGCATGGGTTAAGGCGTGCCCGTCGCTCCCATATCTGGAAACACTTCGATTACAAATGCAGCAGGAGTTTAGCGAGATGTCCTACGACAAAAGTGTCGAATTGGACTTTTATACCAAACGAATGAACCTGCCACGCTCTAATATGGAGATTGCTGTAACGGACTGGGAAAACATCGCTGCAAGCAATCGGCCACTTCCGGATATGGATGGATGGGAATGCACTGCTGGGTTGGATTACGCCAGCGTAACAGACTTCGCTAGTGTTGACCTCCACTTTCGAAGAGGAGATGAAAGATATGATATCAACCACTCTTGGCTATGCCTCAGGTCACGTGACCTGGAACGAATTAAGGCACCATGGCGCGAATGGGCAGAAGCAGGACTATTGACCGTGGTGGACGACGTCGAAATACACCCGGATTTAATTGCTGGGTACATACAGAGAATGGCACAGCGGTACTACATTAAGAGACTCGCGCTGGACAACAACCGCTTTGCCCTGGTATCAAGATCGTTAAAGCAAATAGGATTTGACGCAACCGACCACAAGAATGTACACCTGGTGCGCCCGTCGGACATCATGAAGGCCGTCCCTGTTATTGAGAGCGTATTTGTTAATCGGAAATTTACCTGGGGTGACAACCCCACGCTTCGCTGGGCCGTGAACAACACGAAGCTCGTTCGCTCTAGCCGAAACATAGGGTGTGATACTGGAAATTTTGTATACGCCAAGATTGAAGCGAAGAGCAGAAAGACAGATCCATTCATGGCGCTTGTGGCTGCAATGACGATTGAAGACGTTCTGCAGGATGTGGATTATAGCGCCTTGCCAAATATGGACGTTATCATTGGATGATAGGGGGTGATTAAAGTGGCATTCAATTTTTTTAGATGGCTGTCCGGAAAAACGGCACAGGAACCCGAGCCCGTAACATTTGCCGAGTTTTTTGATCTATCTACAGACCTGTACATCCGAGAACTGGCCTTCCAATCCTGTGTAAACCTGGTCGGAAATGTCTTGAGCAAGTGTGAGTTCAAAACCTATGACGGCAACGTGGAGAAAAAGGGAGACGAATATTACCTGTGGAATGTCGAGCCGAATCAAAACCAGAACAGCTCTGCGTTTCTGCACAAGCTAGTACACCAGCTTTTCAACGACCGAACTGCGCTCGTTGTTCAGTACGGGGGGAAGTTGCACGTGGCAGATAGCTTCACGCGAAGGGAGTATGCCTTGTACGATGATCTGTTTGAACAGGTTACCGTAGGTGACTTTACATTCAACCAAACGTTCCGGCAGTCCGACGTGCTTTTCTTTGAAGTAGCCAGCGAGGACATGAGAAGGCTTACAAATGGGTTATACCTGTCGTACGGGAAACTGATCGCTTATGGTATCCAGAGCTACCAGAAATCCCGCGGCACAAAGGGCGCAATGTCGGTGAATGTCCAGATGATGGGAAACGATGAATTTAAGCGCCGGTATGAAGCGATACAAAACGAGGGGTTCAAGCGATTTGCCAACGCGGATAACGCCGTCCTCCCGCTGTACGAAGGGATGAACTTTACCGAATTGGCCCATAAGACATACAGTCAGGAAAACACCAGGGACATCCGAAGCATGATCGATGATGTGACGGACTTCACAGCACGTGCGTTTGGAATCCCGCCGGCATTGCTTGACGGGTCAGTGCAGGACGTTGGTGCGGCTACAGATCAGTTCCTGACGTTCTGCGTGGACCCGCTAGTTGACAACATCCAAGAGGAGATCATGCGAAAGCGATATGGCCGGCAGGCCCTCGCACGTGGAGACTACATCCGCATTGACACCTCATCGATCAAGCATATTGACCTTCTGTCTGCTTCGCCCAACATCGACAAGTTGGTCTCCTCCGGCGTGGTGTGCATCAATGACATCCGGGCCTTACTTGGACAACCATTGATCCTGGAGCCGTGGGCCTACTCGCATTTTATGACAAAAAACTACGCCACTGTGGCCGAGCTATTGAAGGCGCTGGAAGGAGGTGAAACAGCATGAGAAAATTTTACCAACTGGCCGTCAATCAAGAAACGAGAGAGGCTGACGTGACCATCTTTGGCGACATCACCTCTTGGGAGTGGCTGGAGAGCGACGTATCCAGCTACACGCTATCAAAGGAGCTGGGCGGTCTTGATGTGGATGTCATCAATGTCCATATCAACAGCTATGGCGGCGAGGTTGCAGAGGGCCTCGCTATCTACAACGTCTTGAAGCAGCATAAGGCGAAAGTCAAGACCTATTGTGACGGATTCGCCTGTTCGGCGGCCTCCGTGGTGTTCATGGCTGGCGATGAACGAATTATGTCAGCAGCGTCTCTCCTGATGATCCACAACGCATGGACGTACACCCAGGGGAACGCCTCTGAACTGCGTAAAGCGGCGGACGATCTGGATACCATCACAGGGGCATCGGTCGCAGCTTATATGGCATGCGTCAACATCGATAAGGACCGAGTGGTCGAGCTGATGGATGCCGAGTCCTGGATCGCACCGCCCGATGCGCTGGAAATGGGATTCGCGACATCCGTCGTCGGAGATGGCGCAAAAGCTCCAAGCCAGTCCGCCAGAAAGATTGTATTTGACAGGCTGACGAGTCAGGTGAGCCCCGCACCGAAGGCCCCACCTGCACAACCTAAGCCAAAAGAAAAGAACCTATCCACATTTTTGAACGCGCTATGCGCGAAGAAAGGA
>Ga0129315_1001314_pt1 | contig 10407 bp, 5 predicted proteins | sample Cm827metagenome_FD_94432 | JGI IMG/M metagenome (GOLD analysis project Ga0129315, IMG submission 94432) | Eastern black-and-white colobus group fecal microbial communities from Wisconsin, USA - Cm827 metagenome | ecosystem: Host-associated > Mammals > Digestive system > Large intestine > Fecal...
ATGTCCTGACCCACCAGCGCGTCAAACACGGAGGCATCCTCGATCAGGGCAGCGCCCAGACCCGGCGTCTCGCTGTGCGCAGGCACGCTCACAGAGACGATCTTGCCGCCCGCATCCACCGCGATCTCCACGGTGAACGGCTGGAAGCCGGTCACTTCGTAGCTCTTCGCGGCGGCCTCGGCGGGAGCGGCGGCCTCGGCAGAGCCAGCCTCGGCGGCAGCCTGCTTGAGCGCGTCATTCACAGCATTCGTCGTCAGCGTGGCGCCCGTCTTGGCATCCAGTTGAGCGGTGGCGATGTCCTGGCCCACCAGCACGGACAGGGAGTCCGCCTTGAGGACCTCACCGCCGATGCCCGGCGTTTCGTTGTTGCCGTCAGCGCTCACGGAGACGATCTTGCCGCTTTCATCGACGGCAACCATCAGGGTGAACGGCTGGAAGCCGGTCACATCGTAGCCCTTCGCGGGCACATCGGAGGTGTCGGCAGCAGGCGCATCCGCAACCGGAGCTGCCGCAGCAGCCTGCTTGAGTGCGTCATTGATGGCGTTGCTGGTCAGCGTCACACCGGCCTTCACGTCGATCTGCGCGGTGGCGATGTCCTGGCCCACCAGCGCGTCAAACACGGAGGCGTCCTCGATCAGGGCAGCGCCCAGACCCGGCGTCTCGCTGTGCGCAGGCACGCTCACGGAGACGATCTTGCCGTCCGCGTCCACCGCGATCTCCACGGTGAACGGCTGGAAGCCGGTCACTTCATAGGAAGGAACGTCGGAGGTCTTCGTCTCCTCAGCGGGAGCCGCTTCCTCCTTCTCCGCCGCCGGAGCCGGCTCCTCAACAACGAAGCCATTGGCGGCAGCAGCCTGCCTGAGCGCGTTGTTGATGGCCGTGCTGGTCAGCGTCACGCCGGCCTTCGCATCGATCTGGGCGGTGGCGATGTCCTGACCGATCAGCACGGAGAGCGCCTCCTCCGTCAGCAGATCAGCGCCAAGGCCCGGGGTCTCGTTGTGCTCGTCCACGGACACCGCGGCGATCTTGCCATCCTGCACCGCAATGTTCACGGTGAACTTGTCAAAGCCCTTGACGGTGTACGGATCGGTTGGCACCTGCGGCCCCGCCTGACGAAGCGCGTCGTTGATGGCGTTGCTGGTCAGCGTCGCACCGGCCTTCACGTCGATGCGGGCGGTGGCGATGTCCTGACCCACCAGCGCGTCAAACACGGCGGTGTCGGCGATCAGGTCCGCGCCGAAGCCAGGCGTTTCGTTGTTCTCCGGTACGGTCACAGAGACGATCTTGCCATTCTCGTCCACCGAGATTTCCACCTTGAAGGGCTGAAAACCGGTCACGTCGTAAGAAGCGGTCGTCACGACGGGCTCGGCGGGCTCACCCGCAGCAGCGGCGGCAGCTGCCAGCACGGCGTCCTTATCGCCCGCGTGCGGCTCGATGCCCAGCGTGCCCTTCGTATAGGTCAGCATGTCGGAAACGGCGTTCACAAACGCGGTCGAGGAGACCGTCGCGCCGCTCAGGGTGTCCACGTCGTCGCGGAGCGTGTCGGGATCAGCCGCAATCGCGATGAACTGGTCCTTGAACTCGCTCTCGCCCACGCGGCTGCCCAGACCCGCGGTCTCCTGCAGCGCGCCGACATACACCTGCGTCACATAGCCCTCCGCGCTCACGCCGAGGGTGATCGGGATCTCTCCGCCGTAGCCCTGCGGCGCGGCGGTAAGCGCGTAGCCCTGGACCTCTCCGCCGACCTTGCCGACGAAGAGCTCGTCAAGGACGCTGTCCTCGGAAATCCCTTCATATTCAATCTGCTCGTATTCGCAGCCCGGAAGCACCGTGTTCAGCGCTTCCATCTTGGATGCGAGCTTCTGCGCCTCGATCGGCCCCTTCGTCACTTCGTTGGTGACGGCCAGAGCCACGGAGGCGACAAGCGCGAAGGTGAACAGACGAATCGCCAGCTTGATGATATCACCCATTCTTCTTGACCTCCCCAAAGCTCTTGGTGCCGGTCACACGCTCGATGAGCGGAGACACGACGTTCATGAGCAGAATGGCGAACGAGCACCACTCCGCCGGAGTCTTCTTGCAGTAGCGGAAGATGAACAGCAGCAGGCCGCAGCCCAGACCGAAGATGATCTTGCCCTTCGCCGTCGCCGGAGAAGAGGAATAATCGGTCGCCATGAAGAACGCGCCCAGGATCAGGCCGCCGGAGAGCACCTGATAGAGCGTCGCGCTCACGTCAAAGCCGGTCACCAGCAGATAGCACACCGCGAAGGAGCCGATGAAGGCTGCCGGGATGTGCCAGGAGATCACGCGGCGGACGAACAGATACGCAGCGCCGATGAGCAGCGCGAGCTTGCAGGTCTCGCCAATGGTGCCCGGGATGTTGCCCAGCATGAGCTGCGTCAGCGTGAAATTGCCGGCAGCCGCGCCGGAAACCGGCGTCGCGGAGGCGATGGCGTCCACACCGGCGAGGTTGCCGAACGCGGGCACTGCGAACGTGTTCATCAGGCTCGCCCAGGAGAGCGCGAGGATCGCGCGGGCGGCCAGCGCCGGGTTGATGAAGTTCTGGCCGATGCCGCCGAAGATCATCTTGCACAGCAGGATGGCGATGATGGAGCCGATGACCGGCATCCAGTACGGCACGGTGGAGGGCAGGTTCATCGCCAGCAGCATGCCGGTGACGACGGCGCTGAAATCACCGATCGTGCTCTTCTGATGCGCGGCCTTGCAGTAAAACCACTCGCTGAGCACCGCAGCTGCGACGGCCAATGCGATGATCACCGCGCTGCGATAGCCGAAGAACAGCACGCCCGCCACGCAGGCCGGGAGCAGCGCGATGCAGACGTCCTGCATGATGCTCCGGGTGGTCACATGATCGCGCAGATGCGGAGAAGACGAAATCACATACTTAGACATTTTTGCGTTCCTCCGTAATCACTTGGTCTTTTTGCTTCTGGCGATGGCCTTGGCCACGCGGCAGCTCTGCGTCAGCTCGCGCTTGGCAGGGCAGGCGTAGGTACAGGAGCCGCACTCCATGCAGTTCATCGCACCGGCGGCGATGGCGCCGTCATAGTTGCCCTTGCGCACCAGCGCGTCGATCTTGGCCGGCATGAGTCCCATCGGGCAGGCGCGCAGGCAGCGGCCGCAGCGGATGCAGGCGGTCTCTTCCGCGCTGATCGCCTCCTCGCCCAGCGCGAGGAAGCCGCCGAAGTTCTTGGTGATCGGCAGGTTCAGCGTCGGAACGGTGTTGCCCATCATCGGACCGCCGACGATCAGCTTGCGCACGCCGCCGGTCAGGCCGCCGACCTCGTCGATCAGGTCCATCAGCGGCGCGCCGATGCACACGCGCAGATTGCACGGATTCGCCACGCGGCCCGCGAAGGTCACGATGCGGTCGATGATCGGACGTCCGTCGCGCACGGCGTCGGACAGCGCCGCGCAGGTGGCAACGTTGAGCACGACGCACTGCACAGCCAGCGGAAGCGCACCATTGGGGACGCGGCGGCCGGTCAGCGCGTAGATGAGCATCTTTTCAAAGCCCTGCGGATACTTGGCAGGAAGCGCGACGACCTCCACGCCATCGCCCGCGGCGGACTTCATGGCCTCCACAGCGTCGGGCTTGTTGTCCTCGATGCCCACGATGGCGCGCTTGGCGCCGCAGCCCTTCATCGCAAAGCGGATGCCGTCCACGATCTTCGCGGCGTTCTCCACCATCAGGCGGTGATCGCTGGTCAGGTACGGCTCGCACTCGCTGCCGTTGACGATGACGGTGTCGGGCTTCTTCTCCGCCTTGGAGGTGTTGAGCTTGACGGCCGTGGGGAACGCGGCGCCCCCAAGGCCCACGATGCCGCAGCGCGCGGCGATGCCCACGATATCCGCGTCAGTAAGCGCGTCCACGTTTTCGCACGGGCGGACGGACTCGTCCCAGCGGTCCTCGAAGTCGTTTTCAATCACCACGGCGGGCACGGTCTTGCCGCTGGCCACGGTGCAGGTCGTCACAGCGACGACCTTGCCGGAAACGGACGCATGAACCGGCGCCGAGACAAAGCCCTGCGCCTCGCCGATGACCTGACCCATGTTGACCGTCTGTCCAACCTTGACGCAGCACGCCGCGGGCGCGCCTCCGTGCTGAACCATGGCGATCGTCACACGAGCCGGAGCAGCCGCGGTGATGATCTGCGCAGACTGGGTTGCCTTTTTTCCGTTGCCAATCTCGCGCGGATGGACGCCGCCGCCGAATGTCTGGGTAATAGCCACAGACAGGTTCCTCCCTTCGCTTTCAAGTACACAAGAAACTTGAAAAAAATGATACACTACATTATAGCATGGAAACGGTCAAAAAGGAACAAAGTTCGTGCGAAATTTGATTGTTACTTTTTTCTCTTTTGTGCAGCTGTGCATCGATGCGGGCGCTGACCGCGTGCTTCCTTTGCGGGTATAAACAAACCATCGGTCTGTTATAGATTACAGACCGATGGTTTGTTTATGATTTCTGTCCGAATCACAGCAGGATGCAGATCATCCCGCCCGTTCCCTCGTTGATGATCCTGGAAAGCGTCTGCTCCACCTTGAGCTGCGTGTCCTCCGGCATGTGCATGAGCTTGTTGGAGAGTCCCTCGCGCACCAGATCGGAGAGCGGCTTGCCGAACAGATTGCTCTGCCAGAGCTTCTGCGGGTCCTGCTCGAAGCCCTCCATCAGATAGCGGATCATCTCCTCGGACTGCTGCTCCGTGCCGACCACCGGACAGACCTCCGTCTGAATATCGACGCGGATCATGTGCAGGCTGGGCGCGCTCGCCCGCAGACGAACGCCGAAGCGTCCGCCCTGACGGACGATCTCAGGCTCCTGAAGCGTCATCTCCTCCACTAGCGGCGGCACCAGGCCGTAGCCCGTCTCCCTGACCGCGCGCAGTGCATCAGCGACGTGGTCATACTCCTTCTTCGCAGCGACGAGCTCGCACAGCAGTGAGAGCAGATGCGCGTCACTGCGGATCTCCGTGCCGCACTGCTCCGCGAGAATCTGGTTGAACAGGCCCTCCTGCAGCGCCATCTGCAGGTGAACGACGCCGCTCCCCTGTCCGACGCTGCGGACCGACGTGCTGAGCACGTGCGGATTCTCCTCGATGGCCCGGATGAACGTCTCCGTGTCGCCCATGCGCAGGCCCTGCGGCGCAGCGGCGGTCAGCGTATTGGTCAGGCTCTTCATCAGCCAGTGCTCACCGTCCAGCGCGCTCAGCCATTCCGGCGTCTGCACGGTCATGCTGACGACCGGGAACTGCCCGAGCACCTGCTCGAGCACCTGCCGGATATCGTCCTCCTCCAGCTGAGCGACGTTCAGTGCGATTACCGGCACGCCATAATCCGCTTCCATTGAGCGTCGGAGCGTCTGTGTGCGGCCGTCGGACGGGCTTTGCGTATTGAGGATCACGGCGAACGGCTTGTCAAGCGCCTTGAGCTCGCCGATAACCCGCGCCTCCACCGGCACATAGGCCGAGCGCGGCAGCTCGGTGACGCTGCCGTCCGTCGTGACGACCAGCCCGATCGTCGAATGCTCGCCGATCACCTTGCGCGTGCCGATCTCCGCGGCCTGCTCGAAGGGGATCGCCTCCTCGCGCCAGGGCGTCTGCACCATGCGCAGCGCCTCGCCCTCCTGCGTGCCCAGCGCGCCGTCTACCAGGTAGCCCACGCTGTCGATCAGCCGCAGGCGCACGCGGTTTTCTCCCGGCAGCGCGATCTCCACCGCCTCGTTGGGCACAAAGGCCGGCTTTGTGGTCATGATCGTGCGCCCGGAGCCGCTCTGGGGCAGCTCGTCCTGCGCCCGGGCGCGGATATGCGCGTTCTCGATGCCCGGGATCACGAGCTTTTCCATAAACCGCTTGATGAACGTCGATTTTCCCGTGCGCACCGGGCCGACGATTCCGATGTACACGTCTCCCTGCGTCCGCTCGGAGATGTCCCTGTACAGGTCGTAGGCTTGCATGTCATCCATCCCTCCCTGCCGTCACGCCAGATTATGCGCCGCAGGAAGCGGTTATGCTGCGCCGTCGATCGCGCAAAAGGAGGAGGATCGCTCCCCCTCCGCCTATGTGTTCTCTCCCGGCAGCTCGAGCACCACCGTCACGTCCAGCGTCTCCCCCGAGGGAATCCTGTCCTGCACGGTCAGCTGGCCCAGCCCGGGAATGCGCACGATGGTCAGCGTCACGCTGTCCCCGGCCGCATGCGACGCAATCCGGTTGGTCAGGTCGGTGTGCCGCATCACGCGCTCTCCATCCACGCGGATGATGATGTCGTCCACCTGGATGCCCGCCTTTTGTGCAGGACTGCCCTTCGTCACCGCGCTGACATACACGCCTGCAGGAATCCGACCATCAGTCGGTTCTTCGCTTCCGCGCAGCGTCATGACGGAGATGCCCAGCTTGGGGCGCGTCACCTTTCCGTACTGGATGAGACTGCTGACGACCGGGCCGACCACATCCATCGGGATCGCCATCGCAATTCCCTCGATGCTGGCGATGCCGTCCTCGCCGGAGGTGCTGAATTTGAGCGATGGGATGCCGATCAGCTCGCCCTTCGTGTTGAACATGCCGCCGCCGCTGTTGCCGGAGTTGATCGCCGCATCCGTCTGGATCATCTTGACGATGGAGGAGTCCTCCAGCTCCCGGTTGAGCGCGGAGATCACGCCGACGGTCACCGTGTCAGCGAACTGCTGGCCGAGCGGATTGCCGATGACGATCGCCCAGTCGCCCACGCGCACCTCCTCAGCGCTGCCCATCCGCACGGCGGGCAGCGTCACATTCTCCGTGACGCGCAGCACCGCGAGGTCGGTCAGCTCATCGACGCCCACCACCTCGGCGGAGAGGTACTGGTCCTGCCAGAGCACCTGCACGTCGCTGGCGCCCTCCACCACATGATAGTTGGTGACGACATGCCCCTGCGTGGTGATCACGACGCCGGAGCCCGTCGCCTGCTCCACCAGCTCCGTGCGCCCGCTGACGATGCTGTAGGTGTTGGCGCGGTTGCTCACGCCGACCACGCAGGGCATGACGCGCTCGGCCACGGCCGCAAATGGGCTCTCCACGCCCTCAAGCGTGCTGACGACCTCGCCCTGCGCGTAAACGGCCTCGCTCGATCCGCCCTGCGCGCCGAGAAACCAGACCGCAATCGCCAAAACAGCCCCGAGCGCCAGGAGCGCCGGGGCATTTTCCCGCTTCATGATTGCCATAGGCTCACCTCGGGGTGAGTATTCCCTGAAACCGCGGGCTTTATTTACTTGAGCGACACGATCGTCACGCCGGTTTCGCCCTCGCCGTAGCGGCCGAGGCGGAAGCTGCTCACGCAGGGATGGCGGCGCAGGCAGTCCTGGATCCCCGCGCGCAGGATGCCGGTTCCGTTGCCGTGGATGATGCTGACCTCGCCCAGCGAGGAGAGCATCGCGTCATCGAGGAACTTCTGCACCTCGGGGATGGCCTCGTCGAGCGCCATGCCGCGCACGTCGAGCTCCTGGCGCACCGGGCGGGTCATGACGTCCACGCGCTGCTCGCGCATCGCTCGCTTGTGCTCCTGCTTCTTCTGCTCCTTTTTGATCAGCTTCTGCGTCGAGGAGAGCGTGCGCAGGTCGGACATCTGTGCGCGCATCTTCATCATGCCCACCTTGAGCTGCAGGTACCCCTTCGCATCCGGCAGCGACATGACTGTCGCGTCCACGTCCATCGACGCGATGTGCACCATGTCGCCGACCTTGACGCTCTTCGGCACCTCGCCCGCAGCCTCCTCCGGCTTGTCCGCGAGGGCCTCCTGCGCGGTATCCACCTGCTTGCGCACACGCTGGATTTCATGCTCCTGCGCGCCGCCCGCCTTCTTCATCGCGCGCAGCTCGGCGATGATGGCGTCGGATTCGCGGCGCGCATTCTCGACGATGCGCTTGGCCTCCTCCTTCGCCTTTTTGATGGAACGCTCGCGCTGCTCCTCCAGCTTCCTTCGCTCGGCCTCGGCCTGGTTGCGGATGGCGACCATCTCGCGGCTGGCCTCCTCGGCAATCTGACGCTCCCTTTCGGCGACCTGCCGGTGGTACTCCGCATTCGCGATGACGTCCTCAAAGCGCACCTGCTCCTTGGAGAGCAGCTCCTTCGCCTTGCCGATGACGAACTCCGGCAAGCCGAGCTTGCGGGAAATCTCGAACGCGTTCGACTTTCCGGGGATGCCGATGGACAGGCGGTATGTCGGCCGCAGCGTCGTCACGTCGAACTCGACGGACGCGTTTTCGACGTTCTCCGTCGTCAGCGCGTACTCCTTCAGCTCGCTGTAATGCGTCGTGGCAACCGTGCGCGTGTGCATATCCAGCAATGTGGAGAGAATCGCCTGGGCCAGCGCTGCGCCCTCGGTCGGGTCGGTGCCCGCGCCCAGCTCGTCAAAGAGCACGAGCGAATCCGGCGTGACCTGCGTGAGGATGCTTACGATGTTCGTCATGTGTCCGGAGAAGGTCGAAAGCGACTGCTCGATGGACTGTTCGTCGCCGATGTCGGCGAACACGTCGTCAAAGACTGCCAGCTCCGTGCCATGCTCCGCAGGCACCTGCAGGCCGGACTGCGCCATCAGCGTGAACAGACCGGTGGTCTTGAGCGTCACGGTCTTGCCGCCGGTGTTCGGGCCGGTGATGATCAGCGTGGTGAAGTCCGCGCCAAGCCGGATATCCAGCGGGACGACCTTCTGCGGGTCGATCAGTGGATGGCGGCCCCGGCGGATGTCGATGCGCCCCTCGTCGTTGACCTTTGGCTCGCAGGCCATCATCTCGCGTGCAAGCGACGCCTTGGCAAACGCGAAGTCGAGCTGCGCGAGAATCGCCAGATTGTCGGCGATGGCCGCGGCGTCCGGCGCGACCTGCGCGGAGAGTGCGCGCAGAATCCGGTCGATCTCCGCCTTCTCGGAGGCGATGAGCTGCTTGAGCTCGTTGCCGATCTCCACGACGGCCATCGGCTCCACGAAGATCGTCGCACCCGTGGCGGACTGATCGTGGACGATGCCCGGCACCATGCCGCGGTATTCCTGCTTGACCGGCAGCACATAGCGGTCGGCGCGCATGGTGATGATGGCCTCCTGGAGGTATTTCTGCGTGGTCGGGCTGTGGATCATGCCATTGAGCCGCTCGCGGACGCGCTCGTTGCAGGAGCGCATCTTGCGGCGGATGGTGAACAGCTCCGGGCTCGCCCTGTCGGCGATCTCCTCCTCACTGAGGATCGCGTCGCTGATAGCCTGTTCCAGCGCGCGGTTCGTTGAAAGGCGGGAGGCGTTGGCCGTAAGCATCGGCGTGTTGTCCCGGTCGGTGACGAGCGCGTCACGCGCGGCCCGGGCGGCGCGAAGACATGCGGCGATGTCCAGCAGCGCGCGCGGCGAGAGCGCCGAGCCGATCTCCGCCAGATGCAGGCTCGCGCGCACGTCGGCAAAGGGGATCATCGGCGTGCCGCCCAGATACGTCAGCACGACGCGAGCCTCCTCCGTTTCCTGCTGCATGCGCCGCACGTCGGCGATTCTGTTGGTCGGCACGAGGGCTTCGCACTTCTCCCTGCCCATGTCCGACACGCAATACTTCGAAAGCTCTGCGCGGATCTTGTGAAATTCAAGCACCCGCAGGGAACGTTCAGTCATACAAGGCTCCTTTATTCCACGCCGCGCCGCAAGTGCCCGGCGGTGACATTCTCCTCCGGCTCGTGCAGCGCGATGCCCCTGTCGAGGATGCTGCGGTAGGAGGATACGATTCTCTTCTGCTGCTCCGGCGTCTCGTCCGTAAAGCTCACGCGCAGCGAGCAGCCAAGCGCGTGCAGCTGCTGCGCGCTCCTGGCCATGTCCGTCGGCACGCTGTTGTACAGGCGCACCACGCAGCCGTGCTCCATCCGGATGCGCCGTGCGGGAAAGCGGTAGCCCTTCCGGTCGGTGTAGATGTCCGGCACGCCGCCGCGCGACGCACAGGCATTGCAAGCCGCATCCTGCCGCCCGTCGCCGTTCTTCGTTCTGCGCGGGCAGTGCGAAAGCAGCATGAGCTGCGTTCGCCCATACGCTTCGACCTCGTAATTGCCGCCCCCGGCAAACAGCTCGCGCAGCTCCCTGGCGCTCAGCTCGCAGGAGGCCGTCAGCCGCGTCAGCCCTTTCTCAAAGAAGAAGGCCGCGCACTGTGCGTTCATCACGTTGAGCCCCTGCCCGCCCCACAAAGGAACCGGCCAGGCCAGCACGAGCTGACCGGGATTGCTGACCACGACGGCGCTCAGCTGCCCGGCGTGGCGAAGCACAAACGCATGCAGCGCGGAAAGCTCCTCCGTCTGCGCCATCACCGGCAGGAAGAGCACGGGACGCACCTGCGGACAGGCCGCCAGTTCGCGCTCGAGGTCGTCCGTCCGGTAGCTCTGCGGCTGCCAGACG
>Ga0129315_1001317_pt1 | contig 10398 bp, 6 predicted proteins | sample Cm827metagenome_FD_94432 | JGI IMG/M metagenome (GOLD analysis project Ga0129315, IMG submission 94432) | Eastern black-and-white colobus group fecal microbial communities from Wisconsin, USA - Cm827 metagenome | ecosystem: Host-associated > Mammals > Digestive system > Large intestine > Fecal...
AATAAACTTGAAACTGCGCGAAGCGAAGAAGGGTCAAGGGGACCGGAGCCTGCCGCGCCCAGTGGGTGAAACAGGCGGGCGGAGCGTCGGAAATCGCAAGGAGTACCGCTTGCGGCACGACTATGTGAGTTTCCCGGACAGAAGCCCCTTGCAGGGTTCAGGGGCGGCGCCCCTGAGTAGGGCTTGGGGCGGCAGCCCCAGCGTCCCCCATGCGCAGCCAAAAGACGCAGGCCGGAGCGGAGCCGAAGGCGACTATTCCGGCCGATGCAGCGCCGCTTGAAGCCGCCCTTACATCCACAGTCAGTCTGAAAACTTCACAGAATAAGCGAAGCCCCGGGACGTCCGTACGCCGCCGGGGCTTCGTGCCTGTATAAGACTATTCACTGATAAAATCGAGCTGAGTGATAACCGACCGTCAGGGTTCGCTTCGCTCCCTGACTGCTTTTTCCTTTGATCGCTTCGCGATATGGAAGCGTTAGGGCTGCCGCCCTAAAACCTGCTTGGGGCGCCGCCCCAAACCCCGCAAGGGGCATTGCCCCTTGACCCTTCCCCGCTTCGCGCCTGAATAAGATTTATTCCGCCTTTTCCTTCCTTGCCTTCTCCTCGGCCTCGAGCACATGCAGCGCGTCCCAGTTCGTGCGCCCGTAGCGCTTGGAGAGCGCAAGCAGCTCCTTCGACAGCTCCTCCGTGATCTGGCCGGGCGTAAGACGCCAGCGCCAGTTCTTGCCCACCGTCGAGGGCTTGTTCATCCGGCAGCTGTTGTCCAGCCCCAGATGATCCTGAATCGGAATGATGCAGGTCGCCGCGCGGCTCATCATCGCCAGGCTGATGAACGAATGATACAGCTCGCTGTCCGGCGTGTAGTGGTCGCACAGGTAGTCGCGCGCCATCTCCCGCTCCTCCGGCTTGATGCAGTCAAACCAGCCCACGATCGTCTCGTTGTCGTGCGTGCCCGTATAAACCACGCAGTTCTCGCCGTAGTTATGCGGCAGATAGTCGTTCGCTGCGCCGGAATCGCGCGAATCGAACGCGAATTCCAGCACCTTCATGTTCGGGAAGCCGGAATCGCGCACCAGCCGGCGCACGGAATCGGTCATATAGCCCAGATCCTCCGCGATCACGCGGCGATGCCCCAGGCATTCCTCCACGCGGCGGAACAGGTCCATCCCCGGGCCCTTCTCCCAATGGCCGGTCGCAGCCGTCTCGCTGCCCGCCGGGATGGAGAAGTACTCATCGAAGCCGCGGAAGTGGTCGATGCGCACCACGTCGTAGAGCTTGAAGCTGTACCACAGGCGCGAAACCCACCAGGAGTAGCCCGTCTCGCGGTGATAGTCCCAGCGATAGAGCGGATTGCCCCAGACCTGGCCCGTCGCCGAGAAGCCGTCCGGCGGACAGCCCGCAATGCGCGTGGGCCGGTTGTTTTCATCCAGCTGGAACAGCTCCGGGTGCGCCCAGACGTCCGCGCTGTCGGGCGAGACGTAGATCGGAATGTCGCCCACGATGTCGATCTGCCGGCTGTTGGCGTAGCGCTTGAGGCGCATCCACTGCTGGTAGAACTTGAACTGCATGTACTGCTGGAACTCGATGTCGAAGTAGAGCTCGCGGCGGTAGTAGTCGAGCGCAAAGCCCCAGTGCATGCGGATGTCCTCCGGCCACTCGGTCCAGGGCGCCTCGCCGAAGAAGTTCTTGACCGCCATGAACAACGCGAAGTCGGACAGCCACCACGCGTTCTCGCGCACAAACTGCTGATACTCCGGGTTGCGGCTGATGTCGCTGCGCTCATAGGCGCGGCGCAGCAGGCCCCAGCGCGCGGCGTGCAGCTTCTCGTAATCGACGTCGGCGGGATCGTCGCCGAAATCCGCCGCGTCGCACTCCTCGCGGGTAAGCACGCCCTCCTCCACCAGCGCGTCAAGGCTGATGAAGTACGGGTTGCCGGCGAACGCGGAGTACGCCTGATACGGGGAATCGCCGGACTTGCCGTAGCTGGTCGCGCCCAGCGGCAGAATCTGCCAGTACTTCTGACCGGATTTCGCCAGGAAATCCACGAAATCGTACGCGCTCTGATCAAAGCAGCCGATGCCGTAGCGGGACGGCAGGCTGGTCACGGAAAGCAGAATGCCTGCGGATCGTTTCATAGGGATTCTCCTTTGTTTTGGCCCCGCGCAGACGCGGCAGGGGTCTGATTACGTCTAATATAGTACATCCCATGGGCTTTTTCAAGCGTTTTGGAAAACTCGCGCCGAATTTCTCTCACAGGTGCCAGATGTCCCGGTTATACTCGGCAATCGTGCGGTCGGAGGAGAAATAGCCCGCCTTCGCGATGTTGACAAGGCTCATCTTCGCCCAGGCCTCGCGGTCCTCGTAGCGCGCAAAGAGCGCGTCCTTGACGCGGACATAGTCCATGAGGTCGAGCAGCGCCATGAACCAGTCCTTGGTGACGATCTCGTGATGCAGGCGCGTCAGGCTCTCCTTGTCGCCGATGGCCATCATTTCCGGGGAGATGATGAAGTCGAGCAGCGGCTTGATCGCCGGGTCCTGCGCCAGCTCCTGCGGCCTGTAGGCCTTCTTGTCGTAGAGCGCGATGACCTCGTCGGAATGGCGGCCGAAGATCGCGATGTTCTCCTGGCCGACCAGGTCGCGGATCTCGACGTTCGCGCCGTCGAGCGTGCCGAGGGTCACTGCGCCGGAGAGCATGAGCTTCATGTTGCCCGTGCCGCTGGCCTCCTTGGAGGCGAGGCTGATCTGCTCGGAGACGTCGCACGCCGGGATGATGTGCTCCGCCTCGGTCACGTTGTAGTTCTCGATCATCACGATGCGCAGGTGCGGCGCGACCTTCGGGTCGTTCTTCACCAGCTCGGACAGGCACAGGATCAGGTGGATGATGTCCTTGGCGATGGTGTAGGCAGGCGCCGCCTTCGCGCCGAAGATCATGGTGACAGGCCGCGCCGGCACGTGCCCCGCGCGGATGGCGAGAATCCGGCGGATGGCGTCGAGCGCGTTCATCTGCTGGCGCTTGTACTCGTGCAGGCGCTTGATCTGCACGTCATAGATGGAGTCCGGATTGATGCGCTCGCCCTGCTTGCGGAAAAGGTGATCCGCCAGCGCGCGCTTTTGCTCCGCCTTGATTTCCAACAGCGCATCGAGCGTCTTCCTGTCGTCGGCGAAGGCCAGCAGCCGCTCAAGCTCCGTGGCGTCCTTTTTGAAGCCCTGACCGATGTGCGCCTCGATGAACGCCGTCAGCGGCGCGTTGCAGTGCAGCAGCCAGCGGCGGAAGGTGATGCCATTCGTCTTGTTATTGAACTTCTCCGGGTAGAGCGCGTAGAACTTGGCAAGCTCCGACTTCTTGAGGATCTCCGTGTGCAGCGCAGCGACACCGTTGACGGAGAAGCCATAGTGGATGTCGATGTGCGCCATGTGCACGACGTCGTTTTTGTCGATGATCTGCACGTCCGGGTCGTCGGTCTGCGCGCGCACGCGGCGGTCCAGCTCCCGAATGACCGGCACGATCGCCGGGGCGGCCTTCTCGAGGAATGCGATCGGCCACTTTTCCAGCGCCTCGGCGAGGATCGTGTGGTTGGTGTAGGCGCAGGCCGCCTTCACCTGAGCGATCGCCTCGTCCATCGAAAGGCCCTCGGCCACCAGCAGGCGGATGAGCTCCGGGATGATCATCGTCGGGTGCGTGTCGTTGATCTGCACGACGACGTGCTCGCTGAGCTGCTTCGGACTGTAGCCGCGCTCGCGCAGCTCCTTCAATATCAGCTGCGCCGTGCAGGAGACGAGGAAGTACTGCTGATACACGCGCAGCAGGCGGCCCGCCTCGTCGCTGTCGTCCGGATAGAGGAAGAGCGTCAGGTTGTGCGCGATGTCCGTCTTGTCAAAGCCGATGCCCTCGCCGATGATCGACTCGTCGACCGTGGGCAGATCGAACAGGTGCAGCGTGTTGCGCCCGCCATTGTATCCCGGCACATCGACGTCGTACATGACAGCCTCGGTATGCAGCTCCCCCAGCGTCACCGGGAAGCGCACGCCGGTGTCCCGCAGCCAGCTCTCCTTCGTGATCCAGGGGTCCTTCTCCTCCACCTGCTTGTGATCCCTGAAGCGCTGATGGAACAGCCCCTCGTGATAGCAGATGCCCGCGCCGTCGCCGCACAGCCCCAGCGCCGCGATAGAATCGAGGAAGCACGCCGCCAGACGGCCCAGACCGCCGTTGCCCAGCGAGGGCTCGTTTTCCTGCTCCTCGATCTCCTCCAGCGCGATGCCGCGGCGCGCGAGCAGCGCCTTCGCCTCGTCAAAACAGCCGAGGTTGATCAGGTTGTTGCTGAGCAGCTTGCCGATGAGGAACTCCGCGGAGACGTAGTAGAGCTTGCGCGTCCCCTCGATCCTCGGGCGCGCGGCCATCTTCTCGCGCACGGCGCTCATCAGCGCGGCGTACAGCTCGGCTTTGTCCGCCTGCGCGAACGTCTTGCCGCAGGTGCGCGCGAGCGCCGTGTTCAGCCGGTCTTCAAGATTCATGGTCATGATCTCATCCTTTCCTGTATGAGAACGCCCGCAAGGGCGCTAACAATTCATGCTTCATGCGCAGGATGCCCCGCGCCGGGCCTGCCTATGCGCGGCAGCGCCCCGCTATCAGCCTATGCTGCGCCGCCCTCAACGCTGTCCGAGGATCAGCGCCGAGACCGGCGGCAGCTCCGCTTCTCCGGATACGGGCTGCGGGTCCTGCCAGCGGAAGATGGATTCGCCGTCGCACAGCGTCAGCCATTCACCCGGCGGCAGGACGGCGCGCCGCGCCTCCTCCCGCACGTTGACCGCCAGCAGCACATGCGCATAGGCGCTGCCCCGCCCGGTGTTGTCCATCACGATCACCGCCGTGCCGTCCGCCGGGGCATACACGTTTTCGATGCGCGAGGCCGCGTGCTTCCCCTTGTCGCACAGCGCGGGGAGCTGCCTGCGCAGCGCGATCAGCCCGCGATAATAGTCGGCGAGCGTCTGCGCCGCCCACGCGCGCCGCCAGTCGATGCGGTTGACCTGCGCACCGGAGCGGTAGGAGTTGTGATCGCCCCGCTTCGTGCGGGCTGCCTCCTCGCCCAGCAGGAAGAACGGATGCCCCTGGCAGAAGAAATTGATCGCCGCAGCCAGCCGGTTCGCGCGCAGCAGCCGGGGCGAAAGCGCGTCGTAATCCCGGCCGGGATCGAGCGTGGCCACCAGCTTGTCAAAGAGCGTCAGGTCGTCGTGCGCGGAGAGGTAGGTGATCGTCTGCGCCGGGGCGTTCACGGGGAACACGTCGCCCGCCTGCACCCAGCCGCGCACACAGCAGGCCAGCCACTGCGCATTGAAATCGCCGCCGTTCACAAAGCCCGGCGCGCGGTCGTCGAACACGCTGCCCTTGACCGCGTCTCGCGTGGCATCGCAGAACGCGCCCACGCCCGGCATCGCGGAAAGGTGTTCCCTCCCCGCCAGGTGCGCACCGCTGTGCGGACCGGGCCGCCCGCCGGTCCACGGCTCGCCGTAGACCAGCTTTTCGCCCCGGCCGTAGCGTTTGTCCAACTCCCTGCGGATGCGGTTCATCAGGCTCACGGGCAGAAGGCCCATCAGGTCGAAGCGGAAGCCGTCGATGTGGTATTCCTCCGCCCAGTAGAGCACGGAGTCAAGGATGTAGCGCGCGCACATGCTTCGCTCTGCGGCCAGCTCGTTGCCGCAGCCGGAGCCGTTTGACGGCCTGCCGTCCCGGCGCTGGCGGTAGAAATACCACGGCGCGCCGGCAAACAGCGGCACGTCGAGGCTCATCGTGTGGTTGTAGACCACGTCCATCACCACGCGCAGACCGCTTTGGTGCAGCGCGGCGATCGCCTGCTTGAGCTCGCGGATGCGCACCTCGCCGTGCGCTGCGTCGGTGGCGTAGCTGCCCTCCGGCACATTGTAGTTGACCGGATCGTAGCCCCAGTTGTAGTCCTCCGGATTTCCCTCGTCCACGGAGCCGAAGTCGAACACCGGCATCAGCTGCACATGCGTGACCCCCAGGCGGCGAAGATACGCCACGCCCGTCGGATGCACGCCGTCTCCGCAGAGCGTCGTATCCGTCTCGCAAAAGGCGAGGTATTTGCCGCGGTGCGCCGGGGAGACGCCGCTGGCCGGGTCGATGGAAAAGTCCTTCACATGGACCTCGGCGATCACGTCCTCCGCAGCGCGCGCCGGGGCGCGGTCGCTCTCCCAGCCGGGCGGGTTCGTGCGCGCCAGGTCGATGACCATGCTGCGCCGCCCGTTCAGCCCGCAGGCCCGGGCATAGGGATCGCCCGTGCGCCGGGTGACGCCGTCCACGGTCACGTCGTAATCGTAATACGCGCCGTCGAGATTGCGCGGGTCCTCCGCCTGCCAAAGCCCCCGTTCTCCGCGGCGCATCGGGATGCGCGCAAACGCGTCGCCCCGGCTGCCGTCCGCATAGAGGTTGAGGGTCACGCCCTGCGCCATGGGCGACCACAGCGCAAAGTGCGTGCCCGCCGCAGAGCAGAAGCTGCCCAGCGGCTCCCCGCAGTGAAATTCCTCCCGGAACGCGGCGCTGCCAAACCACTCCGAAAGCGTCATCTTCGTATTTCCTTCCGTAGTTTCGTAAAGTTTCGTATTCACCCGTAGTATACCCGTTTTGCCCCTGCGCGTCAAGATTTCTTTTTCGCTTTTGGCATGCGGACGATTGCAATTGCGCGCGCCATCCGATATAATCAGTGTAACCAAGCAGAGCCGGGAGGGAACCACATGGCGACCATGGACGAAATCGCGCGCGCGCTGGGGCTGTCGAAGGGCACCGTCTCCAAGGCGCTCAGCGGCGCGGAAGACGTGAGCGAAACAACGCGAAAGCTCGTGCTGGAGAAGGCCGTGGAGCTGGGCTATGCGCGCATGGTGCGCTCCGGCGCGCCGAAGCTGGCCGTGCTCATCACGAACATGGCCTACGAGCGGCCGGAGGACTTCGGCTACGACGTGATCATCGGCCTGCGCAAGGCGGCGCAGCCCGCGGGCTTTGACGTGGAGGTCATCCCGCTTACGGCGCAGATTCAGGCGCAGTACCGCTATGACGAGTTCATGCTGCTGCGCGGCTGCCGCGGCGCGCTGGTGCTGGGCCTGTCCCTGCGCGACGCCTGGCTGCGCGACTTCGAAACCTGCCGCACGCCCGCCGTGCTCTACGACAACCGCGCCGGCGGCAACCCGAACGTCACGCACATCGGCGTGGACAACGACGAGGGCATGCGCATGGCCGTCGCCCATCTGCGTGCGCTGGGGCACGCGCGCATCGGCTATCTGAGCGCCTGCCGCGGCTCCTACGTCTATCAGCAGCGCTACCGTGCGTTCTTCCGCGCACTGCGCGAGCTGGGGCTTGACGACCGGCACACGCTCGCCGGGCGCGCCGAGCACACCTCCGAATGTCTGCAAAGCCACCTGCCCCGCCTGCTCGCGCAGGGCTGCACCGCCGTGGTGTGCAGCCACGACATGCTCGCCCACAGCGTGCTGATCCACTGCGCCGAGCGCGGCGTTGCGGTGCCCGGCGCGCTGAGCATCGTCGGCTTTGACGACATCCCCCTCTGCCGCTACACCGTCCCGCCGCTGACCACCGTGCGCCAGAACCGCGCCGAGCTGGGCAAGAGCGCCTTCTACGCGCTTTCCTGCCAGCTGGGCGGCGTGCCCATCAGCACGCTGCTGCTGCACGCGGAGCTGATCGTGCGCGGCTCCTGCGGGCCTGCACCCATCCAAAAGGAGGCTATGTCATGATTACCGACCTGTTCGATCCCACCGACGAGCCGATCATCTCCCCCGAAGCGTTCTACGGCGGGCAGGGACACCTGTGCGACGTGTGCATCGTGCTGTTCTCGAAGGTCATATACGAGGAGCTGCAGCGCCGCTATCCCTGCACGCTCGCCGCGCAGCTCGGCGCGTGCAACGGCAACATCCCGATCCACACCTTTGATCTCGACGGAAAAACCGTCGCGTTCTACCTCTCGCCCATCGGCTCGGCGATGGCTTCGACCGGCGTCATCGAGGCCAACTGGCGGACCGGCGCGACGAAGTTCGTGATGTTCGGCTCGGCGGGTGCGCTCGACCGGGAGAAGACCGCCGGGCACTACGTCGTGCCGACGGCGGCCTACCGCGGCGAGGGCATGTCCTATCACTATGCCGCGCCCGCGGACTACATCGACGTGCCGGGTGCGGAGACCGTCTGCGGGGTGTTCGATGCGCTCGGCGCGCCGTATGTGACGGGCCGTGTCTTCACAACCGATGCCATCTACCGCGAGACGCGCAGGCAGATCGCCGCGCGCCGGGCGGAGGGCTGCATCGCCGTGGAGATGGAGCTGGCCGGGGTGCAGGCGGTGTGCGCGCATCACGGGTTTGCGCTGTATGACTTCCTGATGACGGGCGACGTGCTCGACGCGCCGGTCTATACGCCCGACGGGCTGCGCGAGGCCAATCACTCGCTGGACAAGCTCGATCTAGCGCTGGAAATCGCGAAGCGGGTTTAGGGAGGCTTCCCTGAAGCTGGCAAGTCAAAACCACCGGCAAAAGCCGGTGGTTTTGACTTGTGTTTTCAGCGGGTCATGTCCGCAGTGAAAGCCTGAATGGTCAGATGTTCAGCAGCTCGCTGTACACCTTGAGCGCGCCGTCGGTGTCGTGAGCCAGCACGCGCTTGGCCAGCACCTTGCCCAGCTGTACGCCCTCCTGATCAAAGCTGTTCAGGTTCCACGCAAAGCCCTGGAACATGACCTTGTTCTCAAAGTGCGCCAGCAGCGCGCCCAGAGCCTTCGGGGTCAGCTTGTCGCCGATGATGATGCTGGAGGGGCGGCCGCCGGCGAAGTACTTGTTGCGGTTGTCGTCAGCCTTGCCGCAGGCGAAGGCGACGATCTGCGCGGCGACGTTCGCGCACAGCTTCTGCTGGCTGGTGCTGCCCTGAATGACGACGTCGTTATCCATCTGGCTGTTTCTGAAGCCGACAAACTGCAGCGGCACGATGTCCGTGCCCTGGTGCAGCAGCTGATAGAAGGAGTGCTGGCCGTTGGTGCCGGGCTCGCCGAAGATGACCGGACCGGTGACATAATCGACCGGCTCACCGAAGCGGTTGACGGACTTGCCGTTGGACTCCATGTCCAGCTGCTGCAGATGTGCCGGGAAGCGGCTGAGCGCCTGGGAATACGGCAGCACGGCGGTGTTCGGATAGCCGAGCACGTTGCGCTCGTACACGCCGATCAGGGCGTCGAGCAGCGCCGGGTTGGCCAGCAGGTCCTCGTTCTTCGCGAGCCTGTCCGCCTCGGCCGCGCCATCCAGGAACTGCGCGAAGACCTCCGGCCCGAACGCCAGGGACAGCACCGCGCCGCCGACGGCGGAGGTGGAGGAGTAGCGGCCGCCGATGTAGTCGTCCATGAAGAAGGCGGCGAGATAGTCATCGCTCTTGGCCAGCGGAGAGGTCTCGCTGGTGACGGCGATCATGTGCTTGGACGCGTCAAGGCCCGCCTTGGCCAGGGCATCCTTGACGAAGGACTCGTTGGTCAGCGTCTCCAGCGTCGTTCCGGACTTCGACACCAGCACGAACAGCGCGTGCGCGACGTCGATCCTGCTGAGCACGCCCGCCGCATCGTCGGGATCGACGTTGCTGATGAACTCCGCCTTCATCTTGAGGCAGCCGTTGACCTTCGCCCAGTTCTCCAGCGCCAGATACATCGCGCGGGGGCCCAGATCGCTGCCGCCGATGCCGATCTGCACGACGGTGGTGAACTTCTCGCCCGCGGCATTCGCGATCTCGCCCGAATGCACCTTGCGGGCCAGCTCCGCGATGCGGTTTTGCTGCTCCACATAGAAGGCGCGCTTGTCAACGCCGTCGGCGATGACCGCATCGCCCAGCTGGCCGCGGCACAGATGATGCAGCACGCGGCGGTTCTCGCCGGTGTTGATGACCGCGCCATTGTACAGCTCAGCAAACTTCCCGGTCAGCTGCGCCTCCCTGGCGAAGTCGGCCAGAATGGCCAGAATGCCGTCGTCCACCGGACGCGCGCCGAAGTTGAAGGCAAGCCCGGCGCCCATGGGCACACTGTAGCGCCTCACGCGCTGCGCGCCGCCCTCGCCGGACATCGCAGCCGCCAGATCGACCTTCGGAGCGTTCTTCAGTTCCTGATAAGCGGTCAGCGCATCCATATTTTTCCAAGCAATCATCGTGAAAATCCTCCTCATTCTTTGCAAAAGTGAATTCGAAGCAGGCGTATACATAAGAAAATTATACTAGCAATCCAACCAGATTTCAAGATGATATGCGCCATGAGAAGGAGAAAGTCTGCATGCTGGGGGTTGGTCAACGGTGCTTCATGATCTTCTCTAATCGAATCGAGCCATGCAAGGATGACCCGTCAGGTATCGCTTCGCTCCCTGACT
>Ga0129315_1001324_pt1 | contig 10338 bp, 5 predicted proteins | sample Cm827metagenome_FD_94432 | JGI IMG/M metagenome (GOLD analysis project Ga0129315, IMG submission 94432) | Eastern black-and-white colobus group fecal microbial communities from Wisconsin, USA - Cm827 metagenome | ecosystem: Host-associated > Mammals > Digestive system > Large intestine > Fecal...
CTAAGAATCCTGACAGTCCAAGCAAAACTAAGGGGTTGCGCCCGAAGGTTTCCAAAGGGACCGGAGCCTGCCGATCGCTTCGCGGGATGAAGGCAGGCGGAGCGTCGGAATTGCAAAGGAGCAGCTTGCTGTGACGATTGCAATTCCCGGACCGATCGGAAAGCCCTTTGACGGGGTGGAGATCGCGGAGCCCCGGGCCGGTGCGGTTTGGTTTTTTTACAGAAAAGGACTGCCGGAGGATCAATCCGGCAGTCCTGCGGATGAAGCTGCTTTTTCTTGTTCTCAAATAGAACGGAGCTATGCGCTAACCGACCGTCAGGTAACGCTTCGCTCCCTGACTGCTTTTCCGTCTGATCGCTTCACGATACGGGAACGTTGGGGGATTTCATCCCCCAAACCCCTAGCCTGGGGACCAGTCCCCAGACCCCTTCCTCGCTTCGCGCGGTTTCAAGCGGCTATGAGATCATTTCCAGCAGCGCGTCGCCCTTCTGCGCGTAGGCCCAGGCTCCGCGCAGGGCCGCGTCGCCGATATGCGCCGCAGGCGTGATTTCGATCCCGCATGTGCGCGCAAAGCCCGGCGCCATCAGCGCCCACGACCTGGCGATCTGCCCGCCGACGGCGATGCGCTCCACGCCCCGGCCGTCAAGATGCGCGCCCAGCATGCGGCCCATGTCCTCGCCCGCCTGCTCAAAGAGCATGCTGGCCTGCGCGTCGCCCGCGTTCGCCAGCTGCGCGATCTCCCGGACGTCGAGCGCCTCGCGTCCCAGCTCCCGCCAGTGCCGCCGCAGCGCACGCCCGGAGACGGCCTCCTCGGCGATGCCGCCCTGATACGGCGCGTTCCAGAGCGGGTGCGCGGGCGTCTTCGCCGGGCCGACGAGCACGCGGCCCGCCCGGCACAGCGCAAAGCCCAGCCCCGTGCCGAGCATCACGCCCGCGGCGCAATGACAGCCCGCGAGCGCGCCGTCGGCCATCTCGCCCAGCGCGAACGCCACACCGTCATGCACGAACACGATCTCCGTGCCCGGCAGGCGCTCGCCCAGCCAGTCAGCCAGGCTCACGCCGTAGATCGCCGCGAACTTGTGCTTCATGAGGCTCATGCCGCGGGGATAATCCATCGGTCCGGGGATACTCACCGCCACGCGCGGCGCGGGGTGCGCCGTGAGAAACGCGAGGATCGGGCCGAGGATTTCCTCCTCCGTGCCGTTTTCCCGGATGGGAAACTGCCCGGTTTCGCCGATTGCTCCGTCAGTCACCACGCCGTACTTGACGAACGTGCCGCCAACATCCATCACCACTGCCTGTGTCATGGCGTCAGCCTTCCTTTTTCAGCAGCGTCTTGTGCACGGTGACGGTGCCCACGCCGAGGTTGGTCAGCGTGTAGCGGCCCAGCGTGGCGGGGATGACGATGATGTCCATGTTGTTCATGATGTAGCACTTGCTCGGGTCGTCCACCGAGGCGACCTTGACCTTCTCGCCGTCCACCAGCGCGAGGACGTGGAACAGCCCGTCGGTGTCGTCCTCCATGGTGGTGTTGAAGATGAGGTTGTGCAGGGAGAAGTAGAGCAGGTCGTGCTCGCCGACGATGATCTCCTTCCAGTCCGCGCCCTCACGCACGAGGCCGCCGTGGTTGACGAGGTTGTCGTAGACCCATTCCTTCGTGCGCTCGCCGTGGATGACGTCCGCGCCCATCTTGAGGTGGATCGGGCGGCGGATGCCGGTCTGCGGGTCGGTGCGCTGGTAGTCGTAGAGCTTGTAGGTGTAGGAGCCGACGGTCAGGCTGCCGATCTCCAGAATGACCTGGTTGCGGCCGGAGGCGTGCACGGTACCCGCGGGGATCATGACCTGCGTGCCGGGCTTGCTGGGCACGGCATTGATGTACTTCTCGTAGTCGATCAGCTCGCCGGTCTTCTCAGCGCGGCGGGCCTCCTCAAAGAACGTCTCGCAGCTGTCCGCCTCGTTGAAGCCGAGGAATGTTCTGGCGCCCTGGCCAGTCACGCAGACGTAGTAGCTCTCGTCCTGGCGGCCCAGCTCGTCGTGATTGCGCGTCACATAGTCGCCGTCCGGGTGGCACTGCACGGACATGTTGCCGGAGGAGTGATAGGTATCGTCGTAGTTGAAGCGGATCGGGAAGTAGCCACCGAACTGCGTGAACGCCTGATGGCCGAGCAGCTTCTCGCCCATCGCCTGCACGAACGTGAAGAACGGCGCCTCGAACTCATACTCCGGCGTCTTGGCGACGATGGAGACCTCGAGCGGGATCATGTCGAACACCCAGGCGCAGTTGCGCATCTCCTTGGGGAGGTGGCGCAGCCTGTGGATGTAGTAGCCGCCCCACACGCCCTCCAGATACACCGGGCGGCAGCGGAACGGGCGCGCGCACAGCTCGTCAAAGAGGGTCAGCAGCTCGTCGTAGGTGACCATCTGCATCGTCTCCGGGACGTCGGCGCTGACGTAGTAGTCGAGCCTGCCCTCGCGGATGAGGCTCCAGCGCTGCTCCATGGCCGTCTCAAAGTCGACGTAGTAGTTGCGGCGCATGGTCAGGTTGTAGGGCAGGTCCTCGGTGGCGCCGAGGTTGCGGGCGTGGCCGTTCTTGTAGGCGAGCACGGCGTTGCGCGGGGTGACATCCATCCAGATGCGCACGTCGAAGCTGTCGCGCAGCGCGTCGGTGAGCGCGCCCTGGCCGTAGACCAGCGCCGCGCCGCCCGCATCAAGCTGTGCCTTCAGCGCCTGCACCTTTTCCGCGCTCTGCAGGCCCGGATAGCCGTCCTTGTAGCGGCGGCCGTAGAGCAGCACGGGATCGACCTCGCGGTCCATCGGCAGATACGGCTCCAGCATGTCGGTGATCTCCTGCGCGGGCTTCAGCAGGTCGAGCGCGTTCACGAACGCGACGGCGGAGCCGCCGTCCTTGCCCGCGCACTGCTGGCGCAGCACGTTGACCAGCGCCTGCACGTCCGTGCCGGGGTAGACGTCGATGCCCACGCGCTTGCCCTCGCGCAGCAGGCCGGCGATGGTGCGGGCGACGTTATGCAGCCCGCGCACAGGCGATACGCCCATGCCGGTGACGGCGTTGACCGCCTCGGGATCGCTGTAGGGATAGGGATGGAACATGAAGCTCATAGGATGGCCTCCTTCTTCTCTTCCGATTGATGATACCGGTTGTCTCTGAATGCTTTCTCTGCCAATCGTACCCGTTTCAATCGCAGGCTGCTGTGCAGTCCGATATGATTCTGCTTTCAGATTCAGACGAACAGAGCGATAACCAGCCGTCAGGGCTTGCTTCGCTCCCTGACTGCGCTTTCTTGGATCGCTTCGCGATAGGGGGAGGGGGGGTACGCTGGGCCGCCGCCCAGACCTGCCTGGGGCTCTGCCCCAGACCCCGCAAGGGATTTCATCCCTTGACCCTTCCTCGCTTCGCGCTTACAGATCGTTACTGTCAGATACAAGCTCAGGCCTCGACCAGCAGCAGCACGCCCTCCGGGGTGATGGTCTGCGGGATGCCCTCGCCGTCGCCCTCCGTGGAGGCGTACGCCGTGAGCGCCTGTCCCGCCAGCGCGACGCTGACCGGCTGGGCCTCGTCGGTGTCGTTCCACAGCGCGACGGCGCGCTTTCCGTCCTCGCGCGCAAACACCGCGGCCTTGACCGCCGGATTGCCGTTTTCAAGGCCTTCCTGTGCCATGTAGCGGCCCAGGATCAGGTAGTCCTCGTGGCGGCGGCGCATCGCGGCGATCTTCGCGACGTACTCGCGCGCCTGCGCGTCCTCGTCCTGCTCGATGAAGGCGCGGTCGGTGCGGTAGCGCAGCTCCATCTCGAGCTTGAAGCCGTAGAGCAGCGCATAGTTCGCGTAGCGGCGGGAGACGGTCGGGTTGGGGTTGCGGATGGTGATCATCGTCTCCGGGAACGTGTAGCGGAACATCTCCGGCATCATCATCGGGCCCGCGCCCGCCGTGCTGCTGGTGAGCACGGAGTGGCAGCCGATGCCCGTGGTGGCCGCGCCGGAGCCCTTCGCGCCCGGATAGCTGCCGATGCCGTGCAGGCAGTCGAGGAACTGGGAGTGCACATCGGTGACGTGCTCGGTCATGTAGGCAAACTCACCGTGGCTGTCCACCTGCTTGCGGATGCGCTGATGCAGGCGGATGCGCCCCTGCGCGTGGGAGAGCGAAGGCCGGTTCTGCAGGTGGCCGTGGCTCTCGTCGAAGCAAGGATAGGGCGGCATGCCGCCGATCTGGTCATAGAGGATGCCGTCCGCGCCGAAGCCCGCGATCCAGTCCGCGCGCTGGGCCATCAGCTCATGCCACTCGCCGCAGCTGGGGCAGATCGTGGCAAACGGCTTTTTGGAGAAGAAGTGCAAGTAATCGCTCTGGCAGAACTTGTCGTAGAACTCGTAGTAGGGCGTGCCCCAGCGCGTCTTGCCCTCGAGCAGGTGGCCCTTTTCCTTGTAATACTTCGTGCCGACGTCCATCAGGTGGCCCTGATAGTAGAGCGTCACATGGCCGCCCTTCTCGTGCACCTTGTCGATGCCCGCGCGCAGGCCGTCCGCGCCGCCCATCGTCGGGCTGACCTCAAGGTCCGGATAGCGGTTGTCGTGGCCGGAGTGATACCAGCCGAACAGGCCCAGCGCGTCAAAGCCGTGCGCCTGCGCGTAATCGTAGAGCTTCGGGATCGTCTCGTAGGGCCAGACCTCATCGCCGTACTGCTGCTTGTTGATGACCAGGAAGTAGCCGTTCATCCGGCGGATCCATTCCTTCTGGCGGACGGGCTTGCGCCAGGTCGCCGCCCACGCGGCGTACTCGCTCGCGCCGCGCATCCAGTCACCCTGATAGAGCCAGGCCATGTACGGCGGGCAGGTCCAGGTCTCGCCCGGGCGCACGAACGCCAGCTTGTTCATCTCCATGGTGACGCCGCCGCCCTCGTCGCCGCGGGCGCGCAGCGCACTGGTGTGGAAGAGCGTGTCCCGGCCGGTGAAGTATAGGCAGGTGTCGCCCTCTTCGAGCAGCATCCACTGCATCGATAGCGGGCCGGGATAGGAGGCCGTCACCTCGTGCAGCGCCTCGCGGCCGTTCAGCCCGGCGAGGTAGCCGCAGATGTTGACGATGCGCTCGCCCATGTGGCGCGGGTAGAGCAGGTCCGGGCGGCCGCCGTTCAGCGTGTCGATCGCGCCGAGGCAGGGATAGATCCAGTCATCGAGCGTCGCCTCGCTGCGGTTGTCGATGGTCGATTCGAACACGACGTGCTCGCCGTCCAGGCGCAGCGTCAGCGTCACGCCGACGGGCAGCTCGCCGTCCGCCGTGCGCAGGCTGCCGGCGCGGATGACGACGGCGTCGTTCTCCTGCTCGACCGTGAGCGCCTGCTCGTCCGCGAAGGCGACCGCCTCCCAGTTGTCGCCGCTGTGAAGCACCGCGCGGAACAGGCCCACCGGCCGGGCGATCACGTTTTTTCCGCCCGCCATCGCAAAGGCGTCAATCTGGCCCCTTCCGTTCACGGAGAGGGAAACCCATTCGTTTTTTATGGAAGCCATAGGAAAATGATCTCCTTTCAGCATGAAAACGCTGTTTATTCGCTTCTCAAATCCATTCGAGCCGAGAGAAAACTCACCGTCAGGTTTCGCTTCGCTCCCTGACTGCTTTTTCTTTGATCGCTTCGCGATAGGAACGTTGGGGGATTTCATCCCCCAACCCCCTAGCCTGGGGACCAGTCCCTGGACCCTTCTTCGCTTCGCGCTTACAGCTCGTTGCTACCTGAGAATCCGCTCACCAGTGCGGCTCGAGGTACTGAATCTCCGCGCTGTACGGGGCCTTCTCCCCGGTGAGCACCGCGTAGAGCTCGTCGCTGGCCGCGGCAATCGCCCGCTCCATCGGCGGATACGGCCGGTTGGTGCAGTCGATGAGGCCGTGGGCCATGTGCTCGCCGTCGAAGCGGCCGAGCAGGCTCTGGTCGTTGTACTCGAAGTAGTGCGCGCCGACGCACCACGGGCACGCCGCCGCCTCCTCGATGAACTTGCGGTAGGCCTTGCCGCGCTCCTCCTGCGTCACGCAGCTTTGCAGCGCCGTGCGCAGCAGGCCGACCTCCTGCCCGCCGAAGTGCCATTCGCCGATGAGCACCGGCTTGTTCACCCGCCGCGTCATCTCCAGCATCTCCTTCGGGGAGTGCTTGTAGCAGTTGAACGAGAACACGTCGAAGATCGCGCTGCCGTCGACCACCTTCTCCGTGAAGCCGCCGTGGCGCAGGCCCAGGCACAGATGGTGCGGGTCCACGCGGCGGCAGGCCTCCAGCGGAATCTGCCCGAAGGCGAGAATGAGCACCTGCTCGTATTCGAGCAGATCCTGCCGCGCCGTCTCGCTCAGCGGCAGGCCGCGCGGCATCGGCTCCAGCAGCCGCTCGAAGCTCTCCACCGTCACGCCCCACGCCTGACTCAGGCGCTCCGGTGTCTGGTAGCGCTCCCGCAGCCACTCCATCATCGGGCGGCGGCTCTGCAGCGGCTCCTCCTTGACCAGCAGCTCGTAGGCCACGCAGCAGTCGGCCTGGAACATCCATTCCGGCTCGTTGTGCAGGAAGTAGCCGATAAGCAGCGGATCATTGGCCAGCGGGGCCAGCTCGTTTTGCGCGAAGCGCGCGCTGTTTTCCGCGTACTCCGGGGAGAACACATCCGGGAAGTCCCGGAAGATGAAGTGCTCCGTCTTGGGGAAGCGCTTGAGCGTCACCGCGTAGGGCAGGTGGGACAGGCGCAGGAAGTCCTCCACGCGCTCGTCCGTGAAGTTGACGATGCCCACGCCGGTGGTGTTGAGGCCCCAGCGGGCGAAGCGGCTGACCGCCAGCTGACGCCATGCCTCCCACCAGTCCTCCCCGAACGTACGGATCATGTTCACGCGCGCGGGGTTGATCATCCACTCGTTCGAGCGCTTCGTCACGCCGTGGCGCTTGACGTACTCGGCGATGCAGCCCGGGTGCGTAAACGCATCCGCGTAGCGCGGGTCCTCCGGCGAGGGGGCGTCCCTGTAGAAGCCCTCCATGCCGCTGTACCAGCCGAACTCGCCCATGCGCGTGCCGTAGCACACGCCATGCGAGAAGAACGCATACCCGTCCGGATCGACCAGCCACCAGCGCTGTCCGTCGTGCTGGGTGCGGAACCAGCCCGTCGGCTCAAAGCGCTTTTGCAGATAGCCGCCGTACGCGGAGACCGGCCGGGGCGAGCCCGGCTCCTCCTTCGCGCGGCGCAGCTCCTCGCGCAGGCGCTCCTCCATCTCCTGCACGCTGTGCGTCTTCGTCGGCCACTCGTGGCCGATGAGCTGGCCCATCTCGTCCACCATCGGCGCATCCGCCGTGATGCCGGCCGGCTCCTCATCCGCCACATACACGCGGCCAAGCCGCGCGCCGGTGAAGTCCCGGCCCGGCTGCACGACGATCTCCACGCGCGTGACGTGGCGCGGGTCGAGCGGGAAGCCGTTCACATGCCCCTTGTAGGAGCCGGGGAACACCGGCAGAAAGTGCCGGCGCGACCACAGCTCGTCAAGGCACACCCTGAAGGGCACCACACGCCCCGGCAGCAGCTGATACCGGATGACAACGGGCTTCTCCGGCTCCGGTGGGATAAAGCGCACCAGAACCGTCGCGTCCGAAAACTGATCGACCTGCACGTCAAAGCAGAACCAGTGGCGCTCGTCCCAGGGGCAATCCGCCGGGCGGTCAAACGAGAGCGTCAGCGGCGCGCCGTCCTCCTGCGCCGGGAAGGGCCGTTTCCCCTCGAACCACGTATACGTCTTCATGGTTATTCCTTTCGCCATTATCAGGCAAATCCTCTATTCTCTGTTGCCGGCTTTCCTGTTCCGGCGGCGATTTCTGCCGGTTCCTCACACAAAAGGTGGAGGAATGCCGCCCGGCATCCCTCCACCACAATGTGGAAATTACTTGGCAGCCTGTTCCTCCTGGTAAGCGGCGGTCGCCTCGGCTTCCACCTCAAGGCCGCCCTCCTCATCCCAGCGGGCCACGAATTCCTGATACTCCGCCTCGACGTCGCCGTTGGTGACGATCAGCTGGGCGAAGCACTCCTTGACGATGTCCTTGAGCGTCGCGCCGTACTCGACGTCGGCCTCAACCACCTGGGCGATGTAAGGCCATTCGGTCGCGCACGCCCACTCGGCCGCCTGGGAGTCCTGCGTGGTCTTGTTCATCAGGCGGGTCTCGGCGTTCTCCTTGGTGTATCCGCCGGAGCTGTTGTAGGCGAAGGCGCCATCCGCGCGGTGCACGACGTCGTCCGTGTAGATGCCCAGGCGCTGGAACTTTCCGTTCTCCTTGTCGGTCCACTCGTAGTGAACGCCCTCAACGCCCATGTAGGTCAGGTCCTGGCCTTCCTCGGTGTAGTAGATGTAGTTGATCAGCTTGACCGCCAGCTCGGGCCACTTGCAGCTGGCCTTGATGACGGCGCTGGCCTTCTTGTAATCCGGATAGGCCTTCGGCGCGCCCGCGCCGTTGAGGTAGGCAAAGCCGAACAGCTCACTCGGGTCAGCCGGCACTTCGAAGGTGTAGCGGCCCGGATACCAGTTGTTGGTGGTGCCCACGGACTGGAAGCCCATGATGCCGGTCTGGCCCTGCCAGAGGCGCTCGAACATCTGCATGTTGGTCAGGGTGACGAAGTCCGGGTCCATGACGCCGTCCTTGTAGAGCTTGCGCAGGTACTCGATGGCCTCCAGGAAGCGCGGATGCTTGATGAAGGTGGTCACGGTGCCGTCCTCGAGCAGGACCTTGCCGTCCCAGTCGCGCACGCCGATGCCGAACGCGGCGAGGATATGCTGGAAACTGGAGGTGTCGGCCATGCTCGGTGCCAGGCCGATGGTGTCCTTCACGCCGTTGCCGTCCGGATCGTTGTAGGTGAACGCGTAGAGCACGTCATAGAAGCTGTCGAGGTCGGTCGGCATCTCCATGCCCACGTTCGCCAGCCAGTCCTTGCGGATGGTGAGATTCTTGAGGTAGGTGCCCGCCTCGGAGACGAGCGCGTAGACATGGCCGTCCTCGTTGGCCACCGGCATGTCGAGCTTGTCGCCGCAGTAGGCCAGGATGTCCGGGCCGTACTCCTCGAGCAGCGGCGCCATGTCGAGCAGGCGGCCCGCGTCGCGCAGCTCAAGCAGCGTGTTGGTGTCGAGCACGCCGTAGATGTCCGGCTCGGTGCCGGAGGCGATCATCGTGTTGAGCTTGGAGCTGTAGTCCGTCTTGGAGACCATCGTGACACGGATCTCGGCGCCGATGCGGTTGCCGAGCTCGGTGAGCACGCTGTTGACCTCGGAGGGGTTGTTGTCGCCCGAAATGAGCATCGTCAGCACGGGCTTTTCATCCGCCATCGCCGGCAGAGCAAAGACCGCGAGCACCAGCACGAGGGCGAGCAGCAGGGACAGAGTCTTTTTCATGGTTGTGCCTCCTTTTCGATTGGGATGGTCGGTCTATGTTATCCCTTCACAGCGCCCACCGTGATGCCCTTGGTGTAGAAGCGCTGCAAATAGGGATACACCAGAAGGATGGGGATGACCGAGACGGCGACGACCGTCATCTTGACCGTCTCCTCGGTCAGCACGCTCGCGGCCTCGCCCAGAGAGGACAGGTCCGAGGACGCGGAGAGCGCATTCGCCGCCGCGCTGTTGAGCACCGTGCGCAGGTACAGCGGGAGCACCTGCAGTCCTGTGGAGTTGGTGTAGAGCAGGCAGTTCATGTAGTTGTTCCAGTAGTGGACGCCGTAAAACATGGCGATGGCCGCCAGGGACGGCGTGCACAGCGGCAGGATGATGCGCACGAGGATGATGAAGTCGTTCGCGCCGTCGATACGCGCGCTCTCCTCCAGCGAATCCGGAACGCCCTGCATGAAGTTGCGCAGGATGAACATGTTGTAGGCGCTCATGCAGGTGGGCAGGATCATCGACCAGAACGTATCCAGCAGACCCAGCCGGGCGACCTGCAGGTAGAGCGGGATCATGCCGCCGGAAAAGAGCATCGTGAAGAAGACGACCATGCTCAGGAAATTGCGCCCGTGCAGACGCTTGCGCGAGAGCGGATAGGCGGTGATGGCGGAGAGCCCCACGCTCATGATGGTGCCCACAAACGTGACCAGGATGGAGTTGCGGTAGGCGATCCAGATCTGCGAGGTCTGGAAGACCATCTTGTAGCTCTTGAGGCTGAAGCCGCGCGGCCAGAAGAAGAAGCCGCCGGACATGGAGAGCTTGGAATCGGAGATGGAGTACATGACCACGTGCCAGACGGGGTAGATCGTGGAGAAGGCGAACAGCCCCAGCACGAGCATGATGATGGCGTAGCCGATCTGCTCGCCGCGCGTCCGGGCGATGTGGCCGGACTTTTTCC
>Ga0129315_1001325_pt1 | contig 10329 bp, 9 predicted proteins | sample Cm827metagenome_FD_94432 | JGI IMG/M metagenome (GOLD analysis project Ga0129315, IMG submission 94432) | Eastern black-and-white colobus group fecal microbial communities from Wisconsin, USA - Cm827 metagenome | ecosystem: Host-associated > Mammals > Digestive system > Large intestine > Fecal...
CCCCGCTCCCGGTAGAAGCCTGCGGCTCCCACCGTGACCGAGGGGTTTGGAACTAAATTTCTACTGTGCGAGTGTCCAACTTGCACTTGCAATTTGCGAACTTTATATTTTATCAGTTATAACTTATAAACTCGCAATTTCTCCATTGAGTTTCAATCGTAAGTTGTTATACTTTGGTCAGTCTCGGAAGGAGGATGAAGTTTTATGATCAAAAAAAATCGAAATCCTTCAAAAAGTTCAGTATTTCGCATATTGAAAAAGCGGCTGAGAATAGCAAGATAGTCACACTGTATGCAGCACAACAATCCTATTTTCCAATCACGCTGACCGGTGTATCCGCATACTGCTCCGTCAGCGCAAAGCGATCACGCAAGCCCTCCGTAATGTAAACCTCGCCGGATGCTGTCACAAACACAGCCTCAAAATCGCCGCTCTGTGCCCACAGATTAGCCGCCTTTTCAAGCCCCATGACAAACAATGCAGTGGAAAGTCCATCGCAGACCACGCCTTCATCTCCCACGATAGTGACGGAAATCAGGCCGCTGTCCGCCGGACGGCCGGTGAACGGGTCCATGATATGCCAGTAGGTCTGGCCATCCTGTTCAAAGTACCGCTCATATCCGCCGGATGTTACCACCGCCTGGTCCGCAATGGAAAGCACCATCATGGCGTCCTCCCCCTTTGGATCTTTTATACCGATCTGCCACGGGGAACCATCCGGCTTTGTCCCCACCGTTTGCACATTGCCGCCCAGATTCAGCAATGCGGACTCCACGCCGCGCTCCCGCAGCATTTGCGCCGCCAACTGACCGGCATAGCCTTTGGCAATGCTGCCAAGGTCAATCTCCATTCCTTCCAGGAGTGCAACAGTACCGGTAGAAGCATCGTATTGAATTTTGGTATAGTCTACCAGCGGCAGCAGGCTTTGAATGGTTTCCTCATCAGGGACCTGATAATTTCCGGTGGTAAAGCCCCATGCCCTGACGATAGGGTAGACGGAAATATCCAGGGCCCCATCCGTGCGGCGGCAAAGCTCCAGTGCCTGTTCCATCAGTTCAGCGGAATTCCCGGACAATTTGCCGCTCCCGGTATGGTTGATGGCATAAATATCACTGTGCTCGTCGGTGACGGATACCTGCTCCTCCACGGAACAAATGATGGACTTGGCTTCGTCCAGCAGATTGGCCTCGCCATAGACGGTAAATTCCATGGCAGTGTCCATGGCAAAGAACGCCGTCCTTTCCAACTCTTGCGTCGGCGCACCCGCACAGCCAGTCAGTAAAACGGTCATTGTGAGGATCGCAGTCCATATTATCTTCTTCATAAGGATCTCCTTGACAGTGATGCTGCGCCGGTAAAACGAAAATTTCAGGATTGACAAGCGCAGTCAATCGTTATAGAATAGCCATCGCCAGAGTTAGATGCATCTAACCGCAATGACAAAGCCACTATTGTTGGCTTTCTTTTTTACAGCACAGTTAGATATGACTAACTCCTGTATACGCATTTCAGCTTGGCTGGCGAGATTATAGCACAGGAAGGAGGCTCTTTCAAGATTCGTCAGCGAAAAAGCATCCGATTTTTTCGTATGCTGCCGCAAAGTGCGCAACAAGTACACGGAGGGTATCCCTCCGCTCTCCCCTTACCGGGGAGCAAAGATCTACGTCAAACAAGGAGGAATTTATGAAACGTATGCCCGGCAGCAAGGTCACTGTTTCCGTTGAGTTTGTCGAGGAGCAGGCGGCTTCCACCTTTGCGGACGTTCCCGCCGACGCTTATTATACCAAGGCTGTGGAATGGGCTGTGAAGAAGGGCATTACCAACGGCAAGGCCGACGTCCTGTTCGGCTCCAATGATCCCTGCACCCGGGGCCAGATCGTGACCTTCCTGTGGCGGGCCGACGGCTCTCCCGCCCCCAAGGGCACGGCTAAGGTCCCTGGCGACGTGCTCCCCGGCAGCTACTGCTATGATGCGGTGGCATGGGCCATTGAAAACGGCATCACCAACGGTTTGGCCGACGGCTCCTTCGGCGTCAACAACACCTGCACCCGCGGCCAGAGCGTGACGTTCCTGTACCGTGCAATGGGCACCGCTCCCACTACGGTGAACGGCTTTACCGACGTGGCGGCTGATTCCTTCTGCGCCGATGCAGTGGCCTGGGCCGTGGAGAACGGCGTGACCAATGGCACAACGGACTCCACGTTCAGCCCCAGCAACGGCTGCACCCGTAGCCAAATTGTGGCATTCCTTTGGCGAGCCATGACTGAGTAAATCAAGCAACTGCAGCATCCATACGCTAGCATAATTTCACAGCAGGCAAAGAACAGCGCAGCAGACGATGTTATAATCGTCTGCTGCACTGTCCTTTTTCTCCATAGGAAACTTTATTCCTCCATTTACCCATGCGCCGCAATCCGTAGAGATCTACTATAACGGCATTGGCTGCGTGGGCAACCAGCAGCAAGACAAGGAAAGCCTGCAACCCTTGAAAACAGAAGAACCCCGACAGGCATCGTAAACACGATAACCTGTCAGGGGGAAACATATGTGTTCGCTTTTCTGTACCAGAGATCCATTCAGGAGATCCCGCCACTTTTCGGGGAGCGGCCCTCAGTCCTCCACCACCAGGCGGCCCTCCACCTCCCGGCTGAGGTGCTGGTTCACCGTCAGGTATTCCTCCACCACGTCCCGGGCGGAGGTGGACAGCACCCGGATCTTGCCGTTTTTCTCCACCTCCTCCAGTGTGATATCCAAAAACGGCTTGAGGTTGTTGTAGTGGTACTTCTGCACCGCCACGGTGTAGAGCCGCTCGGCGTACAGGGCCTCGCCGTCCAGCGTCAGGGTGCGGAAGGCCTGCTCGCTCCGGGACCAGACGATGTGCGTCCCATGGGAGAATTGGTAGAACTCCGTGTGCTCCCCCTGAAACGCCTCGTCCCGCAGGATATGGCGGATCATCCGCTCCAGCTGGGTGCCGGTGACCTTGAGCATATACACCGCGTCATCATAGGGCAGGCACTCCACAAGGTCTGCGTAATGGACCACCGGGCCGAGGGCGTAGCTGCGGATGGCCCCGGACCCCATGAGCATCAGGTCGATACCGAAGCTGTCCCGCAGAATATCGGCGATGAGGTCCCCCAGCGCCGTTTCCTGATTGCGCTTGGGATGGGTCAGCTCGCAGGAAAAGCGGGTGATGATGCGGTCATACTTCTGGGAGGTGGCGCTCTTGTAGCGCTGGATGAAGTTCTCCACCTCCTCGTCCCGGGGGCAGTGGGCATCGTCGATGGGGACCATCTGCCAGGTAAAGGTGTCGATGGCGTTGAGGTCGGTGTCCACCATGATGTCGAACCGGCCGATCTCGTCGGTACCGGTGCCTGCTTGCACGATATAAATATCGTTGACCTTGAAGGGCTCTTCTAACTTTGTGTGGCTGTGGCCGCCGATGATGACATCCACGCCCCAGTCCGGGTCCAGCATCGCCGCCAGCTTCTTATCCTCCTCAAAGCCGATGTGGGTCAGCAGTACGGTGAAATCAATGTCGATGGCGTTATAGGCGTTGCAGATGTTGCCCACCTCCCGGGCCGCCTCCCCGATGTCCACAAAGGACCCGATCAGCTCGTCCGTCTTGGTGGCAGCCAGCACCTCCTCCGTGATGATACCGATGAACAGGATCTTCATATCGTCGATATGGGCGATCCAGAAGGGCCGGAACATCCGCCGCCCGTTGGATTTGATGTGCAGATTGGCGTTGATGATGGGGAAATCCGCGCACTTTTCCAGAAACAGCAGATGGGCGAGGCCGTAGTCGATCTCGTGGTTGCCGATGGTGGCCACATCTGGCCCCACCAGATTCATGATGCCGATGGTGGAGGTGCCCTTATACTCCGAATCAATGACGCTGCCGCGGAACATATCGCCCGCCACGGCATAGATCACGTTCTTTTCCTCCCGCCGCACTTTATTGACATAGCCCGACAACAGCGACACGCCGCCCACCAGCCGTTCGTCGATCTGTTCGGCCAGAAAATCGCCATGCATATCATTCGAGTGCAGGATCGTCAGCTTTTTCAGATTCTTCATGCGCCTCTCCTTTCTTCCGCAGCCGATCGCTTCTCCGCTCGTTCGTTCCTCCCGATTCCGACACAGCCCTCAGGGGGCTGACCACAGTTTGAACAGGGGGTACGCCGGTTTTCTTGCCGCACCCCCAGCGCCTATTCACTTGTAAGAGATGGGCGGCAGGCCCGCTTGACATCACCTTTGCGGTGCAAACGCCACAATGGTATTACTTATTATAATAACATGATATCGGGTATCGCCGCAAAATGCAAGAACAATTTGCATTTCTAACAGAAACATTTGTCCGCAATGTAAAGATTTTGAATTAAAACACGCACAGGGCGGTGAAGCAGGCAGCATCCGGGCCGAGGGCCTCCATGAGATAGCTGCCGTCCCCGTTCCGGAAGCCCACCAGACGCAGCGTTTCGCCAAGGGTGGCCTCATGGTTGTAATTGATGTAGAATTCCCGGGGCGTCCGCTCCTGCAAGTCACAGGGCAGGTAGTCCCAGATAATGTCGCCGTAATTGGCGCTGTAAAGGTGGCCGTTGCCGTCCAGATCGGACCAGACCACCTGCCGGGTCCCCAGTTCCTCCACCCCCTCGTGGGGCAGCAGGAGCTTTTTCGGGTCCGGACAGTCGATGACCCGGTCGCAGGTCTGTATGGGCTTGGCAGTAAAGGCGGAGGGCCGCATGATCTTCCGGGTGGTAGGATTCACTAAGATCCAGTCGCTTTTTACCGACACCCGCGCCTCACCGGACTGGTCCTTCATCTCATAAATCCGCTGCATATGCGCGCCCTTGACCCCGTTTTCATAGGTGGCGATGTCCAGCACATCCCCCGCCATGGGAATCTGATGGATGCGCATGGCCAGCCGGGAGAGCAGGAACACCTCCCCCATTTCAAACAGCACGTCATGGGTCAGGCCCCGGGCGTTGTAGTCATACCCCGCGTAGGCAGCCGCCTTGTTCAAAAGGCCGGAGACCCTTGCCCGCTGATACCGGTCGCAGTCGGCAAAACACAGCTCCTCCTGCCGGAAGTAGCCGTTTTCATATAATTCCTGCCGGAAATCCTTCATGCGTATTCCTCTTTCCGTTGTTTTATGGACTTAATTTACCACAAACCGCGATTTTTCACAATGCCCGAGTTGGACAACGCCCCGTCCTGCGGTACAATGACCGCATTGTGAATTTGCCGGAAACGGCGCAAAAGAGAACGCAGCAAGCAGGGCCGGACAGAAAATTTCTGTCCGGCCCTCAGCGTGTCGAAAAAGTCTTTTCGTCCCGCTGAGCAAGTTTTCAGAACTTCATAAAAGTTCTGAAAACTGAGGATTTCAATGGCGCAGGACACCCTTCTTGGGTTTCCCGCGCACACCCTTCCTTACCGTCGCGGAGAATTTACCACTTTATCGACAGTCTCAGCAGGGCCGGACAGAAAAATTTCTGTCCGGCCCTGCCCTTTTACTGTTATTGTATTTGTCAGCTGAGGGACCAGCCTTGAATCGGTTTCCCCGTCAGCGCATGGACTGGTATTCAGCCAACACGCTGTCCAGCAGGTCTGCGGCGCTCTGATAGATGGCGGCGTTCATCTGGTTGAAGGGGCAAACGGCCCGGTCGCTGATCTCCAGTCCCCGGTGCACCAGCAGCTTTTTGAGGATCAGGGAGCAGTTGGTGTCCATATCGTAAATGGGCATCAGCTTCTGGATCAGGTGGTACAGGGCAAAGGTGCGATCAAAGTCCTTTTCGTTGGCAGCCTTCACCAAACTGCTCCAGATCTCCGGCACGATGATAGACAGCGCACCGATGCACCCGCCGCCACCGTTGTTGGCGATGTTGCTGAGGAACTGGTCATCAAAGCCGGAGTAGACGGTGAAGGGCTTTCCCTCTACCGCCCGGCACACCATGTTGGTGTGGCCGGGGGTGGATACGGAATCCTTCAGTCCGATAATGTTGGGGTTCGCGTCGATCAGGCGGCGGATCGTCTCCGGAGCGATGGAATGTCCGGTGCGGGGCGGAAAGTTGTAAAGATACAGGTCTCCCTTCACGTCCTTGGCCAGACGGTCATAGTAGACGAACAGCTTTTCCTGATCCATCTCAAAATAGTAGGGGCTGATGACCATGGGCGTGTAGCCCAGCTCATACACCGCGTTGGACAGGGCCAGCGTATCGGCATAGCGGATGCAGCCGGTACCGGCCAGCAGCTCCACCCGTCCGTTGACATACTCCGCATAGAAGCGGAAGAAGTCCAGGCGCTCCTGCTCGTTCAGATCCGGGAACTCTCCAGCGGAGCCCAGCACAAGAATGCCGTCCAGCCCGCCCTCGATCAGAAAATCGATAACCTTTTTGTTGCCTGCGTAGTCGGGCTTTTCCTCTTCGTTGAAGATCGTGACAACAGGCGCGATGATCTTTGCCATAGAAATCCTCCTAATCAGCCGGCCAGCTTCAGTACACCGAACACCAGTGTGCTGGCGGCCATCATGGCAAGGCCGTTGATGGCCTCGTAGCCCAGCAGCTTCAGCCGCTTCCCGGATCGTTCCCCGGCTGACGCCGAACCGATCCGCCAGTTCATATTCGTTGGGCAGCTTTGCCCCCGTTCATCCAGAATATACCGGATGAGATTGTCCTCAATGCACTCTGTCAGTGCTTGATTTTAATGTTAATCAGTTCTGCCGTAGTTTGCTCCTTTTGGATAAAAGGTCCACTCGTGTCTCCTGATTCCGGTGGTATTGTACCATACCCATATGGGAAATGTAAAGAATAATTCAACGGTCAGTTTACTGTTTTGCATCAGGAATATGGCGGTCTATCCGCAAGTGCAAGCAGCTGTGCGCAATGCATCCACCGCCGCCGGTGGTACGGTGCTTCCCACGGCTCACGCCTGTGCGTAACAGCGTCTGCACGAAAAAACGGCCGACAGTTTGACTGCCGGCCGGGAAGCTCTATATGTTTACCGCCCTCTTAACGGGCAGCGGTTCACTTACGCCTCTGCCGGGCAGTCCGCCAGGGCCGCCTCATCGGCGATGACGATGACATCCCGGTGGAGCTGCAGGATCGACGCCGGGACCTGAGGCGTCACGGGGCCAAAGAAGCTGTTCCGGATAGCCTCCGCCTTGTCCGCGCCGCTGGCAATCAGCAAGACCCGCTTGGCCTGCATAATGGCCTGCATACCCATGGAATACGCCTGCCGGGGCACCTGTGCCTCGTTTTCAAAGAAGCGGGTGTTGGCGGCGATGGTGCTCTCCGTCAGCGTCACCTGATGGGTGCCGCAGGCAAAGCAGCTATCCGGCTCATTGAAGCCGATATGGGCGTTGCGGCCAATGCCCAACAGCTGAAGATCGATGCCGTTATGCTCCTCAATGATCCGGTCATACCGGGCACACTCCAAAGCGCTGTCGGTCTGGGTGCCGTCCGGCAGGAAGCTTCTGTCCGCCGGGATATTGATATGGTCGAACAGATTCTCCCGCATGAAGCGGCGGTAGCTCTGGGGATGCTCCCCGGACAGGCCGCAGTATTCGTCCAGATTGATGGAAACCGCCTTCCCGAAATCCAGCTCGCCCTTCTGATACCACTCAACCAAATGGCGGTAGGTGCCGATGGGGGTGGAGCCGGTGGCAAGGCCCAGCACGCTCTTGGGGTTCAGGGACACCTGCGCGGCGATGATGTTCGCCGCCTTCAGGCTCATGTCATCATAATTTTTCGCACGAATCAGTCTCATAGGACCTCCTTCACAAACTTCCGATTTTCCGGTTGTATTTCTCTCACGGACAATTATAGGGGCCGCGCCCGTTCCTGTCAATACGGCGGTCATCTGCCGATACGGCCATTTCTACGGCGCTTCCCCTGCTTTCCTCGGCTATTGACAAGCTCCGACCTTTCTGCAATACTCATCTTTAGCTGGCGGAGCTTCGGCATCCGCCGGATCGAATGGGAGGAAACATGTTGAAACAAACTGTGTGTTCCCGGGAAGCGCCTCTGCTTCCCGCTATTCTTCGCTTTTCCATTCCGCTGATGCTGACGGGGATCTTGCAGCTGGCGTACAATACGGCAGACTCCATCATCGTGGGCCGCTATGCGGGCCACGCTTCTCTGGCGGCCGTCGGTTCCACTACCTCTATTATTTTCCTCATCATCACGCTGTTCAACGGCGTCTCCATCGGCGCGAACTACATGGCCGCCCGGGACTTTGGCGCCCAGGACGACAAGGGGCTGTTCCGGACGGTACACTGCGCCGCCTTGCTGAGCGTTATTCTTGGACTGCTGGCCTGCGTGTGCGGGCTTCTGCTCTCCACTCCCCTGCTGCGCTGGGCGGACGCTCCGGAGGACGTTCTGCCTTTGTCGGTGCTGTATCTGCGGATCTACTTCTTAGGCATCCCTGCTCTGGTGGTCTACAACTTCGGCAGCGCCCTGCTGCGGGCGTTGGGCGACACCTTTTATCCCCTGCTGTTCATGATCGTCTCCGGCGCGCTGAACGTCGCGCTGAATCTGCTGTTAGTGGTGGTCATCCCTCTGGACGTGGCCGGCGTAGCCATTGCCACCTCCGTCTCTCAGCTCCTCTCCGCAGTGCTGGTGACGGTCCGCCTATGTACCTTCCGGGGGCCGTGCCGTCTGGATCTGCGGAAGATCCGGCTGTATCCGGACCGGACGGGCCAGATGCTGCGGCTGGGCTTCTCTGCCGGGCTGCAGGGCGTTCTCTTCTCCGCCTCAAACGTGATGATCCAGTCCGCCATCAACTCCTTCGGTTCCGTGGTCATGGCGGGCAGCTCCGCCGCCTCCGGCATTGAGAACTTCATCCACACCGCGCTGAACACCTTCTATCAGTCCGCCATCACCTTCACCGGCCAGAGCATCGGGGCCTCTGATCCCCGACGGGCTGTGCGGGTCTTTCGGATCAATCTGGCCCTGACAACAGGGCTGGGCATTGTGCTGTGCACACTGGCCCAGATCTTTCAGGCGCCCCTGCTGGGACTGTACGTCCAGTCCACCGATCCGGCCTACGACGCGGTCATTGCCGCCGGTGTGGTCCGGGTGCTGGCCCTCAGCCGGTTCCAGTGGGTCGGCGGCCTGATGGAAACGGCCTGCGGCACCCTCCGGGGTCTGGGCCACTCCATGAATCCCACCGTCACCACCCTCATCGGCGCGTGTCTGCTGCGGGTGGTCTGGCGGTACACCGTGTTTGAAGCGGTGGGCACCGTGGAGAGCATGTACTGGTCCTATCCGGTCAGCTGGCTCCTGACTTTCCTGATCCATTTGATCTATCTGGAGCGTGACCGCCGCAGACTGACGGCGGAGAACACGGCCGCCCAATGAACAGCAGCTCTCATTCCGGATTTTTATATTTCTCATAGGAGGAATCGCGTTTTGGCAAAACTACTTTTTGTGTGTCACGGCAGGATTTGCAGAAATCTCTAAAATCCCCTGTAATATCAAGGTTTTTCAGGCTTGAAGGTAGTGCTACTACACCACTACTACACCAGTGAGCCTCGATGTGACAAAAATTTTGAGATCGAGGTCAAGCTTATGAAAGACAAAAAGAGTATCAATAATATTAAATATGTATTGGCTGGTGATTACTACATCCCGGATCTGAAGCTTCCCAATGTGGAACGCCCTATCGGAAAATATGGACGGATGTACCGAGAGTATCTGAAAGAACATGACCCTATGAGATTCCATGATCTGGTCTGGAGGGGCAGCTCTGGACTTATCTTGCCGATCTGAACGAGCAGGCACAGAAGCGTTTGTCCCTGATTGTTGAGCAGATGAAGGTATCTGAGGGTATGACTGAGGAGCTAAAAGCTGCCGACCAAATGGCGTGGATTGGAGCCATGAACAGTATCCACAATCGGGCAGAGGAAATTGTGTTGAACGAAATCGTATATAGATAATATCTTACCGGACTTCATTTTCGATGGAGTCCGGATTTCTATATCCAGAAGCAGCATTTCCTGTGTCGGCAAAAAGTGCAACAATTTCGCTTTGAATGCTATTGATATTTTTGCCGATGGCATGGTATACTATGTAATAGATTAACGTAGTTTTTTGGATAGATTTTATGGCGGAGGATCATGGATGCGATATCTTTCAGTTGCTGAAATAGCGAAAAAGTGGGATGTGTCCGAGCGCAGTGTTAGAAATTACTGCGCCCAGGGACGTGTAAACGGTGCGTTTCTTACCGGCAAGACATGGAACATTCCGGAAAACGCAGAAAAACCGGAGCGTACCAACAAAAGAAAAGATAAACCGACTACTCTGTTGGATATTCTGAAAGATCAGAAGGCAA
>Ga0129315_1001329_pt1 | contig 10304 bp, 10 predicted proteins | sample Cm827metagenome_FD_94432 | JGI IMG/M metagenome (GOLD analysis project Ga0129315, IMG submission 94432) | Eastern black-and-white colobus group fecal microbial communities from Wisconsin, USA - Cm827 metagenome | ecosystem: Host-associated > Mammals > Digestive system > Large intestine > Fecal...
CGCCGCATAGTAGAAATATTCGCACAATATTTATTTAACAGAGGAATTCTTATGACAAAATCAGAACTGATCAAACGCTATACACTATTTATTATCAGTCTTTTCTTTTCCGCGTTGGGAGTTGCTACCGGTATGGTCGTTAAGTTTTTCACCAAATGGCTGACTGTACCGCTTAATCACTATTTAACCTTATAACTTTTCATTGCTTCAATCAGTTTCCAGATATTGCAGCCAATATGCTCCACTAGCTCATATTCATCTGACGCAAATCTCCTGGCTCTGGCTATTGCAATATCAATAAAGGGCAGATAATTTTCACTAAAATTAATACCACTTTTTCCATGATGGGCTTTTATAGAAAGTTCTTTACTTACAAAGGTATGACTATCCGATACTTTTTTGTTTTCATGGATATCGGTAAGTTTATCTGCATACTCACTCTCAACATCTGACAAATGAAGCAGAAGCCAGAATTCAAAACAGGGATTGGCAATATAACAGGAATAATTATGTTCTTTGCAATGCCTAATGCATTCTTCCATATTAATTTCAGAATGACTTTGTGCATCCCGATCAATAAGGATCCCAAACTCATCCAAATTACTATTATATTTCTGTAAATATTTACGGTAATTAATATCATACCCTATCTTCAAAAGATCCGTTACAAATTCATTTTTCTTCCTTTTACTGATTCCATCCGGATCTTCCAGATACTGCCTGATAAAATCTTCTCCATATTTTCCCACAAAATCAGGTGGAATATCATCTACAAGTGATTCTTTTCCACTTTCCCGCAACTGTAAATACTCTTCTAACAATTCAATTACCTGTTGTGGAGCACTGTTCGTATCCTTTCTCTTTCTGCCTAAAACCTGTACATCAACAATCGCGTGAATCCCCAACTGTGCTCTATAGGCTGAAATTCCCTCCAAATACTCTTTCTCTGTAGCATTTCCTTCCACCGACAGGAAAAAGATTTTCTGCGGCTGAATTTTTTCCTCCTCCGCTTCCCGTTCAAATGCATCAGAACTCAATCTATATTTATTCTTCATAAACCTCCTCTAATGTAAAGCTTTCATCAAAAACCGGAATTGCGCCATACCTGCCAAGTAAATATTCCTTATCAATTTTTTTATCAAACCGTTCTTTAAACCGATTTAAGGAAAATACTTTAGAACTATGATCCTTTTGCCGTTCAACAAACCAGATTTCATCCTGCCTGAGTAATTCTAAATCCAGCAGATTCGAATCATGTGTTGTTGCAATAAGCTGGCAGTCCCTGTTTTCTGCAATCTGATAAAAAAGTTCCATAAATTTTCTAATCAAATTGGTATGAAGACTTCGGTCAATCTCATCAATCAGAATCATACTGACTTTCCGGTTCTCATAAAAAAGCGGAATGAGGTCAAATAATCTCTTTGTTCCATCTGACTCATCATTGTAGTCAAACATATCTTTTGCATTTCCATGATTCAGCAGCAATTTGTTATAGACAATATTCCCATTTTCATCCTTTCTGAGTTCATACACCTGATCATTCACTTTCAGCATAACAGGATGTTCATTGACCTCATTTGATATATCAATCTTTATTCTTTCTGCCTGATCTGCCGGAATATTATCCAGAATTTTGTCAAAATCAATCTGCTGCCTTTCTCCTTCTACGCCCTCAATCCCTGTATCAAAGTAACTTAATGCTTTAGAGAAAAACTGCTTCTTGTCAATCTCTGCCGCAACCTCATTCAAACCATTGTATTTAGATTCCGGGAATAAAATAATCATATCTTCAAACCAGGCATATACCATTCTGATTTCCGCAAAAATACCTGTCCCTTCATTCGTGCGTAAAGCAATATCGTTCAGAATTGTTTTTCTTTTATAAGCCTGAGATGCATTCTCTGAAAAACTCTCCAGATAGATGTCCATCCGATACTTCTCTTCCATACCAGCATACTCTGCTTCACTTTGTGCATGACTTACATAGTTTTCGTCCATCTCACGGTTAAAAAGATACACTTCTTTTCCCTGATTTTCTATTCTGACCAGCCATTCTGCCAAAATAATTTTACGGTCATAAGATATGGCAATTCCATAAGAGTATTCCACTTCTCCGATCATAATTCGATATTCAAACACACCCGGCTGATTATACATTTCACTTTCAACCCGAAAGTGATTTTTCGTTAAATCCACTTTATCCAATCCACTAACCACAATTTCCCGTGAAAACTGGATTGCTTTTACTAAATTGCTTTTTCCTCCTGCATTGGCTCCAAAAATCAGTCCACTCTTTAAAATTCTTTTATTTTTCTTCACCGCAACATGAGATTTATGTCTGACAATCTTACTTGCTTCAAATGAAATCGTTTGTCCATCCTTAAAGGATTTATAATTACTTACAGAAAATCCAACTAACATCATTGCACCTTCTTTTCTCTTTTGTTTATAATATATTCCATTATATTGTGATTTATTCACATTTGTCAATTATTTCAAATCTTATATTGCGATTATTTCTTTTTCTTTTTATTATTTGTGTGATTTTATCACATATTCAACCCGTATGATTTCTATATGGATTCTATATAGCTTTCTATAAATCAGAACACATCAGATACTTCATCAGCGTCCTAAGTCCCTCGACCGGCACGCAGAACCTGGGATTCCGGGTAAGACAGGCTTCGTGGACCTCTTCTAAATCAAACCACTCCACTGTCTCCACTTCCTCCTTTTGTAGGGTAAGCTTCTCCCTATCTACCGGCTCCTGATAACAAAACACGAATGAGGTTTCATTATCCTTGAAAGGGCGCCCATGAAATTCCATTTCATAATGAATATGAAACTTTCCTGCATAGTTCAGCTGCTCCGGAGATGCATGAATCCCCAGCTCCTCCCCCAGTTCCCGTATAGCCGATTCAAGCGGTTCGTCTCCTGCCTGAATGTGTCCTGCGGATGACGTATCAAAGCATCCCGGAAAGGATTCCTTATCTTCTGCCCGTTTCTGTAGCAGAACCTGATATTTTCCATCTACCATACGGACAACCCATACATGGGCGGTTCTATGACAAATCCCTTCGGCATGCGCATGACTTCGTTCTACCATTCCACCTGTTGGCTGTCCTTCTTCATTGCATATATCGAATAGCTCTGCGGTCCATTCCGATCCCTCTTCCAGATGCTTTTCCTTAAGCCAGTCATCATAAACGCTCAGTTCCCGTCTTTCTCCCCGTTCATTTTCAAGCGTTACCACACATCTGGCTTTTTCTCCATCCGGCCGTTCTTCACATCCGTACTCTCCATCAAAAATCTGCTTGATTCTCCGCATCATTCGCTCCTGTTTTATATCTATTTTGTAACTATTCAGAGCCATGCAAAATTGCTTTCTGGGAATGCTCGCATTCATACAGAATAGCAATTTTATATGGCGAAGTAACCTCAATGAGTAAAACTTGAGCTGTGTTAGCAGCGGTTTTACGAATGAGGTTCTGAATAGTTACTCTATTTTATCTGTTTTGCAGCCAATTCCCTCTGCTCTATGATCTGTCGCCTTCCTCATCAAACAGTGGTCTGTTCCACGTCATTTCGTTCCACCTGGCATTGGCAGCTTCCATTTCTTTCTTCTGCATGATCCGATTCCGGTCACTTAAGATCGACAACATCTCATCCACAATCTCCGCTTCCGGCAGACTGGTATAATGCGACAGGTAACCGATCATCCTTCCCGCAGTGAAATCCGTATTCAGATTCTGAGAAATCAGATCGCTGAACTCCTCGGAATATCCCTTTTCCATCAACATCCGATATAAAATTCTGCTGCTTTCAGACTTTTCTTTCATGCCGGCCCCTCTTTTCCTGTTTCTTCCTCCGTTACAATCCGCATTCCCATCTGAAAGGCAACCGGATAAAGGAAGTTCTTTTCAAGTCCGGAGTCGAAGATCACTGTAAATTTCCCTGTAATCCCATCTGCATGATAAACTGCATCGCTGATGACTCCCATTCCGTATTTCATCTGTTCAACCCTCTCTCCAATGACAAGCTGAATCTCCGTACTCCGCAAGGTCTGATCCGGCTGCGCACTTCCAGACTTCACACTATACAGCTCCGTGTTATTAGGTTTGAGCCTAGTCTTCCCCTGATCCGGCTGCAATGCTGCAAACGTCTTTCCTTCCACCCGCTTCTCATTCTGCAGCTTCATACGATCAGGAAACTTCAAGCTATCCTGCTTGACACTTACAAACTTTACTCTATCCGGCTCCATACTATTAAGATTCTTCACACCTTCCACCCGTTCCACCTTCACAGGCGTCATCTCCCGGATAAAGGACGACGTTTCCTCTGACAGCCTGAATATATGAAGCACACTCTTCGCTCTCGTCATGCCTACGTAAAACAGCCGCCTCTCTTCCTCAAATTCTTTCTTTTCCTGCGGTGTTGCCTTCTTTGAGTAAACCACCTTATCCGGAAAGACACCATCACAGACGTCCATCAGATAAACCTCCTCATACTCAAGTCCCTTGGAGGAATGAATGGTAGACAGGATAAAATTGCTGTCATAATCCGGACGTTTTTCCCGCAGCATACTCTGCAGGTATTCCAGCCTCCCTAAGAAACTGCCAATCGACACCTCTTCGTAGGACAGCATCTTCAGGATAAAAAGCTTGTTGTCATCCATATTATTGCGTTCCAGATATTCCCCGTATCCCAATGGGGTCTCAATCCGGAAAAGCACCCTGGAGGGTGCTTCCTTCAGCATGTTGCGCAGATGTGTTGCAAAGGCTCTGCACTTTCCCAGAACCATGCCATTCAGACCTTCCGCATACTCTGCAGCTTCCAGTACCGGAATATGCCGTTCCTCACTGATCCGACATAGCTGCTGTGCCTGATTCTTCTTCAGATAGGTCTGGCATTTAAAATAAATCCGCAGGAAAAGCTCCGTATCATATGGATTTAGGGCAAACCGCATAATATTCGTGACATCCGTTACCACACGATGGGTAAAAAAAGCCATATCCGTGCTTTTGATCCGGTACGGAATCTGCTGCCGCTCCAGCTGGTCAATGAGAGGAAGCACACTTTCATTATCGCGGTACAAAACCGCCGTCTCCACCTCATGATTCTGTGCCACCTTCCGAAGATAAGTATATTGCGCCGCACGATTTTTCAGGGAAATATAATGAATCTCCGCCTCTTCTGCTTTCGTCGGAACCATATGCTTGCGATGCCTTAGCTTGTTATGCTGGATAAAGTGATCGGCCACAGCCACAATCCTTGCATTGGAGCGGTAGTTCTGATCCATCACAAGCTCCTTTGCCCCGGGATGCTCCTTTTTGAAATTAAGCAGTGCCTCCGGATAAGCCGCACGGAACCCGTAAATGCTCTGATCCTCGTCTCCCACCATAAAGAGATTTCCCTGCTCTCCTGCTAAAAGCCCGATAATAATATGCTGGATTTTGGACGTATCCTGTGCCTCGTCCACGCAGATATACCGGTATTTTCCCTGATAAAATTTAAGAAGCTCCGGACTCCCCTTCAACATCCGGTACGCATAAATCATCTGGTCATCATAATCCATGAAGCTGTTCTGCTTTAGATACCTGTTGTATGCACTGTAAATTTCCCAAAGAGGAATGCCCTCTTCTTTCCCCAGTTCACGGATCTCCTCTTCGGAAAGCAGCATATTCTTACAATAGGTAATCAATGTGCGTGCATTCTTCACATCGCTTTCGGTCGGATATTCCGACAGATTCTGGACAAGAATTTCTGTCAGCATTCTTAAAATCACCTTTTCATCGGTAAGCAGTTCAAAGGCACTCTTTCCGATCATCTGCCCGTATCTGGCAATCACCCTGGCACAAATTCCGTTAATTGTCCGGAATTCCAGTGCATTGCTGTATTCCTCACCAAAAATCTCCCGGAACCGGCGTGCCATGTCATTCGTTGCTGCAACTGTATACGTCAGGGTCAGAATGTTTTCCGGCCTTATTCCCTCACAATAGAGCATATACCCAAGCCTTGTGACTAAAACAGTGGTCTTGCCGCTTCCCGGAACGGCAAGCAGCAAAACCGGTCCATTCACTGTCTGCACTGCGGCAAGCTGCTTCTCATTCAGATGTCCCGTATATTTTTGTAAAAAACTATCTCTATCCATCATTTATAGCTTCTGCTTTCTCCTGTTGCATAGTCAAACTCTTCCCGAGTTTTTTATCGGCAACTCATAAATGCTGATATTTCCTGCATTTCAGGCATCTATATTTCGCTAAATATCGCTCATTTCGCATCGTTTTCAAAATTTTTAGTGGCAAATTAGTTGCAATATCTGCACCGATAATTTTCCATCGGCTTGATATAATCTACTTTTTATTACTCACGATGAATAAATTCCTGTGTCTATCAGGTTGTCAATTACACCTGCTGCCACTGTCACAACCAAAACGAAAGGAGCATTACCATGAGTAACAAACAAAAAAATCCAACCATCAGTTTCAGAATTACTGACGCTGAGAGGAAACAAATTGAAGCCCGGATTCTTGCCAGTGGAATGATGAAGAAAGATTACTTTGTTCGTTCCTGCATCTACAACCGAATCTGCGTTGTTGGTAAGAAAGAAACTATATATCCTTTGGTACAAACTGTAAATGCGTTGTACTTTCAAATACTTGAAATGCAAAAGGCATTTACCACAACCGGCAACACTTCCGATACAATGCCTTCTTCGGAAGACATTAAGGAATTACAGATTGAATACACCAATATGCTTTCAGCTATTATCGACCTGTTGGATGGTGCAAAATATTTGTGGGAGGAAGACCGCCATGAACAACAATCTTGATTTCCAATTCGGTATGTACGAACCAGCCACAGACTCCGTTATCACCAATACCGGCGAGAACGCAATTCTTGTTATCCGTTGTAAGGAATGTAATTCCTCTGTTATCTTTGATGATCCGACTGATATCGTATATCTTTACTGGCTGGCAGAGGAATCTCCTCTGCTATATGCCAATCTAGTATTGAAGGAAAACGGATTGCAGGATTATGTGGATGCGATGAATGAATTTAATTAACCCAATTACTTGCCGGCTTCAAATTGCGAAGCCGGCAAAATTCCGTTTCATCAAAACCTTAACACTTCTTCAGTTTCACTATAATATGCTCAAATTTTTCTGTAAACGCAATGTATATGACTTCAGAATAATTTGAATAGTTTTCAATTTTCTCTTCTATCTCTTTTTCCGTATCACAATCAAAATAATCAAGCAAATCAACTAATACAGCTTTATTCCTATACTTTATATTATCTATCAATTCCAACTTCTTTTCCTTGAAAATATCTCTTATGATTTGCCTTTGAACAATCGGAGGTATACCCAGCATACTTATTATTATATCCAATCGGTTTTCTTCTGCTTGCTCAATAACCGAATTCAAAATCACTTGAAACCAGTTTTCTCTTTCCAAATCTGCCCTAGTAAGTTTGTCCTCTGTATATGGAATAAGCAACATTTCTTTTTCACCAGCTTCTATATATATTTTTTCTGATGTATTAAGACCATTTTTTAGATATGTATACAGGAAATCATATTCATCTGCTTGGTAAAATATATTTCTTTCAATATGATTTCTTTTAATAAGATAGTCTATTATTTCCTCCGCTTCCAAACATTGAAATATCTTATTTAGTTGAAATATACTCACGATAGGACTATGCTTTTTACCGCCTAAAGATATGTTCTGAAGTGCTGTTTCTTCGAAAACCACTCCCACCATCAAAACATGCTTTATCCTTTTCAAATCAATTATATTCTGCCTTCCTCCTTTTACCTTCAAGATCATTTCCTTTCCTAAATTCTCCATTAATAAATTTGCGAAATTTGTTGCTTGTTCACTAGACTCTTCTATAAGTTTTTTATTATCCCTATATGCACTATTTAGCAATCCTTTATGAGTATTTCGATTAACTCTGCCACTTTTATCCTCAAAAACAATTGCGTAATTCTCATACAGCAAAGTACAATCATTTTCTCCATGTCTTATATCATCCCATTGACTATTCAAATGGATTTTTCCTATAGGATCAAATTTTGAACTGATTATATTTGCAGTTTTTTTCTCTAAATATTCAGTTCTCGCATCAAAGTATATCTGTCTTTCTTGATTATCAAATTCAATTATTTCTTCAAATATTTCAAACAAATTTACAAGAACTAAATTTATATTCGGCAAAAAGAAAATTCCTGGTTCTAGCAAAATTATTGGTTTATCATTAATTGGATTATGCAGATAGATTTCTTCAACTTCGTTTGCCTTCAATGCACCTACTCTGTAGCAAAAATTATTAATCACACTAATAACTTTCAAATAATCAAAGCCATTTTCATCACATATTTCTTTAATATCATCGGGATGAAACATAAAAAATTCGTATTGTTCTTCCATATAAAACGCACGCCCAGATATGCCTTCTAAACGCTTTTCCAACCGTTTTCCTACTGCCAAAATAAATTGAATTACCTTAGATAGTTTTATTTTTTCTTCACTCGTCTTTTTATCATATTCATTACAAAACTCTTTTATAATATTTAATTTTTCTTCATCAAATCCATTTATTCTACTTGTCCTATAATACGAATTTATTCTGTGTGCAACTACATTACCCTTATGCAATTTATGTTCATAGCAAAAAATATATATAGAAATTGCTCTTAAAAGCTGCTCTATTTCCACTACTCCACATGTCTTATTGTAATTCATTTTCATTACACAGTATTTTAATACCAACGCCATCATAAAATCTATTTCAAATTGATTAATTCTTCTTGGATAGTTGATTAATTTCAGACTTTCACCAAGCGAAAGTAATCCCAAATTTGTCAGTAAAGTTATCGGAGCCATTTGACTAACATTTTCCTCCATATATCTTAACGCTAATTCTGCATATTTCTCTTTTTCATTTTGAATATCTAAATTTTCTTCAACTAAAAATAGATCTTTCCCTACATCACTACCATCTTCAAATAGAAATTCAAACCGCTTGAACATTTCCTGAAAATCCATGTTTTATCACCTTTTCTGTAATTTTATTAAGTAAATTCCGATAACTTGTTATCTTTTACTTTTTAACACTTCCGCAAAATTTGCCTTTATCCTCTTCTTTACTACATCAAGTTCCTGATGATACAACTCACCTATATACTTGTATATCACATCATTAAAATCAATTGTATATTTTTCACTTAGCCCTTTTGTAAAAGGAGCATCACTTTCAAGCAAAATTCTATCTACCGGAATATTTCCAACAATATTTATTCCATTTACACTCTGCAACATTTGATGATTAATAGAAAAATAGCAACCTTATCTTTTATTGCTTGAAGCATGGTTTCTTCATCAACATCTTCGGCAACCTTTTTGGCTTTCTTTGCAATTTCTTTTATTGCGAGATTGGTTATAGCACCGAGACCGCCTGTAATCGCCATATCCATACCAAATTTTATACCACCTTTTATAACTTTAAATTTATCAATACTATCATACAAGGCTTTCAATGTTAGTTTTGCTGTCCCAGACAACTCACGACCTTCTTTTATCCCATCTAAAATTGATGCTAAAATAGCAGTTTTTGCATCATCATAGCTCTCATATAACCAGCCATTAAAGAGTAAACATACAGTTCCATCCTTTTGCTCTTCTAATTGTTTCTTACACATATGCATCAGACTTGATTTTCCGCTTCCCCAATCTCCATACAAGCCAATGCACGAAGGCAACAACTTTTCATCATTTATCGTATCTTTCATAATTTCAACAATGTATGAAAAATCCAAATAGTCAATTTCTGTTTCGCTATCCTTCCACATTTGTAAAAACACCTCTTTCTTATCCTATTTATCATCCGGAACTCTTACTTTTCTATATTTTCATCATTTACTATAACCTAACCACATTGGTTAAGATGTGGTTAGGTTATTTTCTCACGAAAAATATTTCTGATTTTTACTTGATGGCTTTTCCGGTATAGTCATCTTTAACACACCATTTTTCAGCATAGGTGTTAAATACTTTCTTCTAAAACTTGTCCTGCTATCAAAATAAAATTCATCCATTATTTCTTGGACCGATTTCGGTTCATTACAAAAATCAATGATTTGCTTGTTCAAATCCTGACCATTTTGGTTAGGATAATGGTCAGGATGCTGACCATCATTCCTCAACAACCCCAAATACTTATCACAAGCCTTACACAGAACCATAATTCCAGCCTCATTAATCTCGTATTCCGGCAATGGTCCATCATACAACAC
>Ga0129315_1001330_pt1 | contig 10303 bp, 12 predicted proteins | sample Cm827metagenome_FD_94432 | JGI IMG/M metagenome (GOLD analysis project Ga0129315, IMG submission 94432) | Eastern black-and-white colobus group fecal microbial communities from Wisconsin, USA - Cm827 metagenome | ecosystem: Host-associated > Mammals > Digestive system > Large intestine > Fecal...
AAGGCTTCGGCGCAGTCTCCGGCCGTCACCCCCTCCTTCAGGCGGGCGGCCAGCTCCTGTTCCGCCTGGGCGCACAGCTTGCGCAGGCCCTCTTCCTCCTCGCCGGCTCCGCTCAGTGCCCTGGCCAATGCAAAGATCTCCTCCGTCATGCCGCCTCCATCACACCGTCAGGACCTTGGCCGCGTCCTTGAAGATCTTGGCGAAGCCGCAAATGGTAGTGATCGCGGCCCGCTCCAGCTGCCGGTCGATGAGCTTGTCGTATTCCACCATCACCCGGTCACCGGACTGTACCATCTCCAGGGCGTAGCGCTTGTCCAGGCCGATGAGCTTGCCGCTGTCCATGGCGGAGGTGCGCAGCAGCTTGGCCCCCAGGGGGGTGGTCAGCCTGCCGGTGCCCTGGAAGTTGAGGCCGGTCAGGGGGTTTTGGAACTCAGTCATCTTGAGCATGTCCACCATGACGCCGCTGGGCACCAGCAGGGTGTTGAGCTCGTAGGGCTCGAACTGCGCCCAGAAGTCCACCAGGGCGTCGTAGTCCAGCGTACCGCTGGTGCCGCCGATGGGGCTGGTGCCCACCTGATAGGTGTCGGCGGCGTTGTCGTTGCCGTCGCCGCCGATGAGCACGCCGATGGCGTCCTCCACCAGCATCCGGCTGATGTAGGCGCCGATCTGCTTGAGGGTGACGGAGAAGAGGTCCAGCTTCTGATAGCGGATGGCCTCGTAGGAGGCCACCAGCATCCTCCCCCGCTTGTGGAGCTTGACCAGGTTCTCCTGGGTCTTTACGGTGGTGGAGGGGATCGCGGCCCCTTCCTCTACCCGGCGGAGCTTTTTCTCGTCGCCGGGCGCGGAGGCGATGGAGCGGTAATCCAGCCCGTCGAAGCGGGTGACGGCTGCCACCAGATCGGGGAGGATGTCGGCCTCCTCCATGCCCAGCCGCACCGACCGGGCGATGTACTCGGGGAAGAGGACGGCGGAGTCGGAAGTACGGAAAAATTTCTCCACCACGTCGGAGCCCTCGCCCTTGACCTTGATGTCGAAGCGCTTGAGCTGCCGCTGGTAGGCGTCCAGCCCCTCCAGGGGGGTGCCCTTGTAGTGGGGGCCGGGGTCCAGCTCCTCCAGCACCTGGGTAAAGGACTTACCCGTCTGGTTGTACATGCCTTTTTCCAGCTTTAGATTGTCATAACAGTATGCCATACCCGCATCCTCCTTTTCTTACAGCCGAACCACGGCGGTTTTGGCCGTGGTATCCGCGCTGACGACCAGATAATCTCCCGCCCCGTCGCCGGAGCCCGCCTGTTTCACGCCGCCGGAGCCATCGGCGGTGAGGCTCACCCAGCCGGGCGCGACGCCTGTGCCGCTGTATTTGACCCGGGCAAAGCCTCCCACCTGTACGGCGGCAAAGCCCCCCACCGGAGCCAGGGCCACGCCGCAGAAGCGCTCCCCTGCCGTGCAGGGGCCCACCGTGCTGTCTCCGGCCAGCTTGACCGCCATGCCGTCCTCCACGCCGCTCTGGGCGATAAAGGTGGCGGTCACCGCGCCGATCTCTTCATAGGAAACCTGTCTGCTCATGCTCTTCCTCCCTTTCTTCTCCGTCCAACCTGCCTCAGATCAGGAAGGCCCCGTCCCGGGCCGTCTCCTGTTCCTGCCCTTCCGAATAGGTCAGCTGCGTCCGCAGGGCGTAGCGCTCCCGGGTCCGTTTTTCCAGCGCCTTGCGCAGCGCCTCCAGCTCGCCCTCCTCCAGCTTTTCCGTCATACGCTCCAGGACGGGTGCTTCCAGCTCCGGCTCGGCCAGCGCCCCCAGCCGCGCCACCTCCCGGCGCAGCCCGGCCAGATACTTGCGCCCCAGGGCGGCCTCCTGCTCCAGGCGCTCCAGCCGGGCCTCCCCCCGGAAGCCCTTGAGCACCCCCGCCCCCGGCTGGGCGGGCACGGCCACGAAGGACCACTCATAGGCGTCGGTGACGCCGTCTAGCTCGGCCCAGCACAGTTTTCCGTTGTAGGTCCGGCCCCGGATGTGCCGGCACTTCTCCCGGTCCCGGATGTCCTCGCCGCACACCGAGCAGACCGACCGCTCCACCGCGCAGCCCACCGATACCTCCCGTTTGATGCCTGCGTCGATCTCGGCGATCAGATCCCGGTTGGCCTCGGTACGCAGCATGTAGGCGTACCCCTTCACATAGCACAGGGGGTCCCCCGCCCGGGTGGTGGCCTCCGGCTCCCGGACCACCTCCGCCCGGTAGATGCGGGCGGTCTGCCCCCTGGCGCTCCATTCGTGGTCAAAGATGCCGCTTTTCCCCACGAACTTTTCCGCCAGCGTCTCCAGGGCCTGGGGGGAGAAGCGCTCCCCATCCCGATCGATCTCGTTGTCGCACAGCCGGACCGAGAAGGTGTAGACCTCTTCCGCCGTCAGCTCCTTCCGGCTGAATTGATGGATCTGCTCCAGCTCCCGCCGGTCCACTTGGGGGCCCCGGCCCAGCCCCGCCTCTTTTTTGATCTGCAAGCTTTCGTCCTCCCCTATCTTCCGCTGTTCTGTCGGCGCACCGCCCGGGCCTGCTCCCGGTACAGCTCGGCGCGGGCCTCCTCCACCTGATCCTGCAGGTTGATGTCGTCCCACCGGACCTCCACCCGGCCGCCGTAGCCGTGTACCCGCAGCCACAGCTCGCAGATGCGCTCCACCACCGGGTCCAGGGACCGCCGCAGTGCGGTGATCTCGCTGGTCATCATGTCGGCCTGCTGGGTGCTCATGCGCTCGGTGGAGGACCAGGACAGCCCCAGCAGGAAGGGTGGGATTCCCGTCTTGGCGATGAGCTGTTCCAGGATCTGCCGCACGGGCACCTCGCTGTCCAGCACCTGGTTGTCGGCGCCGATGACCTTGATGTCCACGTCGCCCACCGCCACAAAATCCCGGACCCCGCCGTTTTTTCCCGCCTGCATGGCCGCCGACCACTCCTGAGCGATCTGCCGGCACCGCTCCTGGGCGCAGGTCCGCTCCAGGCCGTCCTCCCCCGGCTTGCAGACCACGGCAAAGCGCACGTTGCCCATGCGCTCCCAGTTCATGCCCATAGCCTGATAGATCTTCAGCAGGATTCCGGTCAAAAAGGGCATGGACCGCAGCAGGGACACCCCATAGGGGCTGTCGGTCTCCGGCTGGAAAGGGGTAAAAAGGAGGAGCTCCTGACAGGGGAGCTCCTCAATCTGTCCGTTTTCCCTCCGGGCGCAGAGGGTGAAGTCCAGGGGGGAGTCTCCCTCCCGGATCTCCAGGTCGGCGGCATTCCCGCACAGCAGGGCGGCCACCTCCCGGCCGTCGGGGTCCAGCACCAGCTCACCCACGGCCCGTCCGCAGGTGAGCAGCGAGTCCATGTAGCAGTCCAGGAAGGACTGCACGCCCCGCTGTCCCCGTCCGGTGGGCACCGTGCGCAGAAACCGCTCCAGCCCCTCCTGGGCCCTGGGGTCTCCGCACTGCACCCGGACGCCGCCCACCAGCCGGATGAGCTTTATGAGGGCGGCGTCCACGATGGGCACCGCCTCCCGGATGGCGCGGTAAAGGGCAATCTCCCCATTGCGCAGAGGCACATAGCCGTCCAGCACCCCGAAGGGATGCCTGCCCCCGTCCCGGAGCTGTACCGCCGTCCCGGTCAGGGGCGCTTTTTTCTTTTCAAACAAAGCCATATCCATCTCCCGTCACTCTAAAAGGCTTCCCGCTCCGCGTACCCCGCCGCCAGTCCGCCCCGCTCCCCTTCTCCCGCCGCCACCATGGCGGCAAAGTAGCGGATGTCGTCCATGGCGTGGTCGTGCTCTTTGAGCACCCGATCCCGCCCGCTTCCGGGGTCCCAGCGATAGAGCCCGAATTCCCGCAGGCTGTCCCGGCACCCGCTGCAAATAACCAGCTTCCCGCTCCGGAGCAGCTCCGCCGTTACCCGGATGCCGGAGAGCACGTCGTTGTCGGCCTTGCAGACCCGCCAGCCCTCCCGCCGCAGAGTCTCCAAGAAACTGGCCGCCGAGGGGTCCACCACCACCCGGCGGATCTCCCGCTCTCCGGCCAGCCGCCGCAGGTCGGCGGCATACTCACCGTCGGTTTTCTGCCGCCCGGCTCTCTTGGAATCGTAGTAGTACTCCTCCACCCGGTACCACACCCCGTTCTTCCTGCCCCACAGGCCGAAGGAGGCTGGGTTGACCGTACCGTAATCACAGGAGATGCGCCACTCCTCCATAGGTCCGGCCGGGGGCGGGCGTACCAGGCTCTCGTCGAAGAAGCCGTAGACCAGCCCCTCGGCGGCCACCCATTCCCCCAGTACGAACCGCCGGTAGAAGGCGCCCTGAAAGCGCCGCTCATACCGCCGTCGCATCGCGTCCGACAGCCCCGGGTTGTCCTCCATGGTAAAGTGGAGATAGAGGGCCCGCTTTTCCCCGGCCTTCCGGATCCACTCCTGGTAAAACCAGTGTCCGGGGTGCTCCGGGTTGCAGGAGAACCACAGCCGGCTGCCCTCCACGGAGCATCGGGCGCAGGTCTGTTCCACAAAGGAGCGGGGCATGAGGGCCGCCTCGTCCAGCAGGGCCCCGGCCAGCGTGATGCCCTGGATGACGGCGGCGCTGGATTCATCCCGGCCGCCGAAGAGGTAAAAGGTGTTTTCCCTTCCTCCCACGCGCAGGGTCAGCCGGCTCTGGGAGAGCCGCTCCTCGGCCTGGAACCCCAGCTCCTTTAGCGTGGGCAGCAGCGGGACCAGGAGGTTGCGCCGCACGCTCTGGACGCTTCGGCCGCACAGGGCGAACTGCCGGTCCTGGAAGCGCCCCATGGCCCAGCAGAAAAAAGACAGCCCCAGGCAGAAGGTCTTTCCGCTGCGGACTGCGCCGTCGCAGATGATGGCCTCCCAGTGTCCGGCCTCGGGTGAGCACCACCAGGTGAGGACCCGCCGCTGCTTGGAGGAGAACCTCATAGGTCCTCCCGCTCGGTTTTTTCTTCGTCTCCGCCGCTCTCCTCCAGAGCCCGGAGAAAGCGCTCCGCCCCCTCGCCGCTCTGGCCCGCCATGCTGTAGAGCTTCTCCAGGGCCAGCAGCTTGTCCACCAGCCGGATCTCTACCGCGCCGTTGCCGTGCCGTTTGAGCTCCGTGAGTCCGGTGAGGTCCAGCTTTTCGATCTCCTCCAACTGCCCCTCGCCCAGGAAGGCCAACTTGACCGCGTCGTTGCTCTTCCGGTCCGCCAGCCGCTCCAGCCGCCTCAGCACGTCGTTTTTCCACTCCCGCTCTGTCTTTGCCTTCACGCCATCCCACCTCTCACCCTTTCCGCGCCCCGCCAAAATGTTGCATGCTCCGGTACACGAAGCCAAAAACCGTCTTTCGGCGTCGAAAACCCCCTCTTGTCCTTTTGGGGGTTCTGTGATATAATTTTTATCTTAGCAGAGGGGAGGTGCACCATGGACCGCAGCGCTGTCAAACAGATCGCCGCCAACCGCAAGGCGTATCACGACTACTTTGTAGAGGAGAAATTCGAGGCCGGCCTCGAACTGTGCGGCACGGAGGTCAAATCCATCCGCCAGGGCAACGTCAACCTGAAGGACTCCTACTGTATCATCAAGGACGGCCAGATGGTGGTCCACGGGATGCACGTCAGCCCCTATGAGAAGGGCAATATCTTTAACCGGGACCCGGTTCGGCCCCGCCGCCTGCTGATGCACAAGCGTGAGATTCTGCGTCTGTTTGCCAAGGTCAAGCAGGATGGCTATGCTCTGGTGCCCCTGTGCATCTACTTTAAGGGGCCGCGCATCAAGCTGGAGGTGGGCCTGTGCAAGGGCAAAAAGCTCTATGACAAGCGTGCCACCGCCGCGGCCAAGGACGCCCGGCGGGAGATTGACCGCGCCATGAAGGACCGGGCCAGATATTAGGCATTGACACCGGCCGGAGAGTGTGTTATTTTATAGTACTCTCCCAAATTGAAAGGAGTGTTTCCCATGGCTCAGAATCCCATTGTCACCTTTGAAATGGAAAACGGCGGCAGGATGGTGGCCGAGCTCTACCCCGATAAGGCCCCCAATACCGTCAACAACTTCATTAGCCTGGTCCAGTCGGGGTTTTACAACGGGCTGATCTTCCACCGGGTCATCCCCGGCTTCATGATCCAGGGCGGCTGTCCCCAGGGCACCGGCACGGGCGGCCCCGGGTACTCCATCCGGGGGGAGTTTACCGGGAATCGCTTTCCGAACGACCTGAAGCATGACCGCGGCGTGCTTTCCATGGCCCGTACCATGGCGCCCAACTCCGCCGGCAGCCAGTTCTTTATCATGGTGGAGGCGGCCCCTCATCTGGACGGCCAGTACGCCTCCTTCGGCAAGGTGATCGAGGGCATGGAGGTGGCCGATGCCATCGTGTCCGTGCGCACCGACCGGATGGATAAGCCCATGGAGGACCAGCGGATGAAGGCGGTGACTGTGGAGACCTTCGGTGTGGATTACCCCGCGCCGGAAAAGGTATAATCACACGTAATGGTTGGATTTTGCAAACTCGCAGCTTCCTGAACGGTTCCCAGCGCAAGCGGGCCCATTCAGGGGCGGAGGCGCAAGGGCAGGAAGGGATGGATGCGCGGCTTTGCCGGGTGTGCTGAACGGAATGGACTTTGCGACGACGCGGGGGCGTACCGGTTTCGACGGGGATGCAGAGGCGGGAATAGCGGGCGAAGGCGCCCAGCCTTCTAAAAATGGGCATTCTTTATAAATTAAAGAACAACAACGATTACGAACTCGTAGCGGCTTAAGTTCCGCTGCCGTCCCAGCCGGAAGGCCCACGAGCCGGTTTGGGGCGTGATTTGAGTGGGGACCGTGCGTGCGCAAAGCTTTGAGCGCACCATGCATCATGAAGCTACCAACCTGCTGAGCGTGACGGCTCGCGCTTCAGGAAGGGAAATCTAAAAGACCGTCTGCGCCCGGAGAAGTTCCCGTTGAAACATTTTCGGACGGGGGTTCGACTCCCCCCGCCTCCACCAAACCAAGACCTCTGTAGCCGCAACGGTTACAGAGGTTTTCTCTTACTCCTGCAATTGGTACAAGGTTTCCGCATGTGTCATTTTGCATTTTCACAAAACACGAAGCATGACCAAAAATCATAGAAAATGGACACGATTTTGGACACAGAATTGCCTCATCCAACCCAAGAATATTTTGCTAAAGTTAGCACCCCTCCCGGGCGTGGAAGGGGTGGACGCTGGTGGGGTATGGGGAATAGAAAGCCCCGCCCCAAGGGGGGCGGGGGCATTATGTATGCTTTTTGTGGGATCTGCAAACGCATGTGTCGTTGTCCCCGTGGTCATTGTCGTACCACAGGATATTATAGGTTGCGCCAACTAAGAAACCGTACAGGCGAAGCCCGCCGCCCAATCGGAGCGAGTATATGGACTCCGCCTCAATGCGCAAATCAAAGAGCCTGTCTCGTGCGCACTTATTCAGGCCTCGAGGGTCTATACCGTGGTTCTGCTTGCTCGAGGAAACAAATATATCGTTCCATGTCATTCGCTCAAATTCGCGAAGGCGCGGAAAGATTACATCCCAAAACTCATCGCGCAGACGTTCTTTGTGGAATGACCACGATCCTTCGGCGTCAATATCGCAAGACGCTACATTCCACACCGGATGAAGTGACCAGACGCTGTCCGGGCTCCCGCCCATGCGTATGCCGTCCACAGGGGTTCCGCCCTGTTTGATATTTCCTTTCTTGCGCTTAGAGGCCGCCATAGTACATCGCCATGCTTTCCTTTGAGATAACATTAGCGCTCGGAATCCCACTCGGGATCCCGTTCCTAGCCGCCTGCCAAGGACCTTCCATGTGTGTGAGCTGGCTCAGCCACTGTGCGTCCTTTTCTCCGTAATAGTCAAGGACTTTATCTACGGTCTCGGCCTGCTCATCGCTCAGCTTCGCACTGTCCCCAAGCATTCTGTCAGCCGAAATGGAAAACTGACCCTTGCTATGGTAGAACAGGGCGGGGCATACGGGGCCGTTTGCCCACGCCTGAAATTCTTCGTCAAATAGCGGGGAATCATCCCACACCAAAGACCACGCCTGAGCATAGTAGCAAAGTTTTTGAAGTTTCATGGTGGACATGGTCCCACGCTTTTCTAGTATATATTTCGCGACATCAAAAACACCGGCCATGAAGTTCACCCCCATACATTATATGCCTACAAAGATTATTGCCTTTCGTGGTTCAACTATACCACCTAAAATAGCGAGAAATCAACCGCAATAAAAAATACCGTGAAATTAACGAAAAAAATTTTGTGATGGCTATAGTATGGGCCGTTATTAGGTTTTTCTTGGCTAACAAAATATCCCCCACCACCGCAAAGGTGATGGGGGCTTGTTTTATCCTATAATCTGCGCCGCGAGATAGCCGACAGCGCCGGAGATCAGCAGCCAAATCAGCTTGTCCACGATGCCGTCCCAGCGCTTGCCCGGCTTCTCTGTGAGGGCTTTTACGTCGGACTTGATTTCCTTCACGTCCGTCTCCACCGTCTCCTGCCGGGTTGCCAGCACCTCCACGGAGGACACCAGCTTATCCAGATTGTCCTGCCGTTCTTCCACCTTGTCGAGCCGGTGGGAGTTGGATTTGCCGCGCTGCTCGATTTCGACCAGCTTGACAGACAGTTCCTCCGTGGTAGCCATACGTTAATCCTCCCTGGCTTTAATCTCGTTCTTCAGGGCGTCGCCCGCCAGGGCCGCCTGGGTAAAGCTATTGTTTTTCCACCACGCAATCAGGGCGGCAATGACCGTCCAGGCCGTGGTGATGATGGTCTCCACCTGCTTGTCCTCGATGGGTAGCGGGGACACCCCCGCCATGCTCAGGCACTGATTAATCAGGGCCAGGAGCAGGATGATGGTCCGGGCAATGGTGCCCGCGCTGATCTTGTTGGTTGTCATGGTATGTACCTCCATCAAATCAAATTCAGCCGGTCCAGCACCACGGCCAGCTCCTGCCGGGTGACCGGGTCTGTAGGCCGGGCGCCGTCCAGCACGCCCTTGCTCTTGGCCTTTTCCCAGGCCGTGGCGGCCCAGTCGGCGGCGGGTGTACCAGTGCCCTGGTCAGGCTTATCCCTGCCGCACAGCACCAGGAATGCCTCCCAGCCCCCCTTGGTCCCCCGGATGGTCTTGGGGCAGTCCTTGCCGTTCCAGCGGTTGTGCTGCACCACGTGGTCCAAGGGGATGCCGTGCTCACCCATCAGCAGCCGCACCAAGGCGGCGGCGTTGCGCTTGGCCACCTCAAAGTCACCGCCCGCGTTGACACAGATCTCGATGCCAATGCTGGTGGTGTTACCGGGCCCGTCTGCGCCGTCCCCGGCGTGATAGGCCGTCTCACCGTCGGGCAAGTGCTGAACGATGGCGTGGTCGTCCACGGTATAGTGCCAACTCACCCGACCAGCCTCGGCGCTGTCGCTCTTCAGGTATGTCCCGTGGGCCGCCGCATCCGCCGTGGCGGCCTTGTTGCCCGTCTCGTGGACGGTGATGTACCTGCGTGGGTTGACCCCGCCGGGGCGGTTCTTGCGGCCCTTGGCGATGTAGTCCCGCTGAATGGCGATGCCGTTGTCCGTGGTCCGGTCGGCCTCCTGGGAGACGGGGCGCAGGTATGCCGCATATACCCACCCCCGGTCCGTCCGGGCCCAACCGTCCCGGAGCTCCAGGACGGTCACCACCGCGCCGTGGCTGTACCCGCCCATCTTGGGGGCAGTTTTGGCTGGAGCGCTGCGGATGTTCAGCCCAACCTCTGCCGTTACGATATAGTTACCCACAGGCTTGTCCTCCTTTTTCCGCAGCCACACCGCCAGATAGTTGTGCACCCGGCGGGGGCTGCTGATTTTTTTGCCTTGGAAATCGCACTGAGACGACCCGCCCCCGTCCAGCATGATCGCGGTCTCGGCCCCCAGCTTGTAGAGGGTATCCCGCAGCGCCTCGGGCGTAGTGGGGCTGTCCGCGCAGTACAGCAGCAGCTTGTCCCCCGTCAGCGCCATGGCCGTGCGGGGACGGGAGCCGCCCACCTCGGGCCGGTAGTGCATGGCGTCGTGGATGCCGATCATGGGGGAGAGCATCTCAACGCCGCTGATGTAGTTCGTCCGCTTTGCGTCTGGTAGAGCGGACATTTTAATGTCGGACTTGTCCCACGCAAAACCCCAGCAGCCCCATGCCTCTTTGGCCAGGACCGCGCCGTCCGCCTTGAGGTGCCCCACCGGGCGCCCCGTGGTCATGTCGTAAAACCCGGCGTTGCAGATGTAATCCGCGTCCCCCTTGACCTGCGCCATGGAGCGCCCGTTGCCCGTGACGATGGCGATGCGCTC
>Ga0129315_1001331_pt1 | contig 10303 bp, 6 predicted proteins | sample Cm827metagenome_FD_94432 | JGI IMG/M metagenome (GOLD analysis project Ga0129315, IMG submission 94432) | Eastern black-and-white colobus group fecal microbial communities from Wisconsin, USA - Cm827 metagenome | ecosystem: Host-associated > Mammals > Digestive system > Large intestine > Fecal...
TCCCGGCGGCCTACAGGCTCGCGGTCATCGCTATCCGGGGCGGGGACCTGGAGGCCCTGCCGCGCATGCAGGTGTCGCTGCTGGGGCTGGCGGGCGCGCTCCTGTCGCCCGCGCCGTATGTCTACTTCGGGCGGCGCTACGCCGTGATCGTGCTGGACAGCGCCGCGCCGGGCCATCAGGCGGATGCGCTGTGTGCCCTGCGCCGCAGCGCACTGGAAAAGTTCGACCTGAACCTGCTGATCGCGCTGAGCGGGGAGGGCACCTCCTGCGCGCAGCTGCACGCGCTGTATCAGGACGCCAAGAGCGTCATTGCGCTGGCGCGCCAGGAGGAGCCCAGCGGGCTGGTGGACGTCTGGCGGCGGGAGCACTTCCCGAACCAGCCGTCGGAGTTCCCGCTCGATTACACGGAGATGTCCCAGCTCTACGGCCTGCTCACCCGCGCGGAGTGCGAGGGCGCGCTCTCGCTGATCGACACGGTGCGCGAGCGGCTGATGCGCTCCGGCGCGCCGGACGAGCTGACCGTCAAGCAGGTCTACTACAACCTGCGCGGTATCCTGCTGCGCATCAAGCTGGAGCGGCTGGAGCTGCTCGGCTCGGTGGAGATTCCGGACTACCACGGCGAGATCGACCCGGAGCTGCTCTTCGGCCAGCTGAGCGAGAGCTGCACGCGCATCTGCGGGCTGCTCTCCCCGGTGCTGGCCCGGAGCCGGACGGCGTTTTCGGCGTCCGTGCTGCGCTTCATCGACGAGCACATCGCTGACAGCGCGCTGAGCGTGTCCATGGTGGCCGACCGCTTCGCCATCTCCGAGCCGACGCTTCAAAAGGCGATCCGCCAGGAGAAGGGCTGCTCCTTCTTTGAATACGTGGAGAGCCGCCGCTACGCGCTGGCGCTGTCCCTGCTGCGGGACACCGACCAGCCCATCGCGCAGATCGCCGCGCAGTGCGGCTACAACTCGGTTAACAGCTTCTACAAGGCGTTCAAGCGGATGACGAACGTGACGCCCGCCGCCATGCGCCAGCAGCTCAAACAGGAACAGACAGAGGAGGAAGCGACATGAAGTATCATGCGGAGCCGGACGGAAGGCTCGTCTTTGAGGAGCCCGTATGCAGCTGCGGCTGTGCGCATCACCCCGTGGACAAGGACATCTACGTCGGCGAGAACCTGCTTTGCCATGTGCCGGAGTTCATCGCGCGCAGGGGCCTGGGCACGCGCTGCGTGCTCGTGGCGGACGATACGACCTACCGCGTCGCCGGGGAGCAGGTGCACCGCGCGCTCACGGCGGCGGGCTATACCGTCGTGCCCTGCGTCATGCACCGGGAGGGCCATCTGCTGCCGGACAACCTGGCCTGCGGCGAGGTGCTGCTCTCCATCACGCGCGAGACGCAGTTCCTCATCAGCGTGGGCAGCGGCAGCGTGACGGACACCACGCGCATCAACGCGGAGCGCACGGGGCTGCCGTTCGTGGCGGTGGGCACCGCGCCCTCGATGGACGGCTATACCTCCGTCGTCGCGCCGCTTCTGCACCGCGGCGTCAAGATCCAGCGCCCGGCGGTCTGCCCGGAGATCATCGTCTGCGACCTCGATGTGCTGGCGACCGCGCCGATGCCCATGGTGGCCAGCGGCGTGGGCGACGTGCTGGGCAAGTACATCGCCAAGGTGGACTGGCAGCTGGGCAGCATCATCAACGACGAGCCCTGCTGCCCGGCGTGCGTGGAGATGCTCGACCAGGCGCTTGACATGGTCGTGAACAACGCGCAGGAGATCGCCGCGCGCACGAAGCGGGGCATGCGCGCGCTCATCGAGGCGCTGCTGCTGGCGGGCGTGACGATCACGATCATCGGCAACACGCGCGCCGTCGCCTCCGTGGAGCACAACATCGCGCAGTACTGGGAGATGATGATGATCAGGCGCGGCCTGACGCCGCCGATGCACGGCGCGTCCGTCGGCGTGGCGACGCTGCTGGTCTGGCCGTTCTACGCGCGCTTTGCCGCGGAGCCGCTCGAGCAGCTGGACGAGAAGCGGGCGCTGTCCCGCCGCCTGACGCGCGCACAGCGCGAGGACTGGATGGTCCGCAGCTTCGGCGAGGAGGGCGGCGCGCAGATCATGCGCGAGTATCCGGAGGACTTCCTCGACGAGGGGGAGCAGCTGCGCCGCGTGCGGCGCGTGAAGGAGCGCGCGCGGGAGCTCCGCGCGGCCATCGCGCAGATGCCGCAGGTGGACGTGCTGCTGGATGTGATGCGCACGATGAATGCGGAGATGACCCCGCAGGAGGAGCATGTGCCGGAGGACCTGCTGGCCATGTCCATGTGGTGCGGCAAGGATTACCGCAGCCGCTATACGCTGATGAAGACGCTCGACGAGTGCGGGCTGCTTGAAACCTACCTGAGCGACTGGCCCTGCCCGGAGCGGGCCTGAAGGAGAGTGCGATTATGACCATTCTGGAGGAACTGCATACGCCCGTGCGCCATACCTGCGACGTGCTGGTGGCGGGCGGCGGCATCGCTGGCATCAGCGCGGCGCTGTCCGCTGCGCGCGCTGGTGCGGACGTCATGCTGCTGGAGCGGGAATACATGCTCGGAGGCCTGGCGACCGCGGGCATGGTGAACATCTATCTGCCGCTGGATGACGGCATGGGCCATCAGGCCAGCTGCGGCATCGCAGAGGAGCTGCTGCGCCTGGCGCTGCCGGACATGCTGCTGCGCCCCTCGCGCGAGGAGCTTGACCTGTGGCTCTCCCCGCACAGCGCGCAGGAGCGTGCCAAGGGCCTGCGCTACAGGATCGACTTCAATCCCTGGCTCTACGCGATCGCCTGCGAGCGCCTGCTGCGCGAGAGCGGCGTGCGCCTGCTCTACGGCGTCATGGCCTGCGGCGTGCACCGCGAGGACGCATGGGCCGACGCGGTCATCTGCGAGGGCAAGGACGGCCGCTTCGCCATCCGCGCGGACAGCTTCGTGGATGCGACGGGCGACGCGGACATCCTGCGCCTGGCCGGGGCGGACACAGCGCTCTATCCGCAGGGCAACCAGCTGGCGGCGTGGTATGGCTTCACGAACGGCGACGGCACGAGCGGCGTGAAGATCATGGGCGTCTGCGATGCCTCCGAGGAGGAACAAAAGGAGGGCAAGACGGTCGAGCAGCTCGTGGACCGCCGCTTTGCGGGCGTGAGCGCGCAGGAGCTGACCGAGGTCACCGAGCTGGCGCACAGGCAGATCTACCGCGATGTGCTCGCCCAGCGCGCCAAGGCGCCCGGCTACGACGCGGCGAGCATCCCCGTGATCCCGCAGATGCGCATGACGCGCAGGCTCTGCGGCCTCTATGACATGACCAAGGAGGACGATCACCGCGATCTGCCGGACAGCGTCGGACTGATCGGCTCCTGGCGGATGCGCGGCCCGGCGTTCGCGGTGCCGCTGCGCAGCCTGTACGGCGCGCAGCTGCAAAACGTGCTGGCTGCGGGGCGCTGCATCTCGACGACGGACGCAATGTGGGACCTGACCCGCGTGATCCCGGCGTGCGCCGTCACCGGCGAGGCGGCGGGCCTGGCTGCGGCGATGACGGACGACCTGCGCACGCTCGACGTGGGCGCGCTGCAGGCGAAGCTGCGCGCGCGCGGCATCCCGCTGACGATGGCCGAGGCGGGGATCATCTGACAGACGGAGGCATCATATGAAGATATACGCCGTGCGCCACGGGGAGAGCGAGTCGAACCGGGACAGGCGCTTCAGCGGCTGGTCGCAGGTGCATCTCACCGAGGCGGGACGCCGGGATGCGCAGCGGGCGGGCGAGCTGCTCGCCGGGCTGCGCTTTGACCGCGTCTACGCCTCCGACCTGCAGCGCGCGCTGGAGACGGCGCACATCGCGCTGCCGGGCTGCGAGCCGGAGCAGCGGGCGCAGCTGCGGGAAAACGACGTCGGCGCGTTTCAGGACAGGCTCGTCACGGAGTGCCGGGAGGCCTACGGCGAGCTGTGCGACCGCTGCGTGCAGGAACGGGACTTCACGCCCGTGGGCGGGGAGAACCGGGCGATGATGTACGCGCGCGTGGCGGCGTTCATGCGCGAAATGGAGACGGCGGATGCGCGGCACGTCGCCGTGTTCTGCCACGAGGGCACGATCAAGCGGATGCTCGACTTTGTGCTCGGGCAGGATGTCGCTCCCCGCGCGATCTGGCTGGCCAACGGCTCCGTCACCGTGTTCTCCTTCGGGACGCGCTGGCGGCTGGACGCGTTCAATCTGACACAGGACATCTGGCGGCAGGAGGTTTTGAAATGAGCACTTGGTGGCAGCGCGCGGTGGTCTATCAGGTCTATCCGCGCTCGTTTTACGACAGCAACGGGGACGGCATTGGCGATCTGAACGGCGTGCGCGCGAAGCTCGATTACATCCGCCGCCTCGGCGTGGACGTGATCTGGCTCAACCCGATCTACAAATCCCCCAACGATGACAATGGCTACGACATCAGCGACTACCGCGCCATCATGGACGAGTTCGGCACGATGGAGGACTTCGACCGCCTGCTCGCCGAGGCGCACGAAAAGGGCCTGCGCATCGTCATGGATCTGGTGGTCAACCACACCTCGGACGAGCATCCGTGGTTCATCGAGAGCCGCAAAAGCGCCGAGAGCCCCTACCGCGACTACTACATCTGGCGCGAGGGAAAGGACGGCAATCCCCCGAACAACTGGGGCGCGAGCTTCCGCGGCTCCGCGTGGGAGCGCTGCGAGGAGACGGGCATGTACTACCTGCACACGTTCTCCAAAAAGCAGCCCGACCTCAACTGGGAGAACGAGACCGTGCGCGGCGAGGTCTACGACCTGATGCGCTTCTGGCTCGACAAGGGCATCGACGGCTTCCGCATGGACGTGATCAACTACATCTCCAAGACGCCCGAGATGCCCGACGGCCCGATGATGAACCGCCTGTACGGCAACTTCCGCCCGTACTGCCTGAACGGCCCGCGTGTGCACGAGTTCCTCCAAGAGATGAACCGCGAGGTGCTCAGCCACTACGACGTGATGACCGTGGGCGAAACGCCGGGCGTCAGTGTGGAGCAGGCGCAGCGCTACACCGGGCCGGACGAGCATGAACTGAACATGGTCTTCCAGTTCGCGCATGTGAACCTCGATTACGATGAGAACGGCAAGTGGACGCTCAAGCGCGTGCCGCTGGACGGCCTGCGCCGCGTGCTCAGCGAATGGCAGACCGGGCTGCACGGCAAGGGCTGGAACAGCCTCTACCTCAACAACCACGACCAGCCGCGCATGGTCTCCCGCTTTGGCGACGACTCCACCGAGGCGCTGCGCAGCGCCTCCGCGAAGATGCTCGGCGTGCTGATGCACATGATGCAGGGAACGCCGTACGTCTATCAGGGCGAGGAGCTGGGCATGACCAACGTCGCCTTCCCGGACATTTCGGACTACCGCGACATCGACACGCTCAACGCCTGGAACGAGATGACCGGCGAGCTGGGCGTCTCCCCGGAGCACATGATGGCGTGCATCCACCGCCGCAGCCGCGACAACGCGCGCACCCCGATGCAGTGGAGCGCCGCGCCGAACGCGGGCTTCACCACCGGCACGCCGTGGATCGGCGTCAATCCCAACTACGAGACGATCAACGCTGAGGCGCAGGAGAACGACCCGGACAGCGTCCTCTGCTTCTACCGCAGGCTGATCGCACTGCGCAGGGAGCTTCCCATCATCACGGAGGGCGATTACACGCTGCTGCTTGCGGATCACCCGCAGGTTTTTGCCTATCAGCGCAGCTGGCAGGGACAGCGGCTCTATGTGATCTGCTCGTTCAGCGCGCAGACGTTCGATGCGCCGGAGATCCTGCCGTACTGCGGCGGGCGGCTGCTCCTGTGCAACTATGCGCCGGACGGGGACACGCAGACGCTGCGCCCCTACGAGGCGAGGGTGTATCTGGTCGAGGCGTGAACAACACAACAGTCTGAGGAGCCGCTGCTTGCGCGACTCCTTTTCTTTGCCGTATAGGAAATTGCGTCATAGCGTGGTATGGCGAGCACCAAGAAACAGCACTTGATCGGGCAGTTCGTAGGTGGGGGCGGGCTCATACTACTCTCATATAAAACCGAGCTATTCGATCACCGACCGTCAGGTAACGCTTCGCTCCCTGACTGCTTTTTTCTTTGATCGCTTCGCGATATGGAAACGTTGGGGGATTTCATCCCCCAACCCCCTAGCCTGGGGACCTGTCCCCAGACCCCTTCTTCGCTTCGCGCTTATAGCTCGCTTCTATCTGAGAAAAGTATTAGCCCACTTTCTTGCCACATTTGACAGGCTGCAAAGGATATGGTAGAATCAATAATCTGTCTGCGCGACGACGCGCGGAATGCGAAAGGAAGGTCATCCATGAAACGCTTTGTGCGGTGGGACGCGCCCACCGTGAGACGGGAGGCCAGGCGGACGGCGATGCTGCTTTGCGGCGCGGCCATCCTGTCCTTCGGCCTGTTCAACGTGCACAGCCAGAGCCGCATCACCGAGGGCGGCGTGCTGGGCATGACGCTGCTTCTGCAGCACTGGTTTGGCATCACACCGGCGATCTCCGAGGCCGTGCTGGATGTGATCTGCTACCTGCTGGGCATAAAATATCTGGGGCGGTCGTTCCTGCGCTGTGCACTGACGGCGACCGGCGGGTTCGCCTGCTTCTATGCGCTGCATGAGCGCGTGGGCTATGTGCTGCCCTACATGGGCGACCGGCCGCTGCTGGCGGCGGTCGTCGGCGCGCTGTTCGTCGGCGTGGGCGTGGGGCTGGTCGTGCGCGCCGGGGGCGCTTCCGGCGGGGACGATGCGCTGGCGCTGGTCATCGCCAAGGTGACGGGCTGGCCCGTCTCCCGCGCATACCTGTTCACGGACGTGGTCGTGCTCGCGCTTTCGCTGAGCTACATCCCGGTGAAGAACATCGCCTGCTCGCTGGTGACGGTGACGCTGTCCTCGTTCATCATCGGGAAAATCCACACCGCGGGGCGGAAGAAAACGGAATCAGCATAAAGCTGCTTGAAACAGCGTGAAGCGGGGAAGGGTCCGTGGACGGGTCCCTTGCGAGGTTTGGGGCAAGCCCCGGGCAGGCTTGGGACCGGAGCCGAGCGCGCCCTGTGGGCGAAAAAGCGAGGCAGAGCGTCCGGAAACGGAAAGGACCGCTTGCGCGACTATTCCGTTTCCCGGACCGTCAGCCCATAATTCCAGAGGATCAGGCATAACCTGCCGGAACACGACCCACTTCGCCCGATTACAGAAAAATGTTCGGCTTTTGTGCTTTTGCTCCATGCCGAACATCCTGCCGCCTTCGGGCGGCTTTTTTCGTTGTTTCGGGCGTATACAGCGGAAAAATGCCGGTTTTGCGGCAGAAATACCGAAAACAGGCCGGAAATTTCTTTCGGAGCCGGATAAATAAAGTTCGGAATGGATGTGGTGAAAGCCGGGAAGTCGTGCTATAATGTTCGCATATGATGAAAATTCGGAGGCAACGGCGCCGCAGACGACACCCGCGCCTCCTGCAATTGAGGGAGATAGACTATGGGCGGATTCTTTGGCGTGGCCTCCAAGACGGACTGCGTGTTTGACCTGTTCTTCGGCACGGATTACCATTCCCATCTGGGCACCAAGCGCGGCGGCATGGCCGTCTGCGGCGAGGACGGCTTCCAGCGCGCGATCCACAACATCGAGAACGCGCCGTTCCGCACGAAGTTCGAGCGCGACGTGGACGAGATGAAGGGCCCGCTGGGCATCGGCTGCATCTCCGATACCGAGCCGCAGCCGCTGATCGTGCGCAGCCATCTGGGCAACTTCGCCATCACGACGGTTGGCCGCATCAACAACATGGAGGCGCTTGTCAGGGAAGCGTTCGACGCCGGCACCACGCACTTTCTGGAGATGAGCGGCGGCAGCATCAACCCGACCGAGCTGACCGCGGCGCTGATCAACCGCAAGGACTCCATCTCGGAGGGCATCCGCTACGCGCAGAGCAGGATCGACGGCTCCATGTCGATGCTCGTGCTCACACAGACGGGCATCTATGCCGCGCGCGACCGCCTGGGCCGCACGCCGGTGATCCTGGGCAAAAAGGAGGGCGCGACCTGCGCGTCCTTCGAGTCCTCCGCCTATCTGAATCTGGGCTACGAGCCGTACCGTGAGCTGGGCCCGGGCGAGGTGGACTTCATCACGCCGGAGGGCGCGGAGGTCGTCCTGCCCGCGCTGCAGGAGATGAAGATCTGCACGTTCCTGTGGGTCTACTACGGCTATCCGTCCTCCTCCTACGAGGGCATGAACGTCGAGCAGATGCGCTGCAACTGCGGCGCGATGCTCGCCCGGCGGGACCACACGCAGGCGGACACCGTCGCGGGCGTGCCGGATTCGGGCACGGCGCATGCCGTGGGCTATGCGAACCAGTCGGGCATTCCGTTCTCGCGCCCGTTCATCAAGTACACGCCGACGTGGCCGCGCTCGTTCATGCCGCAGAAGCAGAGCCAGCGCAACCTGATTGCGCGCATGAAGCTCATCCCGATCGATGCGCTGATTCACGGCAAGCGGTTGGTGATGATCGATGACTCGCTGGTGCGCGGTACGCAGATGCGCGAGACGACGGAGTTCCTCTACCACAGCGGTGCGAAGGAGGTTCACATCCGGCTGGCATGCCCGCCGATTCTGTATGGCTGCAAGTATCTGAACTTCTCGCGCTCCTCCTCAGAATACGACCTGATCGCGCGCCGGGTGATTCGCAGGCTGGAGGGCGAGCAGGCGGACGAGAAGCTGCCGCTGTACGCCGATCCGGACACGCCGCAGTACAGGCGGATGGTGGAGGAGATCTGCAAGGAGCTCAAGTTTACGTCGCTGGAGTATCAGCGGCTCGACGATATGATGGCGGCGACGGGTGTATCGCCCTGTAAGCTCTGCACCTACTGCTGGAACGGGAAGGAATAAAAAGGGAAAGGGAAAAAGCTGCTTCAAACAGGCGCGAAGCGAGGATGGGGTCTGGGGACTGGTCCCCAGGCGGGGTTTTAGGGGCAAGGCCCCTAACGTTTCCCTATTCACGAAAAAACGCAGGCTGAACAGTCGCCAAGGGCGACGCTTTCAGCCGCGCCTAAGTGACTTGACGCGGCGAAAACCGCAGGAAAACGGTGATATGCGCCAATCCGCATATCATCATCCAATAGAAACAGCCGCCGCACGGCGTTCCGGAGGAGCTCCGGAGCTGTGCGGCGGCTTTGCTGTGTGCGGGCGAAATGGGCTGGGTGGGGATAACCCGTCAGGGCTCGCTTCGCTCCCTGACTGCTTTTTTCTTGGATCGCTTCGCGATGGGGGAACGCTGGGCTGCCGCCCAGACCCGCCTGGGGACATTGGTCCGGGGAACTCGCATAGTCGCACCGCAAGCGGTGCTCCTTGCGATTCCCGACGCTCCGCCTGCCTTCATCCCGCACAGCGGGCGGCAGGCTCCGGTCCCCTTGACCCTTTCTCGCTTCGCGGCGGCTTTAAGAAGGAACTCAGTCAAACAGCGTCGTTGTCCGGTCCTTCTCCGTGAGCACGGTGTAGGTGCCGTCGCCCGGCGTCTGCACGCGGATGCACCCGTCGATGAGCGTGTGATACATCTGTTGTCCGTTCTTCGTGTACTTCTTCGCAATCGACAGGTCCTCGATCGTATCGCTCGTGATGAACGTGATCTGCGGCGAAACCGCCTTGCGCCAGACCGAGGTCGAGGACGTGCCCGCGCCGTGGTGGTTTGCCTTCATGATGTCGCAGTCGAGCGCGTCGCCCCAGCGCGAAACCACCTCCCGCTCGCCCGCGGCGTACAGGTCGCCTGCCAGCATCGCGGTCGATTCGCCATAGGTGAATTTGAGCGCCAGCGACTGGTTGTTGATGAACTGCGTCGCGCCGGTCGGGTAGTCCTTCGGATAGGTGATCTCCGCCGGCGGGTTGTACACGTCCACGCGGACGCTGTCGCCGAACTGGAACGAGTCGCCCTCCTTCAGGTACACATGCGGCGTGTTTGCCGTCGCCTCGATATAGGCGCGGTAATAGCTCGATTTCTCGTAGACGAGCGCGCTCGAGTAGACCGTGCCGATCTCGTAGCGCGCATAGAGCGCCGGGACGCCGCCCAGGTGGTCGATGTGCGGATGTGAGATGACAAGCGCGTCGATCCGCGTGACGCCCATCGCGTCGAGCGCGTCGATGACGTACTGCGAGGCGAGGGGATGGCCGCAGTCGAGCACCATCACCTGACCGTCCGGCGAGGTGAGAATCATGCAGTCGCCGGGCTTGTCGTCGGCGACCTGCTCGCCCAGCCAGAGGA
>Ga0129315_1001333_pt1 | contig 10284 bp, 10 predicted proteins | sample Cm827metagenome_FD_94432 | JGI IMG/M metagenome (GOLD analysis project Ga0129315, IMG submission 94432) | Eastern black-and-white colobus group fecal microbial communities from Wisconsin, USA - Cm827 metagenome | ecosystem: Host-associated > Mammals > Digestive system > Large intestine > Fecal...
CGCGCAGATCGATGTGAAGAGCGGCGTGACGCTGACCAGCAATGCCATCAACGATGCGCTGGGGCAGGCTGCTAAGGAGGTGCAGTAAATGAAGAAATATGGAAAAATCTTCATGAACGGCATCATTGACGAGAACCCGACGTTCCGCATGGTGCTGGGCATGTGCCCGACGCTGGCCATTACGACCGCGGCGAGCAACGGCATTGGCATGGGCCTGGCCGTGACTTTCGTTCTGATTTTCTCGAACCTGGTCATCTCCCTGCTGCGCAAGGCGATTCCGGATCAGATTCGTATTCCTGCGTTTATCGTGGTCATCGCGACCTTTGTTACGATTGTTCAGCTGATTATTAAGGCGTTTCTGCCGGCGCTGGATGCGTCGCTGGGCGTGTTCATCCCGCTGATTGTTGTTAACTGCATCATCTTTGGCCGTGCGGAAGCGTTCGCTTTCAAGAACAAACCGCTGGCCTCTGCGGTTGACGGCCTGGGCATGGGTCTTGGCTTTACGCTGGCCATCACGCTGATTTCTTCCATCCGCGAGCTGTTCGGCGCGGGCACGCTGTTTGGCGTGCAGGTCATGCCGGAAAGCTATCTGCCGATGGGCATTCTGGTTAAGCCGGCCGGCGGCTTCATTGTGCTGGGTCTGACCCTTGCGCTGGTGAACAAGCTGCTGCCCAAGAAGGCGTAAGGAGGAAAGACGATGAATGCAATTCTTACGATCCTGATTGGGTCTATCTTCGTTAATAACTTTGCCATGTCCCGTTTCTACGGCATTTGCCCGTTCCTGGGTGTTTCCAAGAAGCTGGAGACCGCGTTCGGTATGGGTATGGCCGTTACGTTCGTTATGGCTGTTGCTTCGCTGGTGGCGTATCTGGTTAACGCGTTCCTGCTCATTCCGCTGGGGCTTGAGTACCTCCAGACCATCGCGTTCATTCTGGTTATTGCCGTGCTGGTGCAGATTGTTGAAATGGCGATTAAGAAGATGTCTCCGGGCCTGTATCAGGCGCTTGGCGTCTATCTGCCGCTGATTACGACCAACTGTGCTGTGCTGGGCGTTGCGCAGTTGAACGTGACTGAAGGCTATAACCTGATTCTCTCCGTCGTCAACGGCGTGGCTTCCGCGCTGGGTTATACGCTGTCCATCTGCCTGTTCGCCGGCATCCGCGAGCGTCTGGCACTGAACAACATGCCCAAGTGGATGGAGGGCTTCACCGGCGCGATGATTACCGCTGGCCTGATGGCCGTTGCTTTCAACGGCTTCAGCGGCCTGATCTGATCGCAGAGCGAGGGAGGAAACCAACGTGAGTATGAGTGCAATTCTAATCGCCGCGCTTGTGATGAGCGTTCTGGGCCTGCTCTTTGGCGCGTTGCTGGGCGTCACCGGTCGCGTGTTCAAGGTGCCAGTCAATGAAAAGGCAGAGGCGCTGCGCGAGTGTCTGCCGGGGGCAAACTGCGGCGCCTGCGGCTTCCCCGGTTGTGACGGTTATGCTGCTGCCGTTGCCGATGGCAAGGCCGAGGTCGGCGCCTGCGCCGTGGGCGGTCCTGCGTGTGCGGCAAAAATGGGCGAAATCATGGGCGTTTCGGTCAGTGCTTCCGTCCGTATGGTGGCGTCCGTGGCCTGCCAGGGCTATGGCGATCACTGCAAGCCGAAGGCTGACTATCAGGGCATGACCGACTGTGTTGCGGCTTCGCTGGTCAACAACGGCACGAAGGCCTGTCAGTATGCCTGCTTGGGCCTGGGCACCTGTGAGCGCGCATGTCCGTTTGACGCGATCCACATTGACCCGATCAAGCAGATTGCCGTCGTCGATGAGGAAAAGTGTCAGGCCTGTAAAAAGTGCGTTGCGGCTTGCCCGCAGCATGTGCTTTCCATGCGTCCGGCTGGCCGCGTGGTGAATGTTGGCTGTCACAATCCGGAAAAGGGCATCGCTTTGAAGGAAAAATGCGATCGTGCCTGCATCGGCTGCGAGGCATGCGTGAAGGCCTGTAACTTCGGCGCAATCGAGATGGAGAACGGCGTTCCCAAGATTGATTACGAGAAGTGTGTCGGTTGCATGGCCTGTGCCGATGCCTGCCCGACCGGCGCGATGGAAGCTGATTTTGAGACTCGCAAAGAGGCTTATATCGATCCGAGCAAGTGCGTGGGCTGCACCATGTGCGCCAGACAGTGCAAGTTCGACGCCATCGAAGGCGCGCTCAAGCAGCCGCACAAGGTTCTCGGCGCATGCACGGGCTGTGGCCTGTGTGCGGCGAAGTGCCCGAAGAAGGCGATCACCATGCGCGACCGCCGCGCTCCGCGCAACAAGCTGGACAAGGTAAAGAAAGCGCCGGCAGCTGCGTCGAAACCCGCTGCTCCGGCTGCCGCAAAGCCTGCTGCTCCGGTTGCACCGAAAGCGACGACGGAGAACAAGTAATCCGCAAATATCGAACGACAAAGAGAAGAAGCCGATGCATTTGGTTTCTTCTCTTTCTTTTTTTCGGAAATTTGATGCGTTTTCCGTCGATAATTTGAATTGGGAAGTCTTGCTTTTGTCAAAATCTGCGCGTATAATAAGTCTATCTTATCAAAAAGGCAGGTACGGATTATGATTGATTTCAAATCTATCGAAGCTGTTGATCCTGAGCTTTGCAGCGCGATGCGTAAAGAGCTGACGCGCCAGCGCGAACATCTTGAATTGATTGCATCCGAGAATTTTGTCAGCGACGCTGTTCTGGCCGCGATGGGTTCTCACCTGACCAATAAATATGCCGAAGGATACCCCGGAAAACGGTATTACGGCGGCTGTCAGTATGTTGATATCGTTGAGGATTTGGCACGTGAACGAGCCAAAGCGCTTTTCGGCGCAGAGCATGCGAATGTGCAGCCGCATTCCGGCGCACAGGCCAACATGGCTGTCTATTTTGCCATGCTTGAACCGGGCGATACGGTGATGGGCATGAATCTTTCACACGGCGGACATCTGACGCACGGAAGCCCGGTCAACATGTCCGGCAAATACTTCCATTTTGTGTCTTACGGCGTAACGGAAGAGAAAGAAATCATTGATTATGATGCCTTGGAAAAGACTGCGCTTGAGGTCAGGCCGAAGCTGATTGTAGCAGGCGCGTCGGCGTATCCCAGAATCATTGACTTTGCGCGTTTGCGCGAGATCACGGATAAAGTCGGCTGCCTGTTGATGGTGGATATGGCGCATATTGCAGGCCTTGTCGCGGCGGGCGAACATCCAAGTCCTGTTCCGTATGCCGATTTTGTGACGACCACGACGCATAAAACGCTCCGCGGGCCGCGCGGCGGCATGATTCTCTGCAAAGAGAAATACGCAAAAGCGATTGACAAGGCGATTTTTCCTGGCACGCAGGGCGGACCGCTGGAACACGTCATCGCGGGTAAGGCTGTCTGCCTAAAGGAAGCTATGGGTCCTGAATTTAAAGCATATCAGCATCAAATCATCCTCAATGCGCGCGCGATGGCGGATGAATTCACAAAAGAAGGCGTTCGCCTTGTTTCCGGCGGTACGGATAATCACTTGATGCTGCTGGATTTGACGAGCACCGGTGTGACGGGTAAGGCGTTGGAAGCCTTGCTCGGACAAGCCAACATTACTGTCAATAAAAATACCATTCCCAAGGAAACGCTCAGCCCGTTTGTGACCAGCGGCGTTCGCATCGGCACGCCTGCGATAACGACGCGCGGCATGAAAGAGCCGGAAATGAAACGGATTGCTGCACTTATCACACACGTCATTCGTGAAGGCGAAGGCTGTCTGCCAGAAGTTAAGCAGGAGGTGCTTGATATCTGCGCAAGGTATCCGCTGTATGCCGATTGTGTGCGTGATTAAACAGACTTCAAAAGACGACGTATTCGCTGTAAGGCGTGCGCCGTCTTTTTGCTGTATTGACAGGTTTAGGGGTTGGGGGGTAAAATATATAAAATAGGTTTTAAACTGAAGGGACGGAATACATGATATATTTGGATCACGCGGCGACTACGCCGCTCAGAAAAGAAGCATTCAACGTCATGCTTCCGTATTTTGCAGAGCATGCAGCTAACGCTAACGCGCTTTATGCCGAAGGGCGAAAGGCTCGATCAGCGATCGATCAGGCAAGAGGACAAATTGCTGATGCAATCCATGCAAAATCAAGTGAAATCTATTTTACAGGCGGCGGATCAGAATCCGATAACTGGGCGTTATTTGGCGTTATGCGCGCACTGGAAGGAAAAAAACACATCATCACAACGCAAATTGAACATCATGCCATTCTCAATGCTTGTGCGGCGTTGGAATCATTGGGCTATGACGTTACCTATGTGCCAGTCGATCAGTGGGGGTGTGTTTCTCCACAGGATATTGAAAAAGCCATTCGACCGGAAACGGGTTTGGTTTCTGTGATGGCGGCTAATAATGAAGTAGGCACGATTCAGCCGATTGCTGAAATTGCGAGGATTGCTCATGCGCATGGCGTGCTGATGCACACTGATGCAGTTCAGGCTGTCGGCCATATTCCGATTGATGTGGCGGCGTTAAATGTGGATTTGCTTTCAATGGCTGCACATAAGTTTTATGGACCGAAGGGAATCGGCGCGCTGTATATTAAAAACGGTGTGAAGATCACCAACTTGGTTTACGGCGGCGAACAGGAGCGCGGATTACGCGCCGGAACTGAGAATACGCCCGCGATCGTGGGTATGGGAGAAGCGCTTGCTTTGGCCTGCTCCGAAATGGATGGGGCTGCTCAGCAGATTGTCCATCTGCGGGATTTGCTGGAAAATGAAATTATGCAGCGAATGCCCGAAGCAATCGTCAACGGCGACAGGGAAAAGCGTTTGCCCGGTACGCTGCATGTGACATTTCCTGGCGCGGATACCAATATGCTGCTCATGCGGCTTGATATGGAAGGGATCGCCGTTTCAGCGGGAAGTGCTTGTGCGGCAGGCGCGCGTGAACGCTCGCATGTCCTTGAAGCTATGCACGTACCGAGTGGAGCGGATGTGCGCTTTTCCCTTGGAACGGACAATGATGAAACGCAGATTCGGCAAACCGTAGATACGCTCTATCGGATTTTGAACGGATAAAAGGAGTTTTTGCACTCGATGATTTATGGCAATAAAGAAGGCATTCGTGATTCTCTGCTGGCAAAGCTGGAAACGCTCTATGACATTGAAATTCCTGCGGAAGTTTTTGCGCCTGCGGAACTGCTGGATGTGCTGGCGGCATTCACATGCGCCATCAACCGCGAAATCAGCATATATGTTTCGCGCAGCGGCGAAGTGCTTGATATCACCATTGGCGGTGTGAGCAGTGTGGAACTGAAAGATATGCACCTGCGCCGCAACACAAAGCGATTGAGCATGGTGCGCTGTATTCACACCCATCCGGGTGGAAATCCTCAGCTTTCCGATGTGGATATCAGTTCGCTACGTGCCATGCGGTTTGACGCGATGGCGGCTGTTGGGGCGAAAGACGGTCACGCAACCGGCATACAGGCGGCATTTCTGGGCGAATATGTCGGCGGTATGAATCGTGTGCATTTGACCGAGGTTGCTCCGGTCTACAAACTTCCGCAGCGCGCCTGGATGGATGCCATTGAACGCGCGGATAGCGAGGTGCTCATCGGCGCGCCGAATACCACGAAGGAAGATCAGGAACGCGCGTTTCTGGTCGGTCTGGACAGCGACGAGTCTCTGCTGGAGCTTGCAAGGCTGGCAGAAACCGCAGGGGCACAGGTTATTGGAACCATGCTGCAACGAAAAACGCGCCCAGATACCGCAACTTATATCGGAAGTGGTAAAGCAGACGAGCTTTCGCTGGCTTGTCAGGCGCGAGAAGCGGATGTTGTCATCTTTGATGACGAACTGAGCGGCGTGCAGACGCGTAATTTGGAAGAAATCCTGCATGGCGCAAAGGTTATTGATCGTACAACGCTGATCCTGGATATTTTTGCGCAAAGGGCGCAGTCTCGCGAGGGTCGTTTACAGGTTGAGCTGGCACAGATGGCCTATCAACTACCGCGTCTGCTCGGTCATGGCGTTGCAATGTCCCGTCTGGGCGGCGGTATTGGCACGAGGGGCCCCGGTGAAACACGGCTGGAGATGGACAGACGGCGCATTCGTAGACGCATGAGTGATTTGCGCCGTGAAATTGACGATCTGAGTGGACAGCGAAACCTGCGACGCGCGAAGCGAGAAAAAAACAAAGTGCCGGTTGTCGCGCTGGTTGGCTATACCAATGCGGGCAAATCGACGCTGCTTAATACGCTCAGCGGCGCGGATGTGCTGGCAGAGGATAAACTGTTTGCGACGCTTGATCCGGTTGTGCGCACAGTGAAAATGCCTGCGGGCGGCGAATTTCTGTTGGTTGATACGGTAGGATTCATCAGCAAACTGCCGCATGCACTGGTAGACGCATTCCATTCTACGCTTGAGGAAGCATTGCTGGCGGATGTGCTTCTGGTTATTTCGGACGGCGCGTCCGGAGAAATGATTCATCAGCATGATGTTGTGCTTGAAGTGCTTGCTTCACTTGGCGCAGCGGATAAGCCCAAGATTGACGTGATCAATAAAGCCGATTTGCCGGATGTCAATGCGAATAAATGGCCAGGGGCAATCGCTGTCAGCGCGAAGACGGGAAAAGGGCTGGATGAACTGCTTGAAGCCATTCGGCTCAAACTTCGCGGTGCGGCCAGACTGATGCGTGCCCTGATTCCATACGCGCAGGGCGGTCTGCTTGCAAAACTGCACGAGGACGGACAGGTGCTCAGCGAAGAATACACGGGAGAGGGCATTGAAGTGAAGGCGCTGGCAGACGAGCAGCTCTTTGGACGCCTGACCGTGCAGCTGGGTGAACAAGCCGTTTCGTGGCAGGATGATTGATAAAGGGGCGAAAACATGCTTTCCATACAGGCAATGGCTTCTCTTGCGCTTGGCGCGACGATGATGTTTGAATCATGGGGGTATATGATGCCGCAGCAGGACCCGACGGACACCCTGATTCTGGTCAACAAGACCAATAAAGCGCCCACCGTTCCCGTGACGCTGGTTAAACCCAATGTACCGCCGACGAAAGAAACGCTGTCCGAGAATATTTACATGCGGCCGGAAGCCGCCGCTGCGCTTGAAGCCTTATTTGCAGGCGCGGCAGAGGACGGGTTGACGCTGTATGCAACAAGCGGATATCGCAGCTATTCCACACAGAAAGCCATTTTTGAGCGGAAGCTGGAACGAATGACGGAAGAGCAGGCGAACGACAGTGTGGCGAAACCCGGCTATTCCGAACATCAGACCGGCCTTGCGATGGATATTGAAGGCGAAACCACAAAGGGAACAGGGCTTACGGAAGCTTTCGGCGAGTCGCCGGAGGGCATATGGGCTGCGGAGCATTGCGCAGAATATGGCTTCATTATTCGTTATCCAAAAGGAAAAACAAAAATAACGGGATACGTCTATGAACCGTGGCATCTTCGCTATGTCGGCAAGGAAGCCGCGCAGGAAATCACGGAAATGGGTGTGACATTTGAAGAATATATCGCAACCGTTCGCAGTGAGCGTATCCAGTGGTTGCAGGAGGAAACGCAATATGATAAACAGAATCCCTAAAGCGTTGTTGGCGGCTGTGCTGGTTTGCACGGTTTCTCTGCCATGCGTGGCGGAGTCTCTCAGCTTGGCAGATTTGGAGAATGCGCAGGACGCGCAAATGGTTGAAATGGACAGCCAGAACACATGGAATTATCCAATTCCATATGAACTATTGACAACGAGCGAATACATCGTGTTGGCGAATAAGGAAAACCTGCTGGATGAGAACTATGTGCCGGAAGATCTGGTCAAACTGACTTGCCGTAAAATCAGTTCCGATCCGATTCAGATGCGCGAAGTTGCCGCACAGGCGCTTTCCGATATGTTTGACGCGGCCAAAGCAGACGGCGTTACGTTGTATGCCCATTCCGGCTACCGCAGCTATCGCACGCAAAACACCATGTATTCCAACCGTTTGAAAAAGAACAACGGCAAAGACGACGGCGTAGTGGCGTATCCGGGTTCGTCAGATCATCAAACGGGGCTTGGTATCGACGTAATTAACAAAGCCGGAATCGGCAAGAAGTTTACGTCTGCTTTTGCCGACACCAAAGAGGGCAAGTGGATTGCCGAAAACTGCTGGAATTACGGATTTATTATCCGTTATCAAAAGGATAAGGAAGATATCACCGAAATCATTTATGAACCGTGGCATTTGCGTTATGTCGGCGTTCAGATTGCACAGTATATGCACGAAAACAATTTGTGTCTGGAAGAATTTACAAACGAATGGAAGGAGGCCGCGGCAGCGTATCAGGCCGCGGAAAATTGATATGAAAATCATTGATATCTCTCAGGAAATCTATCAGGGTATGCCCGTTTATCCCGGCGATCCCACCTTTCAGAGCCGACGTGTAAACAGCTTTAAGCAGGGCGATATGTGCGAGGTCAGCGAGGTGACAATGGGCACGCACTGCGGAACGCATATCGATGCGCCGCTTCACATGCTGCCGGACGGTCAGCCGCTGGAATGCTTCTCTCTGGAGTGCTTCATTGGCCCTTGCCGTGTGCTGACTGTGCCGTATCCCGTTGTCAGCGAAAAGACGCTTGAAGAGCTGAACGTTAAGCCAGGTGAGCGTATTCTGCTCCGCACCGATCCGACAGGAAAATATAACAAGCATGCACGTTTCAATCCGGCTGTATTGAGCATGCGCGCGGCGCAGTATTTGGCGCAGTTGCCCGTCAAGCTGGTAGGTATTGATGCGCCGACCGTGGAAAACATGGAACTCTGCGACGGCGAAGTTCACGCCACACTGCTTCGGGCAGGCATTCCATTGCTTGAAGGGCTGCGTCTGGAAGAAGCGGATAAGGAGAATTACATGCTCAGCGCGCTCCCGATTCGTCTGACCGGTGAAAATGGCGCGCCGTGTCGTGCGGTTCTGGTGGAAGAAAACTAAATATTCGTTGTCATTCGTCGCAAACCATGCTATAATGATAAAAGCCAAAGAAAAGGGAGGAGAATGATTCGATGAACATTCTTTTGACTGGCGGCGCCGGTTTTATTGGTTCTCACACCGCGGTTGAACTGCTGAATGCGGGCCATGACGTTGTTGTGGTGGATAATCTCTACAACAGCAGTGAGAAGGTTATTGATCGCGTAGAAGAACTGACCGGGAAAAAAGTAAAATTTTACAACGCGGACGCCTGCGACTTTGCGGCGATGGATCGGGTTTTGAATGAAAATGCAGTGGATGCGGTGATTCACTTCGCGGCGTATAAGGCCGTAGGCGAGTCCGTCGCCAAACCGCTGGAGTATTACCGTAACAATCTGGATTGTACGCTGACTGTGTGTGAGGCCATGAAAAAACATGGCGTGAAGCGCTTTATTTTCAGCTCGTCTGCGACGGTGTACGGCATTCCGGATCACATGCCGCTGGATGAGACCATGCCTACCAGCTGCACCAATCCTTACGGTTGGACGAAATACATGAATGAACGCATTCTCACCGACGTGGCTAAAGCGAATCCGGATTGGTCGGTTGTGCTGCTGCGCTACTTCAATCCGATCGGCGCGCATGAGAGTGGCCGTATCGGCGAAATGCCCAACGGAATTCCGAATAACCTGCTGCCCTATGTTTCACAGGTTGCGGCCGGAAAACTGGCTTATCTGCATGTGTTTGGAGACGACTATCCCACACCGGATGGTACGGGCGTTCGTGATTATATCCATGTCGTCGATTTGGCGCGCGGCCATATCGCGGCGGCTGATTTTGCCATGAAACACACAGGTACAGAAATCATCAACCTCGGCACGGGACATGGTTACAGCGTGCTGGATATTGTGAAGGCGTTTGAAAAAGTCAACGGTGTAAAGGTGCCGTATAAGATTGAGGCGCGCCGTCCGGGCGATATCGCCGAATGCTGGGCAGATCCGACTAAGGCAAAAGAACTGCTGGGTTGGACGGCGCAGAAAAATCTTGAGGACATGTGCCGCGATGCATGGCGCTGGCAGACGCAGAATCCGAATGGATATGCGGATTGATATCGGGTAAAACTCTCAGAAGGCGGAAAAAACTCCGCCTTTTTTGTTTTTGTCCAACTTTTTGCTCGGTAAAACCGTCTAATGGATAAGAGCGCTCAAAACGAAGGAGGGGTACCGTCAAGTATTATGCGCAAATTTGTTTACAAGTCTGGCAGAACTCCGTCTGCACAGGGCAGGGTTACCTGCCCTTGATTACCCAATAGCAGAAGGCAGAGTGAACGTCAAGGGCGGC
>Ga0129315_1001334_pt1 | contig 10283 bp, 6 predicted proteins | sample Cm827metagenome_FD_94432 | JGI IMG/M metagenome (GOLD analysis project Ga0129315, IMG submission 94432) | Eastern black-and-white colobus group fecal microbial communities from Wisconsin, USA - Cm827 metagenome | ecosystem: Host-associated > Mammals > Digestive system > Large intestine > Fecal...
AAAAACAGGACCGCCCCTTTCGGGACAGCCCTGCTGTAGTTCCTTATTGAGTTCTGTATGTTGAACAGATTACTCCAGGATCTCTGTTACTACTCCGGATCCTACTGTTCTTCCGCCCTCTCTGATGGCGAATCTCAGTCCTTCCTCGATAGCGATTGGTGTGATCAGGCTGATCTCCATCACTACGTTATCTCCAGGCATGCACATCTCTGTGCCCTCTGGAAGCTGCAGATCTCCTGTTACGTCTGTCGTTCTGAAGTAGAACTGCGGTCTGTATCCGTTGAAGAACGGTGTATGACGACCACCCTCTTCCTTCTTCAGTACGTATACCTGACCCTTGAACTTTGTGTGAGGGTGGATAGTACCCGGCTTTGCCAGTACCTGTCCTCTCTCGATCTCGTCTCTCTGAACACCTCTCAGCAGTGCTCCGATGTTGTCGCCGGTCTCTGCCAGGTCCAGAGTCTTCTTGAACATCTCTACACCTGTTACTACGACCTTGCGCTTCTCGTCTGTCAGTCCTACGATCTCTACCTCGTCGCCGACCTTCAGTGTTCCACGCTCTACTCTTCCTGTTGCTACTGTTCCACGTCCTGTGATGGAGAATACGTCCTCTACAGGCATGATGAACGGCTGGTCATTTGCTCTCTGTGGCTCAGGAATGTAGCTGTCTACTGCCTCCATCAGCTCTACGATCTTGTCTCCCCATGGGCCTGCAGGATCCTCAAGAGCCTTCAGAGCAGATCCTCTGATGATAGGTGTGTCATCGCCAGGGAAGTCGTACTCGTCCAGCAGCTCTCTTACTTCCATCTCTACCAGATCCAGCAGCTCCTCGTCATCTACCATGTCGCACTTGTTCAGGAACACGATGATGTAAGGTACGCCTACCTGACGGGACAGAAGGATGTGCTCTCTTGTCTGAGGCATTGGTCCGTCTGTTGCTGCTACTACCAGGATAGCTCCATCCATCTGAGCTGCTCCTGTGATCATGTTCTTTACGTAGTCAGCGTGTCCTGGGCAGTCTACGTGAGCGTAGTGTCTGTTCGGTGTCTCGTACTCTACGTGTGCGGAAGAAATGGTGATTCCTCTTGCCTTCTCTTCCGGCGCCTTATCGATCTGGTCGAATGCTACGTCTGTTCCCAGTCCGTATCTCTGGTGCAGCACCTTTGTGATAGCTGCTGTCAGAGTTGTCTTGCCGTGGTCAACGTGGCCGATAGTTCCGATGTTGATATGCGGCTTAGTTCTCTCGTACTTCTGCTTTGCCATATCATTTCCTCCATATGGTTTACGTATCAAGAATAATAGTCAGGGGCAGATGACTCTGCCCCGAAAAATTTCACATCACTACTTTGCGATCTTCTCCTGAAGGCTTTCAGGCAGCTTTGCAAAGTGGTCGAACTGCATTACGTACACACCTCTGCCCTGAGTCTTGGATCTCAGGTTCGTGGCGTATCCGAACATCTCGGACAGCGGAACGAATCCTCTTACGATGGCAGCTCCGTTGTTGATGTCAGATCCCTCGATCTTACCTCTCTTGGAGCTGATGTCTCCGATGATGTCTCCCATGTAGTTCTCAGGAACGGTGACCTCTACCTTGAAGATAGGCTCCAGCAGGACAGGAGCAGCCTTTCTGCAGGCCTCCTTGAATCCCATCGTAGCTGCGATCTTGAAGGCCATCTCGGAGGAGTCCACCTCGTGGTAGGAACCATCGTACAGGTCGATGCCGATGTCCACCATCTGGTATCCGGCAACAGGTCCGTTCTCCATGGCCTCTCTGAAGCCTTCCTCGATCTTAGGTATGTATTCCTTAGGAATGTTACCACCCGTAACGGAGTTCTTGAATTCGAAACCGGATCCAGCCTCTCTCGGGTACATTCTGAACTTGACATGTCCGTACTGACCGGAACCACCGGACTGCTTCTTGTGCTTGTAGTCCTCGTCCACTTCCTGAGTGATGGTCTCCTTGTAGGATACCTGTGGCTTACCTACGTTGGCCTCTACCTTGAACTCTCTCATCAGTCTGTCGACGATGATCTCCAGGTGGAGCTCGCCCATTCCGGCGATGATGGTCTGTCCTGTGTCAGGGTTCGTGTATGTCTTGAATGTAGGGTCCTCCTCTGCCAGCTTGGCAAGAGCGATGCCCATCTTCTCCTGACCGGCCTTGGTCTTAGGCTCTATGGCGATCTCGATAACAGGATCAGGGAACTCCATGGACTCCAGTACGATAGGATGATCCTCATCGCACAGCGTGTCTCCTGTTGTGGTGTTCTTCAGACCTACTGCGGCAGCGATGTCACCGGCATAGACCTTGTCGATCTCTTTTCTGTGGTTTGCGTGCATCTGCAGGATACGGCCGATACGCTCTCTCTTGTCCTTTACGGAGTTGTAGACGTAGGAACCAGTATCCAGTGTTCATGAATATAATCTGAAGAAAGCCAGCTTACCTACATAAGGGTCTGTGACGATCTTGAAAGCCAGTGCTGAGAAAGGCTCCTTGTCGCTAGGATGTCTCTCGTCAGGCTCCTCAGTATCAGGGTTTACACCCTTGATAGCAGGAATGTCCAGAGGAGATGGCATGTAGTCCACGATGCCGTCCAGCATCATCTGCACACCCTTGTTTCTGTACGCGGATCCGCAGAATACCGGGAACATCTCGTTGGCGATAGTAGCCTTTCTGATGACCTTCTTCAGCTCCTCAACGGTGATCTCCTCACCCTCAAGGTACTTCATCATCAGGTCCTCATCCTTGTCAGCTACGGCCTCTACCATCTTCTCACGCCATGCCTTGGCTTCATCCAGCATGTTTGCCGGAATGTCCTCGATGACGATCTCCTTACCCAGCTGATCCTTGTAAACCTCTGCCTTCATAGTCATAAGATCTATGATTCCAGCGAACTCGTTCTCTGCACCGATAGGGATCTGTACAGCAACGGCATTCGCTCTCAGTCTGTCCTGAACCATCTCGACAACGTGGAAGAAGTCTGCTCCGATGATGTCCATCTTGTTGACGAAGATCATTCTTGGAACCTCGTACTTCTCAGCCTGTCTCCATACAGTTTCTGACTGAGGCTCTACACCCTCTTTGGCACTCAGCACCATTACGGCACCATCCAGTACACGCAGGGATCTCTCTACCTCGACGGTAAAGTCCACGTGTCCAGGAGTGTCGATGATGTTGATTCTTGTATCTTTCCACTGAGCTGTAGTAGCAGCAGAGGTAATAGTAATGCCGCGCTCCTGCTCCTGCTCCATGTAGTCCATGGTGGCGGCTCCATCATGAGTCTCACCGATCTTGTGAGTCTTTCCCGTATAGAACAGGATCCTCTCAGTGGTAGTAGTCTTACCAGCATCGATGTGAGCCATGATTCCGATGTTTCTCGTATCTTCAAGCGAAAAACTTCTTGGCATTATTTCCTCCCTTCTACTTTATTGTTGTCAGGTATCTCATCAATTAATACCTGAAGTGTGCAAACGCCTTGTTAGCCTCAGCCATCTTGTGGGTGTCTTCCTTCCTCTTTACGGAAGCACCTGTGTTATTGGCTGCATCCATGATCTCATTCGCGAGTCTCTCGGACATGGTCCTCTCACTTCTGAGCCTTGTGAACTTAGTCAGCCATCTCAGAGCCAGAGTCTGCCTTCTGGCAGGTCTCACCTCGATCGGGACCTGGTAGTTTGCACCACCGATTCTTCTTGCTTTAACTTCCAGCACTGGCATGATGTTTGCCATCGCCTTTTCGAAAACTTCCAGAGGCTCCTCGCCGGTTTTCTCTTTGATCTGATCAAACGCATCGTAGACGATCCCCTGGGCTACGCCCTTCTTGCCGTCAAGCATAATGCTGTTTATCAGCTTGGCAACTACTACGCTGCCGTACACTGGATCTGGAAGTACTTCTCTCTTTGGCGTATTACCTTTTCTAGGCACTTCTCTTCCCTCCTTGCAACGCGGGGTACTCGGCGCGGCTTCCGACGCCGGCCGTGGCGCCTTAATATCTATATATTAAATATTAAGACAATATCCCGAAATCAACTACTTCTTTGGTCTCTTGGCTCCGTACTTGGAACGTCCCTGACCACGATTTGCAACACCGGCTGTATCCAGCGTTCCTCTTACGATATGGTATCTTACACCAGGGAGGTCCTTAACTCTTCCGCCCCTGATCAGTACGACGCTGTGCTCCTGGAGGTTGTGACCGATTCCAGGGATGTAAGCGGATACTTCCATACCGTTTGTCAGACGTACTCTTGCAATCTTTCTCAGAGCTGAGTTCGGCTTCTTAGGAGTTACAGTTCTTACTGCCACGCACACGCCTCTCTTCTGAGGGGAATTCACGTTGGTAAGAGTCTTCTTCAGAGTGTTCATGTTCTTACCAAGCGCAGGTGCTGTAGACTTCTTTACCGAGCTTGTTCTGCCCTGACGTACTAATTGATTGATAGTAGGCATTATTGTCTCCTTTCTTCAAAGATTTTTTATCAAGAAAACTCACGGGCCTCCTGGCCCGCAAGCTGTCTCGAACCGTTAAATTATAACAAGGCACACGACGGCCTGTCAATAAGGAAAAACCAGGCCCCGGCGATTTTTCTGCCGGCATAGCCTGGTCTCTTCTTGTCAAAGTAAAGCTTTATTGGAAAAGCCTTTTTCGTCTGTCACCAGCTTCGGCAATGCCTACTCCTGGTCCGGCGTCACCTCTGAAAGGCCCGTTGTATCGGTGTGCCCGGATGTGAGGCCCTCGGTGATCTCCGCCAGTCCCTCGGAGGTCGTGCCCTCTTCAGACTTGACAGCATCGTCCTTGCTGTCGTACTGGCGCATCAGCGCTTCGTTTTCACCGTAGTCGACCTGGATGTTCCTGTAGCGCTTCATTCCGGTGCCCGCAGGGATCAGCTTTCCTATCATTACGTTCTCCTTGAGTCCGTTCAGATGGTCGGTCTTTCCCTTGATGGCAGCGTCTGTCAGCACTCTTGTGGTCTCCTGGAAGGAAGCCGCAGACAGGAATGAACTCGTGGCGAGAGCCGCCTTGGTGATACCGAGAAGCACTCTCTCGTATGTCGCAGGCTCACCGCCGTTCTTCACAGCTCTTTCGTTGGCGCCCATCACCTCGAATCTGCTGTACATGCTTCCAGGCAGAAGTCCGGTGTCACCGGCCTTCTCGATCTTGTACTTGGAGAGCATCTGGCTGACGATGACCTCGATATGCTTGTCGTTGATATCTACACCCTGGCTCTTGTATACTCTCTGCACTTCCTTGAGCAGATAGTCATAAACTCCAGGCACTCCCAGGATCCTCATGATGTCGTGAGGATTGAGAGGTCCTCTCGTGAGAGGTGTTCCGGCGCGGACCTGGCTGCCCACACCAGGAATTATCCTGGCCCCGTAAGGGATCACATATGTCCTGCTGCCATCCTTCTCCTCGACTGTAAGGTCGGTCTTGTTGTCGTCTCTCGTCTCGATGGACGTAACCACACCGTCGGCCTCGCAGATCTCGGCGATACCCTTTGGCTTTCTGGCCTCGAACAGCTCCTCTACTCTCGGAAGACCCTGAGTGATGTCTCCTCCGGCAACTCCTCCTGTATGGAACGTTCTCATGGTCAGCTGTGTACCAGGCTCTCCGATGGACTGAGCGGCGATGATTCCGATGGCTTCACCCGGGAGCACCAGCTTGCCGGTAGCCATGTTCTTGCCGTAGCACTTGGCGCATACGCCTCTTCTGCTGTGGCAGGTCATGATGGACCTGATCCTGACAGACTCCACACCTGCTTTTTCTATTGCCTCGGCCTTATCATCATCGATGTATTCATTGACGTGTACAAGAACATTTCCGCTGGCGTCCGTGACGTCTTCCATGGCGAATCTGCCGGCGATCCTCTGAGAAAGCGGCTCGATCTTTTCATTGCCATCTGCAAAGGCGCGGATCTCGATACCCTCGTCAGTTCCGCAGTCGTCTTCCGTTACGATGACGCTGTGGGATACATCGACCAGCCTTCTGGTCAGATATCCTGAGTCGGCTGTACGGAGGGCTGTATCTGCCAGACCCTTTCTGGCTCCGTTTGACGAAATGAAGTAGTCCAGAATGGACAGACCCTCACGGAAGTTAGAAGTGATAGGTACCTCTACAGTGTGTCCTGTAGCGTTGGCCATCAGTCCTCTCATTCCTCCGATCTGACTGATCTGGCTCTTGTTACCTCTGGCTCCCGAGTTGGCCATGATGTACAGGTTGTTCGTCTCGCTGAGGGAGCTCATGAGGATGTCTGCGACCTTCTCGGTCGTCTCTCCCCAGATCTTGATGATCCTGTCGTATCTCTCGTCGGCGGTCATGAGGCCCTTGTCGTAGTAGCTCTGGTATAGCTCCTGTCTCTTGTTGGCCTCTGCGATGATAGGATACTTCTCCTGCGGGATCTCCATGTCGGAAACTCCGATGGTGACCGCCGCCTTTGTGGAATAGTGATATCCCATGGATTTGATGTAGTCCAGCATCAGGACCGTCTCGGTGTTCCCGTGGGTCTTGAAGCACTTGTCGATGATAGTGCCCAGGTTTTTCTTGCTGACCAGGAAATCGACCTCCAGGCCGAAGTTGTCCTTGCTCCTGTCCACAAAACCGATGTCCTGAGGAAGTCCCCTGTTGTAGATGAATCTTCCTACTGTAGACTCAACCAGGCGACCGTTGGTGTGATCGTCTGATCCGACTCCGAACATCCTCACCTTTACCTTGGCGTGAATGTCCAGGACTCCCGCCTGATAAGCCATCATCATCTCGTTGATGTCGGTAAAGCACTTTCCGTCTCCCTTTTCCGGGATCCTCTCGTAGGTGGTGGTGCTCACAACGGTGCCGTCCTCGATCACCTCGCCGTTCTTCATCTCTGATCTCAGCCTGGTGATGGTGACCACTTCGTTGGTGTTCGTCATCTCGCCGTCCACGGCGTCAACAGGCCACAGGTCGTATTTTACCTCAAATACTTCTTCGCCTGTCTTGTTCAGCTTGTTCTTGCCTTCCTTGATGTCTTTTCTGAACTCGCCGATCTCGATCTTGTGCTTGTTGTCAGTGTATTTTACGTCCTTGATGCGAGCGCCTTCTTTTCTCCTGTAGGCCTTTCTGTCCTCCTCTGTGAAGGTATCCATGGCATCCAGGACCGTCTCGTTGCCATCTGCGTCAACGATGGTCTTCTTGCTCCTGCCAGGATATGTCAGGTAGTAAGCTCCAAGGATCATGTCCTGAGTAGGTATCGTGATAGGCGATCCGTCCTTTGGCGCCAGGATGTTGTTCACGGAGAGCATGAGGAACCTCGCCTCGGCCTGTGCCTCCACGGAAAGAGGTACGTGAACGGCCATCTGGTCTCCGTCGAAGTCGGCGTTGAAGGCGGTACAAGCCAGCGGGTGCAGCTTGATGGCCTTGCCCTCTACCAGGACAGGTTCGAATGCCTGGATGCCCAGCCTGTGCAGTGTAGGGGCACGGTTCAGCAGAACAGGATGATCCTTGATCACGTAATCCAGAACGTCCCAGACCTCAGGCTTCACCTTCTCCACCATGGTCTTTGCGCTCTTGATGTTGTGAGCGAGGCCTCTCTCCACCAGGACCTTCATGATGAACGGCTTGAAAAGCTCGAGAGCCATGGTCTTAGGCAGTCCGCACTGGTAGAACTTCAGCTCCGGTCCTACTACGATTACCGAACGGCCGGAATAATCTACACGCTTGCCCAGCAGGTTCTGACGGAAACGTCCCTGCTTACCTTTCAGCATGTCGGACAGCGATTTAAGCTGTCTTCCTGCAGCGCCTGTTACCGCTCTTCCTCTTCTGCCGTTATCGATGAGGGAATCTACAGATTCCTGGAGCATCCTCTTCTCGTTCCTGATGATGATGTCAGGAGCTCCGAGCTCGAGGAGCTTCTTCAGACGGTTGTTTCTGTTGATGACCCTTCTGTACAGGTCATTCAGGTCGGATGTTGCGAATCTGCCTCCATCCAGCTGTACCATCGGACGGAGATCCGGCGGGATCACAGGGACCACGTCGAGTATCATCCACTCAGGCCTGTTTCCAGACTTGTTGAAGGCCTCGATGACCTCCAGCCTTCTCACAAGCTTGATCCTCTTCTGTCCGGAAGCCTTTTCCAGCTGCTCTCTCAGCTCTCCGGCGAGCTTCTCCGTGTCAACGTCTGAGAGCAGCTTCTTGATAGCCTCTGCTCCCATAGCTGCCTGGAAGTTCTTGCCGTAGATCTCGCGAGCTTCGTTGTACTGATTTTCCTCGATGATCTCCTTGTATTCAAAAGGAGTGTCACCAGGATCAGTTACTATATATGATGCAAAATAGAGAACTCTCTCCAGGTTCTTAGGCGTGATGTCCAGCACCAGTCCGATCCTTGAAGGGATCCCCTTGAAATACCAGATATGAGAAACAGGAGCCACCAGGCTGATGTGGCCCATTCTCTCTCTTCTAACCTTGGACTTGGTCACTTCGACGCCGCAGTAAGGGCATACGAGTCCCTTGTAGCGTATCTTATTGTACTTGCCGCAGGCGCAGGTCCAGTCTTTTGTAGGTCCGAATATCTTCTCGCAGAAAAGTCCGTCCCTTTCAGGTTTGAGGGTTCTGTAGTTGATGGTCTCCGGCTTCGTCACCTCTCCGTGGGACCACTCCAGCATTTTCTCAGTCGATGCCAATTTGATCTGCAGAGACTCGAAATTCCTCAGATCGTAATTGTTATCTTTGTTCATGCTTCCTCCCTTTTGTTAGTTGTCAATATCGGACTCGTTTCCGCCGATGTACTTGTCTATATCCTCGATGGATCCCGTTACATCTTCGTCATCGATATCATCCAGATCGTCTGCATCGTCGTCGGCCTCGAGACCTGCCTGAGCCTTCTCGTCGAACTGCTTTTCCAGTTCGCTGTCGTCCGGCTCGCGATCCTCGTCGTCGTCCTCGTCAGACTGTGCTGCCAGGGCTTCTGCGGCAGCTTCCTTTCTGGCGCGCTCTTCCTCTCTGGCCTCTTCTCTGGCTTTCTTCGCCTCTGCCTGCCTGTCGGCTTCCTTCAGCATGCGGTCAACAGTTGCGGCATCGTCGTATTCGGAGGTCTCTCTCAGCTTGATCTCCTTGTTGTCTCCGGACATTACTCTGACGTCCAGAGCCAGCGCCTGGAGTTCCTTGATCAGTACCTTGAAGGACTCAGGAATGCCTGGTTCAGGGATGTTCTCGCCCTTGACGATAGCCTCATATGTCTTTACACGACCGATGATGTCGTCAGACTTTACCGTGAGGATCTCCTGCAGGGTAGATGCGGCACCGTAAGCTTCCAGTGCCCACACCTCCATCTCTCCGAATCTCTGGCCGCCGAACTGAGCTTTTCCTCCCAGAGGCTGCTGAGTTACCAGAGAATATGGACCTGTGGATCTGGCGTGGATCTTGTCGTCTACCAGGTGGTGCAGCTTGAGCATGTACATGTATCCGACTGTTACAGGATGGTCGAAATACTCTCCCGTCCTGCCGTCTCTCAACCACAGCTTTCCGGATCTGTCATATCCGGTCTCCTCCAGGAGATCCTGGATGTCGCTCTCCTTGGCTCCATCGAATACCGGCGTGGAGATGTACCAGCCCTTTGCCTTTGCGGCGAGACCAAGGTGGACCTCCAGTACCTGTCCGATGTTCATTCGTGAAGGCACGCCCAGAGGATTCAGCATTACCTGCAATGACTCGCCGTCGTCCTTGAATGGCATATCCTCCTCAGGAAGGATCCTGGAAATAACACCCTTGTTTCCGTGACGGCCTGACATCTTGTCTCCGACTCTTATCTTCCTCTTTGTAATGATGTAGACCCTTACGATCTTGTTCACGCCCGGCGGCAGCTCGCTCGCCCCGTCCTCTCTGGAGAATGTTTTTACATCGACTACGATGCCCTCTTCTCCGTGAGGAACTTTCAGGGACGTATCTCTCACTTCCTTGGACTTCTCTCCGAAGATAGCTCTCAGTATCCTGATCTCGGCGGAGAGATCTGTTTCACTCTTAGGTGTCAGCTTTCCTACCAGGATGTCGGATGACTTCACCTCGGCTCCGACTCTGATGATACCGTTCTCATCCAGGTCCTTCAGAGCGTCCTCGCTGATGTTAGGGATATCTCTTGTGATCTCCTCTGCACCCAGCTTGGTGTCTCTGGCCTCGCACTCGTATCTCTCAACGTGCAGGGATGTGAGCACGTCGTCCATGAGCAGACGCTCATTCAGGACGATAGCATCCTCGTAGTTGTAGCCTTCCCAGGTCATGTAACCAACAAGGAGGTTCTTTCCAAGGGAGATCTCTCCCAGGTTTGTG
>Ga0129315_1001335_pt1 | contig 10261 bp, 11 predicted proteins | sample Cm827metagenome_FD_94432 | JGI IMG/M metagenome (GOLD analysis project Ga0129315, IMG submission 94432) | Eastern black-and-white colobus group fecal microbial communities from Wisconsin, USA - Cm827 metagenome | ecosystem: Host-associated > Mammals > Digestive system > Large intestine > Fecal...
ACTATTAATATCCAACATAATATACTTTTTAAGTTAAATACTTTTTTTGAAATTTCATAGCTAAACTTATTATCAATAAATCCTAATATATAAGCTATTGTGGTAAAAAATACTACTCTAAATAGAAATTCTTCAAAGAATGGTCCTACTATGGTTCCAACAAGTACTCTTTCAATATAGCTAAACTCAGACAAATTCATTTGTCCTTTTGATATACCTATAACATCTCCTCCATATAATACAGGAAATACCTGTAAAACATTTGTTAATATCCTTTTTATAGCCGCAATTAAAATTGGTATTATTATTACGTATGAAGACCCTGATCTAAAACTTAGCTCATCAACTATACATTTATTAAGTTTTGGATTTATTACTTGAATAATAATAAATATATATAGCCCACTTACTACTATATTGTATAAAATTTCAGCATCAATTCTTATAATTCCTAAAGCCTCCATAAATATAAATGACGCTCCCAATAGAATAGCTAATATATAATACTTTATAAATGTCTTCCAACTAAGACTACTACCCTTTAAATATATATTTTCCATAAAACTATCATCCTCCATGACAATTATATGAAAAGTTATATTTAATTATGTTAATATAATTATTACACACAGTTAACTTTATATATAGAAATTAATAGACCATAATAAAATTTCCACTAATCGATATGAATAAATACTCAAAACATATAAAAAATTATAAAATAAATCTTAAAATCTTGTCTACTTAACAGTAATTGTTCATGAGTTGTAGTTTTATTTTCTTTTTATCATTTCATTACAAATTATTTTTTTCAATATATATTTGATTTTTATGATATATATCGACAATAATATTTTGATAAACTATACCCTTAGATTCTTTTTCGTATGTCCTAAAGTTTCCATACACTAATATCCTATTATCCTTATTTAAATTTAAATTTTGAATTATATCATTATTTACCATGTGTAATTGCAATATTATCTTAATTTTTTTATTATTTTCATCACAGTAAGAAACATCATAAAAGCTTATGGAATATTTATTAAATTTATCATTAGGACTATTTATATATTTTATTATTCCTTCAAAACATACTGGATGATACTTTCTTTTACTTAAATATTTATATGCTTTGATATAATCTTTGAAGTCATTTCCATTATTATATTCATAATAAAAATTACTCCATCTTACTACTTCATTTTGTGCCTTTATATTATTGTAGTACTCTAATTGTAGATTTGATGATAAATCAGAATTATTATCTACTTCGTCTCTCAATATAATTATTTTTCTCATTGTTGATAAATATGCAGATATTCTTTTACCTTCTTCATATATCTTTTTTGTTTTCAGTTCACTGTCAGTTTCATCATTCAAAAGATTTCCATTGATTATATTTTTCTGTTCTTTTATCTTATCTGAAATTAAATTTAACTTAATGACAAATTTATTTCCTTCTACTTTACTAACTAAATCTTTATCTGGAACATCTGCTACAATTCTTTTAATTTCTCCTAATGTATTATATTTACACTTCAAATTATGCTCTTTATTAGAAATTCTGAAATATCCTGCTACATCAATTTCTTTATCTCCACATCTTCTTTTATATGGCCTGGTATATGTTACATCTACTCCACACACAATACATTTTAAGTTTCTTTTCATATAATCTTTAATATTTCTTAAATTTACTTTCTTTCCTTCATAAGAAGCTATCTTCATTTTAATCCCCATAACTTCCTCCGTTAACCTATATTCGATCTGTTAAGTTATATGAACATATCTTTTATACTAAATCCCTGTATAGATTACTTATAAATTAGTTCTTCTGTAACATCTTCTTTCCTCATTACCATACATACTAATTCAGTAGCTCTGCTTAATTCCACTAATGTATTTTATACTTAGTAAATATTAATAATGCACCTAATATCTCTAGAAAAATGGACAGTAATTAGTTTTGTGTAAAAACTAAACTAACCACTTATATTTATTTATATTTCTTTAATTCTTCTTTTAAATCAACATACCAATCTATTTTCCACTTATTGTTTATACAAAATAAATATAATTGATCTTCATCAATAATCCCTTCTTTTGTTATTATTCTATGAGTTTTTTTATTAATTACTAGTCCTAATTCTATATCTAGCTGATATCTCTCATTACCACTTATACTTCTAGCTCTTACATGATGAAAATCATATGTCTTTTTAAGTACTTCTCCGGTTAATTCATCATTTGTAATACCTTTGTCCTTAACTCTAATTTTCCCTAGTTGTGCTAGTTGTTCTTTTATTTGCCTATTATACTTTTCTCTTTGACCTTGTACTACTTTATCCTTCTGTATTTTTACAAGTATGTCTATAATCGAAGATAAAATATCATTATTAGGACTTCCTACAGATTTTCTTAAAAGAAAGTCTATAACGGCTGCTGAGTTTATGAATTTTTCACCATTGATATTTATCTTATCAATATCTTTTATTTTTTCTATTTCATAGTTTGACTCTTTTTCCGATTTTTTCCTTAATATATGCCATATTTTTTCTTTAGAAACCCATACTTCTCCTCGTGATGTTATAATACCTTTTTTTAGAGAATTAATTATAGATTTTGTAGTTCTTTCATTAAAATTATATTCTTTCATTTCCTTATCTATATTCATACTTAATTCATTAAATCTACACTCCATAATTATTAATTCATTATTTTTCATTATTTTTCATACCATTATATATTGCTATCAATTTACTCATTGCTTCTTCTGATCCATCTATTTTATCTTTAACTAAAGTATCTGGATGAATTTTTTTTGCAATATCTAAATACCATTTTCTTGCCAAAGTTTCGTTCAAATAATGAGCTTTATATACTGAAAGTTTATTAAGCCTTTCCTCCCCATCAAGCTCATTCAGATAAAATATTATTTCATGTTTATCACTTTTAAAATATTTGTTTGAATCACATTTATTATCTTTGATATTATCTATATTTATGAGAATTTTTTCAGCAAATGTTTTAAGTAACTTTATCTTTTCTATTAAACCTTCAATGCTATTACTAGTAATATGCAATACCTTTAATATATCTATTTCACTATTGCCATTATTCTTATTAAACTCATTTAAGTCTTCTTTTATTAATCGTCTAACATAAGTGAAATTGCCTACTTTTTTAAAATCCTCTATGCTATTAATATTTATCCAATCTTTTATCATATACATCACCTCTCAATAATTTATATTAACTTCATACTATTTTTTAGTACAAAAAAGATCCTTTTAGAAAATAAAATCTTCTAAATTTTTTTTGATAAATAAAAAATAAGCTAACAATCATTTTTAAATGTTTGTTAACTTATACTATGCTGATTTCATATAATCTTTCAAAGTTCCGTATACTTTTTACTTGTTCCCTTAGCCTTTTCCACTGGGTATTTCTTTTCATTTTTGTCCATTTTATTATTAATTATATCTTCTATATTAACTCCTAGTGAATCCGCCATATGTAAGCAATAAACCATAACATCTGCCAATTCATCACATACCTCTTCTTTATCATAATTATCATCCCACAGGAAATGCTCTAACAATTCCCCTGATTCAATGCTTATTGCCTTAGCTAAATTAGCTGGTGTATGAAATTGGTCCCATTCTCTATCTTCTCTAAATTTTCTTATCCTACTTTTTATTTCTTCCATTATATGTTCTCCCTTATGCCCTTGTATTTCTTTGTAACCTCAACTTATTATGTAACCATTACTAGATTTTTTGAATATTTATATATATTTTTTTATACTATAATATGGCTCCATGCTATTCCTGCTTTTATTTTTCTTACTTGCGAATCGCTTATATTGAAAATTTCTCCTATTTCTACCGATGTCATTCCAGTATGTATAGCTAAATATTTTATTTCTTTAGCTTCTTCTTCAGTTAGTTTTACCCTATTATGCTTCTCGCCTTTTTTACATTCAGATAGATGCTTTTTATGTTCTTCACTAAAGCCCATTACATTTCTTTGATAATTTAAAGTTGGTTTGAGTTTTTCTATATATTCCTTGGATTTTTCTCTTAAATTCATCTTTTCTCCAACTTCTAATATATCTATATTTATACCTGCATCTCCTATGGCATCATATGCATTTTGTAACTTTTTATTAGCACCTTTTCTATTTTCAAGTTGAATTAATATTGTTGTAAAAGCACCAACTATTGAATTACCATATGTTATAAATGAATCATTTCCTAGATTAATTTTAATTATTCCACTTGAATTAAGTAAATCTATATCCTTATAATCATCTAAATTATTTATATATTCTTTATAACTTCTCATTCCATCCCTCTTATCCTTATATAGTATATTTAAATTATTTCTATTAAATTAAAACTAAAGAAGAAATATAATTAAAATCTAATATCTCATCTTCAAGGATATCTAATAAAAATTCCATTACTGCATCAGAATTATTACCTATAATTCTTGAAAAAATTACAATATAGTCTTTTAGATCTTCAATGCTAATTTCTTTATTTTCATTAATACAGTAATTTAATAATACAGCATGTCTTATAAATAAATACTCTAGTATAATTATTTCCAAGGAAATAATTATCTCTTCTAAATCATCACTAACACAGCTACTTAGAACCTTTGATACAATGCAGTTTTCCATTAAATTATCATATTCTTTGAATAAATCCTTAACTTCTCTCCAAGACTTAAAAATACTTTCTATATTGTTTTCTTCTGCAAATTTATAAATATCCTTTAAAGCCTCCTTAAAAAGAGGAACATTTCTGTAGTTTTCTATTATATCTATAAACAATGTATTTATTTCTTTTAAGTATTTCTTATTGTCCTTATTTTCATAGCTTCTATATTTATTTAATTCTTCTTTTATATATTTTTTAGATTTATAATTCTCTAAAAGCTCTATTAAATCTTCGTAGTCTAAATCATCACTATTAAGAATATTAAAAAGTATATTGTAAGAAAGAATAAGCTTATTTTCTAAAGTTATATCTTCCTTTTGAAGTATATTAACTAAAGCTTCTCTTATTTGTAATGAGCCTAAATCCTCAATATAAGATAACTCTTCATTAGACTCTATATAAATCTTTTCTTTCATATTTCTAATTATATTAACCACTTCAGGACATGAACATGATAAAGTAAGCTCTTTTACATCTTCAAAATCATTTTCTATTCTAGGAAAGCTTTTGCAAGTTGAAGATAAATATTCTTCACCATGATTTATAACTATATTGCATAATCCTTCATCACTTAATAAAGGACATACTCCCTTTGTTTCTTTTTTAATTAAGTAACTATTTTCTCCATTACTTTTTATAAATCTTACATTATCTAAAAGATAATTCAGTTCACTCTTTTCTTTCCACTTGTTGTAGGTGTTAGTATCTACATTTATATCCCAGCCATTACAACAGGTGAATTTGCATTTATCTGCTATACACTTAAATTTATCATATTCTTTTATCTTTAAAATATTATCTATTTTCTTCATATAATAACTCCAACTTTCTCTTTAGTTTTAGTATAGTTTCTTTAGCTTTAGTCATTAGATACTAGCTCATTAACTTCAATAAATGGATTTCTATATCTATTTTTCTTTAAAGTTGAATTACCAATATTTATAGCTTCCTTAGGACATATATTTATACATGCCATACAGTCTGTACATTTTCCTAACCATGTTGGCTTATTATTTATCATTTTAATATTATCTACTGGGCAAATTATTTTACACATTTCACAGCCTATACATTTATCATTAAAATTAAATCCTTTATCTTTATTCTTGAATAAGTTTTTCCATCCATTATATATTAATTTCTTACTAGACTTATAATCCACAGTCTTTACTTCTTTATTTTTAATACTGTTAATAAAATTCTCTATTATACCTTCATTCAACTTTATAGCTTTAAGAGCTCTTTCCTTTGTTGGATTTTTCCCTGCCCTTGTATAATTTGAAATATATTTTACACATAAGTAATTGCTAAGACTACCCTTATCCCCTAAGACTTCATTAATGTGTGAAAAACTTATTTTAGCCTTTCCCCCTCCAGTAACTCCTACTGCAAAAATATATGATTTTTCCTTTATATGTAATTTAGATATAAAATCTTCTACTACTATAGGTAATGAGCCACAATGTATTGGATATACAAAGCCTATTACATTATCTTCTACATTAAAATCCTCTTCTTTTAAAGCCTTTGGTATAGAGATTAACTCACAATTTTCTACTGATTCTTTGATTTTTTTAGCTACATATAATGAATTTCCTGTGGATGTAAAATAATAAATTCTCATTTTGCCTCTCCCTTTATCTATTTACTATAATTTTAATTTTAAATGAAATATATAAATTTGCAATTAAGTTATATACAAAAAGTAATACAAATTATTCTTTTCTTTCGGATAATCAAGAAAAAACACTTCATATCTTTTGACATATCCATTAAATATATGTATAATATACCTTGTTTGCGAACTATAAATTTATATTTATAAAAATAATTCGTATAAAAGAGGTAAAAATGGATAAAGTATTTGATTATGAAGATATACAATTAATACCAGGAAAATGTATAGTAAACAGTCGTTCTGAATGTGATACATCTATAACTTTTGGAGGGAGAACCTTCAAGTTACCTGTAGTTCCTGCAAATATGCAAACTATTATAGATGAAAAAATTGCAACTTATCTAGCTGAAAATGGATACTTTTATATAATGCACCGTTTCAAGCCAGAGCAAAGAATAGCTTTTATTAAAGATATGAAAGAGAAAAACTTATATTCTTCTATAAGTGTTGGAGTTAAAGAGGAAGAATATGCCTTTATTGAAGAATTAAAAGCAGAAAATCTTTCTCCTGAATATATAACAATTGATATTGCTCATGGACATTCTAATGCAGTTATTAATATGATTAAACACATTAAAAAGCATTTACCAGAAAGCTTTGTTATTGCAGGAAATGTTGGAACACCTGAAGCAGTAAAGGAGCTTGAAACTGCTGGTGCAGATGCTACAAAGGTAGGAATTGGTCCTGGAAAAGTATGTATCACTAAAATTAAGACAGGCTTTGGTACAGGTGGTTGGCAATTAGCTGCTCTTCGTTGGTGTGCAAGAGCTGCAACTAAACCAATTATTGCAGATGGAGGTATTCGTACTCATGGAGATATAGCTAAATCAATTAGGTTTGGTGCTTCTATGGTTATGATAGGTTCACTATTTGCTGGACATGAAGAATCCCCTGGGGAAACTATTGAAAAAGACGGAAAGATTTATAAGGAATACTTTGGTTCTGCTTCTGAATTCCAAAAGGGTGAAAGAAGAAATGTTGAAGGTAAGAAAATGTTTGTAGACTATAAAGGTTCTTTAAAAGATACCTTAGTAGAAATGCAACAAGACCTTCAATCATCTATTTCCTATGCAGGAGGTAAAAAGTTAGAGGCAATAAGAACTGTTGATTATGTAGTTGTTAAAAATTCAATTTTTAATGGTGATAAAGTATATTAAAATTACTTAATCAAAAAAATCTACTGCTAATTTAAATATTAACAGTAGATTTTTTTATTTTACATTAATAATTATTCTAATTTAATTTTTTAGAATTTATTTTTAAATATAACTTATTAATAGCATAATATTTAAAGCAGTTACTATTCCACCTATTGTCCATAACATAATATTTTCTACTAAAGTATTTTTATATTCTCCCATAACCTTTTTAGATGATGTTAAATATATTTGAGTGAAAATAGTTATTGGAAGTTGTACACTTAATAGCATTTGGGAATATAAAAGTCCTTTAAATGGATTGCTTACAAAGAATATTATTATTAATGCAACTATAATTGTAATTAACACTCCTATTTTACTATGTTTCTCATTTATATCATAGGACTTATTAAATAGTCCTGCAAATATAGAGCCTCCTGCCATTCCTGCTGTAACAGAAGATGCTACTCCTGCAAAAAGTAATGCTATTGCAAATATTATGGCTGCTGAATTTCCTAGTAATGGCTTTAATATTTCTTGTGCTTGTTCAAGTTCTGATACTGAAATATTATTTTTAAAGAATGTTATAGATACTAGAACCATTGCACTATTTATAATAAAACCTATTATCATAGATAAAATTGTATCCATGTATTCATATTTTAATTGCTTTTCCATAATAGATTTATCTTTTAAATTCCATTCTCTACTTTGAATTACTTCAGAATGTAAAAATAAATTATGAGGCATAACTACTGCTCCAAGTACACTCATTATTATTGGTAAAGAGCCCATTGGAATAGATGGCACTAGCCAACCCTTAACAGCTTCACCCCAATTAATATTAGCTAAAGCAGATTCAAATATAAAAGAAAGTCCAATTATTGATACAAATCCAATAATAATTTTTTCTATTTTCTTATAGGAATTTGAAAATAACATAATTATTATAAGAATTGATACTATTAAAGACCCTAATTTTATGGGAATATTAAAAAGCATCTTTAAGCCTATTGCAGCCCCTAAAATTTCTGCCATAGCTGTACCTATTGCAGCTAATATTGCTGTTGAAGTTACTATTTTACCTATGGTAGGTTTTATATATTCAGTTATTGCTTCTGAAATACATAGCCCTGTAACTATTCCTAAATGTGCTGCATTATGCTGTAATATTATTAGCATTATTGTTGATAGGGTTACTATCCACAACAGCTTGTACCCATATTCTGATCCTGCTGAAATATTAGATACCCAATTTCCAGGGTCTATAAATCCAACAGTTACTAATATTCCTGGTCCTACAAATTTCAAAAATTCTTTCCCACTAAATTTTTTATTTTCTTTTATTAAATTACTTTTTATCCTTTTTTCCATAATAAATTACCTTCTTCACTATTAATTATAGTATTTTTATATAAAATTACAAATTTTCATTAATATCCCTTTACATTTAGCTATTAGTAATAATATTAATTAGTTATTTTATCCTCTACTATTTTTAAGTAAAATTTAAAGTATTGTTATAAAAAACTTTTTATAATAATTAGAACTAAAAAGAAAAAAGTAGAAAATAGCTAAAAACCATTTCCTACTTAAATTAAATAACAAACTTAAATGTTATTAATTTAAGTTTACTATTTTTCTCTATTATAAAATTAATTTTTCTATTTATTATAATTTATCTTATTATCAACTTTTTCAAATTCATCATTTCCTATATTACCAAATAATTGTTTTGTCTTCCTTTTAGCCTTTTCTTTAGTTTCATCTGTTAGATATATTGCCACAACTCCTAATGCAAGCATTATTGTGGCTAAATCATCAGTATAACCTGCTACTGGTACTGCATCTAAAATTAGATCTAATGGTGTAATAAAATATCCTAAAGCTCCTATTATAGTTGCCTTAGCTTTAGCTGGAACATTTGGATCCTTTAAAGAATAAAACAATAGTAATACTGCATATACAACTGATGCTCCTGCCTTAGAAAAATTCTTTTTTATCTTGTCCACTAATTTCTTTTCTGTATATTCTTCTTTATATTTATCTTCAACTAGCATTTCTTCATATGCTTTATTATTCATACCAATTCCTCTTTTCTTTTTAGTATCTACAATACATAATAAAAAATGTATTTATTTTACTTATATCATTCCTTAATATATATTGCAAGATTATTAAGAGTTTTAAGTTATCTTAAGATATTAAGATTAGTTTTTATAATTATATACATAATAAAAAAGCTATCTATTAGCTTTTCTACTAATAGATAACTTTTCTATAATTAATATCTACTTTTACAAATTAATTTTTAAACATTTAATAACAATATAATACCAGCTATATGAGAAACAAGACTTACAATTAAAACTATTATTCCTAAAACAAGAGATATTATAAACTTTTTATCTTCTTTATAAGCTTTCTTTCTTAATGACATTACTATAGTTATAATTGATAATATATATCCTATTAATGGACTTAATATACCTCCTACTAAACCTATTACAGCTAATACAATTGCCACTACAGATTTAGAAGACTTTTGTGAAACTGAATTATTCTCCATAAATACTTCCCCCTATTATTTTAGTTAGTGTAAAGTTTTTTACACTATTTTTCTTTTAATTTCTTTATATATCAAGGTTTCGAAAGTTTTTTTGCATAAAAAAACAACGACCCCCTAATTTCATGTTAAAATTGAATCGCTAAAC
>Ga0129315_1001337_pt1 | contig 10249 bp, 9 predicted proteins | sample Cm827metagenome_FD_94432 | JGI IMG/M metagenome (GOLD analysis project Ga0129315, IMG submission 94432) | Eastern black-and-white colobus group fecal microbial communities from Wisconsin, USA - Cm827 metagenome | ecosystem: Host-associated > Mammals > Digestive system > Large intestine > Fecal...
CATGTTGCCCGCGCCGACGATCATACCGCCGTTGATGGTGCTGCCCATGTCGGAGTCGACGCCGCTGTCCATGCTGGAGGGATGGGCCAGATTGATGGCGGCGCCGCCGTTGAGCACGATCCAGCCGTTGGAGTCCATGCCGTCGCCCTCACAGCCTTCCATGTTCTTGACGGCTGAGTAGAGGCATAGCGTACAGAACGCTTGTTTACCGATTGTTCTAATTGATTCTTATACGATTCGATTTATGCACCGCTGCATAACCGAAATAATATGCTCAATACTGTCCTTGCAATCGTTTTTCAGCCATTCATTGATGATCGCCATCAGCCCACTGATGTGGAACTGCATTACATATTTCTGGTCCTCCGTCAGCACCCCAAATCGGTTCATAATCGGTATAAAAACATGGCAGATTAATTTCTGATAAGCGTCGGTCATCCGCAGTGCCGACGCCTGCTCTACGGTTGTCTTGAAAACACGCCGACGTTCCTTGATATAGGACAGGTACGGCGTCAAATACTCCGGCGTGATGAGGTAGAGTTCTTCCAGCGGGCGGTCTTGAAGCTTTTTGAGGAACTCAACCGCATCGTGCGGCATATAGGTTATGAACTCGTCGATGATACGCTGGGTACTTTCGGCCAATAGGTCTCCGACGGTTTCATAATGCAGATAGAAGGTGGAGCGATTGACACCCGCTTTTTCGCAAATCTCCTTCACGGTGATGTATGCAAAATCCTTTTTCTCAATCAGTGCCAGAAACGCTTCATCCATTCTGGCAGCAGTTGCAAAATATTTACTTTCGGATTTGTTCAACGGCTTTCTCCTCATCCATCTGTTTGCTGCTTCGATACAGCATATATGCGGCAGTCAAAATTACAGACATCCAAATCGCACCACCGGTTATGGCATTCATCATCCTGCGAAATCCGTCACCTTCTGTGGAGAACTGTGCGATCATTGCTGTTTGCAAGCCGAGAATCGACATCAGGGCAGCAATGAAATTCAGAACCTTAGCCGCAGACAGGATCGGGCTGCCCAGTCTGCGGAATCTGACAAGGTTGATGACGGATGTAACCATCGTGTGAAAAGTATATATTGCCGACAGGTAGATCACATATCCCGGATAAGAATAGCCGGAGTTTGTCAGCACCATCAGCAGAATCATCCCACCCATAGGAAGATTGAGCAGAAACAGCAGCCACGCCGTCCGCTGATAGCAGTGCAGCTCGACGATTTCGCTTTTATGTCGGTAGTGCAAAATCAGGGATAGGCGGATAACTGCCAACACCAGATAGTAAACCGCCATTGTGATAAACCACACCGACGCATATCGAATCCCTACGACGATGCGGAACAGTACATAGAGGAAGTTTACGGTCATTCCCTGATAGATATTGACACTGCCTCGAAACGCAAGGTCATTTACATACCTGCCGCCGAATGCCGTCCTGTTTATTCGCCGCATAACACTTGCCTTGGAATTCTGTATCCGCTTTGGCAGCGGCAAAATCAAAATGCTCAAACAGTATGCCGACAACCCGTAAATTGGGTATGCCAGCGCACTGTTGTTCTGTCCCGTGAGAAAGATAGCAACCAGCGCCGCAAAAACGACCGGTGGTGCAAGGAGCAGAACACATTTAGGCGGGCGCAGGAGTTTGTTAAAAATCGCAAGTGCCTTTTTCACGGCTTATTTCTCGCTGATTTCTTTAGCAAGCTCCATAATTTCAAAAGCATATTTCTTCTTGCCGTCTTCAAGGATACGTTTGTAGATCGGATAATTGACACCCATACCGACCATGCCGACGATACCGATGATAATGCCCAGCACAAAAGAGCCGGTAGTTCTGCTGCCGATCTGTCCCATTGCAAGGCACAATCCCGTGCCGAAAACAAGGGCGGAGATTACCCCAAGCGTGTAGGTGAAAATGTTTGCCGGACGCTTTGCCTTTGCATCCAGCTTTCGAAGCGCGACAACTTTTGAGGTGTCCTTGGGTGCATATTCATTGGCGAGCTGTTCTGCGTAGATTTTATCTGTGTTCATGGCTGATTGCCTCCTTCATTTGATGGCTTTATTATATCACCAATAGAGGGCAAACTGAACAACACGGATAGCAGTTTGTGTTGAATTCAGAATCATAACCAGTTGCACTTGTAAAAGATTGTTTCATATGTGTATTATACAGTAAGCCGACATCTTTTTCAAATCCACAAGAGGAAAAGCGCCGCATCGGGAGTGCCGATGCAGTGTAAGTGTAAGACACGTTATGTGTATATAAGCTCGATATTAACAATCTCCTTGGCTTTATTGCTGATGTTGTTCATTTTCCGAACCCACACCATTACTTTTCTCACAGTAAAAACCTCCTTCAATGGTTTATATATTAGACGTTCCTGTAATGAAAATTGTTCCATTTGAGGCATCGCATTCACCCGGATTGCCATTTTCTTTGCCCATTTGAAAGACTGCGGGAACAATTTGGGGGTCATCTTCGTCTATATTGGTGTTTTCGAAAACAATCTAAAACTGCAAGGAGAATTTCCCTACATGAAAAAACTGTTGTCGCTGGTTCTCATCGCGTTGTCTGTCTGCACCATTGCGCTTGCTGAGCCCATCGCTCAGGAAACCGTCGCAACGGAGGGCGTCGTTCTGGAAATTATGGAGGACAGCTCTTACCTGATTGCCGATACAGAGGGACGGAAGATTCAAGTGCTCCTCACTGAAGCGACCGTGCTCGACGTCAGCCGTGTAATTGCCGTTGGCGATTATCTTTACGTGGATTACGACGGCAAGATGACCCGCTCCATTCCCGCACAGATTACGGCGGACGCCATTCACATGTATGTTCTGGAAGGCAATATTTCAGAGCTTTATGCCGATGAAAACGCGCTTTTGCTGAATGCTGAGGACGGTGATTATTACGTTACACTGCCTGAATCGCTGTGCGGACAGGAAATCACTGCCGAAAGGCTGACCGTTTATTTCAACGGTGCAATGACGAAATCTCTGCCCCCGCAGATCAACGCCGGATATGTTCAGCTTGGATACGCCGTTCAAGGCGCGATAACGGAGCTCTGCGAAGAATACATCGTTCTCGGCGAGGCAAACGAGGCTGTACATGTACAGGTAAATGCGAATACCGCGCAGCGTCCTGACAACCTGAAGCTGGGCGATGTTATCCGGGTGATATACGACGGTACCATGACCCGTTCCCTGCCTCCGCAGATCAACGCAGACGAAATCATCCTGGTCAGCCGGTAACTCTACGCTGATAAACAAGCATATTCATATGACAGTATAATCGTTGGCGCACACAGCTCCAACGATTATTTTTGTCTTTTTCCTTATCATCAGCCGCTCAAAGCACATTTCTCCAGTTCGGCCTCTGCGCATTTCCCATAGCCTCTACCTGACGTGAAAGCACCGCGCAGGTTTGCGCAAAATCCGTTTTTCTCCGACAGCCGCATATACCGCCGCCTCTGCAAACAGGGCGTCGATCCCCTCCATGGGAGCGTGGCTTTCAAATAAGATCGGTCAGTGGGCTCTCGCAGCATCCTGTTTGTTTGGCTGCAGGCAAAGGTGTTCCCAAAACACAAAGCCCACTGGCTTTGCGTCGGTGGGCGGCAGTTATTCCATGGTGTAGTGTATGTGCAGCAATCGCCATTCTGAACGCTGGCGGATCCACACCTGCGTCTCGTGCCCGGCGAAATCAAATTCGGACCCATTGTCGCGGCAGATTCCCTTCGCATGGTAATTGAACAGCACAAAAAATGAATCCGGTTCAGCGTGTTGCAGCTGCAGGTTCTCGATGTTCAGGTTTATTGTGGAATATGTCTGACGAATTCTTTTCAACAGGAAATCATGATATATGTTCTCTGTGCCCACGTAACCGCTGTCGGGGGTAATCAGCGTCGGCTCGATGCCTTCTGCCCATAACGGGCAAAAATCGCTCCTTTCCTGCGTGTGTATGGCATGGCAGTAGCGCTCGACGCCTTGACGCACCAGCTCGCAATCATTGTCCATTCAACGCGCCTCCGAATTCTACTATATAAATTATAGCAGGAACCTGCTTTCTGCGCAAGAACGGTTTTGCGGGAGAGGCGATGGCTCCTGCGCAAAAATGCAGATGTTTTGCGAAAGACGCTGACTCCGCCGGTTCGCCGTCTGCCATTGCCATCACACTTGCATTCTATGTCTGACCGTCGGGCCGGGTTCCGGAGAAACAGGTCGGCTATGAGCCGATATGGAATTTTGCCAAGGCTGCACAGAACGAGTATTAGAGCATAATCTGCAAATACATTCACATTCAAAACGACTTAATCTTCGTATATACATTCCTCTGAAACGGTAAAAAGAACCGAATACGGTCGAAAATCCTTGCAAATCGCGTGTTTGAGCGATATAATATAATTGATATTTTCAAATCTTGTGTACGGAGCATGAGGACGATATATGGACGCTGTGCTCGGCGCGCTTATTGGCGTTGGGACCGCGTCCGTGGAGGTTGAGGCGCACATGAACGCACCGCAGCATGCGGAAAGCATGACCACCATTTCGCAGGCCGCCTATGACGCGGCGACACAGGACGGAATATCCCCGCACGACGCAGCGGAGGTATTGCTTCAGAAGATAGAGATTCGCAGGTTCAGGGACGTTCTGCTCACGTTTGTGGACGAAGACCGCGCCCGAGCGGTTCTGACGGATGGACTGTGCGCAAACGACCCCACGCGCAATCGAGCGTCTGTCGACAAGAAAATACGCGGATGGCTGGTTGGGAAGTATCAGCCGACCGCCCGGGCAGATCTGCTGGAGCTTTGCTTTGTGCTCCGACTGAACCCTGAACAGGCAGACGTTTTTCTGACGCGCACGGGCGACGAGGGCTTGCACTGGCGAGACCCGCTGGAGCTGGTCTACGCGTTTGCGCTCGAACGCGGCATGACGTATGCTGAGGCCAACGCGCTATATGAGCGGGTGAAGCCCGATCAGACGGCCGCAGCGACGGAAACGGAGAGCTTTACACCGCTGGTTCGTCAGGGGGCGCAGAGCTGCAAAACGGAGGAAGAACTTCGGGAATACCTGAACCGCGTGTCCGGAAAGATGGGACAGATGCACAACAGCGCCTATCGGCAGTTCATGGCCATGATGCAGATGCTTGAACAGCCCGATTCGTTTGTTGAGAACGAAGAGCGGCGCTATACGGTGCGCGAAGTTGTTGAAAAGTACCTGGACAAAAAGCTTCCGAGCGTCCGTGAAGGAAAGAATCTGGAGGAGAAGAAACGGTGCATCCTTGCGGACTGGCCGGATGAGATCACGCTGTCCCGGATGAAAAATCGAAAATCCGACGTGACCCGAAAGACGCTGATGCTGCTTTTTCTCGCCACAGACGAGGGCGATGACGCGGACGATCTTCCAGACTACGCCGAAGATGAGGAGTGGGACGAAACCCCTACAGAGCCCGAATCGGATGCAAGCGCCGCGTTTCGTTCCTCACACCTCCGCATGGATCAGATGCTGGCCAGCTGCGGCTATGGAACGCTGGATCCGCGCAACGCCTTCGACTGGATCGTACTTTACTGCATGGGCGTTAGAAACGATCCGGTCAGTATGGACGGCCTGAACGAACGGCTTACGCACGTGCTGGATGTGTTGTTCACAGCGACCTCTCCGGAAAGCTGAACTATTCTCGATGGAAATCCAATGCAAACCACTGCCCGCCCGTATGATACAATGCGAGCGAGAACAGGAGTGATAACATGGATCGACGCACAGAACTGAGCGCTGGTACGGCGTTGGATTTCCCGGGGATGAACTGTGTAATCGGCCGATGCATCGGGCGCGGTTCAAACGCCATCGTCTACGAGGGCGAATATTGCGATGCTTCCAACTCGCATCTAAAGCACCGTGTGCTGGTGAAGGAGCTGTTCCCTTTCGACGGGAACGGCCATATCTGGCGTGACGAAAAGCAGCATATTGCCATGGATGCGCAGGGTGAAGCCGTGTGGGCACTGCATCGCCGCAGCTTTGAGCGCGGCAACGCGGTGCATTTGCAGCTGCTTGCCCAGACGCCGGATCAGATCGGCGGAAATCTGAATACATATGCCTTGAACGGGACGCTCTATACCCTTTTGGACTATACGGGCGGCCGCAGTATGGACAAGGCGCTGCAAAGCGGCTCACATCAAACGCTTGACCAGATCGTCGAGCGGATGCGGAAGCTGCTTTTTGTATTGCGCACCTTTCACGAGCAGGGCTTTCTGCACCTGGATATCAGTCTGGACAACGTGCTGCTGATCGGCCAAGGCGAAACGGAGCGCGTGCTGCTGATCGATTACAACAGCGTACACGCCCGCGACGAGCTGCAAAGCAACGATGTCTACTTCAGCGCCAAGGAGGGCTTTACGCCTCCAGAGGTGCGCACGGGGAGGGTACAGGCGATTGCGCCATGCACCGACCTGTTTTCGGTGGCCTGTGTGTTCTATGCGCTGCTGACGGGTGCGCCGCCCACGATGGTGCAGATGAGCCGCCGAAAGCCGCCTGACGCGGCAGACAGCCCCTATCTGAAGGACGTGCCGGCGACCGTTCGAGCGCAGGTTGGGCTGATTCTGCGCCGCGGGCTTTGCGTTCTGCCCGACAGGCGCTATCAGCACTGCGACGATATGCTGCGGGATTTGGAGGAGCTACGGCGCCGAATTCACGGCATCGGCGTGACCCACGCAGCATTATGGGAGGCAGGCCGAAGGAGCGTGCACCGACTGGTTCAGCAGAATCCGTCGCTGGAATATGTGCAGCGTGAGGCGGAGCTGTATCCGCTGCGCATGCAGTTTGAGAATGGCGGTAGCATGCCGGCGAAGACCTTCATGCAGTTGTTAGAGCAGGGAGAAGCCGCGTCCGCCCTTCTTCTGGGAGACGGCGGCATGGGCAAGTCCACAGCGCTTCTGCGAACGGCACTGGAGCAGACCGCGCACTACTCCCCTGCGCAGCCCGCCGTTTTATATCTGCCGCTAATGGGCAGGAAAGACGGCGCAATCAACTACATACTCGACCGCATCCTCATAGAGCTTCACTTTGACGCGCAGACCCAAACCATGGAGGACGCGCGGCACGCGCTGATTACGCTGCTCAACCCGCCGCAGAAGGCGAACAGGAAAACAAATGTACGGCTGCTGCTTCTGCTGGACGGGCTCAATGAAGCGACCGGAGATACGGCAGGGCTGATGGAAGAGCTGAAGCGGCTGTCGGCGTACCCCGCTCTGCGGATGGTGATCGCCAGTCGAACGGCTCCGGAAGAGCTGGACATGGCACGCGCCTGCATGATGCCGCTGGAACTGCATGAGGTGAGCGACACACTGACGCGTCATGGGCTGCTTCTACCCGAAAGCGAAGGCATGCGCGAGCTGCTGAAAACGCCGATGATGCTCTCACTGTTCATTCAGACGGCGCAGCACACGGAAAATCAGGTGCTATGCCAGTCGCAAGAAGAATTGATCAGTGCCTATCTGGATGCGCTTTGCATGAAGGCCGCGCGCGAAGGCAGTCGTCCGGTGGATTATCAGGTGGAAGCTGCAGTGCGGCTGGTGCTCCCAGCCATCGCCCGAGAGATTCGAAGACAGGGACAGCCGCTGAACGATCAGGCGCTGTTCCGGGTCGTCCGGCGGTGCCACGGCATATTGCGAAGCAGGGCGTTGACCGGCTCGTTCCCGGCGTGGATCGGGCACACCGCGGAGGTGTTTGGAGACTATACCGACAACGCGGAGGCGTGGTACGGCGAGATCGTGCAAAGCTTCCTGTGGCGGAAGCTGGGGCTGCTGGTGCGGGATGAGGCCGGCTGCTATCGCGTACTTCATCAGATTCTGCTGGAACATTTCGCAGTTCAGGCGACTGCAAACGAGCGAAAGATACGAGCCTGCCGCCTGAAAACAGGTGCGTTCGCGGGCGTTGTCCTCCTGTTGCTGGCGTGCATCAGTCTGCTTGTGTATGAGGTCTGGCTAAAGCCGAAGCCCTATGACGAAGCGATGAGCGAAAAGGCGATGGACGCGGCCGTCATGCAATACGTCAACTGCGGTTTGCAATATGAAGCGATGACCGAGATGCTGGCGGGACGGATCGGCGCGGATGCATGCGAGGCAAAAATCACAGCGGCCGGCGTTCCAGCGTCGCGCTCGGCGGAAATGGCACTGGACGCCATGAGCACAGACGGCGAGGTTATACCATGGTCGACTCAACCGTTCGACATGGAGAACGCGGAAGTCCTGCTGGCACTGCCGCAGGAGCGGGCAGAAACCTATGCGCGCTATGTTACAGCATACCTTCTGGTCTGCTCCGGCAATACCGGCACAACGGAAAGCGAGTTCACTCAGGCGCTGGCCGAACTGCTGGAAGCGGATGCGGACATTGCGTGGCTGCTGGAGCAGATCGTCTGTGCGCCGCATGTAGAAGGAATGGACAGCCAGCAGCGAGTGAGCTTCGACACGGGACTGTTATCGCTCCCGGCCATGCAGGAAAACCGTTCGGCGGATGTTTCCCACGGCTTACCTTATGCGCTGGAAAAGGCGTACGAGAGACGGAGACTGGCGCTGAATGAGCTGAACCGTCTGGCGGTGATGTATGATCCCGCCGTGAAGGAGGATGGAGAATGAAGAAGATCATCTGTGCATGGCTGCTGATCGCACTTCTGCTGACGGCGGCGCTGCCTGCGGTGGCAGAGTCTACATCTACAGCGGATTTGCTGATTGGTCAGATTGCGAATCTGATGGACGCGCGCGAACAGATCTATGAAATCAGGATCGATGTGCTTCAACGCCTTTCTGTTTTTTGCCGAAAGAACGATTATCCGAGCCTGCTGAACGCCCGCGTAGCCTGCGACGACGCGATACGTGCATTGCAGAATCTGACGCCTCCCCTTCTGACGCTGTCGGACGAGGAGCTTGCCGGACTGATGCGCGCAGGCGTCGATACGGATGAGCTGGAAAAAGAATTTCTGGCCATGAACAGCACGATCACGTACGAAATCGACAATATGGTCATGTACAAGACGCTGCTGTATTCCGCCGTCTATCAGGAAAGCCAGCAGGACACCCTGTCCGACTGGTGCTCCATCGGAGAAGAGAAGATGGCGCTGGAGGCTCAATACAATTGCTGCGTGATGAATGTACTGCTGCTTCCGTTTTCAGGGCAAGCCGAGGTTGTCTCTTTCTGGGAGGCGATTCCGCAGCGTTGGCCGGCAATCGGCGAAGGAATGTGCGAATGGGAGAATGAGCGCAACGCCCTCAACGAAAAGACGGTCGCTCTTTTGAATACTTACGAGGAGTTGATCGACGAGGCGTCTGTTGTAAGCGGGCGGGATGCATATGCTGCTGAGCAATATGCCGAGAAGATCTCTCAAGACGATATCGAAGCGCTGAAGGAAGACACGCACCTCATTTTCGATATGCCGACAATGGTTCCGCTGCCGGGCGGTTGGCTTATACCGGGGACGTCGTCGATGTACGGCTACCGGGATGAAACGCAGCCGGGTTCTCCGCTGGACACGGTGATTCTGTGCGACAACGCCGTATCCCTGCAGCCCTTCATGGAGTATATAGAGTATTTAACTTCCCTTGAGACGGAGATATACAGCCAGAAAGGCGGAGACGAGGAAGGCTGGCAGTATGTGCTGATGATTGACGGGCACGCGCTGGCGCTTTACTGGTATCCGGAGCAAAGGGCTATTGTGTCCTATGATCCGCGCTATCTTACGCTGGAAACGACGGCGTACATCCTGTGCTGTCAGTGACCGGGACAAGGCTGGAAACCAAATGCAAAAGTGGGAAATGCGGATGGTATACTGTTATCGTCGTCAGGCGAGCGACGGACGCACGAAGGGACATTGAAGGATGGAGGGGCAAGTGGATGAACGAAATCAACGATCTGCGTATGGCTGAAGGGCTCGAACGCATGGATACTGCCGAGACGCTGGAAGTGATTCAGCGACCGGAGGAACTTTCTGAGATGAACGAAATGGAACAGGGGCAGTCGCTTGAAGCGTCAGATGCAGAACTGCTGGAACAGCAGGAAATGGATGCGTTTTCCGAGGTCGGAAAGCTGGGTGCGGGCAGGATGATTTATTATCCGGATGAGCGCGGTGACAGATATCGGGAAACGCGTCGAGAGGGCATTCTTGGAGAATACCGCACGTTCTGCGATACGCGCCCTGCAGGAAGCCGATATAACATCTTTGCTGACGGGAAGGGCAAATAAGCAGAAGGGAGGAAG
>Ga0129315_1001339_pt1 | contig 10217 bp, 10 predicted proteins | sample Cm827metagenome_FD_94432 | JGI IMG/M metagenome (GOLD analysis project Ga0129315, IMG submission 94432) | Eastern black-and-white colobus group fecal microbial communities from Wisconsin, USA - Cm827 metagenome | ecosystem: Host-associated > Mammals > Digestive system > Large intestine > Fecal...
GGCTGCCGCTATGCAGCCCAAGGCAAAGGGAGCATAGCCGCCGTCGGTTTGGCTGGCGGTGAGGGCCGCCGTCAGGAAAAAGCGGATGCCCCAGTTCAGCCACCGGCCGGACTGGAGTCGTTGGATGCTCATAGAACCATACTCCATGAAGGATTCCTCCTTTTGTGTAAAGCTGATGATATAGTCCCAGTTTACAGCCTGTCCGGGAAGAAAAGCGTCGCAAACAGGATCGGAAACGGCATTTTCTGTTATCCTTGCATTTTTACTGAAAATCCGCTAAACTATTGAAATCAATGTGCTGTGGAAAGGGGTGTGCATCATGCGCATCGGAACTGTGGAGATCGCTTCAAAATTAGCGCTGGCTCCGATGGCCGGGGTGACGGACGCCGCTTTCCGGCAGATCTGTTCCGAGCTGGGAGCGGGCTATACCATTACGGAGCTGATCTCCTCCAAGGCTCTGTGCTACCATGACAAAAAGACCTTCTCTCTGCTGACCCAGTTTCCCGGAGAGCATCCCGCCGCTGTGCAGATCTTCGGCAGCGACCCCGTCTGCATGGCGGAGGCCGCCCAGATCGCCATCGAGCACACAGGAGCGGATATTTTAGATATCAACATGGGCTGTCCCATGGGGAAGATCGTCAACAACGGTGACGGCGCGGCACTGATGAAGGACCCGGAGCTGGCGGGACGCATCGTGGAGGCGGTGGTGAAGACCCTGCCCGGCGTGCCGGTCACAGCTAAGTTCCGCCGGGGCTGGGATCTGGGTCACTGCAACTGTGTGGAGTTTGCTCAGACTCTGGAGCAGGCGGGAGCCGCCGCCGTAGCGGTCCATGGCCGCACCCGGGCGCAGGTCTATGGCGGGACCGCCGACTGGAACTGCATCCGGGCGGTGAAGGAGGCGGTGTCCATCCCCGTCATCGCCAATGGCGACATCTGGAAGCCAGAGGACGCGGAGCGGATTCTGCTCCACACCGGAGCGGACATGGCCATGATCGGCCGGGGCTGCTTCGGAAATCCCTGGATCTTCCAGCAGGCCAAAGCCGTGCTGGAGGGGCTACCGGTGCCCCCGCTGCCGCCGCTGGCAGAACGGTGCGAGACCGCTGTGCGGCAGATCCGCATGGCTGCAAGCTACAAGGGCGAGCGGGTGGCGGTGCTGGAGGCCCGGAAGCAGTATTGCTGGTATCTCAAGGGGATCCCCCATGCCAATTACTATAAGGAACAGATCGTACAGATGAATACCCTGGAGGATGTGGACCGCATTACGAAAGGCATCCAACGGGATCTGCGGGATTAGGAGGGGCTATGAACGATCAGGAACACAACTTGATACAAGCGGCCCGGAAAGGCGATCAGGCGGCCTTCGGAGAGCTGGTGCGGCAGTACCAGAAGCGGGTGTTCGCCCTTGCGGTGCGGATGTGTCCCACGCCGGAGCTGGCGGAGGAGGCGGCGCAGGAGGCATTCCTCGCCGCGTGGCAGGGCCTGCCCTTTTTTCGGGGGGATTCCGCCTTTGCCACATGGCTCTACCGGCTGACCTCCAACGCCTGTGTGGACCTTCTGCGGAAGGAGAACCGCCATCAGGGACCGTCCCTGGACGATGAGACCGTCAGCGCCGAGGTGCCGGACCCCGCCCCCACGCCGGAGAAGGCTGTGGAGCAGAAGGAATTGCGCGGGCAGATCGAGGCGGGATTGCAAATGCTGTCCCCGGAGCACCGGGAGGTGCTGATCCTGCGGGAGATCCAGCAGCTAAGCTACGATGAGATCGCCGACGTTTTATCGCTGGACCTGGGGACGGTAAAATCCCGGATCAACAGGGGACGGCGGCAATTACGGAAATTTTTGCTGAAACAGGGGAACTTTTTATCATCCGCTGCGTCTAACAAAACAGAAAGGGGGCTGTGAAATGAATATCCATGAAAACACCGCCCTGCTGGACGCCTTTGTGGACGGCGAGCTGACCAGTGAAGAAATGATTTCCGTCCAGTCCCATCTGGACGAGTGCCCGGAGTGCCGGGCCTATGTGGATGACGTGCTGGCGATCCGGGCGTCCTTCCCTACGGAGGACGATGCGGAGCTGCCGGCAGATTTTGCGGAAACGTTGATGAAGGCTGTGGCGGAAACGCCTCAGTCCCGGCCTAAGAAGCGGCAGCCCTGGGGCAAGCTGGCGGCGGCTGCCGCGTGTCTGGCGGTGATCGTACTGATGCAACGGGGCGGACTGACCGGCGGCAGCGGCAATACCTCCGCTGCCTGCGATGCGGCCCCGATGGAGGCCGCCGAAGCGGAAAGTGCTCCCGAGGAACGGTGTCTGACCGCCGCTGACGGGGACAATGACGCGGACAGCTTTGCTGATACGAACACGGAAAGCAAAAAGACAGATGTGTATTATGCCTGCGCTCTGCCGCCGGATCAGACCACTACGGAGAATGACAGCGCGGCAGCCATGACCGGCGGTTCCTCCGATCAGGATGATCTCCCCACGGTGACGGTCAGCAAATCGGATCTGGGCGAGCTGCTGGATGACCGGGAACCCACCGAGGTAAAGCCGGGCGTGTGCCGGTATCTGCTGACCCGGCAGGAGTTTGAGGACTTGGCGGCGAAGCTGGCCGACCGGGGTGTGACGCTGGAGACAGAGGACACCGACAGCGACCAGATCTGGCTGGAAATGCTCGACGAATAAACCACATAACGGAAATGCAGAAAAAGCAATGCCGCAAGGCATTGCTTTTTTGTTTGAACTATGCTATACTGCCTTTTCGACAGGTGCCATCTCCCTGTCCAAGCGCCTTTGACCGGGCGTTCGTTCGGCAAGCCAACATAGGCCCGCCGTTCTCTAAACAAAAAAATGGAGGTTTTTTTATGTCCAAATGGTCTACCCGGCAGATCGCTACTGCTGCCATTATCGCCGCACTTTACACGGTGATGTCCCTGCTGTCCTCAATTTTCGGCCTGACCTACGGCCCCATCCAGTGCCGCTTTTCCGAAGCACTGACGGTGCTGCCCTTTTTCCTGCCGGAGGCGGTTCCCGGCCTGTTTGTGGGATGTCTGGTGACGAATCTCATGAGCACCGTTGGTCCGCTGGATATCATTTTCGGCTCCATGGCCACGCTGCTGGCAGCGCTGTGGACGGCGAAAATGCCCAACAAATTTTTGGCGACTCTGCCGCCGGTGCTCTGCAACGGTGTCATCATCGGCGCAATGATCGCGTGGTACGAGGGCGGCTTCTCCGCCCAGTTCCCCGCCCTGTTCGCCTACAATGCCCTGACGGTGGGCATCGGCGAGGCCATCGCCTGCTGTGTGCTGGGACTGCTCCTGCTGGAGGTCATGCCCCGGATCCCTGCCCTGCGGGGACGGTTGGCAGTCCGGTAAAGCCTGTATAGAAAACAGCCCGCTCTGACTGAAAAGCCAGAGCGGGCTGTTTTTCTGTATACGTCAATGGAACGGCGGCTGTTATGCCTTGCTTGCAAAATAGGCCCGGGCATCGGCGGCGTTTCGCTGGATCTCCGCCTTCAAAGCGTCCAGAGAGTCGAAGCGGATCTCGTCCCGGAGCCGCTTGTAGAATTCCACCCGGATGGACTGACCGTAGAGATCCCCGTCAAAATCCAGCATCCAGGATTCCACAGTCAGGTCGCTGCCGTTGTTGACGGTGGGCCGGGTGCCCACATTGGTAACGGCGGCATAGCTGCTGCCGTCCATAAGGCAGACACGGGCGATATAAACGCCGTCTCCCGGCACCAGCACATGGGGGGGCGGCACCAGATTCACCGTAGGGATGCCGATGGTATGGCCGATGCGGCGGCCGTGCCGCACCGTCTGGGTCAGGATATGGGGATGGCCCAGATATTCCATGGCCCGCTCCACCTGTCCAAGACTTACCAGACGGCGGATGTAGGTAGAGCTGACGGTGATGCCGCCGACCGTGACCTCCGGGATAATGTCGCAGCCAAGACCCAGCTCGGCGCACTTGCTTTTCAGCAGTTCCGGAGTGCCTTGGTTCTTGTGGCCGAAGCGGTGGTCATGACCGGCCACCAGATGGACGGCGTGATACCGCTTGATGAGAATTTCCGTTACGAAATCCTCCCAGGAGGTAGTCATCATCTCCTTGTTAAAGGGGACCATGATGACATCGTCGATGCCGTAGAGACTTTTGGCCAGCCAGGCCCGGTCCTCCGGGGAGTTGATGAGGGGCACCGGTACGCCGGTGACTACCTCTTTCGGCGGCTGCGCCCAGGTGAACACCGCAGAGCGGACGCCCCGGCGCTTGGCTTCCTCCACGGTGCGGCGCAGCAAGGCACCGTGGCCCAGATGGACCCCGTCGAAAAAGCCCAGAGCAATGACTTTTGGTTGAATGGACATGGTTTTATGCTCCAAAAAAGTTCTTGATAGATGTCAGCGTGCCGTTTTCGGCGCGGGAAAGGCAGAGAAATTCACCGTTTTTGCCATGGACCCGATAGGTGCCGTCCGCCAGCTCCGGCACCGTAATGGGGTTGCCGTTGCGGACCCGGGCTTCCTTGCCGGGAGAGGGCAGGGTGTAGAGGGAATAGGCCGTGAACATGGACTCCACAGGCCGCAGCAGAGCTTCTCCTTGGGCCTGTACGTCCTCAAGGGAGACCGCTTCCGCCAGCGTGTACCCGGCGGCCATGGTGCGGCGTAGGCTGAACATGGTGCCGCCGCAGCCCAGCGCTTGCCCGATGTCGTGGCACAGCGTCCGCAGATACGTTCCCTTGGAGCAGCGGCAGCGGAGCAGATAGTCCGTCTCGCTGACCTGCTCCAGCAGTTCTAACTCAAAAATGGTGATATTGCGGGGCTTCCGCTCTACCTCCTTGCCCCTTCGGGCCAGATCATAGAGCTTTTGGCCGTTGATCTTGATGGCGGAATACATGGGCGGGATCTGCGCGATAGGGCCGGTGAAGCGGGGGAGGACGGCTTCCAACGCCGCCCGGTCCACAGTGACGGGATGGGTCTCCAGCGTTTCCCCGGACGTATCCTGGGTGTTGGTGACCAGCCCCAGCCGCAGACCGGCGACATACTCTTTTTCGCCGTTTTCCGCGAATTCTACGGCACGGGTAGCCTGTCCCACAAACACAGGCAGAACGCCGGTGGCCATGGGGTCTAACGTGCCGCCGTGGCCTACCCGCTTTTCCTTCAGGATCCCCCGGATCTTGGCGCAGACATCCATGCTGGTCCATCCGGAGGGTTTATCGATTATTACAATGCCGCTGGCCATAGGCGGTTCCTCATTTCTTGAAATCCGGGACGATCCGGGCGATGGCGTTCAGCATTTTTTCCTCTGCCTCCGCCTGGGTAATGCCCTCCAGCGTGGCTCCGGCAGCCCGGGCGTGGCCGCCGCCACCCAACAGGCGGCAGACCTCCGTAGCGTTGACCCGCTCGCCAGTACGGAGAGAGAACTTCCATACGCCATCTCCCAGCTCCCGCATGGTCACGGCGCAGTCCACCCCCTGAATCTGGGGGCCTAAAGCGGAGAGGTCCTCCGCATCGCTCTCCGTGGCGTGGAATTTTTCCAGCAGCGACCGGGGGACGGACAGCACCGCCGTCCGGTTGTTGTCATAAAATTTTGCCTCTGCCAGCATAGCGGCCTCCAGCTGCATCCGCACGCGGGATTTCGTCTGGAAGAACAGCTTGTTGACGGCGCGGTAGTCAATGCCGGTGTCCATCAGCTCCGTTGCGGCCCGGTGAGTGGCGGCGGTGACGTTGGAGTAGATGAAGCCGCCGGTGTCCGTGGAGATGGCCACATACAGCGGCAAAGCGATCTCCGGCGTCAGGGCCGTCAGTTCCCGGACAATGTCCAAGATCAGCTCGCCGCAGGCGGCGGCCTCCGGGCGGACGATGTTGGCTTTGCCGAAGCTCTCAAAGGAGGGGTGGTGGTCGATGGCCAGATCCACCTTATCCGCGTAAGACTTGGCATTGTCGGGGAACAGTCCCACCGTGGCGATGTCCGTGGATACCACTTTCTCAGGCACGAAGTCTGCCGGAGCGCTATAAGGGGTAAAATAGGGGGCGGTATTCTCCGTCAGCCCGGGATTGGGCAGCAGGTAAGCGGTTTTGCCCATGGTCCGCAGCGCGGCGCACAGCCCCGCGGCACAGCCTACGGTATCACCGTCGGGCCGGATATGGGTCAGGATCAGGACGCGGTCAAAGGAGCGCAGCAGCGCGGCGGCCTCGGAAACGGTCAGCATCCCTTATTCCTCCTCCGGTAAAACGGCGTCATTGTCGGGGTTCACCGGCTTTACCTTCTCCGGATCCCGGAGGACCTCCAGAATGTGTGCACCGTAGGCGATGGAATCGTCAGCGATGAACTGAAGCTCCGGGGTGTAGCGAAGCTGTAAGGCGTGGCCCAGCTCCCGGCGCAGGAAGCCGGAAGCGGACTTCAGTCCCTTCAAGACGTCCTTTTCCTGATTTTTATCCAGAACACTGACATAAATTTTGGAATAGCGCAGGTCTCCGGTGGTGTCCACACGGGTGATGGAGACCATGCCTACCTGAGAGACGCGGGGATCCTTCAGACGGCGAAGCTGGTCTGCCAGCTCCCGCTGGATCTCCTCATTGATGCGTCCGATACGGTTAGATGCCATAAAAATTCTCCTTTCTGATAGTGGGAGATGAAAACCGGGCGGCGGCATAGCCGCCGCCCGGGGTCAGTTGGAACAGATTTTACGAGAGGGCTTAGCGGGGGATCTCCTCCATGGTGTAACCCTCGATGATGTCGCCCAGCTTGATGTCATTGAACTTCTCCACGGTCAGGCCGCACTCAAAGCGCTCCTTGACCTCCTTGACGGAGTCCTTGAACCGCTGCAGGGAGCCGAGGACACCCTCGTGGACCACGATGCCGTCCCGGACCACACGGACGGAGCAATCCCGGCGCAGGCAGCCGTCCTGCACGTAGCAGCCGGCCACGGTACCCACGGAGGAGACCTTGTAGGTCTCCCGGACCTCGGCGTGGCCCAGGACCACTTCGCGGTACTTGGGAGCCAGCATACCCTTCATAGCGGTTTCGATTTCGTCGATGGCGTCATAGATCACGCGGTACATCCGCATATCCACGTTCTGACGGGCGGCGCTTTCACGGGCGGCGGAATCGGGCCGGACGTTGAAGCCCACGATGATAGCGTTGGAAGCGGCGGCCAGCGTCACGTCGGACTCGTTGATCGCACCCACAGCGCCGTGGATGACACGGACGTTGACCTCCTCGTTGGAGAGCTTCTCCAGAGAGGCCTTCACAGCCTCCACGCTGCCCTGAACGTCGGCCTTGACGATCAGAGCCAGCTCCTTGCGCTCGCCGGACTTGATCTGGTCGAACAGGTTCTCCAGAGAGACCTTCTGCACGGGTGCGGCGGCCTTAGCGCGCTCCTCTGCCTTGCGCTGCTCCACCAGCTCGCGGGCCATACGCTCGTCAGCCACGGCGAAGAAGGGCGCACCGGCCACGGGAGCCTCGGACAGGCCCGCGATTTCCACGGGGACGGAGGGACCGGCCTCGGTGAGGCGGTTGCCCCGGTAATCCAGCATGGTACGGACACGGCCCACGGAGGTGCCGGCGATGATGATGTCGCCCTGCTTCAGAGTGCCGTTCTGCACCAGCAAAGTGGCCACAGGGCCGCGGCCCTTGTCCAGACGGGCCTCAATGACTGTGCCCTGACCGGCCCGGTTGGGGTTGGCCTTCAGTTCCTGAACTTCCGCCAGCAGAACCAGGTTCTCCAGCAGATTGTCAATGCCGATGTGCTTCTTGGCGGAGATTTTGCACACGATGGTCTCGCCGCCCCACTCCTCGGGCACCAGGCCGTATTCCGTCAGCTGCTGCATGACCCGGTCGGGGTTGGCATTTTCCTTATCAATCTTATTGACGGCCACGATAATGGGAATATTGGCGGCCTTGGCGTGGTTGATGGATTCCACGGTCTGGGGCATGATGCCGTCATCTGCGGCGACCATCAGGATGGCGATATCGGTGACCATGGCGCCGCGGGCACGCATGGAGGTGAACGCCTCATGGCCCGGGGTATCCAGGAAGGTGATGGGCTTGCCGTTGATCTGCGCCTGATACGCGCCGATGTGCTGGGTGATGCCGCCGGCCTCGCCGGAAGCCACGGAGGTGTTCCGGATGGTATCCAGCAGGGAGGTCTTACCGTGGTCAACGTGGCCCATGACCACCACTACGGGAGCGCGGGGGACCAGATCCTCGGGACGGTCCTCAGTGGTGTCAATGAGCTTCTCCTCGATGGTGACAACCACTTCCTTTTCCACCTTGCAGCCAAGCTCCTCGGCCACGAAGGAGGCGGTATCGAAGTCGATCATCTGGCTCAGAGAGGCCATGACGCCGTTTTTCATCAGGCACTTGACTACCTCTGCGCCGGTCTTCTTCATGCGGCTGGCCAGCTCACCCACGCTGATCTCATCGGGGATCTGGACCTTGACGGGGGCCTTCTTAGCGATTTCGAGCTGCAGCTTGCGCATCTTCTCGGCCTCGTCCTGACGGCGCTTGTTGGAGAAGACCTGACCGCCCTGACGGCCCTTGTTGTTGCGGAACTTCTCCTTGCCGCCCTTCTGGGCCATACGCTCGCCCCGCTGACCGCCCAGCTCTTCCAAACGCTGGTCATACTTGGCCAGGTTCACGTCGCCGCCCTTGCGGGTATCCACCAGCTTTTTCTCAGGCACACGGGTGGTGGGCTGAGCGGTGGCTGTGGACTTGTTAGACTTCTGCTGGGGGACTGCCTGCTGCTGCGCGGGCCGCTGGACCTGCTGGACCGGCTTCTGCTGAGGCTGGGCCTGTGCGGGCTTCTGCTGTCCCTGCTGGGCAGGACGCTGCTGGGGCTGCTGTGCCGGCTTTGCGGTCTGCTGCGCCGCGGCGGGCTGAGCCTTGGGAACCTCGGCCTTAGGCGCTTCCGCCTTGGGGGCCTCCGGCTTCTTAGGCTCGTCAGCATAAATAGCAGCGATATTGGAAATCTGGTTGTTCTGGGTCAGATGCTCAAATACGATGGACAGCTCATGGTCCTCCAGCGCCTGCATGTTGCTCTTGGGCGCAGTGGCATACTTATCCAGAATTTCTGTGATGACCTTGGCGGGCATACCGAAGTCCCGCGCCACATCTCTTACTCTATATTTTTCAATAGCCAATCAAAACACCTCTTACACTCTCCAACCCGGGGGCTGGGCTCGTTCATCTATGAAAACACCGACAGCGTATCAGCTTTCCTTCTTGCGGAAGGAGCCTTTGCCCTTTTTCACCGGGCGGCTGTGGGCGTATGGATTCGGCCTCCCCTTGGGTTTGGGGCGGTTGCTTTTGGAAGGGCGGGACCCGCTCTTGCGGAAGGGCCTGCCTGTGCGGTCATCCTTGGTAAAGGACTTTGCCGCTCCGCCGTTTTCAGTGGTTCTGCGGGGACCTGCCTTTTCTGCGCGCTTGTCGGAAGCTCCTGCGCTGCGGCGCTGCTTTTCACCGGCCGGCTTACCGGAGACCTCTGCGGGTTTGGCCTCTTTCTCATCGGGCACTTCCTGCTTTTTGGGGCGCTTGATGCCCCGGCGCAGGTTCTTTTCGTGCTGGGCGGCTTCACTTTTCCGCTCCGCGGCACGCTTGGCCTTCAGCTCCAGCTTGGCAAGATCTTCGTCATATTTCTCCGGGTCCATCTCCGCCAGGCGGCGGACCACGGCGACTGCGAGGCCGATGTCTGTAATAGCGGCCACGGCAGCGGAGCCACGGCCGGTGGCCTGCCCCAGCTCCTGCTTGGTAAAGGGGATCCGCAGCCACACGCACTGACCTGCTTCTGCAAAGTGCCGCACCCGGCGGGCGGTGTTGTCCGCCGCGTCAGATGCCAGCAGGAGCACCCGTGCGTCTCTGGCCCGGGCCACAGCTTCCACCGGTTCTTCGCCTACTTCCAGGTTCCGGCCCCGGAGGCACAGGCCGATGAGGGAGAGAAACTGTTCATTCCTGTTCATTGTGTCCCTCCAATTCCGCTTCCATGGCGTCATAGACCTCCGGGGGAATGGCTGTGCTGAAAGCACGTTCCAGCGCTCTGGATTTCCGGGCTTTTTTCAGACATTCCACATCGTGGCACACATAGGCGCCCCGGCCGGGCTTTTTGCCCACAAAATCCAGACTCACAACGCCCTCCGGGGATTTGACCACCCGCAGCAGGCTTTTTTTATCCTTCATCTCCCGGCAGCCCACACATTGCCGCTGGGGGATCTTTTTCACTTTCTGCATTCAGACAGCC
>Ga0129315_1001344_pt1 | contig 10206 bp, 10 predicted proteins | sample Cm827metagenome_FD_94432 | JGI IMG/M metagenome (GOLD analysis project Ga0129315, IMG submission 94432) | Eastern black-and-white colobus group fecal microbial communities from Wisconsin, USA - Cm827 metagenome | ecosystem: Host-associated > Mammals > Digestive system > Large intestine > Fecal...
AAAGAAATAGATAAGCTAATGCTATTTTCCATGATAGCTTTAATGATATTTGGAATAATAAATATATATTTAGCAAGTGCAGCAGAATATGGAACATTATTTTTGAAGAGACAGTCAATTTGGTTTGTAGTTTGCTTAGTTGCATTGTATTTCGTTGTGGCTATTGATTATACGTTATTAAAATCTTATACTCCTTTGTTTTATTGGGGATCAATACTTTTACTTATATTAACAATGTTTATAGGTACAGATATAAATGGAGCAAGAGGATGGATAAGACTAGGGCCATTATCCTTTCAGCCAGCAGAGTTAGCTAAGCTAGCTACAATAATGATGTTAGGTAAAACTTTAGAAGATATGAATGGAACTATAAATGAATTAAGAAATTTCCTCATTATGGCTTTTTATGCAGTAGTTCCAGCCTTTTTTATAGTTATTCAACCTGATATGGGAATGACAATGGTTTTATTCTTTATGGTTATTGGAATATTTTTTATTGCTGGATTAGATATGAAGATAATTGGAGGGGGATTATTAGCATTAGTTGTTGGAATAGTTATAGTATGGAATTCAGGATTAATACAAGATTACCAAAAAACTAGAATAACTTCCTTTATGAACCCAGAATCTGATTCTTCAGAATCGGGGTATCAATTGAGACAATCCCTTATTAGTATAGGAAATGGTGGAGTCTTTGGATTACAAGGCAATGTAATAACTAAGGAAAATTCAGTAGGGTATGCAGCTCAATATGTACCAGAAGTACAAACAGACTTTATTTTTGCAAGTATAGCTGAACAATGGGGATTTATTGGAGCCTGCTTCTTATTACTTCTATATGGTATATTAATTTCAAGGATGATAGCAATTGCACGAACAGCAAAGGATCAGTTTGGATCAATTATTTGTGTAGGATTAATAGCTTACTTTTTATTTGCATTGCTCCAAAATATAGGAATGACAATAGGACTTATGCCGATAACAGGTATAACATTACCTCTTATTAGCTATGGAGGAACTTCATTACTTACTACAGTTATGTCCATAGGATTAATATTAAATGTAGGTATGAGAAGGAAAAAGATATACTTCTAATTAGGAATGAAAGAATGTAAAAATTAAAGAATGAAAGAATTAATGATGTAATTTGTTCCAAATTACTAAAATAGATTTATTAAAAAAATCTGCTGTTTTAAAACTGCAGATTTTTCTTTTTTTTTATAAGAAATAAACATAAAAATTTAATCAATATAACTTTCTAGTTATTATTTTTTTGTATCACAAAACTAGAACTTTGCTAATTTAAACCTACTTTGTTTCTGTAATTAATGTTAGCTCCTTTGGTAGATTAAAGATTTTATCTTTTATAAATAATGGGTATATGTATTCTGTTTGCAATTGATTAAATGTTAACCATTCAAAAGTATTACATTTATCACCTTCAACTAAAGAAAATTTATTTCCATTATCTAATAGATTACTTCTTTTAATATCTATTAAGAAATATAAACATAATTCATGATATTGCTCTTTGTTAACATCTTCTGTGAAAAAATTCTGATTAAACCATAAAGGCCTAACTATATCAGAATCAATTTTTAATTCTTCTTTTAGTTCTCTTAGCATAGCTTGTTCGGCTGTTTCATGAAGCTTAACTCTACCACCTGGTAGATAGAAATAAGGAGAATGTTCATCTTTCATTGCTAATAACTTATTTTCATGGATTATAATTGCACATACGCGATAATTAAATCTTCCCTTTGATGTTTTAAATGTAATATCCAAGGTATTAACCTCCTTTTATAATTAATAATATAACTACGGAATAATATATATCTATTATACATTATTTGGGCTATCATTTATGAAAATACAAATATTATGTTCTAGTTACTTGGAATTTACGAGGTCGTAAGTAATATACCATTTATTTCCTTGTTTTTTATGGAATAAAAGTCTTAGTAATTAAATATAAATACACTATTAAGAGTAGGGAGAGAGGTGTATGGTTAACAATTATAACGAGGCTTATAAAGAGTATTACGATAAAGTTAGGAAAAAAGTTAGTGGAAACGAAAATAAGGGTGATAAGGGACTTATGACTAAAGAATATATATATCCAAATACGTCAAATGTAAGAAATTATACTTATGGAAAAGGGACTTATCAAATTAACTCTAGCAAAAAGAAATATAAATATATAGATGGATTTATAATTAGGCTCATAATAACTTTTATGTTGTTTTTAGTAGTTTTTACTTTAAAAGTACTTCCTAATAAGGAAGCAAAGGAGCTTTATAAAATATGTAAGACATCTATAAATAGTGAATTTAATTACAAAGAATTATTATCTGGAGTAGAGAAGCTTGGTTTTGATTATAGTGGTATTAAAAATAATATAGAAGAAAAGTATAAAGAAGTTATAAATCAAATAACTAATATAAATTTAGATGATATGAATAAGGGATTAAATTTATAACAATAAAGCATTAGAAATAGAAGGTGGTTTTATAGATTTGTAGCAATTATTAGGGAGATATAAATGAATAGAGAAAGAAAGAAGATATTAGCAGAAATACTTCTAATATCAATTGTATGTAGCTATAACAAAATGTTTATATTTGCATTTATATGGGTGTTTTTACATGAGATAGCGCATATATTAATAGCCTTTAAATATGGATGTAAATTTTATAATATAGGATTCCATATATTTGGATTAAATGCAGAGCTTTCAGAAATTAACACACTAAAGGACAAAGAGAAGATAGCAGTATATATTGCAGGAGCTTTATTTAATATCATTTCTGCATTTGCACTTTATTTAATTAGCTTTAAGTATAAAAATATTTTTATAGACACTGGCATTAGTTTAAACATAGGGTTAGCATTTTTCAATCTGTTACCTGCTTATCCATTGGATGGATCTAGGATTTTGGAAATTGTTTTATCAAAGAGAATTTTATTTAAAAGAGCTCAACGTATAATAAGTATAATTAGTTATATTATAGCAGGCTTATTTATTATTTCAGGAATTAGTATTTATATTTTTCTACATAGTTTAAATTTTAGTATAATTATAGGCGCTATAATTATAGTTTATATTACTAGAATGGAACAACATACTTCAATGTATATAACAATGGGTAATATAGTTAAAAAAAGAAAAAAGCTTTTAAAAGATAATTATATTGAAAATAAAAGTATATCTGTTTATTACAAGCAAGGACTTGTTAATGTATTAGCATTGGTAGATAGAAATAAGTTTAATACCTTTTATATTTTAAATGATGATATGAAACTTATTTATATATTACATGAGGACGAATTAATAGAAGCTTTAAAAAGCTATGGAAATATGACTGTGGAAGAATATATTAAGAGAATGAAGAATGAAGAATGAAAAATGCAAAATTGATGTTAAAATTTTTGGGAGAGTTTCTTATAGAAATTTATTCTGGTAATTTAAAGAAAATTACTTCGATAATTCTACATTGGACACTCTAAATTCTTAACTTGGAGCTGTTGTGACAGCTCCTTTACCTTTATTAGTAGATATGCTAGAATAGAAAAGATATATTGGCGCTGTCGCTCAATGAAGAATGTAAAATGAAAAATGTAAAATTGATGATGAAACTCCTAAGGGAGTTTCTATAATAAATGTAGAATTAAGGATGAAACTCCATAAGGAGTTTCAAAAATTTCATAATTCAGCTTGCTGAATTATTTCAATAATTCTACATTTTACATTCTACATTTTACATTCCAAAAGCGTGGCTTCTTTAAATTCTCGTTCTAGGAGGAAGTATTATGAAAAAAATTACTGACCATATTCTATATAAGGTTGAGAAACCATCAAGATATGTTGGTGGAGAGTTAAATCAAGTAGTAAAAAATCCAAAAGATGTTGATATAAGATTTGCTTTTTGTTTCCCAGATGTATATGAAGTAGGAATGTCTCATTTAGGAACAAGAATACTTTATCATACAATAAATCAAAGAAAAGATACATATTGTGAAAGAGTTTTTGCACCATGGCCAGATATGGAAGCGGAGCTTAGGAAAAATGAGATTCCATTAATGACCTTAGAAACTAAGGATCCACTTACAGCATTTGATATATTAGGTTTTACACTTCAATATGAAATGAGTTATACAAATATATTAAATATGCTTGATATGGCAGGAATTACTTATAGAGCTTCAGAAAGAGGAGAAGATGAGCCAATAATTATGGCTGGTGGTCCTTGTGCCTATAATCCAGAGCCCCTATACGACATAGTTGATTTCTTCGAAATAGGTGAAGGTGAAGAAATAATGAATGATGTCCTAGATGTATATAAAAAGTACAAGGGCAAGGGAAAGAAAAAAGAGTTTTTAAGAGAAATATCTAAAATTCAAGGAGTATATGTGCCTTCATTATATGATGTTACTTATAATGAAGATGGAACTATAAAGGAATTTAAACCAAAATATGAAGATGTTCCAGCTAAGATAAAGAAAAGAATAGTTAATAATTTTGATAAAGTAGATTTCCCTATAGATATGATAGTTCCTTATTCTGAAATAGTACATGATAGAGTAGTTTTAGAAACTTCAAGAGGATGTACTAATGGATGTAGATTCTGTCAAGCAGGGATGATTTATAGACCAGTTAGAGAGAAAACAACTAATACTTTATTAGATCAAGCTAAAAAGATGATTGAAGCTACTGGGTATCAAGAAGTTTCATTAGCTTCTCTAAGTATTTGTGATTATTCAGATATACAAAATCTTGTAAGCAGTTTAATTTTAGAGCATGGAGATAAAAATGTTGGGGTTGCCCTTCCATCTATTAGAGTGGATGCCTTTTCAGTTGATTTAATAAAAGAAATTCAAAAGGTTAGAAAAACAGGATTAACTTTTGCTCCAGAAGCTGGCTCTCAAAGAATGAGAGACATAATAAATAAAGGATTAACTGAAGAAAGAATATTAGAAGCAACTAAAAATGCCTTTGAATCAGGATGGAGTACTATTAAGTTATACTTTATATTAGGTCTTCCTTATGAAGAATTAGAAGATGCAGCAGGAATTGGAGAACTTGCAGAAAAAATGGCTGCTGTTTACTATGATATTCACAAAGATAAGAGAGCAAAAGGATTAAAGATTAACGTAAGTACATCAATACTTGTACCAAAGCCATTTACACCATTCCAATGGGCTCCAATGGCTAGACCAGAAGAAGTATGGAAGAAGATAGATGCAGTTAAAGGTGCTATAAAAACTAGAGCTATACATTATAGCTACCATGAACAAAAGACATCCTTTATGGAAGCTGTATTTGCAAGAGGAGATAGAAGAACCTGTGATCTTTTAATTAAAGCCTTTGAAAAAGGTGCAAAATTTGATGGATGGTCAGAGTACTTTGATTATAACCTATGGATGGAAGCTATGAAAGAATGTAATATAGATGAAGATTTCTATGTGTATAGAGATAGAAATTACGATGAAATACTTCCTTGGGACTTTATAGATATTGGAGTTAATAGAAGATATTTAGAAGTTGAAAATGAAAAAGCAAAGAAAGCAGAACTTACACAAAACTGTAGAAAGGGTTGTACAGGTTGTGGAGTAAATGTAAACTTTAAAGAAGGGAAGTGTTTTGAAGGTGCGTTATGTAATTAAGTTTACTAAAGAATCTAGTATTAAATTTATATCTCATTTGGATTTAATGAGAACAATTCAAAGGGTTATAAGAAGAGCAGATCTTCCAATGGAATACTCAAAGGGATTTAATCCTCATATGGCAATGTCAATAGCACAACCTCTATCAGTTGGTGTTTATTCAGATGCTGAATATATGGATATTGTATTAGTAGAAGAATTAAGTGAAGATGAGATAATTAATAGATTAAATGAAAAAACTGCATCAGGAATTAAATTCTTAAATGCTAAAAAGGTAGTCAATGTTGAAGGACAAAAGAAAGTCCCTCAAAGTATGGCCTTAGTAGATGCTGCTAGATTTACTATAAAGATGATATGTAAAGATGCTAATATAGTAGAAGAAAAAATGAAGGCTTTAGAAAAAGAAAGTCAATGGACTACTATAAAGAAAAGTAAAAAAGGTGAAAAAGAAGTAAATCTAAAAACTATGATTAAAGAAATGAAATATTGGATAAATAATGATGAGTTAATTATCAATATAGTAGTTTCTTCTGGTAGTAGAGAACACTTATCTCCAGATTTAGTAGCAAGCTATATAAAAAATAATATTCCTGAAATAGAAGAAGATGCATTTGTAGATATAAAGAGAGAAGAAATGTATGTATTAACTAATAATAAATACATGCCAATATATAAATTTATTTAGGGAAGTGTATTTTATGAGGGAAATTTTCATTGAAAGAGATGAATTGCTTTTAAGAATTGCCATAAAAGAAAATGGAAAACTTGTAGATTGCTTCTTTGAAGAAATTTCTAAAGAACCTAAAATGGGAGAGATTTATAAAGGAAGAGTAAAAAATATAGTTCCTGCTATAAATTCCATTTTTGTAGATATTGGTCTAGAAAAAGAAGCTTATATGTACTATAGTAATGAGCTTAAGGATTCGGGAATAAAAAAAGGTGATGAAATTTTAGTAGAAGTAATAAAAGAACCTTTAAATAATAAGGGAGCTAAAGTAAGTAAAAATATAAGTATTCCAGGTAGGTTTATGGTATTAACCCTAGGGGGAAGTGGAATTAGCTTTTCAAAGAGAATTAATAGTCAAGAAGAGAAAAATAGAATTTATAAAATTATTAATGAAATAGATGGTTATGGCATAACTATGAGAACTGAATCAGTAACTGCTTCAAGTGAAGAGTTATTAGAAGAGAAAATAAAACTACTACAAGAGTTTGATATTCTTATAAATAAGTTAAGATATAGTCTGAGCTTAGGTAAGGTATATGGAGAGAACATTATTTTAAATAAAGTAATTGTAGATAACCTAGGAACTAAATGTAAGATAATTTCAAATGATGATGAAGATTTGAAAGAAATATATTTAAATATAAAATCTAATGAAGATATAAGTATTGAAAAATATAATAATAGTATAAGTTTATTTGAGTATTATGGAATAGAAAAAGAAATATTAAAGCTTAGACACAAGAAGGTGGCTCTAAATTGTGGTGGAAATATAGTTATTGATAAAACAGAAGCCATGTATGTTATAGATGTAAATTCTTCTAAAAATATTAAGGGAAGAAGCTTTGATAAAACTATACTAGAAACTAATTTAGAAGCTGCATATGAAATTGGAAGACAAATTAGACTTAGAAATTTAGCTGGTATAATAGTTATAGATTTTATAGATATGAGAGATTATTCACAAAAGGCTTTAGTTATGGAAGCTTTAAAAAAGTCTTTAAAAGCAGATAAAGGAAATGTTAAAGTATTTCCATTTACAGAACTAGATTTAGTTCAAATTGCTAGAAAGAGAAGAGGAAAATCTATATATGGATATTTAGAAGAAGGCTGCAAAAGATGCCATAAGGAAGGTTTTGTTTTAAAACTATCATATATAGAAAAATTAATTAAGAATGAAGTTATTAAAGCAGAAGAAGAAAATTCAATAAATTCCTTTTATATAGAGTTAGATAAAAATTATGAGGATATAGTTAGAGGAGATGAATTTTCATTTTTATCAAATATAAGCTCCTTAGATAATGAAATTTACTTGAATTTTGTAGATGGAATTGAGGGTTATAAAATTGAACCTTTAATATTTAATAGTCAAAAAGAAAATGTAAAAAATTATCTTGTAAAAGCTTATGAAAAATATGAATAAATTGCTTTACAATCTACATAATAGTGTGGTAAAATAGCATTTGTTAAACCGCGCATAAGAGGTTTTTATATAAACAAAGTTTAGAGCTTTGTACCTCGGTTGGCGAAACCGTAATAAGAGGAGGTGTTTTTAATGTACGCAGTATTATCTACAGGAGGAAAACAATACAGAGTTCAAGAAGGAGACGTAATATTCGTTGAAAAACTTAACGCTGAAGTTGACTCAACAGTTGAATTAACAGAAGTATTAGCAGTTTCAAATGGTGATGCTTTAAAAGTTGGTACACCAGTTGTAGAAGGTGCTAAGGTTGTAGCTAAGGTTTTATCTCAAGGTAAAGCTAAGAAGATAACAGTTTTCAAGTATAAGCCAAAGAAGGACTACAGAAAGAAGACTGGTCACAGACAACCATACACTAAGTTAGTAATCGAAAAAATCGAAGCTTAATTATCATGATTAAGATTAAGATTTATGAAAAAGAAAATTTAAGACTTGGATTTAAGATAGAAGGTCATGCTTTATCTAAGGCTGAAATAGAGAAAAGTGGAGATGCTTATGATTTAATTTGCAATTCAGTTTCTGTATTATCTCAAAGTGTTATAATAGGCATTGAAGAGGTATTAAAGCTTAAGGTTAAGTATAGTATCAATGATGGATTTTTACATATAAATTTATCAAATCTTAAAAATCAAGAAATAGAGAAGACTCAAGTATTACTTTTAACTTTTGAAAAAAGTATAGAAAGCTTGATGGAATCTCTTAAATTACAATTTGGAAATAATAAGTATAGCGAATATATAAGATTATTTAAAGAGGAGGTGTAATAGTATGTTAATGATGAACCTTCAATTATTTGCCCACAAAAAAGGGGTAGGTAGCTCAAAGAATGGTAGAGATTCAGAATCTAAGAGATTAGGCGTTAAATCTGCTGACGGACAATTCGTTTTAGCTGGTAACATTTTAGTTAGACAAAGAGGAACAAAGATTCACCCAGGAACTAATGTTGGTAAAGGTGGAGATGACACTCTATTTGCTAAAGAAGACGGAATCGTTAGATTTGAAAGAATGGGTAGAGATAAGAAAAAAGTTAGCATTTATCCAGTAAATCTTGAAGAAATAGCAGAATAATATTATTTTCATAAAGCACCCTAGTTTAGGGTGCTTTATTTTGTAAAACAGCAAGAGTGGGCAATTGACAATGAATAAGCTTGCCCATTGTACACTGTCAATTGTCCATTTATTTATGGGCTTGTGCCCAATGTAAAATGAATAATGTAAAATGTAGAATTAAGGTTGAAACTCCAAAGGGAGTTTCTAAAATAAAGATATTTTAAAAATTTGTTTAAATGCATATCGATAATTATAGATTTTATGCCCTATATGTATAATATAGGAGTTAGTTTGACAACTGTTATAACTAAATTATATAGTTGAATTTAGTTTCTAATAATATAAGTAATAATTTTGTTATTTATACTTATGTTATAATAAACCTTAAGAAGATTGAAATAATAAGAATAAGGTAAGAATATTTTATGAAAGATAGGTGATTTTATGTTTATAGATAAGGCGAAAATATTTGTTAAGTCTGGAGACGGAGGAAACGGATGTGTATCCTTTAGAAGAGAAAAATACATTCCACTAGGTGGTCCTGATGGAGGAGATGGTGGAAAAGGAGGAAGTGTAATTTTTGAGGTTGATCCAGGATTAACTACACTTTTAGACTTTAAATATAAAAAGAAATTCGTTGCTGAAGCCGGTGGAAAAGGCGAAGGCTCAAAATGTTATGGAAAAGATGGAGATGATCTTCACGTTAAAGTTCCTATGGGAACAATTATTAGAGATTTTGAATCTAATAAGATTATAGCAGACCTTTCTCACAAAGATGATGTTTTTGTCCTTGCAAAAGGTGGAAAGGGTGGAAAAGGAAACTGTAAGTTCTGTACACCTACTAGGCAAGCACCTCATTTTGCAGAACCTGGTATGCCTGGGGAAGAAAGATGGATTACATTAGAACTTAAATTATTAGCAGACGTAGGATTAGTTGGGTTCCCAAATGTAGGTAAATCAACATTCCTATCAACAGTTACAGCTGCTAAACCAAAGATAGCAAACTATCACTTTACTACACTAAAACCAAATTTAGGAGTTGTTAAATCAGAAGGAATGAATGCCTTTGTTATGGCAGATATTCCAGGAATAATTGAAGGCGCTGCTGAAGGTGTTGGTTTAGGTCTAGATTTCTTAAGACATATAGAAAGAACTAGACTATTAATACATGTAGTTGATATATCAGGAATCGAAGGAAGAGATCCATTTGATGATTTCGTTAAGATAAATGAAGAACTTAAAAAGTATTCAGTTAAGCTTTGGGATAGACCACAAATAGTTGTAGCTA
>Ga0129315_1001348_pt1 | contig 10170 bp, 12 predicted proteins | sample Cm827metagenome_FD_94432 | JGI IMG/M metagenome (GOLD analysis project Ga0129315, IMG submission 94432) | Eastern black-and-white colobus group fecal microbial communities from Wisconsin, USA - Cm827 metagenome | ecosystem: Host-associated > Mammals > Digestive system > Large intestine > Fecal...
ACTTTGCAAAACTAACTTCCATAAAAATCATGATATTTTGATTTGCCAGAATTTACTTATGCAAGCGATTAGCTAAATCAGAACTTAAACTTGCAAACTGGAAGCTCGGATTCCAATTCAGCAAAACATAGTAATTTTAAACAAAAAGATGAAAAAACGCCAAAAATACTTAGCAGAAATTGACAAAATGACAATCTGGTAGTATACTAATTAAGTAAGTGCAAGTGGATGGAAAGGGATACATTTAGAACCTCTGAATAATAAATATTGTACAGTTACATTATTTTCCTGTCGTCAACTTGCAGCAGACTAGGTTAAGCCGTGACATGTGATCTTGCGAATTTGTCGCAGGCAGATGTTACGGCTTTTTATTGTTCTGCGGGACGAATACAATAAAATATCTGTATTATCGGATATGAATATGAAAGCGAGGTTTTGTTAATGAAACTGCAAAGAAAGGCAAAGGTATCACAACAGACAAAGCAGAAGAAAAGAGGCATTAAATGGCAGATTCAAAGAAAAAGCAGTGTCAGTGTTGCAACGGTAATGTTTCTGGTAACAATTTTGGTAGTGATAGTGGTTTATTCACTGCTTACAAAAGCAAATAATACGGAACTGCGATTAGATTCAGAATCCGCAGCTTTGGATGTGGAAAAGTATTTTGTTCCATATGAGCGTATGGTAGAACAGCAGGCACTCAACAGGGACATTAAAGAACTGTTAGATACCACAGGCAAAAACCAGAAGTTAAATGAACAGGAGTTGTATCAGACAGTATTGAACGATATGATAGAGGTACAACAGTTGGACGGGAATAACATTCTGGCTGCGTGGGTAGCAGATATTGACAGCAGCATGATGATACAGTCAGATGGTTTTATATCTGATTCGGGATTTGATGTAACAAGCAGAGTGTGGTATGCATGTACATCAAGCAAGAAAACCATATTGACAAGACCTTATACAGATGCCAGTACAGGAAAAACCATTGTAACAGCGGCAACACCGATTTATAACGGGAATGATAAAGTTATAGGTGTATCAGGTATTGATATTTCCATTGATGTTATCACGACACTGATGAAGAATTATACGATTGGTGAGGAAGGCTATGTAATGCTGTTGGATGCAGAAGGGGTATTTATTTATCATCCAAATGAGGAATGGATTGACTCGGATGTTGAAAAACTAGGCTTTTCAGACAGTGTTATTGAAGCAGTCAAAAGTCAGGAAGAACAGCAGTTACAGTATATGATAGACGGTCAGATTAAGTTTGGATATGTGACTTCGGTTGGCGACACGGGACTAATGGCATTTAGCTGTATCCCGTTAGTGCAGTATTATTCTTCGCTTATAACAGCAATTTCAATGCTTTTGGTTGTAATGATTGTAGGTCTTATATTCATTATACTGACTTTAAGAAAAACAGCAGGACACATTGTTAAGCCTTTAAGCGAATTGAATGAGACAGCAATGCAGTTGGCAGACGGTAATCTGGATGTTGAAATCAATGTTCATACAGATGATGAAGTCGGTGATTTAGGAAGATCTATTGAAAAAACGGTCACAAGACTGAAGGAGTATATTGATTATATTGATGAAATTTCAGATGTACTGACAGATATGGCAGAAGGAAAACTGATAATTCATTTAAAGTACGCATATGTAGGTGAGTTCGCAAAAGTGAAAGATGCTTTGATTAACATTTCCGCTTCTATGAGTGATGTTATGAGAAGCATTGCAGAAAGTTCCGACCAAGTTTCGGCAGGAAGTGAGGATTTGGCAAAAGCTGCTCAGGGAATGGCAGAAAGCTGTCAGAATCAGGCTGCGGCAGTAGAAGAATTGCTGGCAACATCTACATCTGTTGCAGAACAGGTAAAATCAAATCAGGAAGATTCGGAAGAATCCGCTGTTCATACAAAGCAGGTTGCAACGGTAATGGAAAACAGTAAACAGCAGATGGCAGTTATGCTTAATGCCATGAACAAGATTAAGGAATCATCCGACAAGGTGGTAGGAGTAATTAAAACGATTGAAGAGATTGCAAGCCAGACCAATCTGCTTTCGTTGAATGCTTCGATTGAAGCTGCCCGTGCCGGTGATGCCGGAAAAGGTTTTGCTGTAGTGGCAGGAGAAATCGGAGAACTCGCAAAGCAGAGCGCCAATGCCGTTAATACCACAAGGGATTTGATTGCTGTGTCGCTGGAGGAAATCGAAAAGGGCAACACGATTGTAAATGAAGTGGTAGAATTGTTAAATGGAGCTGTGGAAGATGTTCTCGGCGTAAATGATATGATTCAGAAATCCGCTGAAACAGCAGTCATACAGATGAACAGTATGCAGCAGATCCGAGATGGAATTGAGGAAATATCACAGAGTATTACGGATAATTCAGCTTCGGCAGAGGAAACATCAGCAACCAGTGAAGAATTGGCAGCACAGTCGGTTACATTGAATGAATTGATTAAGAAGTTTGAACTAAGTTAAAATTTTTTTGATATTTACAGATTAGAAAAGCCGAAAGGAATGGCCGGGTTAAGGCTTTTCCTTTCGGCTTTTATGGAACAGGAATAAAAATAAACCGTTCAGACAATATTCATAATTTTGTGCTATAATATAATTTATGACTTAACGAAAAAATTAGTGCGTAATATCAAAAGTGATATTATGCTTTTCCAGAAAAAATAGCAGGAGGCTTTTAGTATGAGCAGAAAATTGGTAGCTTATTTTTCGGTTACCGGAATAACTGCCAGAGTTGCAGAAAGATTGTCTGAAACAATCGGTGCAGATATTTATTCGATTGAACCGGAAGTGCCATATACAAGGAAAGATGTGGAATGGAGAAATCCAAGGTCAAGAAGTGCGTTAGAGCAGAAGGACGTATCCTTTCGTCCGGAGATTGAGGAGAAACGGGACAATATGGACGAGTATGATACGGTTTATGTTGGTTTTCCAATATGGATGAACATGGCACCGACTATAATCAATACTTTTCTTGAAAGTTATGATATGACAGGAAAAAGAATTATTACTTTTACAGTATTTGATTGTAATGATATGGAAACGATAAATAGAATGCTGTTGCCAAGCTGCCAGGGGGCAGAACTGATTACAGGTGGAATCATAAAACCAGACAGTGGCGTGGCAGAATTGTCGGAATGGGTATCCGGTATTGAAACAGATTGATTTTTTGAATACCGGTTTTGTTTTTCAGAGATAGAAAATGTATATTGCTGAAAATAAGTGAGCGAGAAACAGGAGAGTGATAGTGTTGGCAATAGATTTGGAGCAGGTATGCTTTGATAAGTGTGAAAGAAATCAAAGGTTGTATGGAGGAACTGCCGGGAGAAAACTGGGAGTTTATTACAATGAGGGAAATTATATGTTGAAATTTCCGGGAAAGACTGAGATAAATAGAGGGATTGAAGGAAGTATACAGATTTCAAACAGTCCTGTATACGAGTACATAGGTTCAAAAATATACGAGATATTAGGAATGGAAGTCCAGCAGACAATACTTGGAACACGAAATGGGAAACCAGTAGTTGCCTGCAAGGATTTTTTGGAAGATGGAGACAGGCTGTATGAGTTTGACAAAATTATGGCAACACGAGAACCGGAAAAGAATGGTTCCTCTTGGGAAGAAACAAATTGTGCAGGAACGGATTTGGATGAGGTATTATCTGTAATCAAAGGACATCCGGTTTTTGCGGAAATAGAGGGTGCGGAATTATTCTTTTGGAAGATGTTTGTGGTGGATGTGTGGATAGGCAATCAGCGAAATAACAGAGATTGGGGAATCGTGATAAAAGCGGATGGAACAAAGCATTTGGCTCCTGTATATGACAATGGTAATTGTTTTCGATGTGACTGGGATGATCAAGAAATTCAGGAAGTGTTGGCGGAAGAACAAAAAATAAGTTTAGAGGCATTTGGGGGCTGGGAGAGCGTTTACGAGCGAAAAGGTAAGAAAGTTAACCCTTATCAACTGATCACCAAAAGAGAATATGAGGGGTGTTGTCAAGCTATACAGCAGATTGTACCGGAAATGTTTGTCAGGATGCAGGAAATAGAAAATCTGATAGACAGGATGCCTTTTATTACTTCGGTACACAAAAGGTTTTGTAAGGTTATGCTTGATAGACGCTTTGAAAAAATACTTATGCCGGTGTATGAAGAAATGTGGGAAGAAAGAAGCCGTATTCAAACAAAGTCGTAATGGTGTATTATCAACAGGTCTGTATTGTATATGAAAAAGAAAGATTGAAAGAAATAGCGAAGTTGACCGATATATATAAAAGAGAAATCAATTTTATGGAGGAAACAAAATGACTGAATGGGAAAAGGCTCAAAAGGGCTATTTGTATGATGCAAATTATGACAAAGAGATTGTAGAATCAAGAACACGATGTGCAGATTTATGTTATGAATATAACAATTGTAAACCATCGGATACAGAGAAAAAGGAACGGTTGTTGAAAGAAATGCTTGGAAGTATAAAAGGGACTCCTATCGTTACAGTACCTTTTTATTGCGATTACGGGGTCAATATTTCCGTTGGAGAAAATTTCTACACAAATTACAATGTTACAATCCTTGATGGAGCCAAAGTGACTTTTGGAGATAATGTATTTATTGCACCGAATTGTGTATTTACTACTGCCGGTCATGCAATAGATAGTGAGCAAAGAAGCTTAGGATTGGAGATTGCTCTGCCAATCACGATTGGAGACTGTGTTTGGATTGGAACGAATGTTTCAGTGCTTCCGGGCGTAACAATAGGCAGTAACACAATTATTGGTGCCGGAAGTGTTGTAAATAAAGATATTCCGGAAGGTGTTATTGCAGCAGGAAATCCTTGCAAGGTAATCCGAAAGATAACGGAAGCAGACAAGAATAAGTATCCGATTTTTCAAAACAAAGAGGCAGAGTAAAACGGAAAGAAATTGCATTTTCGGCTGTTCTTGAAAAGAACCTTTTAAGTGTGAATGATTGGGAGGGGACATAATTAGAAAGGTAAGGACAGGAGGATGATAACATGGAAACTTCGGAAGAAAAATTGCAATCGGTTATTTGCAACATGGAAAATATGCTGGAAAATACACAGGAATATATAGAGCAGTATAATCAACAGCAAACAAAATTATATTGGAACAGTGTCAAGATGTACAATAACCGCCATGTTTGGGGCGATTTCATTGACATGGAAGAACGATTAAAAGAGTTTGCAGGTGCAATGATAAGATATACGGAAGAGATTCAGAAGCTGGCAAGAATTATTATAGATGATGTGTTGGAACTACAGAAAGAACTTCCGTGTGACAGAACACCATCGCTTATATGAGGTAGAACGAAAAGTAGTTATTATGCGGGATGTGCAGAAAGAATACTGGGAAAGAGTGAAAGTATACAATAACCAGGTGGCGGAAATGGACAGGCTGATGAGACTGCATCTGGAACAGATAGGACAAAGCAGGGAAAGGAAGGGACGCTTAGAAATCTTAAAAGATCGGGTTAAAGATTTTTTTGATGAAATTGATTAGCAATATAAATGAAATAAAAGGAAACAGTCCGGGCAATTTGCTTCGGGCTGTTGTTTTGCATTAAAAGGAATGGTTTAGCCGCCGCCTTATAACAGTATTGACAAGTTCATATAGCTGAATTATAATGTAATTAACCTACATTAACTTGTTGAATTTGAGGTGAAATATGGACAAATATTTTAAAATCAATGCGGTTCTGTCTGTATTTTGTAAAAGATACATGGACTTGAAGAAAGATCTGCCTATCCGTCCCAGTGAGATGGGGGTTCTTAATATCATTACAGAGGCAGAAACTCCACATACACCGGTTATGCTGGCAGAAAAACTTAGTGTATCAAAGCCTATGATTACAGCCCATATTACTTCGTTGAAGAATCAAGGGTATATATCAAAACAGCCGTCATTAGAAGACGGTCGTGTTTACTATATCCAACCGACAAAAAAAGCGAAGTTACTGGTAGAAAAAGTAAAAAAAGATATGGACAAAAAACTTGAAAGACTGGCAAATGAAATGAGTGAAGAAAAATTTGACAGTTTTGTAAAAATGGCAGAAGAAGCCGCTTGTATTCTGGAAGAAAAAAAGTAAACGGATAAATGGAAAGGAAGAATAATTATGGATCTCAATGATAAAATATGGAACCCCTGGCATGGCTGTCATAAATGCAGTGAAGGCTGTCAAAACTGCTATGCCTATTTTCTGGATAAACGCTATGGAAGGGATACCAACGAAGTGGTTCGGAATAAATCTGATTTTAATCTGCCTGTAAAAAAAGACAGGGCTGGAAATTGGAAGCTGCCGGATGGGTGCTTTGTCAGAGTGTGTATGGCAAGTGATTTCTTTATAGAGGAGGCAGATGAATGGCGGGAGGAAGCATGGGATTTTATCCGTCGCAGACCTAATGTGATGTTTTCTCTTTTAACAAAGCGTGCGGAACGGATTAAGGCCTGTCTGCCGGCTGACTGGGGAGACGGATGGGATAATGTTTCTTTTTCTGTTTCCTGTGAAAATCAGAAACGATTGGAACAGCGGATGCCATATCTCTTAGATCTTCCGGCAAAGCACAGATGGGTAAGTCTGAAGCCTTTTATTGGTGAAGTGGACATTGCACCTTATCTCGCCACCGGAAAAATCGAAACAGTACTTGTAGGTGGTGAAAATTATCTTGGTTCCCGTCCGCTGCATTATGAATGGGTAAAGAAGGTTCATGATGCTTGTGAAGAAAACAATGTACAGCTTATCTTCGGTCAGACCGGCAATATTTTTATTAAGGACGGCAAGGAATATAAAATCCGTAATCGTACTGAACAGATGGTACAGGCGTTAAAGAGCGGACTTCATTATCCGCCGGTTGATATTGAAAAAGAAGTGGCTTCGATTTATGATAGGAAGGCAAAAATGAAAGCGGCTATGGAAGCTAGACACAAGCAAAAAGAAGATGAAAAATTTCACTGTTAATCAGAAATACGGAGGAGGTTCTATGATTGATATAAACAGACTGAAAGTAGGCTCTTTTAGAATCTCTGACAGGTATTTCGATTAGGAAAGATAGCAGGAAAAAGGTTGTATGCTATCTCGTCAGGAAAGACGGTGTGAAATTTTTTCTGTAAATTCAGATCTTCTATGATAATTGATGCGGCTTGACAGCGTTTTCTGCTGTTGAGCCGTTGTTTATTTAATAGCAAAAATAAGCTGGTATGTCAAGAGCGCCCAGGAAATCTGGGTGTGTATTTACTCTTGATATTCCAGCTTTTGTTGCTATATCAACATCCGGTCAGGGTACATGATTTCCAACTCACCACGAACTTTTCCCCAGTTTCGGATTGGCATTGTCCACTTTTTGGCAATCTCGAAAGTTCCCAGGTATAAAGCTTTCATCAGTGCCTGAGAGCTTGGAAATACGCTCCGTTGCTTGTTCAATCTACGATAGCAGGAATTCAGTGATTCTATGGCATTTGTAGTGTAAAATGCGGTACGAACATCCTTAGAAAACTTGAAGATTGGGGATATTGCATCCCAGTTTTCATGCCAACGGTTCATCGCACTTGGATACTGAGCAGACCATTTTTCTGTTACAGACTCTAACTGCTTTCTGGCAGTTTCTTCATCTGCAGCGGTATAGATTGTCTTTAAATCTTTTGCAAATGATTTCATATCCTTGTTTGCAACGTATTTAAGCGTGTTTCTCACCATATGTACAATACAACGTTGCTGCTCCGTTTTTGGAAATGCCGTAGAGATTGCATCCTTGATACCCGTCAAGCCATCGGAGCAGAGAATGAGAATGTCTTGAACTCCACGATTCTTTAGGCTGTTCAATACAGACAGCCAGTACTTACTGCTTTCGTTCTCGCCAACAACAATGCTTAGGACTTCTTTCATGCCATCTTCATTGATACCAAGCACCACGTATGCTGCAAGTTTCCTGATTACACCATCATCACGTACTGAGAAGTGTACAGCATCAATAAAAACGATTGGGTACACAGGCGACAAAGGGCGATTCTGCCATGCTTCGATTCGTGGAAGGAGCTTATCTGTGATATCCGATACCATTCCTTCGCTTACCTCAAATCCATAAATGTCCTCTATGGTTTCTGAAATCTGTCGTGTAGTCATTCCCTTTGCATACATGGAGATAATCTTGTCATCAATCGAAGAAATGTCTTTTTGACGTTTTGGAAGCACCTGTGGCTCAAAGGAACTCTGACGATCCTGAGGTACATCTACCTGAAATTCACCATATTTACTACGGACAGTCTTGGATTTCGTACCATTACGGTAGTTAGGCTCACCGGATCTTTCATAACGATCATAGCCAAGATGGTCATCCATTTCTGTTTCAAGCATATCTTGAATTGTACCAGAAAGCAGATCTCTTAAAGCATCCTGGATATCCTCAGCAGATTGAATATCATACTCCTGAAGCAAACCTTGGATAAGATTTCTTTTCCCTTCAGTCATTGGTTTTGGTTTGTAAACTTCTTTTTTTCTGTTTGCCATAATAAAAGGCCTCCTATGATTTTAATATTTTATCATAGAAGACCTTTGTATTGTTTAATTTACAGAGATTTTTTCACAGGCTCTCAGGAAAGGTTATTTTTCGACTTTATCAACATAATCATGGAAGTAAAGATTTCAGTAAGCATTGAGGAGATTTGCTCATCTCCAAAAGTGCAAACGCCTGTAGCACATAAGGTTCCAATGCCGAAAGTGTGAATCCAGACATGACTAAACAGTTTTTTGGATTGTTGAATACTAAGCCCGTAATCTTTTTGAATCACCTCTAAACATTCATAAGCAACAGATCCCAGTTGCTCATAGATGTCGTCAAAACTTTCCGCTTTTTTATTTGCTGACATAAATATAAGTTGATATAACTGTGGTTCTTCTTTGGCGAATAAAATCATCTGCATACCAACCTGCTTGAATACGGGAGTCAGTCCCTTTGTTTTATGGGCATATTCTTCAAAACGGCTCATAGCAGCAGCTTTTACTGCATCTAAAACATCCTGCATTGTATCAAATACAGTAAAAATCGGACTTGTTGAGGTTTTAAGTGCAATACTTAATTCTTTTGCCGTAAGTGCAGAAACTCCCTTTTCAGATACTACATTTAAAGCTATTTCAATTATTTGTTCTTTTGAATATTTTGGTTTTGGTGGCATGGCAATCCTCCTTAATACAAACCTTCATTCTATAATGAGTGTTATATAATATACATTTTAGTATACTTGTTTTGTTTCAGATGTCAATAAACTTTGCTTACAAATTCAATCTTTTTCGGTTATAATAATCTATATAAACTTGTTCAACTAATAAATATACAGGTAGAGATAATGAAAGAGTAAAACAGGACATTATTTAGATAACAGGAGATGATAGAAATGTACAGCATCGGAGATTGTGTAGTATATTCCAATAATGGAATTTGCAGGGTAGAAGATATTATTATGATGAATATGCAAGGGGAAGATAAGAAATATTATCTTTTGATTCCACTCAGGGAAAAATTATCCAAAATATATTTGCCGATAGATAATAGCACCAGACGAATACGCATGGCTATGAATAAGGAACAAGCCATGCAGTTGGTCGATTCTATTGAAAAAATTGAAGAAATACATATTGAAAACGATAAAGATCGTGAAGCTGTTTACCGAGATGCCTATATGAGTAATGACATCTGTAAGGTGACTTCTGTTCTGAAAGTTATTTTTCGGAGAAAAGTAGAACGGCAAAAAAATGGGAAGAAATCCACGGTGATAGACGATAAATACTTTATTCTGTTAAAAGAACAGTTGTATGGGGAATTGGCGTATGCTTTGGGTGTTGAAAAAGAAGAGGTGGAGCAAGGATTTTTACAAAATATGTTTCGGGAATAAGAAGAATATGGAGCAGCCATTTATCCATGCTGAGATAGCGGGGATATGTAAATAGCAGGGAAACACAGACAACTATCAGATTAAATGCAGATAGTTGTCTGTGTCCTCTTTTGCAGTCTTTTTGTTGTTGACTCCCTAAATTAGCATAATACTGATCTGCTTGCCTGTCTCTGGAATGATCTGTATACTGTCATTAGTTTACAGAAAGAAAAAGGTCCCAGAGCACCCTCCGTGACAAGTCGTG
>Ga0129315_1001352_pt1 | contig 10131 bp, 8 predicted proteins | sample Cm827metagenome_FD_94432 | JGI IMG/M metagenome (GOLD analysis project Ga0129315, IMG submission 94432) | Eastern black-and-white colobus group fecal microbial communities from Wisconsin, USA - Cm827 metagenome | ecosystem: Host-associated > Mammals > Digestive system > Large intestine > Fecal...
CATCTGCCTTGCAGTCACACCGTCTCTCAAGAGCTACGGTATCTCTGGGCGCGGACGTTTGTTTGAGGTCAAGCAGCGCGTCAAGGAAGCAAACGCCGGGCGGCAGCACGACGCGCCGGGACGAAGGCTGGAAGGAACTTCACACTTTTTTTCAGAGCTGCAAGCCAATCCGTCCCTTGCCATTGACTTCATCATTGCACCGCCGAGAATGGCGTACTATATGGAGTACAGCACGAGGATTTACGAAATCTACCTCAAGTACATTGCGCCGGAGGACATCGTTGTCTATTCCATCGACGAGGTTTTTATGGACGTGACGGATTACTTGAACACCTACAAGCTGTCCCCTCACGACCTTGCCATGAAGATAATCCTTGACGTGTTGGAAAACACCGGCATCACCGCGACAGCCGGAATCGGTACAAACCTGTTTCTCTGCAAGGTGGCTATGGACATTGTGGCAAAACACATTCCCGCCGACAAGAGCGGAGTCCGTATTGCGGAGCTGGACGAGATGAAATTCCGGCGTGAGCTTTGGTCACACCAGCCCCTCACCGATTTTTGGAGAGTCGGCAAAGGGTATGCAAAGAAGCTCGAAGAGAACGGTATGTTCACAATGGGCGATGTGGCGCGGCAATCCGTGAAGGACGAGGACCTTCTGTATAACCTCTTCGGCAAAAACGCCGAGCTTCTGATCGACCACGCTTGGGGATGGGAGCCGACCACCATTGAAGCAATTAAGGCGTACCGCCCCGGCAGCAATAGTTTGGGTTCCGGTCAAGTCCTCCACTGCCCCTATGACGCAGAAAAGGCAAAGCTCGTTCTGCGGGAAATGGCAGACGCTCTCGTCCTCGACTTGGTGGAGAAAGGGCTTGTGACCGATCAGATCGTCATCACCATCGGCTTTGACATTGAGAACCTGACCGATCCCGAACGCAGGAAAAAGTATCACGGAACAATCGTCAAGGACGGATATGGGCGCGAGATCCCCAAACACGCCCACGGCACGGCAAACCTTGACGAGTACACATCCTCTACCCGAAAAATAATGTGTGCCGTGACAGAACTGTATGACCGGATCGCGGATAAGAGCCTCCTGATACGGCGGCTGAACATTGTTGCAAACCGCGTTCTGCCGGAAGCGGACGCGCCGCAAAAGAAGCCAGCCTTTGAGCAGCTTAACCTCTTTACCGACTACGCCTCAGAGGAAGCGAAGCAGAAAGCGGAGCAAGCCGAGCTGGAACGGGAACGCAAGATTCAGAAAGCGACGCTTGCCATCAAGAAGAAGTACGGCAAGAACGCTATCCTCAAGGCGATGAATTTGCAAGAGGGCGCGACGGCAAAGGATCGTAATGAGCAGATCGGAGGACACAAGGCATGAAGATAGCAACATGGAATGTGGAGAGACTCAAGCACTATAACAGTCTTGACAAAATCCGTCTTGCTTGCGAATCTGTTCATGCTGACATTCTTATCCTAACCGAAACAGACACGCGATTACAACCGAACTATCGCTATTGTTTTCAGACACCATTGCTTGGAAAACAGCACTCTGTTTTTTACAGGGAAACAGAAAACAGAGTCTCTATCTACACAGATTACCCACTTGTGCGGCAACATCCGACCTTTGATGATATGACATCCCTTTGCGTAGAGCTTGACACAGAGTTGGGAAGCCTCTGCGTTTATGGTACGATCATTGGCATATACGGAAATCGTCATTCCGACTATCTCCCCGTTCTAAAAAGACAGATGGAGGATATAAGGCGTTTACACGGCGAAGGAAGGCATATCTGCTTTGGCGGCGACTATAATTGCAGCTTTTCAGATAATTACTACTTTACAGAAACCGGCAGGTCTGTTTTGATAGACACTTTCGCTCTAAGTAATCTCTCATTGCTGACGGAGGCACAGCCTGAGTGCATTGACCATATTGCGATGTCAAAAGATTTTATTGGAAACCATAAGCATCACGTTGAAGAATGGAATGCAAATAAGGAAATGTCTGACCACAAAGGAATTGCTGTTACATTGCTATAAATGGTATGAAGGAGGTCAGTAAAATGGATACGCAATATGACGATATAATCAATCTTCCTCACCATGTTTCTCCTACCAGACCGCAGATGTCCATGCAGGATCGGGCGGCACAGTTCTCTCCGTTTGCTGCACTCACCGGATATGACTCTGCTGTCAAGGAAACAGCGCGGCTGACCGACCAGCGAATCAATCTGGACGAGTACGAGATTGAGGCACTGAATGCCCGTATTCAACTCATTGCAGAGTATCTGGAAGACAAGCCGGAGGTCAGCATTACCTTCTTCAAGCCGGATGAGCGAAAAAACGGGGGTGCGTATGTAACTGCGACCGGAGTTGTGAAGAAGATTGATGAGTATGAGCGAATCATTCTCATGCAAGGCGGGGAGAAAATTCCGATGAATGAAGTCATTGAGATTGCCGGAGAACTTTTTCGGGAGCTTGAGTAATGTCGCTTCCCATGCGACCATCAAAACAGAATCAGGAGCTACAATATGACTGTAAGGTGAAAACCGAGCAGTCATATTTTTATTTGCAGGAGGACTTGAACATGAAGAAAAATCTGACGGAGATCGTATTTATTCTTGACCGCAGCGGCTCTATGAGCGGCTTGGAGGCAGACACCATCGGAGGCTTTAACTCCATGATTGAGAAGCAAAAAAAGCAGGACGGCGAAGCCCTGATCTCCACCGTTCTTTTTGACAACTCAAGCGAGGTCATCCATGATCGTGTAATCGTCCGGGACATCAAGCCAATGACCGATAAGGACTACACCGTGCGCGGCTGCACTGCACTTCTGGACGCCATCGGCGGAGCGATTCATCATATCGGCAACGTCCATAAGTACGCACGGACTGAGGACGTACCGGAGCATACCCTGTTCGTCATCACAACAGACGGCATGGAGAATGCAAGCCGCCGCTATGACAGCGAGACTGTCAAAAAGATGATCGAGAGGCAGAAAGAAAAGTACGGCTGGGAGTTCCTGTTCCTCGGCGCGAATATCGACGCCGTGGAAACGGCACGGCATTTTGGTATCGGTGCAGACCGTGCGGTCAACTATCATTCCGACAGCAGAGGGACGCAGCTTAACTATGAGGTGGTCAGCGAGGCAATCTGTGCTGTTCGGTGCAGCGCACCACTCTCGGAGGATTGGAAGAAACGAATTAACGAGGACTTTGAAAGCAGAAAGGGCGGGAACAAAAAATGAGCAGAACGATTACAGTAAGAGGTATCGGAAACGTGTCTGTGAAGCCGGATTATATCACACTCTCCATGACGATTGATTCCCAAGACAAGAGCTATGACCGGGCAATGGAAGAAGCCGCCCGACGCATCGGCGTTTTACGGGATGCCGCCGTCCGTATCGGTTATGAGAAAGATGCTCTGAAAACCGCGGGCTTCAATGTGGAGACGCGCTACGAGAGCGTCAAAGACCGGCAAGGAAGCTATAAGCGGGAGTTCAGCGGATATGCTTGCATCTACCGCCTCAAGCTCTCCTTTGACTTCGACAGCAAGCAGCTTGCATGGGCGATTTCAGCGATTGCGGACAGTGGAGCAAAGCCGGAACTGAGCATTGCATTTACCGTAAAGAGTCCTGCAAAGGTCAATGAAGAGCTTCTGATCAGCGCAGCGGAGAATGCAAAAGCAAAGGCGGAGATCCTTTGCAAAGCCTCCGGCATTACGCTCGGTGAACTGTTGTCCATCGACTACAACTGGGGCGAACTGAACATTGTTTCCCGGACTACCTATGAGATGGAGGATTGCGTTCCTCCCATGATGGCGATGAGCAAGTGCGCTGCTCCTGAAATTGAGCCAGACGATATTGAAGTCTCAGATACCGTTGCTTTTGTGTGGGAAATCAAGTAGCCTGTATTCCGCAAAGAAGTGATTTCGGGCATATTTTTATGTCTTCGTACTTAAAAATTAGCCTGAAAATGTCCGTTGTATAGTAGAGGGGTATTTTACGGGGAATCCCGACGAGGGACTACGATTCAGAGAATAGCAAGCAAATCCGGTGAGTACCCACCGGAGAAAAATCGGTTAAGGAAACCCTGCCCTTAACTCAGATTTTTGCTTGTTGGGATAGTCCCAAACCCTTCAATACTGACGCAACGGAGGCGCGATATGGTAAACAGAGAACGACCGGTTCAAAAGAAACTTTGGCTCTCACCGCAGGAGGAAAAACTGATTGAACACAAGATGAAGCTGCTTGGCACAGAGAACTTTGGAGCTTACGCAAGGAAGATGCTGATTGACGGGTACATCATCAAGGTGGACTACACCGAGCAGAAGAAACTCGCAGCCGCAGTCAACAAGATCGGCGCGAACATCAATAACATCTGCCGTAGAATCAACTCGACGGGACACTTCTATCAGGATGATATTGATGAGCTGAAAGAGAAGCTGGATTTGGTATGGCAGTCACTAAAATCAAAGCAATCCGAGGAACTTTGAGCAAGGCTCTCGCGTACATTTCAAACCCCGATAAGACCGAGGACAAACTGCTGATCTCCACCTACGGGTGCGCATCGGAAACGGCAGCACAGGAGTTTGAATGGACGCGAAGGATAGCCGAGCAAAAAGGAATGAAGCCCGTCAGGATCATAGCCCGTCATGTGATCCAGTCATTTAATGTCGGTGAGGTGTCGCCGGAGCTTGCCCATGAGATCGGCAAGCAGTTTGCGGATGAAATTCTCGGCGGCAAGTACGAATATGTGCTGACCACCCACACGGATAAGGACCATGTGCATAACCACCTGATTTTCAATGCCGTAGACTTCGTTGACCACCACGCCTATAAGAGCTACAAGAAAATCTACTACGATATGCGCGAGGTCAGCGACCGGCTCTGCAAGGAAAACGGTCTTTCCGTAATTCCTCCCTCACAGAACAAGGGTATGGGCTACAAGGAATACACCGAAGCCAAACGCGGCACGAGCTGGAAGCAGAAGCTCAAGCAGACCATTGACCGGTTTGTCATCGTTGCGAAGGACTACGATGAGTTCTTGAAGCTCATGCAGGAAGCCGGTTATGAGATCAAGACCGGCAAATACATTTCCTTCCGCGCCGAAGGTCAGGAGCGATTCACCCGCTCCAAAACCATCGGAGAGAACTACACCGAAGAACGGATCAGGGAACGCATTCAGGGACGCACTCCCCGCAAGCTGCAAAGGCAGAGTGACCGCAGCTCCGTCTCCCTCATCTCCCGGATTCAGGAGCGCATCGCGGAGGTTGGGAGCAAGGGTTTCGAGCATACGGCAAAGCTCACCATCCTCAAGGAAGCGGCACGAACGCTCAACTATCTCACCGAAAATAATCTGCTGCAATACGCTGACCTTGAAAAGAAGGTCGAGGATGTTCGCAGCTCCTATGCCCGTACCGGCGAAGACCTGAAAGCGGTCGAAGCCCGTCTACGGACAGTGCAGCCACTTATCAAGAATATCGGAAACTATCAGAAGCTCAAGCCGGTCTGGGACGCCTACATGAAGGCGAAGGACAAGCCCACATTCCGCACAAAGCACGAAGCCGAACTTGTTATTTTCGAGGCAGCAAAGAGTACGCTGCTTGCCATGCAGGGTGATGGAAAACTGCCGAGCTTGAAGTCCCTCCAAACTGAACAACAGCGTCTTCTTGACGAGCAGCAACGGCTCTACGATGAACGCGCAAGGCTCAAAAAGGAAGCCAAAACGATTGACACCATGAAGGCAAATGTGGACGCATTCCTCAAGCCGACTCCCTATCCAGAACGTGCCAAAGAAAAAAACAGTCAAATTGAATAAGGAGCAATGCTCACCGATTCTATCAAGGTTTCGGTGAGCATTTTCTTGTGTATGCAGCATTGTCAAACGAAAGAAGCCGAAAATATTACAAGTCGAGTTCTTGGAACTTTTCTGTGAATAATAGTGCCAATCTGTTGAAATAATCGACCTTTTATGCTATAATAATTCAAATGCAATCTCATTTATGAGGCTTTTGGAAAAAACAAGGAGTGCTGTCATGAAGATTAGTTACAAAAAGCTCTGGGTCATGCTCATTCAAAGAGATATAACCAAGGTTCAACTGCGCACGGATGTCGGTATTTCTGCCGGTACAATGAGCAAGCTCAACAAGGGCGAGGATGTTGCGCTGTCTGTTCTGCTGCGCATTTGCGACTATTTGAATTGTGACATCGGAGATATTTGCGAGGCTGTGCGAACGGGAAGAGATTGAGGCCCGTTTTCGTACCGACCTTAGCTATAATTGGAATGGAGAACCGATGATGGGAATTGTCATCAAATCAAATATGCTACCTACTGAAAGAGGCACATACCGTCTACTGGTCTATTGCTCGGCTTCACCGGATTTGATAGAGTGTGCATTTTCTCTTAACAAGCCGTTAGCAGAAAAGCTCTTGCTAATAAAGCCGTCCATAAGGACGATGAGATTAGATAAGTGCCTTAATGAGATAATTGACTCATTGCCAGAAAAAACCATTATCAAGGACATTGATGTTCTGTTTAATCCTGCATATAAAATAGATGTCTTCAAGATGCTTACCGCTTCATGTAAGAGAAGGAAGTTTGACTTGATATGGTCTGGGAAACTTGAAGGCAATGCTCTAACATACAGTGAAGAGGGCTTGCCTGACTACCATAAATATGAAATAGAATCATATGACATTGTTTGTGTCGAATGATCAGGAGGGGAACATGAAGTATTCAGAACTTATCAGCTTTAATCCGATAGAGGATGTTATTCAGCTCATCACCGCTGACGATGCGAATAAAGCGCGTGAGTATGTAAAGACCTATGTGATGTCCGACGCTATGGCGGACAGTCTTCAAGCTCCGGTAATCGACCAGCTTCAAATGGATGAAGTGGTTGATAATAAAGGCATCCTTGTTGTCGGTAACTATGGCACGGGTAAATCTCACCTGATGTCGGTTATCTCAGCAATAGCGAAGGATTCTGATAATTTACAGTATCTTCAAAACAAAAAGTTTGCCAAAAGCATGGAGCAGGTTGCTGGAAAGTTCGAGGTTCTCCGTATTGAGATTGGCGGAGTAACCATGTCCCTCCGCGAGATTCTATTTGGCTTTATTCAGGAGGATTTTGATTCACGCGGTATCGACTACACAGTCCCCGACTTCAACACAGTCAAGGATAATAAAAAGCTCATTAAGGATATGATGATGGCGTTCAACGAGAAGTATCCGAACAAAGGATACCTCATTGTTGTTGACGAGTTTTTATCCTATCTTACATCACGAGATGAACGAGCTATCGTGCTTGATTTGGAGTTCTTCCGTGCATTGGGTGAAATGTGTTCCAAGTCCAAGCTCCGTGTGATTTTTGGTGTTCAGGAAAAGGTTTTTGATAACCCAAGATTCAGCTTCGTTTCCGACACGCTGATGCACGTTAAGGATCGCTTTACGCAGATTATCATCACGAAGGAAGCAACCTCGTATGTGGTTTCCGAAAGAATCCTCAAAAAGACTTCGGAACAAAAGGCACTCATCAGAGCGCATCTGGAAAAGTTCTGTAGTCTTTATTCCGGTATGTCCTCAAGGCTTGACGAGTTTGTTGATCTTTTCCCCATTCACCCGGCGTACATTGATGTCTTCAACAAAATTTACCTGATTGAAAACCGGCATATTTTGAAGAACATCTCTTTGACGATCAAGGATATTTTCAATACGGAGGTTCCTGCGGATGCACCGGGTATTATTTCATTTGATAACTATTGGACGGCAATCAAGTCCAATGGTTTGCTGCGCAGTGACGTCACCATCAGCCGTGTGGTGAATGCAAGCGGTCAGCTTGAAGGAATTATAAATACATCCTTCCCCAAGAAGGCATACAAGCCACTTGCGATTAAGATTATTTACGCTTTGAGCGTTCATCGCCTGACTACAAATGGCTTGGATGTCCATTTTGGGTTGACCGCAGAAAACCTGAAGGACGATTTGTGCCTGTATCTTCCCATGCCGGAGCAGGATGCCGACTTCTTGCTTGGCGTAGTCAAGGCAACGCTGCGTGACATAATGACAACCGTTTCAGGACAGTTCATCATCTGCAACGAGGCAAACAGCCAATACTATATCGATGTTGATAAGGTTGTTGACTACGACGAAAAGATAAAACAGAAAGCATCCCTGATGGCTGACGGCGAACTCAACCGTTATTTCTATCAGGTGATTTATAGCTGCCTTGAATGGGATAAGAAGCAATATGTGACCGGCTTTAATATATATGAGCATGACCTGAACTGGGATTCTCATAACATTTTCCGCGAAGGTTATTTGTTCATGGGGCTGCCCGGTGAAAGAAGCACAGCACAGCCGGAACGCGACTTTTACATCCACATCATGCCTCCATACGGAAACGCACGGGAAGCAAGGCAGGATCTCAAAGACGAGGTATATTTCTATTTCAAATCCAACAGCGAGTTCCGCGAGTTGATGTCTCTGTGTGCTGCCTCCTTCAGCTTGGCTGGCATCAGCGAAGGTAAAGATAAGGATGCATATCTGTCAAAAGCTGCGATCTTCCGTAAAAAGCTTGTGAAGTTCCTCAGTGAGAACAAGAATACCTGCTTCGACGTTGTATACAACAAAGAGCGGAAGCAGCTCATTGAGGTTTTGAAGGGACGCTATAACCGCGACCTCACATTCAGTGACACGGTTGATCTTGCCGCTTCTATCTGCTTGGACAGCTATTTCAACACGATTTATCCCGACTATCCGGTCATGAAAACCAAGATTACGCGCAAGAACATGGCGGATAATGCCCGCGCAGCTTTTGACCATTTTGCAGGAAGAAAAACGCAGCAGTCCACATTGATGCTGCAAAGCTTCGGTATATTGGACGGTGATAAAATCCGCCCAGAAGGATCAAGATACGCCGCCTATTACATAGACAAAGTAAAGTCTCTGCCGCAGCAAGGCGTTCTGAACTTCTCTGATTTGTTTGAGACGCAGGGCTTGTATTGGCAGATCGACAAGCGGTTCAAGATTTGGTACATCTTCACGCCGATAATCTTCCTGTCTATGGTTTATGCCGGTTATGCGGTCATCACCTTGAAAAACGGCGAGACGATAACCGCAGCCTCGCTTGATAGAGTGCCTAAGACAAGCGTTATAGACTTGTACGAGTTCAAATACCTGTCCAAACCGGCACAGATTTCTATGGCGGAACTCAAGAAGCTGTTTGACGTGATTGGCATCAATCCGGTTCTTCTGGATAACCCGAACACACGCGAGAAAGGCATTGAAGAACTGCTCAAGAAGGCGCAGGACCTTTGCAATTCTGCTGTTAAGGCTGAAAGAAACCTCAGCGAGAGCTTTGAGCTATGGGGTGAGCCGCTTGTAAACCAGCAGCAGCTCCAAATGATGCGCAATGCCTGCTCCGCCGTCAAAAATGAGTTCAGCAACTACAGTGCAAGATTCAACACACCGGCAAAGCTGAATAACTTTAGCCTGACGATGGACGAGATTGATGAGCTTTCAAAGAAGCTTGCTCTTTTGAATGTCATCCCGCAGTATATGACCTTCAGAACCGAGTGCGCCGATGCGGTGAAGTATCTCTCCGACATTGAGTTCATTGATCTTGGAGCGTCGTTGAAATCGGAGATTGAAATTGCAAAGGCATCCTTCCGTTCTGTCCGTGATGACATCATGGGCGGTCTTTCCGGCGAGAATGCCGCGCAGAAGGTCAATGCTGAGCTTGAAAAGGTCAAAGATGCGTACATACAGCTCTATCTTGAAGAGCATAAGAAAAAACGTCTTGGCATTGAGGACGCAAAGCGCAAGGGAAAGATTCAGGAGAGCCTTGCCATGAGCAATCTGCGCAAGCTGCGTTCCATCGATATTCTGTCCGCTGCAAAGCTGACCGCGATAGAGTCCGACCTTGCCGCGCTGAAAATCTGCTATGACCTGACGCCGACAGAGATGAAATCACACTCCATCTGCCCGCATTGCCGTTTCAGCCTTGAGGAAAAAGCAAGAAACGCATACGGACAGCTTGACAATCTTGAAGACCGCATTGATGCGCTGTTGGCGGAATGGACAAAGCAGCTTATGGATACCATCACCGATCCGCTTGTTCTGAGCCAGA
>Ga0129315_1001356_pt1 | contig 10082 bp, 9 predicted proteins | sample Cm827metagenome_FD_94432 | JGI IMG/M metagenome (GOLD analysis project Ga0129315, IMG submission 94432) | Eastern black-and-white colobus group fecal microbial communities from Wisconsin, USA - Cm827 metagenome | ecosystem: Host-associated > Mammals > Digestive system > Large intestine > Fecal...
GCCATATCGGTGCAGATGGCGAGCACGAGGTCGGCCATTGCCTTCTTGTCTTCCTCGGTCTTGATCTCAACGCCGGAGGCGCCGTTGGCCAGCAGGAAGATGGAGTCGTTGGTAGAGGTGTCGCCGTCGACGGTGCACATGTTGAAGCTCTTATCCACTGCTGCGGAGAGCATCTTCTGAAGATCCGCGGGGTCAGCCTTGGCATCGGTCGTCACATAGACGAGCATGGTCGCCATATTGGGGTGGATCATGCCCGAGCCCTTGGCCATCGCGCCAATCTTCACCGTGCCGGTGGAGAGCTGCAGCTCATAGGCGCACTCCTTGCGGACGGTATCGGTGGTCATGATGGCGTAAGCAGCCTCGGAACCGTTCTCCTTGGCGAGCTTGCCGGGAATGATCTCGCGGATGCCCTGGAGCACCTTGTCGACCGGAAGTCTCTGGCCGATGACGCCGGTGGAGCAGACGAACACTTCGTCTTCACCGAGGCCAAGGAGCTTTTCCGCCTCGCGCTCAACGGTGCGGGCGTCTTCGATGCCCTGCTTACCGGTAGCGGCGTTGGCATTGCCGGAGTTGATGACGACAGCACGAGCCTTGCCCTTTTTCAGGATCTCACGGTCGAGAATGACCGGAGCGGCGCAGAACTTGTTCGTGGTGAAGCAGGCCGCGCAGGAGCAGGGCAGATCAGAGTAAAGGACAGCGACGTCGGGCTTCTTGTTCTCACGCTTTTTGATGGCGGTATAGGTAGCACCTGCGGTGAAGCCCTGCGGCGTGGTCACGCCGCCCTCGATCTTTTTCAGATTGGACATGTGGGGGATCTCCTCTCTTATATGTTAGTTTAACAGCACTTTTGCCAAAATCGGGCCGAAACTCGTCGAACCGGAAATTACGGATACATCGGGGGCATCATGAGGCCGGTGGTCTCGGGCAGGCCCATGATGAGGTTCATGTTCTGAATGGCCTGGCCGGCAGCGCCCTTGCCGATATTGTCGATCACAGAGGAGACGATCAGGCGGTGGGTGCGGGCGTCAAAGGTCGGGGTCATCTCGCAGAAGTTCGTGCCGTAGACCCACTTGGTCTGGACGGGCATGCTGGCCGGGAAGACCTTGACGAAGGGCTCGTCCTTGTAGAACTCCTTGTACATCTCGTAGACTTCCTCGTTGGTGTAGTCCTTGTCGCAGGTGGCATAGATGGTGACCTCGATACCGCGAACCTGGGGCAGGAGATGCGGCTGGAAGTTGATGTACTGCCAGGTCTCGGGCTTCATCAGATCCTTGCCGGTGATGTAGGCGATGTTCTGCTCGATCTCGGGCGTGTGGCGGTGGCCGCCGCCGAGGGCGTAAGCGCAGAAGTTGTTCTCCGCCTCAGTGAGGAGCTTGTTGAGGGCGGGACGGCGGCCTGCGCCGGTGTAGCCGCTCTTGGCATCGATGACGATGGTATTGTCAACGATGTGGCCGGCCTTGAGCATCGGCTGAAGGCCGAGGGTGGAGGCGGTGGGATAGCAGCCGGGGTTGGCGATGAGCTTCTTGCCCTTGGCAAGATCACGCATGACCTCAGGGATGCAGTAAACAGCGTCGTGGGTCATCTTGGCGTCGGGGTGCTTCTGGCCGTACCACTTCTCCCAGACGTCAACGTCGCGGAAGCGGATATCGGCGCCGATATCGATGATGGCGCAGTCCTCAGCGAGCACGATCTCCGCCCACTTGGCCACGTCGCCAGAGGGGACCTGGATCATGATGACATCGCTCTTCTTCGCGGTCTCGCGGACGTTCTCCTCCGTGAGGTCCATGATGACCTGATCATAGAAGCCGCGCAGAGCGGGATGATGCGTGGAGATGGCATCGCCGGCGCCGTAGGTATCGAGCACGTTGACAAGCTCTCCCTCGTGGTGGTTGACCATCATGCGGAGCACTTCGCCGCAAACATAACCGGTAGCCCCGATGCAGGAATAATGGATCATATCTGTTTTCCTCCTTGTTGATTGACATTTTGTCTGACAATTTTGTACTGCTTGGAAAATCCCGTGTGTAGGCATTGAATTTTCTTTGGTGATATTGTATAATCCAAAAGCAGTTTTGAAAAGCGAATATATTTTTATATGCGCATTCCAAAATGGAATCTTTGAGATATTGTTGATTATTGAGGGCATTTATAATGAGTATTCGTAAATATATTGCCTATCTCCGCACTGTGGAGACCGGCAGCATCACTCAGGCGGCGAACGAATTGGGCTATACACAGTCCGCCGTGAGCAAGATGATCTCCGACCTTGAGCAGGACTGGCAGGTCAAGCTCTTAACGCGCAACCACTCCGGCATCGAGATCTCCTCCGACGGCATGGTGCTCCTGCCCACGATCCGCGAGATCGTCAAGGACTACGAGGACCTCAACTTTGCCGTGTCCGAGCTGCATGGCGTGCAGTCCGGCACGCTGCGCCTCGGCTGCTTCACGAGCCTCGCCGTCAGTTTGCTGCCGGAAATTCTGAAAGACTTCCACCAGACGTACCCCAACATTCAGATCCAGCTGATGACTGGCGAGTATTATGAAATTTCCGAATGGCTGCGCCGCGGCGCGATCGACTGCGGCTTTCTTGCCATCCCCGCCTCCAACGACTTTGAGACGACGCCCATCCTGCACGACACGATGGTCGCCATTCTCCCAAAGGATCACCCGATGGCGGACGCGTCCGTCTTCCCGCTCGAGCAGCTGCCGCACGAGAACTTCGTGCGCCTGATGGAGATCGAAGACTACGAATTCAACCGCCTGCTCGACCAGTGCAATATCCACCCTGAGATCACCTATGATACAACAAGCGATTTCGCCCTCCTTTCCATGGTCGAAGCGGGACTCGGTGTGAGCATCGTCCACAGCCTGATGCTCAAGCCCGAGCGCTATCATGTCGCCATGCTGCCGCTCAATGTCAAGCAGTCGCGCGAGATCGGCATTGCGGTCAAAAAGGGCTTCCTGCCCTCGACCATCACGCAGCTTTTCCTTCAGCACGTGATCGACTACACGCGCAGCATCGACGAGAACAGCGCCAGGCGGTGATCGAACTGTCAATTTTGGGGAAAACTCGTCTTTCCAACCGCAGGTTGGGACAAACAGCCGTCGGTTCAACCACCGCGCCATTGCCAAACCGGCCTCCCGCCCCTATACTGAGCCCATACCGGTGACCCAAAAAGGCCGTGGCCGAACACACAGGGCAAAGAAAACTGAACACATGAAAGAGAGGTTAGACAATTGGAAGAACTGACAATGGGCGCGCGTATCTCGGCGCACCGCAAAAATAAAGGACTCACGCAGGAGGCACTGGCAAACACTCTCGGCGTAAGCAATCAGGCCGTTTCCAAATGGGAGAGCGATGTCTGCTGTCCCGACATCGCGCTGCTGCCGCAGCTTGTCGACGCGCTGGAGATGACGCTCGATGAGCTCTTCGGCCGCGAGAGCAAGGCGGCCATCGCAAACGATCAAATCCTGCCCGTGGCGGCGGAACTGCCGTGGGAAGATGACGACAGCATCCACGCCGTGCTCTTTCAGGGGCACCGGCTGCTCCAGCCGAAGGAGGGCAGTCTCTTCCGCCGTGATAAATACGATGAAATTCGCAAGAGCGTCGAGCTGCACTTTTCCGGCACGGCGCAGGATATTTACAGTGACTTTTCCGTCGTCTGTACGAATTCGATGATTCAAGGAAGTGTGAGAGCCGGCGACGGCGTCACCTGCACCGATGTTGGCGGCGATGTATCCGCAGGAGACAGTGTGACCTGCGGCAGCGTCGGCGGCGACGTGCAGGCGGGCGACGGCGTCACCTGCTCCGGCAACGTCATGGGCAATGTCCGCGCGGGCGACAGCGTCAGCTGCGGCAGCGTCGGCGGCAACGTGCAGGCAAGCGACAGCGTGCGCTGCGGCGATGTCGGGGGCAATGTCCGCGCAAGCGACAGCGTGCAGGCAAGCGCCATCGACGGCGATGTGAACGCCGACAGCGTCCGCTTCACAAAGGACGGTAAAGGCTTTTCCTTCACCACCCGCTGAAGCAGCGCAAAAGCGCGGCACCCTGACCGGCGCCGCGCTTTTTTCCTTGTCATCGCGTCGGGTTTGTGTTACCATAATCCTGACAAAGGAAAAGGTGGGAAAAACATGGAAAATACCTTCAAGAGTTCCGTCTTCGGCGGCTTCAACCGTGACGACGTGATCCGTTATATCGAAAAAACCGCGCTTGAGAGCAAGCAGCAGATCGAGTCTCTCGAGCAGGAGAGCGACGGCCTTTGCCGCGAGAATGCAGAGCTTCGCGATAAGCTTGCCGCCGCCGAGCGCGAGCGTGACAAGCTCGCAGAGTCCTACGACACCGCGTCCGGCGCGCAGGAAGCTCTCAAAAAAGGACTGACCGCCGCGCAGGAGACCATCACCGAGCTGCGCACGCAGCTTGAAGAGAGCGCACAGCGAGCCGCCTTCGCGCAGAAGGAGCACGAGCGCCTGCGTGAGGCGCAGAAGGCCGAGCACGAGCGTGAGATGCAGAAACTGCAAGCAGAACTTGAAACGCTGCGCGCGCAGGCCGAAGAATACGGCCGCGTGAAGGCGCACATCGCCGACATTGAGCTTTCCGCCCGCGAGCGGGCCGACGCGCTCGATGCCGCCACGCGCGCCAAATTGCAATCGCACATCGCCGCCTGCACGCAGCAGTGCGCGCGGGTGCTTGCAACGCTCGGCAATACCTGTGAGAGCGTTTCGACCGCGCTGCGCCATGCAGATGCCGCCGTGTCGCAGCTGCCCGGCGCGTTCACCACGCTGGAAGGCCAGCTCGACGAGCTCAAGAAGTTCGAGCAGTAACAAAAAGCAAAGAAGGAGTGCGTTCCCGACGGGAACGCACTCCTTCTTTATTATCATGTTGCGTACTGGTCAAAAAGCTCTGCAAATTCTTCTAAACGGTCGCGCAGGTCATCGCCCGCCGCGGTGCGAAAGTAGAGCACCTCTCCCCCGCGGCGCAGGATGAGAAACTGCGTATCTCCGGATGTATTTTCCGCGTAGTACGCTTCGTCAAAGCTGTCGAGCGAAATCGTCTGCGCACCGCTGCCCATAAAATAGTCCCGCAGCTCATGTGTCAAGGGCGTTGCCAGCACAGAGATACGCGGGGCGTAGAAGTCTACCTCTGTGCTCAGCTGCTCCCAGTCGTCGATCATTCCCGCATACGGCGTTTCGCCGACAGAATACACATGCCCGCCGAGCGGCGTCGAAAGATCGCGCTGATAGCACCAGTCAAACGGATCGCCGCCGAGCTCTTCGGCGCGAAGATAGGGCAGCGTCGGCTCGTCATACGCTTCGCTGTAAGGTGAGCCGCTCCCCACTGAAACGATCAGCATGAGCGGCAGCACGCTCATCACGATGCCGAGCAGCCGGTTCAACCTCGCCCAGCGGTTGCGCTGCATCTTTTCCGTGCGCTCGCAGTCCTCCATCGCGCGTTTGAGCGCGCGCATCTCCCGTCGCTCCTGCGCGTCGCTGAGCAGGGCGAGAAAGCAACTCAGGAGCAGCGCGATAATCTGGAGCGCCGCGCTCTTTGTCATCGTGATGAGCGATAGGATTGGCAGCTCCGGAAGGTACGCAAGGATGTAGACGATCGCGGCAAACGCCGCAAGAGAGACCAGCGGCAGAAAATAGCTGCCGCGCATCTTTTTGCGCAGCCGCCGGTAGCCGTAGCTATCCGTGCAGGGGCGCGGCGAGGGCGCACGCGCACTCATACCTCCGCGCCAGATATAAAAGATGCCGTCCTTCGTCCGGCAGACATAGTCCCAGCCCATCTGGGCGCGTGTTTCGCGCGTCCGCTTGTCGGGGTCGGCATCGTCCAGCGCGGGTTCGAGGTGATAGCGGCATTCGCACGGCTCACCGATCACAAATTCATCTCCGCGCAGGAGCAGCTTACCCTCCGCCGCGCGCTCGGAAAGCCATTGCTCGATGCCGCGCGGATCGTAGGCGCTGACCTTGAAGTGAATGCTCTTGGTCTTGGGCTCGTCGGCTTCGGCCGCCGTGGTCTCGTTCTTCTCCGGAAACTCCGTTGCTTCGCGCAGGTTTTCGTCCATCTGCGTCCACTCCCCCCTTTTTCTCTATGCAGAGTATAGAGGAGCGCGCGGGTTTTTTCAAGCACGTTCAGCGAGCATTGGGAAAAAGTGCGCGCAAGTTTATTGTTACATCGCAAAAAAGGCAGGAAGTTCCTGCCTTTTTGCGCTTCACAGCAGGATCGGTTGAAGCTGTCTCCCCGCCATCGCCGCCTCGAGCGTCGGCATGATCTTGCGGAAATCCGCAATGAGCGATGTGGGCTTTTCCGCAGCATTATCCTGCCCGAAGGGGACAAAGTAGTAGTTTTTTCGGTTCAGGAGCGTGGCAATGTTCGCGGCGCTCGCGGAAAGCCCGTCGTTCGTCGCCAGCGCGAGCACGACGGGTTTGCCGTTTCGCAGATGTCCCTTTGCCGCCATCGTTACCGGTCCGTCCGTGATGCCGTTGGCGAGCTTAGCAAGCGTATTGCCCGTGCAGGGCGCGATGACGAGCGCCTCCATCGCCCCCTGTGGGCCGAGAGGCTCCGCCTCCACGATATTTCGCACGGCACGGCGCCCCGCGACAGCCTCCACGCGCGTCACAAAGTCCTCCGCCGTGCCGAAGCGCGTCGAATACTTCGCCGCGTTTTCCGACAGAATCGGCACGATCTCGTGCTCGCGCGCGATGTCCTCGTAAATTTTCAGCAGCCCGGGGTGGTTGCAGAACGAGCCGCAAAAAGCAAATCCGATTTTCATGTATCCTCCTCCATGAGTCGCGTCAGCGTTTTTTGAATGGCACGCGCCGCTGTCTCCGGCGCAACGCGCCCCGGCAGTCCCGGCGCACGCAGATAGGAAAGGCGCAGCGTTTCCACCGCGTCCATGTCAAAGCCGCTCGCACCCGCAAGCTCGATGAGCAGGCAGTCTCGCGGAAGCTCTGAGAGCAGCGCCTCGTCCAGCACCTGATGCGGCACGGTGTTGAACACCACGCGGAATACCCCCAGCGTACCGGAAAGCCGGTTTGTGTGCAGCGGCGCATAGCCGAAGGCGTCGATCCACGCAAGGTCGGAACGCTTGCGCGCACTGACGCTCACCTTCGCCCCCAGCGCGTGCAGGTCGTGCGCAAGCACCTTTCCGATGCGGCCAAAGCCCACGACAAGGCAGGGCGTACCATGCAGCGTGACGCTTGTATGCTTCATCGCCGTTTCGATCGCGCCCTCCGCCGTTGGGACGGCGTTGCGCACGCTCAGCTCCTCTACGGCAAAATAGTCCGTGATGTGCAGCCCCAGCGCGTCCGCAAGCGCCATCGCCTCCCCGCTCACGTTTCCGGCAAAGATTCGATGCTCCGGCCGCAGCGCGCGGAAAAGGCGCTCGGTCGTCAGCTCCGTGCCGCTTAGGTATCCGTTTTTCTCCATTGGCAGCGGCAGGACAATGACCTGCGCCTTCAGCGCATCGCACAGCGCCTGTGGGTTCGGCGCGCCGGAAAGCTCCCACGAGCAGACCTCGTACCCATCCGCCGCCATCATCTGCGCGAGCAGGCGCATCCGCTGATCGCCGCCCAGGAATGCTATCGTCTGATCCATCTCATTCCCCCTTTTCCATAAAGGGTATGCGCGATGCGGCCGGAAGTTTCCTCTCTGCGTGTCGTCCGTGCATTTGCGCCTGCACCCGTGAGGCGCAAAAAAGGAGCCGTTTCCGATTTGGAAACGGCTCCCCGCTCTGTTTAGTTTTCCTCCGGCAGCAGGATACGAATGGTCGTCCCCTTGCCCTCCTCGCTTTGAAGCTCCACCGTGCCGCGGTGATACTGCACGGCGTGCTTGACGATGGAAAGGCCGAGTCCCGTACCGCCGCTTGCCTTCGAGTGGCTCTTGTCCACGCGGTAAAAGCGCTCGAAAATGCGCTCCTGATGCTCCGGTGCAATGCCGATGCCCGTGTCGGAGACGGAGACAACCGCCTTGCCGTCCTGTTCGCCGACGGTCATCTTCACGCTGCCGCCCTCAACATTATATTTGATGGCGTTGTCGCAGAGGTTGTAGATGACCTCATACAAAAGCCGCCGTACTCCGTCAAGACAGACCATCTTTCCCTCGACGGCGACAGAGACATTCTTCTCCGCCGCCGCGGTTTTGAGATCGTCCGCCGCCTCCTGCGTCAGCTGTAACAAATCGACCGTTTCGCGCGGCATGACATCGCCCTCGTCGAGCTGCGACAGGCGAATGATATCGCCGATGAGCGTGACAAGGCGCTGCGCCTCCTTGCGGATATGCCCGATAAAGCGGGGAACGTCCTCCTGCTTCACCATACCGTTTTCCAGCAGTTCCGCGCTGCCGATGATGCCCTGAAGCGGGGTTTTGAGCTCGTGGGAAACATTCGCCGTAAATTCCCGGCGCGTCTGCTCCGCCGTTTCGCGCTCGGTAATGTCAAACGCCAGCAGCACCGCGCCTACCGCCGCGCCGATGCGGCTGACGTCGAACTGCCAGATCCTGCCGCCACGCTCCACACGCGCTTCACTGTGGCCTTCCTCCATGGCGTCCTGAATAGCAAGACTCACATCATGGCTGCGGTCGATGGTCAAAAAGTCCTGCCCGATACAGCTTTCGTCTGCGCCAAAAAGCTTTTCCGCCGCGGGGTTGATGCTCAGCACGCGCTCCTTCTCATCAAGCAGCACAAGACCCTCGCGCATACTGCCGGTGATCTGCGAGAATTCCGTCTGCTGGCGCTGCAGCTCGTCCATCTGCTCGTCGATCTGCCGGTGCTGGCGGTTGATGCGCCCGAGCAGCGGAGCAAGCTCCTCGTAGGCGTCGTTTTCAAGTGGGTGCTCAAGGTCAAGCTCATTGAGCGGTCTCACAATACGGCGCGAGAGACTTTTCGCCAGAACGCCGGAGAGGATCAGCGCCACGATCAGCACCACAAGAATGGGCTGTATCATGCCGACAAGCAGTACGCCCGCCGTCGCGCGGCTGATAGAAATGCGCAGCACGCTCCCATCTGAGAGCTTTTGCGCGCTGTACATCGTTTTTTGCAGCAGCGTGGAGGAATAGCGCGAGCTTTCGCCCTCGCCGTATTCGAACGCACGCTTCACCTCTTCGCGGTCGGCGTGATTCTCAAGGCTCTCCGCATCGGTTTCCGTGTCGAAGATCACCGCGCCGTCCGGCGCGATCCATGTCAGGCGATAGTGTCCGGAGGAGAGCTTTTCGAGATAGTCCGTCCCGTTTGCCTCCACAGCGGCAGCAGCAAGCGCCAGCTCATCATGCAGCTGCTTTTTTTCGACGCTGCCGAAATATTCGTACAAGCAGCCCATGATGACAAGCAAGCTCGCCAGCAGCACCGTTCCGGCCACCGCCAGAATGGAACGGAAGATTTTTTTGGTCATGCCTTTCCCTCCATGCGGTAGCCCACGCCGCGCACGGTCTCGATCTTTTCACCGTAAGTGCCGAGCTTCTGCCGCAGCGTACGAATGTGCATATCCACTGTGCGCGTCTCGCCGCAGTAGTCGATCCCCCACACATCGGCCATCAGCTGGTCGCGCGAAAACGCCGTGCCGGGATGCGAGAGGAACAGCCGCAGCAGTTCGAACTCCTTATAAGTCAGCGTGATGTTTTCGCCGTCCGCCGTGACGGTGCGGCTCTCCTCGTCCAGAACAAGTCCGCCCAGGCGACGCTGCTGTGGCACGCTCTTGGCTCCGCAGCGCCGCAGCACCGCCTTGACGCAGGAGACCAGCTCCATCACGCCGAACGGCTTGACAAGGTAGTAGTCCGCGCCCAGATCAAGGCCGCGGATCTTGTCGTATTCCGCGCCCTTGGCCGTCGCCATGACGACCGGGATATCGGAAAGCCCACTGTCCGCGCGCATGCGGCGCAGCAGTTCCATTCCGTCGATGCCGGGAAGCATCACGTCCAGCACGACCAGTTCCGGTCTTTCCGTGCGCAGCGCCTCCCAGAACGACGTGCCGTCTTCAAAGCCTCTTGCTTCAAAGCCGGTCGATTGCAGGGCATATACCTCAATATCGCGAATGCTGGCGTCATCTTCCACGCACCAGATCATCGTTCACCCCTCCTTATGCTCTCC
>Ga0129315_1001357_pt1 | contig 10077 bp, 9 predicted proteins | sample Cm827metagenome_FD_94432 | JGI IMG/M metagenome (GOLD analysis project Ga0129315, IMG submission 94432) | Eastern black-and-white colobus group fecal microbial communities from Wisconsin, USA - Cm827 metagenome | ecosystem: Host-associated > Mammals > Digestive system > Large intestine > Fecal...
TACATATGCCAGTGAAGCAGATCTTTTAAATGTTGCTTTATTTGGTCAGACTGCAAAGCAATGGAAAAATAATAATCCGGGTAAAAAGGGGAATGTGCGTGATGATGCAAATTTAAATCAGTTATTGGTGTTGGCAAATATGGAAAGTTATAATGCTATTTTAATTGAGCAGGGGAAACCTCAATCAGAAAGACTTGTATTGCTTAGAAATTTGGCAATTAAGCAGATGGATACATTAGCCAGTATTAATTTATCAGCGGTTTCGGCGCTTCCGGTATAATATGGATTATAGAATGAAAAGGATAAATAATGACATGGATAAGAGCATAATTTTTAAAGATATGTAATTATTGCATATTGCGAAGCTTAACGGTCGGGTTTGCGGAGCTTAACAGCTATATTCCAGAATAAAGCGGTCACTAAATAGGCATTAGCAGAACAATCCTTTGTTCTGCTTGATTACAGTAATCAACAGTCTGAAATCCAGTCAATGGGGCATTTATGCCGGCTTTAGCCCTTGCCATTGACTTGAATGAAGACTGTGGTATAAATGACCGTTTCATTTCGGAAAGCGGCCGTTCTAAAACGGAATAGTGACCGCTGAGCCCCGTAAAATGCAATTATTTGAATGTCTGGATATGAGCAGTAAAAAGAGGATTTGCCAATGTGTTAATATTGTTGAAAAAGAGACAGAAATTCAATATAATTAAACTGAATTTGTATGTAGATATATTCGTCGTCATCAAAACATGAGAGAGGATGTCTTAGAATATGAACAAGCGAGAAATAAACAATAAGGATGAGTTTCGTTGTGGACAATTTTATGATAGCTTAATACATTTTCTTGAATATCAATCAAATCCATTTTATCGTACTGATGAAATGGGGGTTTATGATGCATGTTTTTATGTGGAAATTGAGGAAAAAGAATATCCTATAGTAGGAATAAAAAAATTATATTGCTCTACGGAAGAAGAGATTGCGAAACAGCATTTGTTTTATTGGAACAGGAATGATGTTCCAATTTCTATTTTGATTTTGCCAGGAGAAGTTAGACTTTACAATAATTTTTCTTGCAAAAAAGGAAAGGCATTGCTTTATAAAATACAAGATGCAAATAAAATGTGTAATTGTTCTTTATTGAATGATTTAAAGGCTTCCCAGATAGTAACTAAAGTTGTGTGGGAAAGATTGGCGGAATTATCAAATCCAGGAGAACGCGTAGATAAGCAGTTACTTTTCAATTTAAAGAGTACAGTTCTTCAGGCATGCAATGAATATGGAATGGAATTAGAAAAGGCTTATAATTTCATGTCACAATGCATTTTTATTAAATACCTAGAAGATCGTAATATGCTAACAAAAAAAGCTTTTGAAAAATGGAATGTAAATTCGTATACGCAATTGTTAGAACAGGGAAATTCGGAATATATATATGAATTTTTTTGCTTCTTAAAAAGAAGATTTAATGGAGACCTATTTTCTATAAAGAAAGATGATATACCATCGAATGAGCAAGTGACAGTATTTTATAATTTTTTTAGAGGGGATGATTATTTACAGGATGGATATGCGCAGTTAAGATTGTTTCCATATGATTTTTCTGTTATTCCTATTAGTTTAATAAGTAATATTTACGAAACTTTTTTTTCAATGGATGATGAGTGGAAAACAAAGAAAAAAGCAGTGGGAGCCTTTTATACTCCGCATTATTTGGCAGATTTTATGGTTCAACAATGCTTTGTGGAATACGTAAATAAAAAGAAAATTCCATGTGTGCTTGATCCTGCGTGTGGGTCTGGAGTTTTTTTGGTAAGTGCATTTAAACGACAGATAGAAATGCTAAAACGAGAAAAAGAGATTTTGAGTGCAGACGATCTAACTAAGTTAATGACAGAGAAGATATTAGGTGTGGATGTTAATCCGAGTGCATTACGGATTAGTTGTTTTAGTTTGTATATAGCATTGTTAGATGAATTGACGCCAAAAGATATTTTAGAAAATCAATTTCATTTTCCAAATTTAATTGGAGAGAATCTCATCCAAGGCAGTTTCTTTTCTCAAATAGTGGAAAAAAATATTAGCGGAAAATTTATTGACATTGTTGTTGGAAATCCACCTTGGAAAAGTATGCCAAAATCAGATCATGTTCTTTACTGTAAAAGAAAAAATATACCCATAGCAGATGCCCAAATCGCACAGGCTTTTATTAGTAGAGTAAGGGATTTTGTAGATGAAACAGCAATTGTATCATTATTAGTAACAAATGCTATTTTTACAAATAAGAATAGTAAGAAGTTTTTAAAGTATTTGTTGTCTGAGTTTTTGATAGAACAAGTAACAAATTTGGAAGCAATTAAAGCGCAGTTGTTCATACATGCTACTTATCCATGCTCAATTTTGACATATCGGTGTGAAAAAAAACAAAGTTATAGTTTTACTTATTATGTATTTAAATCGAATCAGCTATTTCGCCTTCTTAACCAATTTGTATATGATAAAGGCGAAGAAATACAAATTAGTAAAAGTAAATTAGAAGATAAAGAATATCTATGGACAATACTTACCTATGGCGATGAATTTGATGTGGAATGTATAGAAAATTTGAAACGTTTTCCTGATTTGAAAAGGAGCATAGAAGGAAAAGTAGATTTTGTACAGGGGTATATTACTGCGAATAAAGGAGAAAAATGTTCAGAATTCAATGGGTATAAAGGTGGATCACTAAAGGGATGTTTTGAACCATATGGTTTGGATTATGAAAATATTCCAATGCTTTCTCAAGAATTGCTTTATGATAGACCAAGGAACTTATCAATATATACATGTGATAATAAGGTGTTAGTAAAACGAACATATAATGAGAAATGCTGGGGAGCAGCATATGTTAGAGAACCAGTAATATTTTGTAATGATTTTTCTACATTTAATGATTATTCAGGTGAAAATGTAGAACTATTAAGGTATATAGAAGGCATATTAAATTCAAAACTGTTTCGTTATTATAGCTTTTATATGACAAAGGTAAAGGCTGCAAAAAAACCGGAGGTGGTAAAAGAAGACATTTTGCATTTCCCAATGCCGATATATGAAAAGGAAAGGGAAGATATTCAAAAATTTGTAAACTTAGTTATTAGGATGGAAAATCTGGTTAGTGCTCAATATAAAAATGTTTGTTGGGAGGGAAACTCAAAAGAAGAACTTCAAAATCAATTGGATGTTATGGTTTATAAACTATATGGACTTGATGAATATTATATTTCAGTGATTGAAGAAGGAATAAGCAGGTTTAATAAAGAAAAAAACATTGTAGCAGAAGATAGAGATTATCAAGTTTATTCTCAATACTTGTGCAACTATTTTAATTATTATATGAAAGATAAAATTGAGAGTACATGGAGAAGTCAGCTACAAGTTGGAGATTTTTACGCAACGATGAGTTTCTTTTTTAAGGAGGAAACCGAGTTGGTAAAGAAAAAAGTGGATTTATTAGGCTTGATGGGAGTAGAGAAAATTAATAGTCGTCTATTGTATCAAAATAAAATTTTATTGTTTGAAGAAAGTGGATTTCAGATTATTCAAACAAAAGAAAAGTTTAATTGGTCCTTAGGAAAAGCAAAAAAAATGGCGGCAAAAATAACTCGTGAAATAATGCAGACAGGAGGAAATTATAATGAAAAATAGTATTCCTTCTTGGTTTGGATTGTTTAAAAGTAGTTACATAAAAAATTATATTTTACTAGTGATTGAATCCTATCAAAGTATTTCAGCTGAAAGTCGTAGTATTACAAAAAAAGAAGAAGATAGGAGAACAGAACTGGTTGAAATTATGAGATGCAAGAAGAATGAGTACAATATCTGTTTTCCTATTGTGTATGAATCAGGGAAAAAAACCAAACGAATGGATATTTGTTGTTACATTGACAATATGAACGAGGATTCGTATATCTGTTTTGAATGTAAGAGATTTATAAAATCTAATATTACGAAAAGTAATTTTGAAAAGGAATATTATGGAGAAGGTATTAAGCGATTTGAGAATAATGAATATAGTCGTCATATGAATGAAGCCGGTATGATAGCCTTTTTGGAAACTGGAGATATGGGTAAGCTGAAAGGATTATTTGAAAAGGAATTATCTGAGAAAAGTATAAATAAAGTAATAGAAGATTGTTCGTTACAATTTTGTTTTCAATATGTTTTTAGAAGTGTGCATAATAGAGTTGAAAATGGACATGAATTATCTCTGCATCATATCTTGCTTGATTTAACAAAAAATAGGAGTTAATTTGTATTCGAGAATCTAAAAAAATAAGGAACCTTGTTGCATCTTTATTGCACACTCATGGCATGTGGAGACGGTAGTATTGATGTCAAGGAAAGACACATAAGGACGTCAAAAGTGCCGTATTTACGGTCTTTTCGGGCAGTGGGCCGTCAGATGAGAAAAGCGAAAATGGCCTCAAAAATCGCTCCGTGGAAATATATCAAAGGAAATTTGCGGAGGGTTGAGTAGGCCATTTAGATGTCAGAGGGTTGAGTTAGTGGTTTAGATGTTTTTGCGGTAGGGTTGAAGCTGTGATTTAGATGTCAGGAAAAAGGCTCCCACACTGCCATCAGTGGCGGCGGGGAGCCAAGAAAGAGAGAATAGGATATGACGTTCGAAACAGAGAGACTCATTCTGCGTCCGTGGGAAGAAACGGATGCTGAGGAATGTTATAGATACGCACAAGATCCACAGGTTGGACCAATAGCGGGCTGGGCAGCGCATACCAGTGTTGAAAATAGTAGAGAGATCATAAAAACAGTCTTGTCTGCGCCGGAAACATATGCTGTGGTACTTAAAACAACAGGTCTTCCGGTTGGCAGTATCGGCCTGATGCTCGGCAAAGCAAGCAATATAGGTCTTCCTGATTCTGAAGGGGAAATCGGCTACTGGATTGGAGTCCCGTATTGGGGCCAAGGGCTGATACCGGAAGCGGTCCGGGAGCTTATGAGATATGGCTTTGAAGAGTTGAAACTCGAAAAAATGTGGTGCGGTTATTTTGATGGAAATGAAAAATCAAAACGTGTTCAGGAAAAATGCGGCTTCCGGTATCATCACACGAAGGAAAACGTTCCTTGTGCCATAGAGGGATTGTTGCGAACAGAGCATATTACCTGTATTACAAGAGAAGAATGGTTGAAAAGTAATAAATAAAGACAGACGCACCAAGGCTCCCACACTGCCATCACCGGTAGTAAGGGAGCCTTGTTTTATGCTTCGATGTCTATTGTGATCCCGGACTTGAAATCCACGGTGAAGTGGTGCTCGAAAACGGTGATCTTTTCAATCAGGCGGCTGACCAGCGTCTCATCAAACTCTGTGATGGTGGCGGGCTGGCCTTTGACGAAATCCTGTAGGTCCCGGATCTGCTTCATCTGTTCATCCTTGATTACGCTGTCCACCTCGGCCTGCCTGCGCTGATCCCGGAGCCGGAGAATCTCATCCGCGATGGCGTCGTAGTCGTCTTTCTGGTTGACCTTCTTCAGGAGCTCCTTTTGCAGCTTGTTCAGCCGCTCGTCTATGACCTCCGGTGAGAGGGCATCACCCTGCAGGACTACCGTGGCAATGTTCGCCCGTAGCGTTTGCAGGAAATCGTCCTTCTGGCAGAGCACCCGGTTGATGGCATCGATTACCACCTGTTCCAGAAGGGTTTCATTGACCGTCCGGTTATGGCAGGCGTGGCCGGTAGCTTCAAGCCGTGAGCAGCACCGCCAGACAATGGACTTGCAGCCTCGGTTGTTCCAGTGGACGCGCCGGTAAAACTCACCGCACTCACCGCAGAAAAGATATGGTTGTAAATCCTACAGTGGATGCAACCGCAAATATGCAGATGACACAGAGCCAGCAGGCCAATGCCCTGGGAGGAATCCTCTCTGGAATACAGTCACTGGTAAATAACATTGGCAACCTTCAAATGAAAGAAGGGGATATTGTTATCCCGGTATATCTTGGAGGAACACAAATTGATGAGGTTGTGCTTTCGGCACAGAACAGAAGAAGTCTAAGGAGTGGGGGTAGAGTATAATGGCATTTATGAATGTTTTAGAGATAAACGGAGAGACACTTCCATTCCCCGATTCCTACGATGTAGATTTATCGGATGTGGAGGCTGATTCTTCAGGGGAGACAGAGGCAGGAACGAAACAGAGGGATTTGGTGAGGCAGGATGTGGCAACCATCCCTGTCTCATTTTCTGTTTCAAAGAAGTGGTTAGAGAAGTTATCGGCATATAGGAATACCCCAAGGCTTACCGTGAAGTATTTCTCACCTGATACTCTTCAGTACAAGACTGCGCAGATGTATATAGATGGTTTCAAAGCCAAGCTGGAGCATGATACTTCTTATAAGGGTTTGTGGACTGTGAATTTTACATTGAATGAGTTTTAAAGTGGAGCAACTTTTAAGTAGATAATAAATCAGTCATCAGCTATAATGAGAAATGTGCCATGTGCCGATATTGGATATGTGGTACGAAATTATATTTCAGTTTTATAGACGATGAGGAAAACCTGCGCATTAGTTTGGGCGGGTTTTTGTTTGTGATACTCCGATCTTTTTTTACCATATTGACAAATGATTCAACATGCAAAAATATAAACGTGTTTACATTAAAAAGAGAGGTTAAATATCATGATTCTTATAGTGAATACTAGTTCGGATACTTCCATAACCGAAGAATTGAAACGCAATTTTGAAGAAAAACACATTGAGGCCGAGATTGTCGAAGCCGCACCCTTAAGAATAAGCCACTGTATCGGATGCAATTATTGCTGGCTGAAGACACCCGGAGAATGTGCGATCAAGGATGATTATGAGATTATTCTGAAGAAGGTGATCCATGCGGATCAACTGTGGGTTATATCAGACACGGCACTCGGCTTTCTTGATCATAAAGGGAAGAATATATTTGACCGGATTCTTCCCATTGCGACAATGTATCTTAAGTTCGTAGGAGATCAGATGAGACATGTGCCCCGTTATGATCAAAGAACGGATATCGGAATCATATATTTGGGAGATGTCGAAAAAGACTATTTGGAAAGATGGACCGGGAGAGCAGCCCTGAATTTTGAAAGCAATTCATTGGGAGTTTTTGGCAGGGATGAAGTTAAGGAGGCGGTATCATGCATGTTTTGATAATAAACGGAAGTCCGCGTGTTAAAGAATACAGCAATACGGATAAGATATTAGAGATGTTTACAAAAGGATTGTGTGAAAACGGCACAACTTTTGAGCAATACGAAGTATCGGATGTCAAACAATGGAAAAAAATCAGGGAAGCTTATTATAATAACAGTAAAATCATTATTGCCCTGCCTCTTTATGTCGAGTGCATACCGGGACTTCTCCTTGAATTTCTGGAAACACTTGAGCCCAAAAATGATGATACCGGAATGGCTTTCATTTTACAAAGCGGGTTTGCGGAAGGTATCCAGCTTCGTTGCGGAGAGACTTATCTTGAGATTCTGGCAGCAAAGCTTGGATGTGAATATTTGGGCACACTTGTCAAGGGAGATAATTTCTCCATCAGGTTTTTCGAAGGAGAACAAAGAAATAAAGTAACGGAGCCTTACACTGAAATGGGACGTGAGTATTCAAAAAACGGAGATTTCAGGTCTGGAGCTTGTAGGAAATTCACGGGTCCTGAAGTTTTGCCTGCACATATCCGCTTCATAGTCGGACTATTGCAAAAGACTCTTGCAAAAAAGATGTTTAAAAAGATAGCCGAAAACTGGGGATGTACCAAAGCAATCGATTACAGACCTTATTCATAGAGTAAAAGGATTCAAAATGGGAAGAAAAACACAGATCACACGGGAAATGATATTGAATGCGGCATATGAATTGCTGGATGAAGCAGGGATCGGTTCTGTAGCAATCAAACTGATTGCGAAAAGGCTCGGATGCTCAACACAACCGGTACGGAACGAGGTACACCTTTGATAATGATGATATCTTAAAAGGCTCGGCCTATGGCTAACCGTATCCAGGGAGACCGTTTCAAGTTTTGTGTAAACTATAAAAACTGATATAAGATTTGTGAATAGTTACGAATGGGCAGAGCCGATTTTCCGGGTTCTGCCCATATCTGCATTATACAGGTGTTTTTGGGCATGTCAACAAGACCTGCCTAAAACAAGCTTGTTTTACAGGTTTCGTCCAGCCAGACGTTCTTCAAAATAGATCTCAATCTGGGAATGGATCTGTCCCCAGTCCTGCCGGTGTCCTGTCCATTTCTTGGTGATATCCATAGTCGCAAGATACAGCATTTTTAAAAGGCTGTCATCCGATGGAAAAACGGTCTTGCTTTTGGTTACTTTCCGAAGCTGACGGTTGAATCCTTCAATCGCATTGGTGGTATAAATCAGCCGCCTTACTGCCTCCGGATACTTGAAATATGTGGATAATGTAGCCCAGTTATCATGCCAGGATTTATAAATCTTTGGGTACTTGAAATCCCATTTATCTTTGAATAATTCCAATTCATTTAATGCCGTTTCTTCCGTTGGAGCTGCATATACAAGCTTCAGATCAGCCATCAGTTTTTTGATATCTTTGTAGGAAACAAACTTCGTTGAATTACGGATCTGATGAATGATACACTGCTGGATTTCTGTTTTTGGATAAACAGCTTCAATTGCTTGTGGAAATCCATTTAGTCCATCCACACATGCAATCAGGATATCCTCGACTCCGCGATTCTTTAGTCCATTCATGATGGAGAGCCAGAACTTGGCACTTTCGTTTTCTCCAACATACATACCGAGAACATCTTTTTTCCCGTTCATATCGATACCAAGGGCAATGTAAACGGCACGTTTTACAATGCGCCCTTCGCTGCGGACGTGATAGTGAATAGCATCCATAAATACGACAGCATACACTTCTTCCAATGGACGCTCCTGCCATTCTTTTACGATTGGCAGGATTTTGTCTGTAATCCTGCTGATGGTACTGTCAGAGATGTCAATATCATACAGTTCCCGCATATGAGACTCGATATCCCCGGTAGTCATTCCCTTTGCATACATGGAAAGGATTTTTTCTTCCATGTCCTGTGTTACGGTATTCTGGTATTTTTTTATGAGCTGAGGCTCGTAATCACCGTTACGATCTCTTGGGATAGCTACATCCATATCTCCATAGCTTGTGTGCATAGTTTTACTGGAATGTCCATTTCGGCTGTTATCCGTTTCTTTGTTTCGATAATCATACTTGGAATAGCCTAATTCCTCATCCATTTCTTCATCCAAGGCACCTTCCAGAAGAACAGACATCATGTCACGCATGATACTGTTTACATTGGTGCCGTCTTTGATGCTGATATCATTATTTTTCAGATAATCACGCATCATTTCTCTCATTGCTGCTTTTTGTGGGCTGTCTTTTCTTCTTGCCATAAAAATAACCTCCAAACTGAGTAATTTTATCTTACATCAGTTTGGAGGTTTACACAAACTTCGGGATACTCCCTATCCAGGTTACAGGTTCGCTTCCTTGGGAGCGCCCGGAGGGAAATCAGTTCTGGCGAGATGCTGATACAGCACAGCTTAAATCAATCATAGATATTCGTTACCTTCCGTTCTCAAGCAGGAACCACGATGTTGCTTTTACAAAGATTGCGGACGATCGGCATTTTCACCCGATTCGCGATTACCTCGATGGCTTGAATCTCTGTTTTTGGATAAACAGCCTCGATTGCCTGTGGAAATCCATTTAAACCATCAACGCATGCAATCAGGATATCCTCAACGCCTCTGTTTTTTAATCCATTCATGATAGAAAGCCAGAACTTTGCACTTTCGTTTTCTCCAACATACATTCCAAGAACATCTTTTTTCCCATTCATATCGATACCAAGGGCAATGTAAACCGCACGTTTTACAATACGTCCTTCACTGCGGACGTGATAGTGGATTGCATCCATAAATACTACAGCATACACTTCTTCCAAAGGGCGTTCCTGCCATTCTTTTACAATCGGCAGGATTTTGTCTGTGATCCGGCTGATTGTGCTGTCAGAAATATCA
>Ga0129315_1001359_pt1 | contig 10062 bp, 7 predicted proteins | sample Cm827metagenome_FD_94432 | JGI IMG/M metagenome (GOLD analysis project Ga0129315, IMG submission 94432) | Eastern black-and-white colobus group fecal microbial communities from Wisconsin, USA - Cm827 metagenome | ecosystem: Host-associated > Mammals > Digestive system > Large intestine > Fecal...
CTGGTTGTATTCGTATTCGATGTTGCTGCGGAGCTTCACGCGGTACAGATAGCCTGAGACACTCTGCGTCACGCGGGAAACGAGGCTCTGCACCGGCGTAATCAGCCTGGAGAGCGTGCTCTCAGGCGAAAACAGCGTGCCCGAGGACTGCTCGTAGATCGTGAGGATCATCATCACCAGCAGCAGGAGCACGATGCCCCTGCGGATGAGCGCATATAGAAAAGGATGCTTATTCTTCTTCATCCATTGGCCAGCCTTTCAGGGAATCTCAGGAATCGCTGCGGTTCATGTTGCCCAACATGTCGAAATGATCGGCCATATAGCCCGCGCCGAGCGTGGTGCACTCGCCGGCATCACGCGCGACGGAAACCGGCACGCCAAACTCTGCGGCGATCATGGAATCCAGATTCGGCAGCGCTGCGGAGCCGCCGGTCAGGAAGATGCCGTTTTGCAGAATATCCGCCGCCAGCTCCGGCGGGATGCGCCCGAGGACCCACTTGATCGCGCCCAGGATCTCCCTGAGCGTGTCGCTGATGGCCTCGGAGACCTTCACCATGTCCACATCCACGGTCAACGGCATACCGGTGGCGATGTCGCGTCCGCGCACAACGGCGACGTGCTCCATGCCCTCCGTGCGGAACACGTCGGCCAGATCGAGTTTGAGCTGCTCGGCGACGCGCTCCGTGACGAGGATGCCGTGCTGCTTTTTGAGAAATCCGGAAATCGCCTCGTCGATCTTGTTGCCCGCCACGCGGATGGAGTGGGAGAGCACGATGCCGCCCATGGAGACGAGCGCAACCTCCGTTGTGCCGCCGCCGATGTCCACGATGAAGCTGCCCTGCGGTTCATAGACGGGCAAACCCGTGCCCAGCGCCGCGGCAAACGCCTGCTCCACCACGAAGATCTGCCGCGCACCGATCTTTTCCATCGCGTTGATGACGGCGCTGTGCTCCACCTTGCTGACCTTGCTGGGCATGGTCACCACGACGCGCGGGCGCATGAAATGGCGCGTGCCGATGGCCTTGCTGACAAAGTAGTGGATCATGATCTGCGCCATCTCGTAATCGACGATGACGCCGTCGCGCAGCGGATGCACGATGCGGATGTTCCCCGGCGAGCGGCCGATCAGCTCCTCCGCGCTGTCGCCGATGGCGATGATCTCCTTCGACTCACCGCGCATGATGACCACGGACGGCTCATTGACGACGATGCCCTTGTCCTTCACATAGACGCGGGTGTTGTTCGTTCCGATATCCACCGCAATGTCGGGGGAAACGAGCTGAAATAATGCCATGCTGACACTCCTGAATCACTTGATTTCCGAAAGCATTTCGCGCAGCTGCGCCATGGGCAGGCCGACCACGTTGGAATACGAGCCCTCGATGCGGTCCACAAACATGCCACCGCGGCCCTGAATGCCGTACGCACCGGCCTTGTCAAGGGGCTCGCCCGTGGCCACATAGTCCCGGATCTCCTGCGGCGTCATCTGTACGAAATGCACGCGCGTCTCGCAGACGCGGGTGAGCGTGCGGCCGGCCGCCGTGTCGATGAGCGTCAGCCCGGTGAACACGCTGTGCCATCTGCCGGAAAGCTCGCTGAGCATCTGCTCCGCGCGCTCCGGCGTGCCCGGCTTGCCCAGCACCCCGCCGTCACAGACGATCGTATCGGCAGCGAGCACGAGGCTGTCCGCATGGCGCGCGGCCACCGCCTCCGCTTTGCGGCGCGAGAGCTCCGCCACCATGTCCTGCGGCGCGCCGGAAAAGTGCTCGTCCGCCTCGGAGACGTCGATTTCAAAGGACAATCCCATCGTTTCAAGGATTTCCCTGCGCCGCGGCGAACCGGACGCCAGAATCAGGGGACGCGACAGCTCAGCCATATCCTGCCTCCAGCCAATCATCATGTCATATCATTATAACATACTCTTCCCCGGTTTGCACCCCATAATCTGAGATTTGGCGAAACCGACGAAATTGCCGCACACGATCCTCCCCGGGCGCTGAAAAAGCGCCGGAAGCAATTCCGGCGCTCGTTTCGTCAATCCAGGAACTCGATATGCCGCTCGGACATGGACTTGATGCGGGCAAGAGAATACACGTCCAGCCCCTCGGCGGTCAGGCGGTCATGGCCGGACTGAAACGCCTTTTCGATGACGATGCCGATGCCATCGACCGTCGCGCCGGCCTGCTGCGCCAGGTGGAGAACGCCAAAGGCGGCCTCGCCGCTGGCCAGGAAATCATCGATGAGCAGGACCCTGTCGCCCGGCTCGAGGAAGTCGCGCTTGACGGTCAGCTCATAGCTGGTGCCCTTGGTGAACGAGCGCACCGTCGTCTGCAGGATGTCGCCCGTCAGAATGCGCGAGGTCTGCTTTTTCATGATCACCAGCGGCAGATTCAGGCTGAGCGCCGTGAACGCGGCAGGCGCGATGCCGGAGCTTTCGATGGTGACCACGCGCGTAAAGCGCTTTCCGGAAAAGTGCTCGGCAAACGCCTCTCCAACGGCCTTCATCAGTCCGACGTCCACCTGATGATTCAGGAAGGAATCCACCAGCAGCACATCCTGATTGATGGCCCGGCCCTTTTCAAGGATTGCGTCCTTCAACATTTGCATATGTATCCGCTCCCATGCTGATCGAATATGTGCATCATTGTACCCCATTTTTCAGCCGGTATCAAGCCCGTTTTCGAATTTTCAGCGGATTCGCCTGAAAATCGTCCGGTTTTCAGCAGCAGCCATGATGGGGCTGCGGATAGAGCGGCAGCTGCGGGCAGCTTGGGCAGGGCTTCGGGCAGCCTCTGACCATCTCGCAGCGGCTGACAATCGCGTACAGGCAGACATCCGCGCAGACGTGGAAGCCGCATGGCGAACAGAAGCATGCGCGCGTCACCTGGACCCTTGCCCCGCGGCGCAGATTGGCGTCCATCGGGCAGGGGCGCGGCGGCGGACAGCAGTCCTCAACCTCGATACAGGCGGTGCCCTCCGCGCGGCAGCCGCAGGCGTCCTCCACGCAGCACAGCAGCGTGAGCATGACCCGCCCCGGGCGATGGACCGTCTGGCATCCGCTGCACGGCGGCATGCATGCTGGCGCATCGCAGCTCTGCATGGCATTCACGCGGATCACCTCGGCACTGCAGAGCCGAAGCGGCGCTCTCAGGCCCTGCGGTATGCCCTGCACCGTGATCATTCCCTCAAAGCAGGTGCTGCAGCGCCTGCTGGACACGATCTTTTCCACGATGTAACCCTGTTCGCAGGCACATTCCTCCGTCTGCACACATCCGCAGCAGGCGCCGTGCGGGGGCTTTCTTCGTCTTTCCATACCTTCCCTCCTCCCCCGGAAACCGGGGCCGGTTCATCCTATGCCTGGCCGGGCGCAGGCGTCTCTGCCACTTTCAAAAACGCCGGAAAGAGACAAAACGGGCCCGGCACAGCACCGGACCCGTTGAGACTGTTTTCGTTTACTGATTGTCGTCCGCAAAGCCGCTCCATACAGGCCTGCCCGGATAAACGAGCGCCTCCTCCTCGCCGGTGAGCACGCGCATGGCGCCCGCGGCCATTGCCTCCTGCTCGAACTCGCCGGGATACGCCGTCACGGGCGCGATGAAGCCGCAGCGGCGGCGAATCCCCTCCAGCACATCGTCAAAGCGGAGCAGGCCGCCCGTGAGCAAAATGCCGTCCACGTTTCCCTCCAGCACGGCGGCCATGCTGCCGATCTCCTTGCAGATCTGGTAGATCATCGCCTGCCAGACGCGCACGGCACGCGGCTCCCCGCGCTCCACCATGGCATGGATCACGTCGGAATTGGACGTGCCGAAGTGGCTCGTCAGTCCGCCCGCCTGGCTGCACAGCGCCTTGAGCTGCGCATGCGGGTACCCGCCCAGCGCGCCGATCACATCCGTCACCGCCATGGAGCCCATCCGTGTGGGCGTGAACGGTCCCTCTCCGCCGCCCGCATTGTTGCCGTCGATCATGCGGCCGTGCGCATGGGCCGTCACTGAGATACCCCCGTCGATGTGGCTGACGATGAAATTGCAGTCCTCATAGCGCTTGCCGATGCTGCGAGCGTGCCGCCGCGCCGTCTCCTTCAGGTTGAGCGCGTGGGAGATCGCCGTGCGGTAGACGCCGCGTACGCCGGTCATCCGCGCCAGATCGCACAGCTCGTCCACAACCGGCGGGTCCATCATCAGCATCAGTCCGCCGTACTCATCGTGCAGCGCCTTGGCCATCTGCACGCCGAGCATCGACGCGTGATACAGCCCGCCCCGGGCTTCGCGCGTGTCGCGAATGAGCGCATCGTCAATCGCATATACGCCGCCCGGAATCGCGCAGCATCCGCCGCCGCGTCCGACGATCGCATCGACGCCGTGAAGGTCGATGCCGTGCTCCGCGATGAACCGGTGCATGACCTCCATCCGGTAGCCGAGCTGATCGTTGATCGTCGGAAAGGTCAGCAGCACGGAGGAATCGTGGAAGGTATCCTCCGTAAACAGGCAGACGTCGTTTTCAAACATGGAAAGCTTGGTCGAGGTCGACCCGGGATTGATGACAAAGATGCGATAGGTTTTCACGCTGTTCATCTCCAAATCGTCGATCGGGCGCGCGTTTCACTTTGGCGCCCTTCACCCTCATGGCCGCAGAAAACCCGGCCCTTCACCCGGCCGGGTCCGTGGCATGCTGCGCCATATCCGCGTGGATGCGGGCAAGAAGCGCGGCCTGCAGTGCCTGCTCATCCGCATACTGCGTAAAGTCGAACCACTGTACGCGGGGATCGTGACGGAACCACGTCCACTGGCGCTTGGCATAGCGGCGGGAGCTCTGCTTGATGAGCGACACCGCCGTGTTCATATCCGTCTCCCCGCGCAGCGCGGCGACGATCTCCTTGTAGCCGATCGCCTGCATCGCTCCGCCCTCCCGGCGGGGCTCCACGCCCTGAGCGAGCAGCGCCTTCACCTCATCGACCAGCCCGTCGGCCATCATCCGGTCCACGCGCGCGTTGATGCGTGCATACATCTGCTCCCTCGGCAGGGACAGCCCGTAGACCAGCATGCGGTACGGCCCCTCCCGCCGCATGTCGCCGTCCATGCTGCTCATCGGTCTGCCCGTCGTCTCGTACACCTCGATGGCGCGCACGACGCGGCGCACGTCGTTGGGATGCAGCCGCGCTGCGCTCGCCGGATCGACGCTCTGCAGGCGTTCGTGCAGGCGCTGCGGCCCGCCCGGCTCTTCGGCGATGGCGTTCAGCTCCTCGCGCAGCGCGCGATTTGCGCCGTCCTCGCCCAGATTCATCTCATAGCTCAGCGCGTTCAGGTACAGGCCCGTGCCGCCGACGAGTATCGGCAGCCTGCCGCGGGTAAGGATGCCGTCGATGACGCCCGCCGCCATGTCGCGGTACATGGAAACGGTGAAGATCTCCCTTGGGTCGGCCACGTCGATCATGTGATGCACCGCTTGCGCGCGCTCCTGCGGTGTGGGCTTGGCTGTGCCGATGTCCATGCCGCGGTAGATCTGCATGGAGTCCATGGAGACGATTTCCGCACCGAGCGCATCGCACAGCGCGATGGCCGTGCGCGTCTTGCCCGCGCCCGTGGGGCCGACCAGCGCAAGCACCGTGGGTTTCATCGCATGACGCCTCCCGTCCTCAGTTGTTGATCCGCCTGAACCGCTTTTCCAGCTCGCTGCGCGTCAGCGTCACGACGAGCGGCCGTCCGTGCGGACAGGTCGGCGGCGCGCCGGTCGCCAGCATATCGGCAAGCAGCGGCTCAATCTCCTCCATGGTCAGCCTGTCACCGCCCTTGACCGCCTTCTTGCAGGCCATCTGCAGGATCGCGTCCCGGCGCTTTTGCTGCGTGGTCAGCACGCGCAGCTCGCCCAGATGGTCCACCATGTCGATAAACGCCTCGCGGCTCTGCGGCACGCCCAGCACGTTGGGCACCGCCCGGATCTGATAGGCATCGTCGCCGAACGGCCCGATGTCAAACCCTGCGGCGGCAATCTCCTGCGCGTACTGCTCGATTTTGGCACGGTCCTGCGGCGTAACATGCACAACCTGCGCGACCATCAGCACTTGCGAGCCCGCGCCGCTGTCGATCTCGCGCATGAGCTTTTCATAGAGGATGCGCTCGTGCGCCGCGTGCTGGTCGATGAAGATCATCTGCCTGTCGTTCTGAAGGATGATGTAGGTGTCAAACGCCACGCCGATCATCCTGTAGCCCTGCAGCGGATTGGGCGTCCCCGCTTCCGCCTGTGCCTCAACGGGCAGCGCCTGCTGCTCCGCCTTCACCTCCGGCTTCGGGTCCTTCTCCGGAGCGTGCGTATCCGGTTCAGGCCTGACCGGCGCTTCCTCCCGCGGCCCGGATGCGGGCTCTGCGATCGGCCCGGGCTCCGTCCCGTGATCGACAGTCCGTGCGGGAATCACGGATTCGCGGAGCGCAGCCCCGCCGAAATATGTCGTGACGAACGACGAGAAATCCGCCTGCTGCACGGGCGTTGGGCGGGAAGCCGGCTGCTCCGGCTCCTCCGGCTTCGTCATCCGGACCGGAATGATGTGCGCCTGCACGGGCGGCTTGTCCGGCGCTTTTGCTTCCACGGGCTCCTCGTTCTCCCGTCGCGCCTGCGCGACACCCTCCGGCGTGTCGGTGTCGATCACGCGCACAGCCGGAACGGGCTGCCGGGTATCGCCGCTGTCGGCAAACACGCTCGGCGCGCTGGCCAGCGGCGAGACGGCAAAGCTGTCCTGCACCGCGCCCTTCACGCTCTGATAGATCAGGTTTTCGTTGCTGAAGCGCACCTCGAGCTTGTTCGGGTGCACGTTCACATCGACCAGCGCATTGGGCATGGCGATGTTCAGCACGCAGATCGGGTAGTGCCCGATCGTCACGCGCTCGCGGCAGCCGTCCTCGAGTGCCTGCGTAAGCAGCGGACTGCGAATGGTCCGCCCATTGACGATGAACGTCTGACGCGCGCGGTTGGAGCGCGCCTGAAGGCCCACACCGACCAGCCCGCTGACGGACACCGAGCCCTCGGACCGTACCGGCGTCATCGCAGCGGCGATCTCGCGCCCATACAGACAGAAGACCGCACTGCGCAGATCGCCGTTGCCGGAGCTGGCGTAGATCTGCTTGTCGTTGTGCACCAGCCGGAAGGCGATCCCCGGGTGCGCCAGAATCATGCGCGCCATCATTTCGGCGACCTTGGCTGCCTCCGTCACCGGCTTTTTGAGGAACTTGAGGCGCACGGGCGTGTTGTAGAACAGATCCCGCGCGACGATCGTCGTACCCTGCGGGCTGGCGGCCTCCGTGATGCTGCGGATGACGCCGCCCTCGTTGACCGCGCGCGTGCCTGCGTCCTCATGGACGCTGCGTGTGGTCAACGTCAGCCGCGAGACCGCCGCGATCGAGGCCAGTGCCTCGCCGCGAAAGCCCAACGTGTGCAGGTCGAACAGATCGTCGGATTTGCGGATCTTGCTCGTCGCGTGGCGCTCAAACGCGAGCCGCACGTCCCGGCTGGGGATACCGCGCCCGTTGTCCGTCACGCGCAGATAGGAAATGCCGCCGTCGCGGATTTCGACCGTCACGCAGGTTGCGCCCGCATCGAGGCTGTTTTCCACCAGCTCCTTGATCGCGGAGGCGGGGCTTTCCACCACCTCGCCCGCGGCAATCTTGCCGATGATCTCGTCGCTGAGCCGCTGAATCGGCCTGTCCTCCATGATACTCCTCCCCGTTTATGCGCGGCGCGCCTTTTCCTGAAGCCTGAAAAGCGTGTTGAGCGCGTCAATCGGCGTCATCGCCATCACGTCGAGGTCGCGCAGCTCCTCCACCAGGTCCATCGCAGGCGATTCAAAGAGATTGACCTGCTGCGGCGCACGATCGCTCTCGTCGCCCAGGATGCTCGAGCCGATGCTGCTCTGATTGACGTCGTTGGTTTCCAGCCGCGCCAGAATCTGGTTCGCGCGCATGATGACGGGCCTCGGAAGCCCCGCCAGGTGCGCGACGTGAATGCCGAAGCTCTTGTCCGCGCCGCCGCGCTCGATCTTGCGCAGGAAGATGACGTCCTCGCCGTGCTCCTTCACGCTGATGCGGTAGTTGACGACGCCCGGAAGACGCCCCTCCAGCTCGCTCAGCTCGTGATAGTGCGTGGCGAAGAGCGTCTTGGCGCCGATTTTCTTTTTGTCCACCAGGTACTCGACGACCGCCCAGGCGATGCTCAGACCGTCGAACGTGCTGGTGCCGCGCCCGATCTCGTCGAGCACAATCAGCGACCTCGGCGTCGCATTGAGCAAGATGTGCGCCATTTCGTTCATCTCGACCATGAACGTCGATTGACCGCTGGCCAGATCATCCGACGCGCCCACGCGCGTGAAGATGCGGTCCACCACGCCGATACGCGCGCTGTCCGCCGGAACAAAGCTGCCCATGTGCGCCATCAGCGTGATGAGTGCGACCTGCCGCATGTAGGTGCTCTTGCCGGCCATGTTCGGGCCGGTGATGATCAGCATGCGGTTCTCGTCGTCGTCCATCAGCGTGCTGTTGGGCACGAACTGCTCGTCCCCGCGCAGGCCCGCTTCGACGACCGGATGGCGGCCGTTCACGATGTCGATGACGCCGTCGTCCGTCATCTGCGGGCGGACATAGCGGTTGCGCACCGCTGCCACCGCCAGTGAGATCAGTGCGTCGAGCGTCTTGAGCGCGAGGGCCGTGCGCTGAATCCGCGGAATCTGCCGCGAGAGATAGTCGCGCACCTCGGAGAAGAGCCCCTGCTCCAGGCGCACCGCCTTTTCATGCGCACCGAGCACCGTCTCCTCGATCTCATGCAGCTCCGGCGTGGTGTAGCGCTCGCAGTTGGCGAGCGTCTGCTTGCGCGTGTAGCGGTAGGGCACCTGATCGTAGTTCGACTTGGTGACCTCGATATAGTAGCCGAAGACCTTGTTGTACTGGATTTTGAGGTTCTTGATCTTGGTCAGCTCGCGCTCCTTCGCCTCCAGATCGGCGATCCACTGCTTGCCGTCCCTGGAGGCGCTGCGCAGCTTGTCAAGCTCCGGGCTGTAGCCCTCCCGGATGTACGCGCCGTCGCTCATGATCATCGGCGCGTCCGGATCGATGGCGCGGGAGAGCAGGTCCACCACGTCGTCAAGCGGCGTCAGCTCGTCCAGCAGCTCGCCAAGCATCCCCGAGGGATGCATCTGCGCCAGCGCGTCGTGAATCGCCGGCACGTTGGAGAGCGATTCGCACAGCGCCAGGCAGTCCTTTGCATTGATGGAGCGGTAGGAAATGCGGCTGAGCAGCCGCTCAATGTCGTAAACGTGCACGAGCGCCTCGCGCAGCACATCGACGGTCATCACCGCGCCCACAAGTGCCTGCACGGCGTCCAGACGCGCGTCGATCTCCTCGCGCACGGCCAGTGGCTGCTCGATGAAGCTGCGCAGCATGCGCGCGCCCATCGCCGTGGACGTGTAATCGAGAATGCCCAGCAGCGTGCCCTGACGGCTGCGCGAGCGCATGCCCTCGGTCAGCTCCAGGTTGCGCCGGGCCGTGTGGTCGAGCATCATGTAGCGGCTGTCGTGGTATTCGCTGATGGCGTTCATGTGCTCGAGCGCGTTCTTCTGCGTCTCCTCCAGATAGCCCATCAGCGCGCCGGCCGCGCGGATGCCCAGCTTCATGGTGCCGATGCCGTAGGTATCCAGCGACTGCACCTTGAAGTGCGCAAGCAGCGCCGCCTTCGCCCGCGCGTACTGATAGGAAACCGCCTCGCGCAGCGTGACCGGCAGGTCGCTTGCGCCTTCGGGCAGCTGCGCGTTGGCGATGATCTCCTTCGGAGCGATGCGCGCCAGCTCGTCCTGCAGGCGCTTGTCCGCATGCGCGATCTCATAGACGAAAAACTCGCCCGTCGATACGTCCGCGAACGCGATGCCCGCGCGGTTGCCGTCGAGACACACGCTGAGCAGATAGCTGTTCTTGCGCTCGTCGAGCATGGACTGCTCGATGACCGTGCCCGGCGTCACCACGCGGATGACGTCGCGCCTGACCAGCCCCTTGGCCGTCGCCGGGTCCTCCATCTGCTCGCAGATGGCGA
>Ga0129315_1001360_pt1 | contig 10048 bp, 10 predicted proteins | sample Cm827metagenome_FD_94432 | JGI IMG/M metagenome (GOLD analysis project Ga0129315, IMG submission 94432) | Eastern black-and-white colobus group fecal microbial communities from Wisconsin, USA - Cm827 metagenome | ecosystem: Host-associated > Mammals > Digestive system > Large intestine > Fecal...
ATAGTCAGTATGTTGAAACTTTTTATTGTGAGATTTGTTGCAAAAACCATCTGACCATAACGCCAGCTGCCGGGGAAAGGAAGGATTATCTGCGGTTTTTGTGATGAAAAGCAGGATGATTATGTTTAACCCAGTAAATACGTTCCTGTCTTTTTTTGTATAAAAAATGTTTATTACTCGATGTAAGGATACATTAATTTTACGTTTATTATGATGAATCCTCTGCAAATGAGCGAAATTTGATAGAACATTTATCTGCTGTACGATTTAATGAACTTAATGATACAGCATTACAAAAACAATCGAAGTTTATAAAGATGATTCCTGATTGACCAGAACCCTATCCTACAATGGTGACTAATTTTATTACTCCCGATGGAGATGATGATATGAATATATCATATGTGAATAGCAACAAAACGACATCTTTACCTGTTGAGCTAGATGCACTAAATAATAAAGATATCTCTTATGCCAAAGATTTTTCTTATGCTAAAGATTTCTTTTTATACATAGAAACACAGTTAAAAATTGCAAAAGATTTTTGTAGACCTGGAGAAGAAGTATCAAGTTCTATTGCAAGTAAAGTTTTTCACGCATTTATTGATTTAGTTAACAAAATCAGGGGTAAGAAAGACTTTATGTATATTTGCACGCTTTGCTGTTTTGCCGAGGAGGTTAAAGGTGATTATTCTCATTACAGGACCTTTTTATTTGATATTGGTAATCAATATAAGGTTAAACTTACACAAAGCGGAAAAAAAGAGCTCTCTTTAACTTTAGAATTTAACGATACTATAATTGAATCTCAGAAAGTCACAGGCAATAAGGCAAAGCATATTCTTGAGGATATAGAAAAATTCTATCGTAACAAACCCGATACTTATTATTAAATTTAATAATAGTTAGATGTGCAGAAATTATTACTCCACCCAAAAAAACAGGATAAGGAATTCCAGATAATTAGGATAAGCTTAACAATAAAAGAACTAATAACGTTTATTATCTCTCACGTAGAACGATGGCATCAAAAAAATCATCTATAAAGAAAGAGTGAAAGCGACGACAGTTTAATTTCACTGCAGGCTGGGTAGCTCCAGCCTGCTTTCCTGCATTACATCACCGCAGCAAACGCCTTTGCCACACGTTGTACATTTGCCGTATTTAACCCGGCGACACACATGCGACCGCTGGCGATGAGATAGACACCAAATTCTTCACGTAGTCGGTCAACCTGAGCGGCACTTAAACCGGTATAACTGAACATGCCGCGCTGATTAAGCAGATAATCGAAATTGCGTTCTGGCATCTCTGTGCTTAATACCTTCACCAGTTCCTGACGCATTGCCAGAATGCGAGTACGCATCTCTTCTACTTCCGCCAGCCAGCTGGCTTTCAATGCCTCGTCATTCAGCACTGCAGCCACCACCTGCGCACCAAAATTCGGCGGGCTGGAGTAGTTGCGGCGAACTGTTGCTTTCAATTGCCCCAGTACGCGGCCAGCGGCTTCGGCATCTTCACACAGAACAGAAAGTCCGCCGACGCGCTCGCCGTAAAGGGAGAAAATTTTCGAGAACGAATTGCTCACCAGAGCGGGTAATCCAGCGCTGGCAATGGCGCGAATAGCGTAGGCATCCTCTTCCATACCGGCACCAAATCCTTGATAGGCAATATCGAGGAATGGAATAAGCTCGCGGGCTTTGAGAATTTCAATCACCGCATCCCACTGGTCATTAGTGAGATCGGCACCCGTTGGGTTGTGGCAACATGGATGCAGCAACACAATACTGCGGGCAGGTAATGTTTTCAGCGTCGCCAACAGGTCATTAAAGCGCACGCCGTTAGTCGCTTCGTCATACCAGGGGTAAGTACTCACTTCGAATCCAGCCCCGGCGAATATTGCTACGTGGTTTTCCCAGGTAGGATCGCTGACCCAGACGCCTGATTCCGGGAAGTAGCGTTTCAGGAAATCCGCGCCCACTTTCAATGCCCCTGAGCCGCCAAGGGTTTGAATGGTTGCTACGCGCTGTTGTTGCAGTACTGGATGGTCCGCACCAAACAGCAGCGGCGCAATGGCATGGCGATAGCTGTTAAGCCCTTCCATCGGTAAATAAAGCGAAGCGCCATGAGGCTGCGCATTCAGGCGCGCTTCCGCCTCCGCCACGGCTTGCAGTTGTGGAATAATTCCGTCTTCGTTGTAGTACAGACCGATACTTAAATTCACTTTGTCGCTGCGAGGGTCTTCTTTAAAACGCTCCATAAGCGTAAGAATCGGGTCGCCAGCGTAGGCGTCAACTTTTTGAAACACGCGATGGTTCTCCAGGTTTACGGGCAGGTGGTTAAAACACAATAAACCGGAAGAAGGCGAAGATCGAGTGGATGTTCAGGAGCGAACGGCAATTAGCAACAGAGTGAGACTCATGACAAACGTACATCCGCCAGAGGCACGACCTTTATAAGAGCATGAAAGAACATCAACTTATTGAATTTTTAGGATTTTATTGGCCGGATAAGGCATTCACGCCGCATCCGGCACAGACAATCAAATATTACAGAACGATTAATCCACGTATTTCATCGCGACCCTTGAAGTCAGGCGCGTAATAAGTTCGTAAGCGCTTACTTTCGTCATTTCAGCGATACGTTCTACGGGCAAACCTTCGCCCCATAAAATGACCGGATCCCCGGCTTTGTCCTGCGCTTGTGGACCTAAGTCTACGCAGATCATATCCATCGCCACGCGCCCGACAATCGGTACTTCGCGACCGTTCACCAGCACTGGCGTACCGGACGGCGCGGCGCGCGGATAACCATCGCCATAGCCCATCGCGACTACGCCAAGACGGGTATCACGTTCGCTTACCCAGGTTCCACCATAACCAACAGGTTCTCCGGCTTTATGCTCACGCACGGCAATCAGGCTGGAGGTTAGTGACATCACTGGCTGACAGCCAAAATCGGCACCGGTGGAGCGATCTTCCAGCGGCGAGACGCCATAAAGAATGATGCCCGGGCGCACCCAGTCAAAATGCGACTGTGGCCACAGCAGAATGCCACCCGATGCGGCAATGGAACGTTGACCAGGTTTGCCTTCGCAAAAGGTATTAAAGATAGCGAGTTGTTTCTCGGTTGCGCCACATTTTGGTTCATCCGCGCGCGCAAAATGGCTGACGATATTCACCGGCTGACGAACGTTTTTGCACTGGGTCAGGCGATGATAAAACGCCTCAGCCTGTTCCGGCCTTACGCCCAGACGGTGCATACCGGTATCGAGTTTCATCCAGACGGTAACCGGCTCGTCCAGGCTAGCCTCTTCCAGCGCAGCCAGCTGTTCTTCGTTATGCACGGCGGTATGAAAATGTTGCGCAGAAATCGTCGGCAGATCTCTGGCATCAAAAAAGCCTTCGAGTAACAGTACAGGTTTGGTGATTCCCCCCGCACGCAGTCGCAGAGCTTCTTCGAGACGGGCTACGCCAAAGGCGTCAGCATCGGGGAGCGTTCGCGCGGTCTCAAGAAGACCGTGACCATAAGCGTTCGCTTTCACCACCGCAACCATTTTACTGGCAGGTGCCAGTTCACGAAGACGTTGCAGGTTGTGTCGCAGAGCGCGGCGGTTAATCACAACAGTTGCCGCTTGCATTTGTGTTCCTTGATAAGTGTTTGCTTTAATTACCTAATTCATAAAATAATTATTATTCGTCGTCGTACTGCGGCCCCGCATAGTTGTCGAAGCGCGACCATTGACCGTTAAAGGTCAGGCGTACCGTCCCGATTGGGCCGTTACGTTGTTTACCGATAATAATTTCCGCGATGCCTTTTAAATCACTGTTTTCGTGATACACCTCATCACGATAGATAAACATGATCAAGTCCGCATCCTGCTCGATAGAGCCAGATTCACGCAGGTCGGAGTTGACCGGGCGTTTGTCGGCACGTTGTTCCAGAGAACGGTTCAACTGGGACAGCGCCACCACCGGCACGTTCAGTTCTTTCGCCAGTGCTTTCAGCGAGCGGGAGATTTCTGCAATTTCCAGCGTACGGTTATCGGAAAGCGCCGGTACGCGCATCAGTTGCAGGTAGTCGATCATGATAAGCCCGATGCCGCCGTGTTCACGGGCAATACGGCGTGCGCGGGAACGCACTTCCGTTGGCGTCAGGCCGGAAGAGTCATCGATATAGATATTGCGTTTTTCGAGCAAAATACCCATGGTGCCGGAAATGCGCGCCCAGTCTTCATCATCGAGCTGCCCGGTACGGATTTTAGTCTGGTCAACGCGCGACAGCGACGCCAGAGAACGCATCATAATCTGTTCTGAAGGCATCTCCAGCGAGAAGATAAGTACCGGTTTATCCTGCAACATCGCCGCGTTTTCGACGAGGTTCATCGCAAATGTTGTTTTACCCATCGACGGACGCGCGGCGACGATGATCAAATCCGACGGCTGCAAGCCAGCGGTTTTTTTGTTGAGATCGTCATAACCGGTGTTTACTCCGGTAACGCCATCGTGTGGCTGCTGAAACAACTGCTCAATACGCGCCACGGTTGCGTCGAGCACATCGGCGATGTTCTTCGGCCCTTCGTCTTTGTTTGCACGACTTTCGGCAATTTTAAAGACGCGGGATTCAGCAAGGTCCAGCAGATCTTCGCTGGTACGCCCCTGCGGATCAAAACCGGCTTCAGCAATCTCATTCGCAACCGAGATCATCTCACGGACAACGGCACGTTCACGCACGATGTCCGCATAGGCACTGATGTTCGCCGCACTTGGCGTATTTTTTGACAGCTCTGCCAGATAAGCAAAACCACCGACGCTATCGAGTTGCCCCTGGCGTTCCAGCGATTCCGCAAGGGTAATCAGATCGATAGGACTACCGCTTTCCTGCAAACGCGCCATTTCAGTAAAGATATGGCGGTGTGGGCGGGTGTAAAAATCGTCTGCCACCACACGCTCGGCTACATCGTCCCAGCGTTCGTTATCCAGCATTAAACCGCCCAACACCGACTGCTCCGCTTCGATCGAGTGCGGAGGCACTTTCAGCCCGGCAACTTGTGGATCGCGTTCGCGGGGTTCAGCCTGCTGTTTGTTGAAGGGTTTATTTCCTGCCATAGTGAATGGAGTTACCGAGATAAAGAATGGGTCGAAACTTTACCATATGAAGCAGACCCTGACGATACGTTCTGGAGGACACATGGCAACACGAATTGAATTTCACAAGCACGGTGGCCCGGAAGTACTTCAAGCCGTAGAGTTCACTCCTGCCGATCCGGCAGAGAATGAAATCCAGGTCGAAAATAAAGCCATCGGCATCAATTTTATCGACACGTATATCCGCAGCGGCCTTTACCCGCCGCCATCACTACCCAGCGGATTAGGTACCGAAGCGGCAGGCATCGTGAGTAAAGTCGGCAGTGGTGTAAAGCATATTAAGGCAGGCGATCGTGTAGTCTATGCGCAGTCGGCGTTAGGCGCTTACAGCTCTGTGCATAACATTAATGCGGATAAAGCGGCGATTCTGCCTGCGGCAATTTCTTTTGAACAAGCTGCAGCATCTTTCCTGAAAGGCTTAACGGTTTATTATCTGCTGCGCAAAACCTATGAAATTAAACCCGATGAACAGTTCCTGTTCCACGCAGCGGCTGGCGGCGTTGGCTTAATTGCCTGCCAGTGGGCAAAAGCCCTGGGCGCGAAACTTATCGGCACCGTAGGAACCGCGCAAAAAGCGCAGAGCGCGCTAAAAGCCGGCGCGTGGCAGGTTATTAACTATCGTGAAGAGAATCTGGTCGAGCGATTGAAAGAGATCACCGGCGGTAAGAAAGTGCGCGTAGTGTACGATTCCGTGGGCAGAGACACCTGGGAACGGTCGCTGGATTGCCTGCAACGCCGCGGCTTAATGATCAGTTTTGGCAACTCATCAGGTGCGGTTACCGGTGTGAACTTAGGCATTCTCAATCAAAAAGGCTCGTTGTATGTGACACGCCCTTCCCTGCAAGGCTATATCACCACGCGGGAGGAATTAACCGAGGCCAGTAATGAACTGTTCTCTTTGATTGCCAGCGGTGTGATTAAGGTCGATGTCGCCGAGCAGCAGAAATATCCGCTGAAGGATGCGCAGCGTGCGCATGAGATTCTGGAAAGCCGGGCGACGCAAGGTTCCAGCCTGCTGATTCCATAAAAGAAATAGGGCTTCCACCTGGGAAGCCCTTTCTTTTTATAGTTCGGCTGTATGTAGGGTACAGCACGATGAATCTGTTAGAGGCGCAATAGTGACAGATTTGATTATCAATTCCTATTTTGTTCTAAGGATAAAACCTTAGGTTGTGATCATCCGCACAATCCCTTAGTAACGCCAGCGGTCATAACGCTGATATTTCGGCACTTTTGGTGCTTTAATCGCCTTAATAACCCACACCACCGCAATCGCCAGTAGTAACCACGGCAGCAACTTAATCATCAATGCCAGCATACCGCCGAGGAACATAATGGCCGTCGCCACAACCAGCGCGGCGATAATGCCCAGCAACGAAACGCCGGTGACCATCAGCATGACAAAAAAGCCAAACACAAAAAGTAGTTCCAGCATGATGCTCTCCCAAATATGAAATCTCTTGCTGGCATTACAAGAATCATGCCAAAAATAATCTATTGATTTAACAGCAAAACGCCCCGCGACGGTGCGCAGGGCGTGGTGAATTTGACTACTTTTTGGTGAAAAGTTAACGCTTATCCGCCACCAGTTTGAGCGCGTGTTCCAGCACATTAATGTCTGCACCCGCTTTATGGGCATTTTCACTTAAATAACGCCGCCACTGCCGCGCGCCAGGAATACCCTGGAACAAGCCCAACATATGCCGGGTAATATGGCCGAGATACGTCCCCTGGCTGAGTTCACGCTCAATGTACGGATACATGGCGCGCACTACCGCCACTGGATCGGCATCGGTATCCGAGGAACCAAAGATCTCCCGGTCTACCGCCGCCAGAATACCCGGATTCTGATACGCCTCGCGCCCGACCATCACGCCATCCATATGTTGCAGGTGTGCTTTGGCCTCTTCCAGCGACTTGATACCACCGTTAATCGACATTGTCAGATGCGGAAAGTCACGCTTCAGTTGATACACACGCGGATAATCGAGCGGCGGGATTTCACGGTTTTCTTTCGGGCTTAACCCCGAAAGCCAGGCTTTACGTGCGTGGATGATAAACATCTCACACTCGCCTTTGCCGGAAACGGTGTTGATGAAATCGCAGAGAAATTCATAGCTGTCCTGGTCATCGATGCCAATACGCGTTTTCACCGTCACTGGAATCGACACCACATCGCGCATCGCTTTCACGCAGTCGGCAACCAGCTGCGCATTACCCATCAGACACGCACCAAACATGCCGTTCTGCACCCGGTCAGACGGGCAGCCGACATTCAGGTTGATCTCATCATATCCGCGCGCTTCTGCCAGCTTTGCACACTGCGCCAGCGCCGCCGGATCGCTACCGCCCAGTTGCAACGCTACCGGATGTTCTTCTTCACTGTACGCCAGATAATCACCTTTACCGTGAATAATCGCCCCTGTGGTCACCATTTCGGTATACAGCAACGTATTGCGGGAAAGCAGACGCAAGAAATAGCGGCAATGTCTGTCCGTCCAGTCGAGCATAGGAGCAATGCTAAACCGAGAATTCCAGTAAACACCAGTTTTTTCAGGCATCACGCTGGTTTGATTAATTTTTTGTGTTTCATGATTATCGTGCATTTTTGAACATTTCAGGCTATTTTTCTCGCGTTAGGTTCCCGCACAGGTTCCCACGTTTTATGGGAACCCGAAATAACGAGGTCGTGTAATGGCGTACTATAACATAGAGAAACGACTAAAATCCGATGGCACACCACGCTATCGCTGTAATGTGATTATCAAAGAAAAAGGTGTTATCACTTACAGGGAAAGCAAAACATTCCCTAAACATGCTCATGCCAAAACATGGGGCACACAGAAAGTGATGGAATTAGATCTATATGGCATTCCATCATCAAATGCAGTTGACGGACTTACAGTCCGTGACTTACTACACAAATATTTAAATGACCCAAATGCCGGAGGTAAAGCAGGCCGTACTAAAAGATATGTGCTGGAACTGCTTATGGATAGTGACATCTCCGCGATCAAACTATCTGAACTGACAGAAAATGACGTAATTGAACATTGCAGGCTAAGAAACAACGCTGGTGCAGGTCCAGCTACAGTTAGCCACGATGTTAGTTATCTTGGCAGTGTTCTGGATGCTGCCAAACCTGTATATGGAATTAATTACACATCAAACCCAGCGAAAAGCGCTCGCCCATATCTACTTAAACTTGGTTTGATTGGTAAATCAAACCGTCGTAATCGTAGACCAGCATCTGATGAACTGGACATGCTCATTGAAGGCCTTCAACAACGATCTACTCATAAATGCTCAAAAATTCCGTTCGTTGATATCCTCAAATTTTCTGTGTGGTCCTGTATGCGGATCGGAGAAGTATGCCGGTTACGATGGGAAGATCTCGACCAGGAACAAAAATCTATACTCGTAAGAGACAGGAAAGATCCACGCAAAAAGGAAGGCAACCACATGAAAGTAGCCTTGCTTGGGGAAGCCTGGGATATCGTCCAACGACAGCCCAAAAAATCGGAATTCATTTTTCCATATAACAGCACTTCTGTTACTGCAGGATTTCAGAGGGTAAGAAGCAAATTAGGTATTAAAGATCTGCGATACCATGATTTGCGTAGAGAAGGGGCAAGTCGCTTATTTGAGGCTGGTTTTAGTATTGAGGAAGTCGCTCAGGTTACAGGGCATCGTTCATTAAACGTGCTATGGCAGGTATATACCGAACTGTATCCGAAATCTTTACATAATCGTTTTGAAGAGCTCCAAAGGAGCAGAAATAAGACCTCTTGACACTGTTTATCCATACAGTTAAAAATAATACTGTATACAAACACAGTATAGAGGGACTTTTATGCGTATTGAGATCTGCATAGCCAAAGAAAAAATGACTAAAATGCCAAACGGTGCTGTGGATGCGTTAAAGGAAGAATTAACCCGACGCATCAGTAAACGTTATGACGATGTAGAGGTGATCGTAAAAGCCACCAGCAACGATGGGCTTTCTGTTACACGCACCGCAGATAAAGATTCTGCAAAAACATTTGTTCAGGAGACTCTGAAAGATACCTGGGAGTCTGCTGACGAGTGGTTTGTTCACTAATAAACACGTAAAATCGGTAACGGCTGGAAATCATTCAATACTCGCACTATCGAAAGTTCACCAGCCAACCGCAGCACGTCCTGCATACGTCGTGTCTGCGGTTTTTCTTTTTCGCTTACATTGTGTCTGGTTCTTCCGGCCACTCAATATCAGGTGCAGTTGATGTATCAACACGGTTCAGCAACACCCGATACTTTTTCCAGGCTTCCAGCAATGAGGTTTCTTCCTCCGTTGCGATTTCCAGATCTACAGCATCCTGAAGTGGCGCAATATGCTCACTGGCTACCTGCATCAGGCTGTTTTTTGTTTCTTCTGCCTCCCGGATCCGGAACAGTTTTTCTGCTTCCGTATCCTTCACCCAGGCTGTGCCGTTCCACTTCTGATATTCCCCTCCCGGCGACAACCAGGTAACATTTTCCGGTAACGGACCGAGTTCAGAAATAAATAACGCGTCGCCGGAAGCCACGTCATAAACCGTTTTACCCCGATGGTCTTCAACGAGATGCCACGATGCCTCATCACTGTTGAAAACAGCCACGAAGCCTGCCGGAATATCTGGTGGTGCAATATCGGTACTGTTTGCTGGCAGACCTGTATGAGGCGGAATATATGCGTCACCTTCACCAATAAATTCATTAGTTCCGGCCAGCAGATTATAAATTTTTATGGTCCGTGCTTGTTCACTCATTCTGAATGCCATTATGCAAGCCTCACAATATAGTTAAATGCGATGTTTTTGACGGTGTTTTCCGCGTTACCAGCAGCGTTAACGGTGATGGTGTGTCCATGTGAACCAATC
>Ga0129315_1001362_pt1 | contig 10035 bp, 9 predicted proteins | sample Cm827metagenome_FD_94432 | JGI IMG/M metagenome (GOLD analysis project Ga0129315, IMG submission 94432) | Eastern black-and-white colobus group fecal microbial communities from Wisconsin, USA - Cm827 metagenome | ecosystem: Host-associated > Mammals > Digestive system > Large intestine > Fecal...
GCGTCTTGGGGGAGGTGCGGTTGATCTCGTCGGCCAGCACGATCTGGCTCATGATCGCGCCCGGGCGGTACTGCAGCTCGCCGCTCTGCAGGCTGGGCATGGTGAAGCCCGTGATGTCCGACGGGGTGATGTCCGGGGTGAACTGGATGCGCTTGAAGGAGCAGGACAGCGAGCGCGCGAGTGCGCTGCACAGCGTCGTCTTGCCCACGCCGGGCACATCCTCGATGAGAATATGGCCCTCGCACAGCAGCGCGGTGAGCAGAAGCTCCACCGCGTCGTCCTTGCCCACGACGGCGCGGGCGATGTTCTGCTTGAGCGCGGGGACAATGGCTTGAGATTTCAGCATGGATACTCCTCGAATCGTTTTCGGCCCGCGGGCCGCATGATGTTATTGTGCCGGCCGGCGCATGAGGCCATGCGCGCAAACCCACCCTATTATATAGGATCAGGAGGAATTTGGCAAGACGGGCCCGAATGCCTTGAAACGCAGGCGCATTTTTGCTACAATAGAGAGGTTAAACGGGAGGTGCGTGCGTCATGGAGCGCATTTTGGAGCGGCTTTTGGCGGGAGAGACGGTGTCGGGCCAGGCCATCAGCGCGGAGCTGGGCGTCACGCGCGCGGCGGTCTGGAAGCAGATCGGGCAGCTGCGCGCGCTGGGCTTCGTCATCGAGTCGCAGGGGAAGCAGGGCTACCGGCTGCTCTCCTGCCCGGACAGCCTGATGGCGCCGGTGATCGCGAAGGGGCTGCAGACGCGCTGGGCGGGCCGGCAGATCGTCTACCTGCCCTCGGTCGATTCCACGAACCGGCGCGCGCGCCAGCTCGCCGCGGAAGGCGCGCCGCATGGAACGCTCGTCATCGCGGATGAGCAGACCGCCGGCCGGGGGCGCCGCGGGCGCGGCTGGATCTCCCCGGCGGGCGAGGGCGTGTTCATGTCGCTGATCCTGCGGCCGCAGAGCCATCCCTCCGAGGTGGCGCGCCTGTCAATGCAGACGGCGCTCGCTGTTGCCCTGTCGATCGCGCAGACAACGGGGCTGGACGCACGCATCAAGTGGCCCAACGACATCGTCTGCGGCGGGCGCAAGGTCTGCGGCATGCTGCTGGAGATGAACGCCGACGAGCAGGCGGTGCACGACGTCGTCGCGGGCATCGGCATCAACGTCCATCAGACGCAGTTCGCCCCGGAAATCGCACAGACGGCCTCCTCGCTCGACCTGCTGAGCGGGCAGCGCGTCTGCCGTGCGGCGCTGGTGCGCGCGTTTCTGGAGGCGTTTGAGCGGACGGAGGCGCTGGCGGCACAGGGCGCGCTCATGGACGCCTATCGCGCGCGCTCGGCGACGCTCGGGCAGCGCGTGCAGGTCATCGCGCCCGCGGGTAGCTTCACCGGCACGGCGCTGGAGGTGACGGACAGCGGCTCGCTGATCGTCGAGGACGAGGAGGGACAGCGCCGCGAGGTGCTGGCGGCGGATGTGTCCGTGCGCGGGCTGATGGGCTATGCGTGAGGCGGGCGGGCCGCTGACCGGCATCGGCGTCGATCTGTGCGCCGTCTCCCGGATGGAGCGCGCCATCGCCCGGGCGGGCTTCATGGACAGGGTCTATACGGAGCAGGAGCGCGCCGCGCTTGAACAGAAGGGCCGCGGGCGCGCGCAGAGTGCGGCGGCGATGTTCGCGGCGAAGGAGGCTGTCGCGAAAGCGCTGGGCACGGGCATGTCCGGCGGCGTGTGCTTTGACCAGATCGAGGTGACGCACGACGCGCTGGGCGCGCCCGGCGTGCGGCTCCACGGCGCGGCAAAGGAGCGGCTTTTGGCGCTGGGCGGCGGGCGCGTGCTGCTGTCCCTCTCGCACGAGGGGGACATGGCGATCGCGTTCGCGGTGATTGAGGCAGGAGGCGGGAGGCCATGATCAGGACGATTTCTCCGCAGGACATGCGGGAGATGGAGAGCGCGTTTCTCATCGGGACGGGCTATCCCTCGATGCTGCTGATGGAGCACGCGGCGCAGGCGGTCGTGCGCGAGCTGGCGAAGCTGGTGCCGGCGGATGCGCGGGTGCTGTTCGTCTGCGGCGGGGGCAACAACGGCGGCGACGGCTGCGCGGCGGCCCGGCTCTGGATGCAGCAGGGCGGGCGCGCGACCGTGTGGCTGCTCAAGAACCCCTCGCAGATGAAGAACGACGCGGGCATGAACGCCCGTCTGCTCAACGCGTGCGGGGCGACGCTCAACGTGCTCTACGAGGAGTGCGTGCTGCCCCGGGACTGCGCGGCGATCGTCGATGCGCTCTACGGCACGGGCCTGAGCCGTGCGCCGGAGGGCGTGGCGCTCGACGCCGTGCGCTGCATCAACGCGAGCGGGCTGCCCGTCGTGTCGGTGGACATCCCCTCGGGCGTGGACGGCGCGACGGGGCAGGTGCTGGGCGAGGCCGTGCGCGCAAGCGTCACGGTGACGTTCCACCGCGCCAAGCACGGGCACATGCTGCTGCCGGGCCGCGCCTGCACGGGGCGGCTGGTCATCGAGGACATCGGCATCCTGCCGGACTGGGACGGCGCGCAGGGCTACGAGGTCACACAGGAGGCGGACGCCCGCGCGATGCTGCCGGTCCGCCCGTTCGACGCCAACAAGGGGACGTTCGGGCATGTGCTGGTCGTCGCGGGCAGCGAGGGTATGGCCGGCGCGGCGTGCCTGTGCGCGAACGCGGCGCTGCGCTCCGGCGCGGGGCTGGTGAGCTGTGCGTGTGCGCGGCCGGTGCTGCCGGTGCTGCAGAGCAATGCGCCCTGCGCGACGGCGTGCGTGGTGAGCGAGGGCCGGGTGATCGGCGAGGACGCCGCACCGCTGCTCGAGCAGCTGCTCCACGGCAAGCGCGCGCTGGCCATCGGCCCGGGGCTGGGGAAGAGTGGGAGCACGTTTGCGGCGATCGCACCGCTCATGCAGGGCGATACGCCGAAGGTCATCGACGCGGACGCGCTGAATCTGCTCGCGCTCAACGGCGGCGGGGTCGGGCGCAACACGGTGCTCACGCCGCATCCGGGCGAGATGGCGCGGCTTTGCGGCGTCACGGTCGGGGAGATCCTCGAGGCGCCGGTGGAATACGCGCAGCAGCTGGCGTCCGATCTGGGCGCGTGCGTGCTGCTCAAGGGCGCGACGACGGTCATCGCCATGGGCGAGGATGTTGCGCTCGACGTGAGCGGCTGCGACGGCATGGCGACGGGCGGCAGCGGCGATGTGCTCACCGGTGTGATCGCCGGGCTGCTCGCACAGGGCATGCCGCCGATGGACGCGGCGCGCGCGGGCGCGCTGTATCACGGCCTGGCGGGCGAGGCGGCGCAGGCGGCGCTGGGCGCGCGGGCGGTGACGGCGGCGGACGTGATGGCCCATCTGCGCATAGAATGATCCTGTCAGGGCGGCGCTCCATGATCCTTGAAAAGGTTGTGAGATCATGGAGATACGACGCGGCGATATCTTCATTGCGGACCTCGATCCCGTCGTGGGCAGCGAGCAGGGCGGCGTGCGGCCCGTGGTCATCGTGCAGAACAACCGGGGGAACCACTTTTCCCCGACGGTCATTTGCGCGGCGATGACCTCGCGCACGGGCAAGAGCGACTTGCCGACGCACGTCTGGGTCAGCGCGCACGACAGCGGGCTGCGCAGCGATTCCATCGTGCTGTGTGAGCAGCTGCGCACGCTGGAGAAGCGGCGCCTTCGCGAGCGCGCCGGTCAGATCGACGGCCTGGCGCTTCGCAGGGTGGACGCGGCGCTGCGCGCGGCTTTGGGATTGATGTAGAAGGGGCTTCGGCCCCTTCAAGTTTTGTCAGTATGAACATGCGCTCCCGCCGGACATGCTGGATGGGACGCCGTCATGAGGAAAACAGGAGGAAATATGGAAAAACTCAGGAACATTGACTGGAGGCACGAGGGGCGCCAGCTCGTGCGCGACTATCTGCTGGCGGTCATCGGCGCGCTGGTGACGGCGGTTTCCTTCAGCTGGTTCTTTCTGCCGTACGACGTGGCCCCCGGCGGCGTCACGGGCATCGCGACGGTCATCTCCAGCCTGACGGGGCTGAGCGTCGGCCTGCTCAGCTTCCTCATCAACGTGCCGCTGTTTCTGATGGGCTGGCGGCAGGTGGGCTGGCGCTTCGCCGTGCGCTCGTTCATCGCCATGATGCTGCTCTCGCTGTTCATCGATCTGCTGCCGCCGCTTGATCCCGCGGGGGACGTGCTGCTCTCCACCGTGTTCGGCGGCGTGCTGCTGGGCGTGGGGCTCGGGCTCGTCGTGCGCGCGGGCGCGACGACGGGCGGCACCGACATGCTCGCCAAAATGCTCCACCGGGTCTTCGGCTTCATGTCCATCGCAACGATCCTGTTCATGATCGACGCGACCGTGGTGGTCATCGCCGCGCTGGTCTTCGGCGTGCAGGCGGGCCTGTGGGCGCTCATCGCGTTGTTTGTCTCCTCCAAGGCGATGGGCGTGGTCATCAAGGGATTCAACACGGCGATGCAGTTCCTCATCATCACCCGCGAGCCGGACGAGATCGTGTGCAGGATTCATCATGACCTCGACCGCGGCTGCACGCGGCTCAAGGCCTACGGCACCTACTCCGGCGAGGAGATGGGCACGCTGCTGTGCGTCGTGGCGCGCACAGAGGCGGCGCGGCTCAAGAAGGCTATCGCCGAGGCGGACCCCAATGCGTTTGTCACAGTCTGCGACGTCCACGAGGCGCTGGGCGAGGGCTTTGCGGGCATGGATCAGGAATAGCAGAATCGTGAAAAGTAATGTTTGCAAAAGCATACGGTCGATGCTATAATAAGGATGCAAGCGCGCCGGTGAGGCGCGGAATATCGAGGAGGAATGTCTTATGAAGAAGCTTCTTTCCATGCTGCTGGCGCTGGCCGCTGTGCTCGTGCTGGCTGCGGTCCCCGCGATGGCGGCGGACATCGCGCTGGTCACCGATGTGGGCACCATCGACGATCAGTCCTTCAACCAGGCCTGCTGGCAGGGCGTTGAGGCGTACGCTACGGCGAACAACCTCTCCTATCAGTACTATCAGCCTGCCGCGGACAGCAACGATGAGCGCATGGCGTCCATCGATCAGGCTGTGAGCGACGGCGCGCAGATCATCGTCGTTCCGGGCTTCCTGTTCGGCTCTGCGATGGCGGAGGCGCAGGAGCTGTATCCGGAGACCAAGTTCGTCGCGGTTGACGTTTCCGCGGGCGACCTGAACACCGAAGCGCTGGAGAACCTCTACTGCGTCGTCTTCGGCGAGGAGCAGGCGGGCTATCTGGCCGGCTATGCGGCGGTAAAGGACGGCTACACCAAGCTGGGCTTCCTGGGCGGTATGGCGGTTCCGGCCGTGCAGCGCTACGGCTTCGGCTTCGTGCAGGGCGCGAACGCTGCGGCGGTTGAGCTGGGCACCCCGATCGAGATCAAGTACACCTACGGTGGCCAGTTCTACGGCGATGCCAACATCACCGCGAAGATGGAGGGCTGGTACTCCACCGGCACCGAGATCGTGTTCGCCTGCGGCGGCGGCATCTACACCTCCGCGGTGGAGGCTGCGCTGGCGCACAAGGCGTACGTCATCGGCGTGGACGTCGATCAGTACTACTGCAAGGAGGCCAAGAATGCGATGGAGACCGACGGATACAATCCGTTCGTGACCTCCGCGATGAAGGGCCTGCAGGCTGCGACCGAGAACGCGCTCGACAAGTTCTTCAAGGGCGAGTGGGCGGAACTCGGCGGCAAGATCGAGACGAAGAAGCTGGAGACGGGCGACTACGTCGGCCTGCCGACCGGCGAGGAGTCCTGGGGCTTCAAGAGCTTCACCATCGACGAGTACAACAAGCTGGTCGAGGCGATCCGCACCGGTGAGGTCGTCGTCTCCGATGCGCTGGAGGCTCCGGCGGTGGACAACAACGTCACCGTCACCTACATCGACTGATTTCTTCCGGTAAACACATGGCGGGCGGACCTTCGGGTTCGCCCGTTTTCTGTGCGCGCAGGCACAGGCGGTTTTGTCGGAAATGGTCAGACGAATTGACAGAAAGTGCTTGAAAAACCCACTATTTTGCATCAATTTCCGGAGAAGGACAAAATCTTCTTGAAAAACTGAGCCAATATGCTATAATGAGTGTATCCTATCCACAAACGGAGGTTTTTGCTATGGGACGCAACGCCATCGTCGGTCAGAGCGGCGGACCGACTTCTGTCATCAACTCGAGCCTCGCGGGCGTTCTTCAGGCCTGCCAGATGCGCGGTGCGGAGCATATCTACGGCATGCTCCACGGCGTCGAGGGCCTGCTCAAGGGCCGTGTCGTCGATCTGGGCGCCACGCTGGGCTCCACCCTGGAAATCGAGCTGCTCAAGCGCAGTCCGTCCTCCTATCTGGGCAGCTGCCGCTACAAGCTCCCGAGCGCCATGGAGCATCCCGAGGTGTATGAGAGCCTGTTCGCCATCCTCAATCAGATGGACATCGGCTATTTCTTCTACATCGGCGGCAACGACAGCATGGACACCATCTGCAAGCTGTCCGACTACGCGAAGCAGATTGGCAGCGACATCCGCTTTGTCGGCGTGCCCAAGACCATCGACAATGACCTGATGGGCACCGACCATACCCCGGGCTACGGCTCCGCGGCCAAGTACATCGGCGTGGTCATGAAGGAGCTCATCCGCGACGCGACGGTTTATGGCAACAAGTACGTCACCATCGTGGAAATCATGGGCCGCAATGCCGGCTGGCTGACCGCCGCCGCCGCGCTCGCCCAGGGCGAGGACTGCGAGGGCGTCGATCTGATCTGCCTGCCGGAGATCTCCTTCGACCCGAACAAGTTCCTCACCAAGATCGAGACGATGCAGAAGGAGCGCGCCTCCATCGTCGTCGCCGTCTCCGAGGGCGTCAAGCTGGCCGACGGCCGCTACGTCTGCGAGCTGGCGGACGATGTGCACTCCGTCGATGCCTTCGGCCACAAGAGCCTGACCGGCACGGCGCGCTACCTGTCCAACCTCGTCGCCCGCAGCATGGACACGAAGACCCGCTCCATCGAGCTCTCCACGCTCCAGCGCTGCGCCGCGCACATGACCAGCCGCACGGACATCACCGAGGCGTATCAGGTCGGCGGCGCCGCCGCAAAGGCCGCCTTCGAGGGCCAGACCGGCGTGATGGTCGGCATCAAGCGCATCTCCAACGACCCCTATCAGAGCACGACCGAGCTGCTGGACATCCACAAGGTCGCCAACTTTGAAAAGAAGGTGCCGCTCGACTGGATCAACGACTACCGCACCGGCATGAAGCCGGAGTTCCTCGCCTACGCCCGTCCGCTGATCCAGGCGGAGCTGACACCGGTGTTCATCGACGGCCTGCCGCGCCACATCTACCTCAAGTAACGCCAACACAGGGCTGCCGCGGGAAAGCGGCGGCCCCTTTTGAAAGGAAGAGAGCATCATGATTCGTCAGGCGGCCTTTGACGGCCCGGAGCGCATGCTCCGCGGCGCGCTGCACAGCCATACCACCCGTTCCGACGGCGACGGCACGCCGGAGGAGGTCCTGCGCGCCTACGCAAGCAAGCACTTCGATTTTGTGGCGCTCACCGACCACAGAATCTACAATTACAGGAACTTCGCGCCGGACACGGGCATCACCGTCATTCCCGGCATGGAGATGGACCGCAGCCTGCCCGGCACCAGCGTGCACTGCCATCACATCGTCACCATCGGTCCGGAGCAGGGCGAGGGCAACGGCTTTGCGCAGGACCAGCGCTTCGGGACGGCGCGCATCAGCACGGCGGCGGAGTGCCAGGAGATGATCGACATGCTGCACGCGAACGGCAACATGACGATGTACTGCCATCCGGAGTGGAGCGGCGTGACGCCGCGTGAGTTTGAGACGCTGCGCGGCAATTTTGCCATGGAGATCTGGAACAGCGGCTGCGCGATCGAGAACGGCCTCGACACGAACGCGGCCTACTGGGACGAGCTGCTCGCGCAGGGCCAGCGCATCTACGGCGCGGCGACGGACGACGGACACGCGATGACGCATCACGGCAACGGTTGGGTCATGGTGCGCAGCGAGAACAGCGTCAGCGCGATTCTTGCGGCGCTGCGGGAGGGCGCGTTCTATTCCTCCTGCGGCCCGGAGATCTACGATTTCCGCGTGGAGGACGGCGTGGCGACGGTGGAGTGCTCGCCGGTGGCGCAGATCCAGTTCCGCCACCTGCGCGCGCCGTATCCGATGGCCGTTGCGCCGGCGGGGGAGAGCGTGACGCGCCACAGCGTCAGGCTGCGCCCGGGCAAGAACTACGTCCGTGCGGTCGTCATGGACGCGCAGGGGAGAAGGGCCTGGACGAATCCGATCTTCTACGAGGATTGATCTGTTTTTCTGAAAGAAACGGGCTAAGGGCGCGAAGCGAAGAAGGGAGTCTGAGGGATGAATCCCTCAGGCGGGTTTTGGGGCGGCAGCCCTAACGTTCCCCATCGCGAAGCGATCAAAGAAAAAGCAGTCAGGGAGCGAAGCGAACCCTGACGGTCGGCATTCCAACAGCTTGGTTTATTTGAGAGTAGGATAAAAGCACTATGACAGACAGGACGCCTTCCTGAAACCCAAAACCGGCATGATGCCGGCTGCATCACCGACAAAGTGCTGTAAATCCCGCTGCTTTGTGCCCGAGGCCGATGCTTTGCGGAAAGATTTACATAACAAAAAGCACCCGGCAGTCTGTTCCTGCCGGGTGCGGGGTTTCTGAATTATGGCCGCTTGCCGTGGAGCTTCTCATCCGGCAGGCACTGCGCGGCGAAGTCCCACAGCTCGGCGGGGGAGCAGTCGCTCTGGCCGTCCGGCAGGATGAACGCGCGCGCCGCATTGGCATAGAGGTAGGTCGCCCGCCTGTCGCGCCAGACGCCCATCACGTTCGCCCAGGGCAGCACGACCTCCGCTTCCTCCTTCATATCATTGGTGATGTGAATCTCACTGCGGTTCATCACCAGCGTGTAGACCGGCTTCGGCTTTTTGATGCCCAGCCGCTTGACCTGATCGTTCATCTGAAGATAGAAGCTCAGGAAGTAGCACGCGGGCAGGATCAGGCCCACCGCCAGCAGCACGCCGCCCAGCAGCGCGGACTGTGCCTTGTCGCGCAGGCAGAAGCAGATCACAGCGAAGACGATGAAGATGGCGGAGAAGACGGCGGGGGAGATCCAGCGCCTGCGCAGCGCAAAGGTGTCGAAAAGGCCAAAGCGGCGGAAGGTTTTTGCGTCCATACAGACGTGTGTGGTCACTGTGTTGCGGTTCATGAGCATCCCTCCAGACCGGCAAAAAGCCGGAAAATCATAAAACGGTGCGATTGCTTTTCTATTCTGTCACACTCCGGCGAAGAATGCAAGCGTTTTTTGTGCATAGTCAGGCAAGAAATCCGCGCGTGGCCGTTAAGATTCCGTTAAGTGATATGCTAGAATGAAAGAAACTTTAGAAAATTACTGGACAAAGTGTCTTCGCTGTGTTATTATTGCAGTAAAGAACGTCGGGAGGGTTTTGTATTCTTCTGACGAAAAAAAATCAGGAGGCATTCTGTTATGAAGAAGCTCGTCACTCTCGTGCTGGCTCTGGCTCTGGTGCTCTGCGCCACCGCGGCCATGGCTGATCCCATCACCCTGACCTATGCTGAGGTCAACCCGCTCGATACCATCGTCGGCAAGATCGCGACCGACTTCAAGTCCAAGGTTGAAGAGCTCTCCGGCGGCGAAGTCATCATCGACGTGCAGGCTTCCGGCGTGCTCGGCTCCGAGGCGCAGATCCTGGACGGCATCCTGGGTGGCGGCGACACCGTCGACATCTCCCGCATCTCTGCGTTCGCTCTGACCAGCTACGGCTGCGGCAAGGCGACCCTGCTGTCCATCCCGTACACCTTCGCCTCCCGCGAGCACTTCTGGAACTTCGCCGGCAGCGACCTGGCGCAGGAGTTCCTGGCTGAGCCGCAGCAGATGGGTCTGCCGCTGCGCGGCCTCATGTATGGCGAGGAAGGCTTCCGTCACTTCTTCTTCAAGAATGAGGTCACCGA
>Ga0129315_1001363_pt1 | contig 10009 bp, 14 predicted proteins | sample Cm827metagenome_FD_94432 | JGI IMG/M metagenome (GOLD analysis project Ga0129315, IMG submission 94432) | Eastern black-and-white colobus group fecal microbial communities from Wisconsin, USA - Cm827 metagenome | ecosystem: Host-associated > Mammals > Digestive system > Large intestine > Fecal...
CCTGCAACTATGTCTTCACAAACATCAAAGAATTGTGGTCCAAGCAATGGATTACATTCAACAGTAACATTTAGCTTTCCAGCTATCATAGCTTCAAAAGCACCTTTAACTGCATCAACAGAAACTATTTTTATATCTTCACCAGGTTTCTTGCCATACTCTTCAATAGCTTGTATAGCACCTATTGCCATATCATCATTATGTGCAAATAAAGCAGTAATATTTTCTCCATCAGATTTTAAGAAAGCTTCCATAACTTCTTTACCCTTAGCTCTTGTAAAATCCCCAGTTTGAGATTTAATTATTTTTATATCAGGATATTTTTCCTTTAAAGTATCTAAGAAGCCTTGTTGTCTTCCAACTGCTGCTGAAGATCCAACAGTTCCTTGAAGTTCAACAATATTGCCCTTTGAATTTATTAATTTAGCAAGCTCATCTGCTGCCTTCTTACCTTCTTCTACGAAATCAGAACCTAAATAGCAAGCATAAAGATCTTCTGGAACATCAGCTTTTCTATCAACTAATACTAATGGAATACCAGCATCTTTAACTTCTTTAAATACAGTTTCCCATCCAGATTCAACAACTGGAGATACACCTATAACATCTACTTTTTGAGCTATAAATGAACGAATTGCCTTAATTTGATTTTCTTGTTTTTGTTGTGCATCAGAGAATTTTAAATCTATTCCCCTTTTTTCAGCTTCCTCCTTAACAGAGTTTGTACAAGCAGTTCTCCACTCACTTTCAGCTCCTAATTGTGCATAACCTACAACTAATTTCTTAGTTCCCCCAGTTTCTCCCTTGCCTTCCTCTTTAACCTTATCTCCTCCGCCAGAACATCCAATAGAAAAAGCCATAGCTCCAGCAAGTACTAAAGATAACAATTTTTTAACTTTCATTTACTAATCCCCCTCACAAAACTTTTTGATTACCATTACAATTAAATTCTAATTTTATTCCCATAAAATGTATTTACAATAAACAAGTGTAATTTATAAAATTCTGCACTTCTTTTCATATATAAGAAATATATAAAGAACTAAATATATAATTTTTAATATGAAAACTGCAATATAGAGAAGAATTTCTGGAATAATTTGTAGATAATATCAATATATTATTAGATAAGTGATGAAAAAAACTATAATTTATGTAGCTTATTAATTCATAATTAGTACATAAATTATAGTTTTATAAATCATGTGAATTGAATGAAGGAAGTGAAAGTGATGAGATTGACAAAGGATATAAGGCAAAGAATCTTAGAACAAAATGAAGGCTTCACTAAAAGAACAAATTATGAGGGAAGAAATTCTAGCGAACAAAGAATATATACAATTTCAGGTGGAGAGCTACACATACGAGCTATAGGAAAGACATCTTGGGCTGATAGTAGATATGACGATGAATGGGTTGCTAGTGATGATGAAACTCATAGATTTTTATATGATCATAAATGGGAATTAAATCTTGATGAAATAGAGTAAGAAATTTTTCTTACTCCATTTTTACATATTTTATTATGGTAGTTATATTTGAGATTTTAGGTATAATTTAATATATGATTACACTCATTTACACCTAAAATTTGAATTCATTGGCTGATGCACCCTTATTAATTACTATTAAATTAATATTATTTATATGGACTTTTACCAGGTTTTTCTTCAACCCTCCATGGAAAAGTATCTTCAAAGCTATAAATATAATCCCCATCACCACTATATCCAAGGACTTCAAATTCATTACCTTTAAAACCATCCATATACATAAGCCAAATTCTCTTATCACCAGCTTCAATTATTTTTGCCTCTTTCACTTCAGAGCTATTACTATCTTTTACATTAACTTCCTTGATTTCATCATTTAATATTACCCCAAAATATATTGGTAATGGACTTTCCTTAATAGCAGGAAAATATTGAGCTGTTAAATCTCTTTTGTAAATTCCATCAATTGAAGAAGTTCCACTATATAGCCCCCTATATCCAAATAAGTTTTTATTAACAAAAGCTGTGCTAAGATATTCTTTAGAATTATTTGAGCTAATACCAAAAACAATACTTCCTTTATTAGTTACCTCTTCATGAATTATTTTTATATTGCTAGTTGCATCAATATTAAGAGCCTCTTCTATTTTTCCTTCTCTACCCTTGCTATTAACCATTATAAATATTGAAATTATTATTACAGATATTATTAATGTACTAATTAATTTATATTTATTTTTTATAATAACCCCTCCATCCATTGTGATTTAATACAATTATATCATTGATTTAAATCTAATTTATAGAATTTATAGAATTATTATCCATTTATATATATAATGATACTATCACTAATATATCATTCCAGTTCCTTAAATAAATGAAATTCTACTAAAGATTATTTATACATTAAGGAGGATTGAAAATGAAGAAAAATAAACCTATAGCAATAATATATTTCATAGCTGCTTTTATATGGAGTTTAACAGCATTAGTAAATGCTAAGACTTCTAATGATTCAATGTTTCCCGTTAATATCGCCCTTTCTATCACATGCTTATTATTAGGACTTTTATATTTAAGGGGCTCTAAAGATGATTCTAAAAAGAATAAAAATTAACTATTATAAAAAATAAAGGACAGCTATATGTTAAATGCCATCATAACTATCTAATGACATTAACATACGCTTGTCCTTTTTTTATTTCATTTAAGGCTCTGTTTTAAAATAATACTAACCTAATCCCCATGTTCTAAGCTCCCATTTTTCATTAGATTTATTGCGAACTAAAATCCATTTCCATTGTTTATATGTTGTATTAGGATTTAGTGCCCCAGAGGAACCACCTGAAGAATCCACATCAAAATTTGATAATAAAACTATTGCTTCTTCTGCATTATATTGCTTTGCCCATCCTTCTTCTTCATTTCTAGTTATACTTTCAGCATACCATAAATCTGTTAACGTACATCCCTTAAAATCTTTTTTAAAATTTTTCTTAACAATATTCATTGCTTCTTTAATTTCTTCTTCACTATAAACTTCTGATTTCACAAGGCTTTCATTAACATTATCTATATTGCCAACCATGTAAGTATTAAGGAAATAAAATATTATCCCTATTATACATACCGAAATAGCTACCATAATAAATTTATTTTTCTTTCCCACCTTTTTCTCTCCCCTTTGTTTATATTTAATGAATGAGTATATACCTTTTCCCTTACAAGTGATATCTACTCATTAATTAACAATATTGCATAAACCTTACGTATTTGAGCAGGATAACTTTCTAATATATTTCCATCATAAAATATCCTTACTTTATCCCCAACCTTAAAGCTTGTCCTGCTATCCTTTAATTCAGCATTAATGGAAACAACTATTTTATCACTACTATTATATTCAGCCTGATCTTTATCAACAGTAACTAAAATTTCTTTATCATATACTTCTGTTACTACTGCTGTAAAATTAGGTTTCCTATAAAGCTCATCCATGGTCATTGGTTTAAACAAATAAATTAATACACCACCTAAAATAAGTATAATAGCTACAATAGAACAAAGAATTTTTCTATTCTTCACCTTTACCTCTTCCCCCTTAGCTATTTTTATTTTTCCATCTCTTTTAAACTGATTTTGATAATGGAAAGTTACAACTTTATAAGAAATTTATATAATTTAAATTATCAATAAAATAAATTCTTCCTTATAGCTAATGAATAAATTGAAAGATTATTCAATGGACATAATATAAATTTGACAAGGATTCCATTCATCCCAAAGTGTAGGAAAACATTCTAATTCCTTAAATCCAACTTTTTTATAGAAGGCACTTGTTTTATCATACTCTTCATAGCACCCTTCTTTTACTGTTTTAACTTGCATATATAAATATCCTTGTCCCTTGGCATAATCATAGCAAGCTTTAAATAAATTATACCCTATTTTATTTCTATGAAATTTCTTCAACACTCCCATAACGTAGATTTCAACAGTATAGGGACTTGTTTCTTTTAATGAAATAAATCCTCTTATTTCTTTATCTTCTATATCAGCCCAAAAAGGCATTTCTTTACTATAGTTAATATATGTCTTTGTACTTTCAGGCAAACCAAACCACTCTGGCAAATTAGATAATACCTTCTCTGCAATCTGCTCTTTTTTACACTTATCCTCAATGGCAATAACCATGCTTGTCCTCCTTTTATAATTCATATTTATCATCACTTTAAAAATAAAACTAACTGATATCATAATACAATTATTTAGTTCCGATAAATTACCTAGTATAATTTAAAATTTCTCATCTATATATAATTGTCAAATTGAAATTTAAACTAATACATTTCTTTTTGTGAGTACCACAGATAAATAGATAACATCAACATAATAATAAGACCCATTACAAGAATTAAGTTCACTTTTATTATAAACAATGACAAAAGTGTATTACTAAGACCATGCAGAATACTACAAAAGAATACACATTCAGTTCTTTTATACACTGTGGCTAAGAAAAAGCTTAAAAGAATACCTAAAAGAGTAAATAATAAAAAAGGTATATCCTGTTGTGAAGCCCCATCTATTAACCATAATGGGATATGCCATATGGACCATACTACTCCAGTAATTAATGTTGCAACTGGGAAGGGTGCTTTGTTTTCCATAATTGGTTGCATTATTCCACGCCAACCTAATTCTTCGTTTCCACCATAAATTAAAACTGCTTGAAGAAATATAAGTGGAATAAAATATAAAGGAAAAGCAGAATTAATTTCCCTAGAAGATAATACTATTACTAAAATCTCCATAAAAGAAAAGAGCAATAAATATCTTAGTGTTCTTTTCTTATATTTAAAGATAAAATTTACAACTGATTTTACAGTTACCTTTTTCTCCAATACAAATAATGTAGCAATAGTTGGCCCAAACCCACCCATTAAATGCAAAATAGTTGCTATTGGATGAGAAAAATTAAAAAAATCTAATTTAATTAAAAGGCTTAAACTTCCCCAACATGTCCATGTAATTGCAAATGTGAATATTAGATATTTCATTAACCTCTTATCTCTCATTGTATATACTCTTCCCCCTACAGCATATTATTTATTGAGTACTTTAACAAATAACTAACGCCAATAATAAAATTATTTATAAAAATCTTTATTATCATTAATCATAAAACAACAATTTTATTGAACTTTATCTAATGCCCTATTTAGAATTTATCTAACTAACTATTTATTAATTAAACATTTAAGCAAATTAAGTCCATCACTATTAAACCCTGCATATGCTCCCCACAACTTAGGATATTTTATTGGTATTATTGTTATAACAAACTGCCATACCGAATAGATAAATAAAACTTTCACCATATTTTCATTAATATAATGGTGAGTATCATACTTAAGAAAACACCATATCATTAAAGATACTAAAAGAGAGAAAAGAGGTCCTCCAGAATAAATAAGTGCACTTTTATATTTAGATAATAATTCTCCATTCCAATATACTGCTCCATATGATGGATAAAAGCCATTTAAATAAATTATAAGCCTTCCTATTTTTAGTACTTTCTTGTCAACTGTTCCCCCAAGTCTAATTTTAACTTCTTCTGTAAAAATAATAGCAAAAATAGCATGACCAAATTCATGAAAATAAAGAATAAAGTAAGATAAAAATACTCCTATAAATAAAGATATTATAACTTTTAAATCTATCTTAATCCCCCCAATTTTATAAAAAATAAAACAGAGCCTAATTTAATACTCAAAACTATTTTCTCATAAGAAGTTCTTCTTCATAATTCATATCATTATATAACTTCTTTAAATCCTCAATAACTTTCCTATCCTTATATTCATATACAGATAGATTTGATTCTTTATTGATATACTTATATATAAAGATTTGATTTTTAGAAAATCCTATTGAATATATATAGCTTTTCTCTTTCTCAATATTATCTAATAATGAAATTTGAAAATCAGGGTCTTTTTCTTTCTTATTACTTGATACACAATTTATTGGTTTTAAAAATTCTCCTATATTTTTTATATCAATTTCATCAGTAACAATTTTGCTCCTTCCTAACTCTTTTTCATCACTTGTAATTGTTAGGTTTGAAAATTCAATTCTTTTAGTTAAATCTATTGGAAGATCATTAAAGGGATTTACTACTTGCTTATCTTCTACTTTATTACACCCAATTAATATGAATACTAAGCTAAATATTGTGATAGCAAAAATAAATCTTTTCTTCAAAGTATCCCTCCTTAATATTTTATATAAAGCAATAATAAATATTTTAATTACACATTTACTTATAATATATCACCATAATAAATAGAATAAATTTAATTATTAATATAAGGCTAGCGTATATTGAATTGACTTTATATTTATTCTCTTTCTTTGCTTTTCAGTATAAATCTCTTTAAAATATCTTTCTGATAAAAAATGACCCAAATTATAAATCAGAAAAATAACTATAATACCACTACTTAAAACTGAAAATAGAAAAATCAAATTTAGTATTAAAATACCACCCCTTTTTAATGTCTAATATTAATGTTACGACACTACTATATATAAAATTTATACTAATTTCCTAAACATCAAAAAACTTTTTTACATTTAATAATACTAATCCAAGTCCAGATAGAAATGAAATCAATGCTCCAACTATCATAAATGAAATTATTTTTATATTTGCTTCATAAGCAGACAAAGACCATCCTGTACTATCATACTGTCGTGCAAAAAAGTTACCTAAACTGAATGAATTTATAACAATTGATAATCCACATATAAAGATAATAACCAAAATTATAATTTCAATCTGTATTTTCTCGTTTTTCATATCTCAATCCCTCCACATTTTTGACTATGTTTTAAACTGATATTTATAATAGAAAGATTCCTTTATTTTTCTAATTTCAGGTCTTTTCTCATAACCACAAATCCATCCTGTTCTGCTACTTTTACGAATCCTACTTTCTCATACAGTCTAATTGGACCGGTGCAATCCCATTCGTATCGTTCATCACGCAGGACGGCGAAACCTTCAACAGCAATACAGCCTTCAATTTTAGCCTCCTCACACACATAAGTGAGGAGTGCGGTGGCGATTCCCTTTCCACGAAATTCAGGAGCTACTTCGAAGCAGACCACAGCTTTTTCCTGCTTCTCAACAGGTGCATAAAAGCATGCGCCGGTACACGATTCCACGGGATAATTCCATTTGTTGTTCGCATTGCACCAACCAATGGCAACCCCCTCTACGAAGGCCAGATACCCCTTCAAATCACCTGAATTAATCTGCTGCTCGGCAACTTTTCTGGCAACGCGCCCTACATCTGGCCCCTCTACTTTGTCAAACACTGCCTTCTTCTGCTCTTTGGTCATTTGATAAAGGTGGCAATAACACCTATATGGAGTATCGTCTGTAAATGCCCTATTTTCAAAGAAGTCAAAATAATCGGTGCAAAGTTCTGGTGTGAGTGGTTTGATAATGATATTCATATTTACCCTCCATTCAAAATATAAATAGCTCTACTGACCATATATTCTCAAATTCCTTTGGTTTAATCACTGGTATCAGCCGTCGCTTTTAGCTATTTAGTTCTAAAAAACAATTACACACTTCCAATAAATTATTTAATCATTAATATATTAGAATTACTGATAAAATCTAAGTTATAAATTTTATCTATTTATCAAATATATTTCCAATCATATAATTACTAAAATCTAATAAAAGTTCTCTATCAAAAACTTCTTCAATTTCTGATTTATAATTTTTTAATGCTTTAGATAATAATACTCTAAACTCTTCTGGTAATTTTTCTTTTCCCCATAATCCACCTTGCTCTTTTGATAAAATTAAGCCTTCATTTTTATATGCAAGTACACGACATAGATTCAAAATAAAATAAATGCTATTACCACTAATCTCCTCTGTTGCATTGCCTATATCTTCTTTAATACTATCTAAGTAATTCTCCTTAGGAACATCTCCAAATACTTCAGTTATTGGCTTTCCCCAAATAGTATATCCAACCTTTTTTATAACTGTAAAATGTGCTGCCAAATCTTTATCCATACCATTCATTGATATGCAATATTCTCTCAAATTATCTTTGCATCTCTGTAAATGAGCAATTGAATAGTGTAATTCAAAAGGAGTTGGATAAATAAATTCTTTGCAAAATCTTGATAAAACAACACTCATCTCATAACCCTTATCAGGTACTTCCTCGTTTAAGCATAACAACGTCTGCACTAATGCTTCCTTTTCCTCCAAACTAGGTATATTATTTACAACTACAATAAAATCAATGTCACTTTTATTAGGATTAAAACATCCAAAAGCAATAGAGCCATGCACATATATACCAATTAAATTATTCCCTAAAATCTTATAATACTCATTAGCAATTTTAATAAGAATTTCCTTACACTCCATATTCTTTCCCCCATTCTAGCTTCAACAAAGAAGCCCTTAATCAATTAATAATGCATAATTGTGGATATAATTCAGACAAGCTGAATTATGAACATTTATAAATTCCTGTGGAATTTACTCCATCATTCTTTCATTTTGATTTTGCGAATGCAAAAGATAAGCTTCATTCTTTAATTATTTCTAAATTCCGAAGTTATTTACACCTTAATTACGCATTATCTATTATTTTTAATTTATAGATATAATATCCAATATAATATCCTAAAAAGCTTATTAAAAAGCCTGTATAAGGGCCCAAATTGAAGACAGAAAGTCCCTTATTTAAGTACATTAATCCATATATAGGAGAGTAGTACCAAATTGCTAGAGGGGCAAGGATCATCCCATCAAAATTAATAATTGAACTAAGTGCTACAAGTAAATAAGTAATAATGCTTATCCCCCAATATATTAAAATAAATTTCTTGTATGATTTTTCATTCTTCCAGCCACAATAAACGCTTAGTAAAAACCAAAGAATTAAAAATATAATGGATACTTTTAAATTTGAAATGGTTGCATCATTCCCCATAAGGTGGTTTGCAAAATTCAATATTATAGCTGGTATGGTTGTTGTAATAATAAAAAAAGTTAATGAATATTTCTTATTTATTTTCACTAAATCCCCCCTTTTTATATATAATGCATATTTAAATACCATTAAGAATTTATTATATTATTTATCCCAATATTTTACTGTTAAAGTTTTAAGTTATATTGCTATAAAGTAATTAATAGTATTCTAAAAATACCTATTATTCTTTTATCTTCATAAACTGTTTAATTACTACAATCATGAATTTCACTATTAATATAATTTCAATAATAGAGCATACTATAGCCAATATAATGATATTACTTACTAAAGTAAGTAATATTAAAGCAATAATAGCCGTAGTATTATTTGATATTTTATTGAATGTTTTAGAGATTATTTCTCTATTAAAAAAATGAAGGATAATTGATATAAAAACTTGAATAGGGAAAATATACATCAGTACAAAAAATGCCCCCATAGTTAATGGCTTGTACCAAGGTAATATTTTTATCATAGATGTGCATGCGAAAAAAACTAATATTAATATTGTTAATTGTATTATAAAATAGGAAACTAGAATTAATTTTTTTAATAACTTTTTCATAGTCCCTCACAAACTTTATTTATATTAAAATAGTAAAACCATCCTTCGTACACCTCTTTTAATGTGAAACTACATAATACGTTTCTAAAATACTTATTTAATTCTATACTAACATAATTTGTAAATAAATTCTATTTATCCTTTCATAAACTAACTTTTTACATAGAAGAGCACATCAAATTTAATTCCTTCTTCATTTTTTCATTTTTAATAAGTTACGACACAGGAGGAATTTACACCATAATTCTACATTTTACATTCTACATTATTCATTTAGGAGCTCTGCTCCTAGTAGGCTCTGTTTAACCATTCAATATCAAAGTTTTTAGCTTCAAATATTTTTTCATCTGTAATTATCA
>Ga0129315_1001368_pt1 | contig 9968 bp, 9 predicted proteins | sample Cm827metagenome_FD_94432 | JGI IMG/M metagenome (GOLD analysis project Ga0129315, IMG submission 94432) | Eastern black-and-white colobus group fecal microbial communities from Wisconsin, USA - Cm827 metagenome | ecosystem: Host-associated > Mammals > Digestive system > Large intestine > Fecal...
AGCAGCCTCTTCGGTCTCGGCAGCCGGGGCAACCGGCGCGACGCGAACCGGACGCGGCTTCACGCTGCTCTTCTTCTCCACGAGCCTGACAACCTGAGAACGGATGACGCTCTCGTTGATGCCGAGGTTACGGCTGAGCTCCTTGGGCAGCTCGGCGGCGCCGTTGAAGGCGACGTAGACGTAATAACCCTCGGTCTTGTAGTCGATGGCGTAGGCCAGGCGGCGCTTGCCCCACTCCTCAACCTTGACGACCTCGCCGCCGTTGGCAGCGATGATACCATTGAACTTCTCGATGAGCGCCTTGCGGGCCTCCTCCTCGACGGTGGTATCAATGCAGTAGATCAGTTCGTACTTGTTAATGATCCTTTCACCTCCTTTTGGACTCTGGCTCTGCAATCTCTCGTGCAGAGCAAGGATGTGCCAGTTCCATATGATAGCACACACCCTCGGAAAAATCAAGCGGTAAACCGCATTTTTTTCAAAATATCGGTCAATTTCCTTGACGAACGCGCGCGTGCACGGTATAATTGACCGGATTGAGTGCCATGCTTGAACGAGGACCCGCCCTCTGCGGGCGATAATAAGAGGAAGAGAGCTATGTTTGTCGATCAGGTCAAAATCACCGCGAAGGCCGGCAACGGCGGCAACGGCGCGGTTTCATTTCACAGAGAGAAGTTCGTCCAGAACGGCGGGCCGGACGGCGGCGACGGCGGCAACGGCGGTGACATCGTGCTGCTGGCGGACGAGAACATGCACACGCTGATGGACTTCCGCTACCGGCGCAAGTTCACCGCGGACAACGGCGGCAACGGCGCGGCGGGTCTTTGCCGCGGCAAGAACGGGCAGGAGCTGGTCATCAAGGTGCCGGTGGGCACCATTGTGCGCTGCACGCATGACGGCCGCCTCTGCGCCGACATGCACGAGGCCGGACAGCGCCATGTGCTGCTCAAGGGCGGCCGCGGCGGCTGGGGCAACGCGCACTTTGCCACGCCCACGCGCCAGGCGCCAAACTTCGCCAAGCCGGGGCAGAAGTGCGAGATCATCGAGTTTGAGCTGGAGCTCAAGTCCATCGCGGACGTGGGCCTGGTCGGCTACCCGAACGTCGGCAAGAGCACGATTCTCTCCGTCGTCACCGCGGCCAAGCCGAAGATCGCCAACTATCACTTCACGACGCTCACGCCGAACCTGGGCATCTGCCGCCAGTACGGCCTCGATTTCGTCATGGCGGACATCCCCGGCATCGTCGAGGGCGCGAGCGAGGGCGTGGGCCTGGGCATCCAGTTCCTGCGGCACGTCGAGCGCACGCGCCTGCTGGTGCACGTCGTCGATATTGCCGGCAGCGAGGGACGGGACCCGGTCGAGGACTTCGAGCAGATCTGCGACGAGCTGGTCGCCTATGGTGATCTGGCCGAGCGCCCGCAGATCGTCGCGGCGAACAAGATGGATCTGCCCGGCGCGCAGGAGAATCTCGAGCGCCTCAAGAAGCATCTGCACGGCACGGACATCGAGGTCTATCCGATCTCCGCGGCGACAAGGCAGGGCTTTGACGAGCTGATGGGCGCGATCGTGCGCATCCTGCCGACGCTGCCGGAGATCACCGTCTTCGAGGAGGAGCCGGAGGCCATCGCCGCGCCCGAGGCGCCCTTCACCATCGACAGGGACGGCGCGGTCTACGTCGTCTCCGGACCGGCGATGGAGATGCTGATCGACTCGGTCAACTTCTCCGACGAGCAGTCGCTCAACTACTTCCACCGCACGCTGCGCAGCCGCGGTGTGATCGACGCCCTGCGTGCGGCCGGCGCGAAGGAGGGCGATACCGTCGCCATCGGCGACATGGAGTTTGACTTCATCGAGTAAACCGGCATGATGCCGGCTGCATTACCGACCAGGTGATACAAGTCCCGATGCTTTGAGGCCGAGTTCGGGGCTTTGCAGAAGGACTTACCGAGTAATACAGGAGAGAGACGAATATGACGAGCAAACAGCGCGCGTATCTGCGCGGATTGGCGAATACCATGGAGCCCATCATCCATGTGGGCAAGGACGGCGTGAACGAGAACATGATCCGGCAGGCGTCCGACGCGCTCGAGGCGCGGGAGCTGATCAAGGGCACCGTGCTGCAAAACAGCCCGATGACCGCCCGCGAGGCGATCGCGGCGCTGTGCGAGGGCGCGAACGCGGAGCCGGTGCAGTGCATCGGCAACCGGTTCGTGATCTACCGTGCGCGAGAGAAGGACCCGAAGATCATCCTGCCGTGACAGGCAATCCGGCGCGGCGTGCAGCCCTCAGCCCTGGGCGCACGCCGCGTTTTTTTGTTCAGAATCGCGCATGCAGGCGCAGCTGTGGTATAATGGAACATCACGTCAGGGGGTGATCCGGATGATTCGGCTGGCAGGGGAAGATGATCTCGCCTTTCTTGCGGCGCATGACCGGCACATCGCCGCGCAGGAGCTCGCGCGCGTCGTGCAGGCCGGGCGCGTATACATCGCGTGGGAGGCGGACGCGCCGGTGGGCTGGCTGCGCTGGGGCCTTTTCTGGGACAACACGCCGTTCATGAACCTGCTGTTTGTGCTGCCGCAGGCCCGCGGACAGGGCGTCGCGGCGGCGCTTGTCGCGCGCTGGGAGGCCGATATGCACGCGCAGGGCTACGGCGTGGTGATGACCTCCACCGCGTCGGACGAGGACGCGCAGGGGCTCTACCGCCATCTGGGCTATCGCGCGGTGGGCGGCTTTCTGCCGGAGGGCGAGCCGTATGAGCTGATGTTTGCGAAGCGGCTGGACGCGCAGGCGTAGCCCGCCACAGAGGGAAAAGGGGAAGAACACATGAAGAAACCGACGCTCTGGACAAAGAATTTCACGATCATCACGCTGGGGACGATGATCAGCGCCATAGGCGGCGTCGCGATGAACCTGGGCCTCAGCCTTGTCGTGTTCGATCAGACGCAGTCGACGTGGCTTTCCGGGCTGTTTGCCGCGGCCTCGATGCTCCCCGGCATGACGCTGCCCATCCTGCTGGGACCCGTGCTCGACCGCGTGAACCGCAAGCACGTCGTCGTCGGGCTGGATGCGCTCAGCGGCACGCTGTACCTCGCTTTTCTGCTGTATATCCGCCGCGCAGGCTTTGCCTACGGCGCGTATGTGCTGTTCAGTCTGGTGATGGGCAGCATCGGCGCGGTATACAGCCTGGCGTATGACTGCCTGTATCCCGACCTGATCCCGGAGGGATTCGCGCAGCAGGGCTACGCGATCTCCGGTGCCATCTACCCGCTCGCGGCGACGGTGGTCACGCCGGTCGCGGCGCTGGTGTACAGCCGCTGGGGCGTGGAGATGCTGTTCCTGACGGAGGGCTTGCTGCTGCTGACGGCTGCGGCGTTTGAAACGCGCATCAGCTACCGGCACGAGGCCCCGAAGGAGCGCGCGCCGGGGCTGGGGCAGTACGGGCGCGACATGCTGGAGGGCTTCCGTTATCTCAAAAAGGAGAAGGGCATCCGCCACATCTACAGCTACATGATGGTCTCCAACGCGACGGGTGGCGGCGCGGGCATGATGGCGATGGCGCATTTTCAGAGCTCCTCCGTGCTGACGACGGCGATGTACGGCCTGCTCAGCTCGGCGGAGGCCATCGGGCGGATGGCCGGCTCGGCGGTGCACTATCTGTTCAGCATTCCGGAGGAGAAGCGCTATGCGCTGACCGTCCGGGTCTACATGCTTTACGATCTTTGCGACGGCATGATGCTCTTTCTGGCGTATCCGCTGATGATCGGCGTGCGCTTTCTTTGCGGCTTTCTCGGCTCGCAGACGGCGGCGATGCGCGCCGCAGCGGTGCAGAACTACCTGCCGCGGGAGATGCGCGCCCGGGTGAACGGGCTGTTCAACGTGCTCTTCTCGCTGGGGCAGCTGGTGATGCAGCTGACGGTCGGCGCGATGGGCGAGGTGATGCCCTACCGCGTGGCGGCGGCGCTGCTCGCGGGCGCGGCGTTCGCGGCGATACTGCTGTTCATCGTGCGCAACAGGAAGGACGTGGAGCCGATCTACAATCTCAGGGTGTGATACTGTTTTGCGTCAAAATGCTTGATACAGCGCGAAGCGGGATCAGGGGGCCCCTTGCGGGGACTGGGGCGGAACCCCGGACAGGGATTGTGGCGGTAGCCCCAATAACAACCAGAGAAAACGCAGTCACAGAGCAGGATGCGCAGCAGCCTGCGATTGAGACGGGTGCTGTTCGTGAAGCGGGAATTCAGGCGAGAATCAGTGTGAGCGCAGTCTACCCCAAAACCACGACAACGCCCCCGCCCGTCTGCTAATCCGTGCAGACAGGCGGGGGCGTTGTGGTTCTCTCTTATTTCTCAGCCAGCAGGGAGGCATAGTACTCGGCCTTCTCCTCCTCGGTGGAGCAGTTGCACATGTACATCATGTCGGCCATCGCGCCGGAGAGCGCCTTCGGCACGCGCTGGGCCATCTTCATGCGGCTGCCGTACTTCGCCATGATCGCGTCGTGATCGAGCACGAAGTTCTTGCCGTCGCGGCGGCCGCAGTAGCAGCAGTAGAAGTGCTCCTTGCCCTCGTCCGGCACGGTGCGGCGGTTGAACGCCACCATGTCCGCCCAGATCTTGTAGACGTCGCAGGAGTTGGCGAAGTTGAACATGTCCGCGCTCCAGCCGCCGGACGGGCGCATGTTGACCTCCAGGCCCAGGATGTCGCCCTTCTTGCCCAGCGCCGGCTGATCCTCGTTGAGCACGAAGAACTCCAGGTGCACGAAGCGGCTCTTCACGCCGAACGCCGCGACGGTGCGGCGGCCCACATCGCGCATGGCCTCCGGCAGCGTCTTTTCGATGTAGTAGCAGGAGTTGCCGTTGGTGTTGACGGTGTCCATGATGGAGTCCATCGTCACGTTGCCCGTCTCAAAGAGCGGGTTGCCCTGCGCGTCGATGACGCCGTCATAGGTGTGCACGGTGCCGTTGACGAACTCCTCCATGATGTAGAGCACGTCGTCCTTGGTGGCGAAGAAGTAGTTGAGCTCGTCGTCGTTCTTGAGCTTGTAGGTGTGGGAGGCGCCCACGCCGTTGTCCGGCTTGACGATGACCGGATAGCCGACCTCGGCAATGAAGTCCTTGCAGCCGGTATAGTCGTGCACCAGATGCCAGCGTGCGGTCTTGATGCCCGCCTTGGCGTAGTACGCCTTCATCGCGGACTTGTACTTGACCGGCTCCATGTCGCTCTCCTGGAAGCCCGTGGTGATGTGGAACGCGGTGCGCAGCGCAGCGTCGCGCTCCAGCCAGTACTCGTTGTTGCTCTCCAGCCAGTCGATCTTGCCGTGCTTATAGGTCAGGAAGGCGACGGCGCGGTAGACCTCGTCGTAGTTCTCCAGCGAGGAGACCTTGTAGTACTCGTTCAGGGACGCCTTGAGCTCCGGCATCAGCTGATCATACGGGCAGTCGCCGATGCCCAGCACGTTCATGCCGTTGCGCTTGAGCTCGGCGCAGAACTTCCAATAGTTCGTCGGGAAATTCGGGGAGATAAAGACAAAGTTCTTCATGGTGAAACGCTCCTTTGCTTGCGTCGTTTTGTGAGGTCACGCGAAGGCGCGCTCGCCCAGCAGATAGGGGAGGTAATGCGCCGTCTGCCTGTACCACCAGTCCCAGTCGTGGTTGACGTCGTAGCCCCAGAAGTTGACCGAGGCGTGGATGCCCTTTCTGTAGAGCACGTCGCCCAGCCACGCGGTGCTGCGTTTGAGGACATCCTCCCACGCGCCCTGTCCCACGCAGATGACGATGCGGCTGTTGTTGTACATGCCGATGTAGGGGTGGTTGTCCGGCATGTTCGCCAGATAGTCGCACGGGGAGTTGGCGTAGACGAGGTCGTCCATGTAGTCGCCGAACGCGTCGCGGGAATCGTACACACCGGAGAGCGCCAGCACGGAATCAAACAGGTCCGGGCGACGGAAGAACAGGTTCGCGGCGTGCTGCGCGCCCATGGAGCAGCCGAAGGGCATGATCGGCGTGTTGTTCCAGTTGCGCTCGCCGGCAAGATGCTGGATCTGGGGCACCAGCTCGTCCACAATGTAGTGGTACCACTGCTCGTGGCGCTCGATGCGGCGGCGCTTGTCGCCGCCCTTGTCCGCCCAGGTCTCGCCGTCGATGGTGTCGCAGGAGAAGACCATGACCTTGCCCGCGTCGATCCACGGGCGGAACACGTCGTCCATGTGGAAGTTCTCAAAGTCGAAGAACCGCCCCGCCTGGCAGGGGATGAACAGGACGGGCTTGCCCCGGTGGCCGTAGACCTTGAACTCCATGTCCCGGTCCAGGCAGCTGCTGTACTGCTTGAAATAGCGAACTTCCATAGATGTGATTCTCCTTTGGTGTGGTATAATGGGGTGAAGCCGGGGCCCTTACAGGCCCAGGCACTTCATCATGACGGGGACGCGCTGTGCCCAGCTCTCCTCACTGTGGGTGCCGCCGGGAACGAGGCGGAAGGTGAGATCGACGCCTTTGTGCAGCAGCGCGCTGCATGCGGCGCACAGCACCTCCGTGTTCTTCGGGTGGTTGCCCATCTCCTGCGTGCCGTAGTCGAAGTAGATGCAGGTGTCCGGCGCGATGCGCGCGCGCTCGATCATGCGCAGTGACTTGCGAGGATGCACCCACAGGCTCGGGGACAGGCACGCCGCGCGGCTGAACGCCCCGTTGTAGTCGAGCGCGGCGTACAGGCTCATCAGCCCGCCCATGGAGGAGCCGGCGATGAGCGTGTTGTCCCGGTCGGGCAGGGTGCGGTACTGCGCATCGATCGACGGCTTGAACTCTCCCAGCAGCCACTCCATCGTGGAGCGCCCCCGGGCGTTCACATGACCGGCGTCGCCGTTCTCGTGGGAGAAGGGGGAATACTCGGCCATCCGGCCCGTTTGGCTGCACGACACGGCGGCGACGATGACGTCCGGCTGCCCGGCGTTCAGGTAGTCGTACATCCTCCAGGAGGTGCCGAAGGACGCGTCCTCATCGAAGAAGACATTCTGTCCGTCGAACATGTAGAGCACGGGGAAGCGGGCGTCCGGGTCCCCGTCATAGGCATCGGGGAGCCAGACGTAGGCCCTGCGAAGCTCCCCGCCCGAAAGCTCGGGAATGGTGAGGTCGAATGTTTGAATCAAGGGAATGCCTCCGATTTGGAATCAGCCGCCGGGACGGTGCGCCCTTGCGCCGCCTGAAACGGGAGAAGTTCTCAATATGGCAAATAGTATAAATCAGGGAAGCCGATCTGTCAATGAAAGCAGCGGTGAAATTCGGGCAAATTTCCGGTTTTTTCTGTCAGGACTGAAAATTGCGCCGGTTTTTGGCGAAACGTGACGCCCGTGACCCGACATGTGATGGTTGACAGATGGTAAAGGCGCCCGTATAATGCGAAAAGAGATACGGAGCACAGGAGGAAATCCGGATGGCAAACATCATCGACTATGTCCAGTGGCGGGGCGATATTCCGCTGTCGCAGGTGCCCTTTGGCGGGATCGACGCGCTGATCCTCAGCTACCTTTCCTATATGCCGTTTGCGGGCATCCTGAACAGCAGCATGCAGGGCGGCGGCACGCTGCTGGGCGATGCGGCGCAGGCACTGCTCAATCTCAACGCGCAGGAGCACAGCAAGCTCGCCTACTCCGAGAAGGAGGATAGGCAGCTGCTTGCGGCGCTGCGGGAGAGCGAGCGCTTCGCGGGGACGCAGCTCATCGGCTACGTCGATCAGTACGACCGGGCGACGCAGAAGCAGTTTTCCGCGGTCACCTTCCTCCTCCCGGACGGCACGGCGTTCGCCGCCTTCCGGGGTACGGACGACACGGTCGTCGGCTGGAAGGAAAACTTCAACATGACCTTCGATAGAGAGGTGCCCGCGCAGCGCGATGCCGTCGCCTATGTGCAGGCGCTCTACAAGGCGCGCGCGCTGCCGTTGCGGCTGGGCGGCCACTCGAAGGGCGGCAATCTGGCGGTCTATGCGGGCATGTGCTGCGCGGACACGGTGCGCGAGGCGATTCTCGCCGTCTACAACTTCGACGGGCCGGGCTTCAACGAGGAGGTCGCCGCCTCGCCGGCCTTCTCGCGGCTGGGCGGGCGCGTGAAAACGTTTGTGACGCAGTCCTCACTGATCGGCATCCTGCTCTGGCACAACGAGCCGTTCACCATCATCAAGAGCGATTCGGTGAGCGTCTTCCAGCACAACGTTTACACATGGCAGCTGATGGGCGGGCGCTTCATCGAGCTGGAGGAGCGCTCTGGCTCGAGCCTGTTCGCCGACGCCACGCTCAAGCGCTGGCTGGCGGAGATGGCCCCGACGCAGCGCGAGGCGTTCATCAACGGCGTGTATTCGGTCATCGCCGCGGGCGACGGGCGCAACGTGGTCAATCTGTTTGAGGGGCACAACCTGATGGCGATGATCAAGGCGGCCGGCTCGATGGATGAGCGCACGCGCGCGGACGTGCAGGAGGCGTTCCGCCTGCTGGGCGAGGCGGTGAAGGAGAACGCCTCCGCGCAGATGGAGCGCACGGCTGAGGCCTTCGTGCAGCGGGTCCGGGGCGAGCGGTCGGAGAAGGAAGGGGAGAGCGGGTTCTTTCCGGAGGAATAGGGGAATTGCCCTGCAGCCTCGTCTTCCCAGAAAAGAGCGGGAGCCGCAATCGCGGCTCCCGCTCTTTTCTGCAGCATTATGTGTTGGCCACCGGGATGATCAGCTCCGCGTAGTGGCGGCGGTGCTCCTTTTCGTCCGCGAACCAGGCGTACTGGCGCGTGTAGCCGTCGCAGATGGGGCGCAGGCCCTGCTCCTGCATGAACGAGAGGCACAGGTCGAGCACCTGCATGACGGACCGGGATTCGCTCGTGAACAGCTCGAACAGGCAGCGCACGCTGCGCGGCCCGGCGCTCATGCGCATCGAAGAGAAATCCGCGTGGATGGCGGCGGCGTATTCCACCGGCGCGCATACGCCCACGGGCAGCGGCACGTCGCAACCTTCAAGCCGCTTGAGGGGGATGAGCGTGCAATAGCTGGTCAGCGGGAAGGCGTCGATCAGCTCCTTGAGCACGGGCGAGGTGTGGACGCTCGAAAACAGCTCGCCGACGGAGGAATACTCGACCAGATACGCCGCGCAGCCCTGGCACAGGCGCGGCCGCATGGACAGGCGCTCGCTGTCGCGCAGCAGGTCCGTGCCCGCGGTCATCCGGTCGTAGACGGCGCGGGTGAGGGTCAGCTGGTCGCGCAGCTCGGCGCGCTTCTGGTCCATCATGGCGATCAGCTCGTCCTGGGGGCAGCAGGTGAGGATGTGCTTGATCTCATCGAGCGAAAACCCCTGGCGCTGATAGCTCTTGATGAAGCCCAGCCGCTGCACGTCATTGAGAGAAAACTGACGAAATCCGCTGCTGCTTGCGCGCTGCGGCGTGAGCAGCCCCTTTTCCTCGTAGTAGCGCAGCGCTTCCGGCGTCAGGCCATAGGCGACGGAAAGCGCGCTGATGGAGATCTTCATGGCGACGGCCCCTTTGTCATGAGGTGTATCAAACTCTGGTAAAAAACGACAAAAATGTGAAAACAGCTCTTGATTCTCAAGGGACTTGAGATGATATACTTTTATATAAAGGAGAGCGGCCCGGCATGCGGGGAGGATGCATCCCGCTTTTCCATCAGTGTAATGGAAGCGCGGGCAAAAATCAACCCCTATTTTGCCCCGGTCACCCTCCAGCGAGGACGCCGCCTGCGGGCGGCATGCGACACAAGGGAAGGAGAAACACAGGCATGAAGAAGAGCGTATTTGCGATCGTTCTGGCGGCCCTGCTGCTGGTCAGCGCGGGCGCCATGGCGATGACGGCCGGCACCTACGAGGCCGAGGCCAACGGCATCGGCGGCGCGGTCAAGGTGGCCGTGACCGTGAGCGAGACGGCGATCGAGTCCGTCGAGGTCGTCTCCCACAGCGAGACGGCGGGCATCTCCGATCCGGCGATCGAGAAGAT
>Ga0129315_1001371_pt1 | contig 9955 bp, 8 predicted proteins | sample Cm827metagenome_FD_94432 | JGI IMG/M metagenome (GOLD analysis project Ga0129315, IMG submission 94432) | Eastern black-and-white colobus group fecal microbial communities from Wisconsin, USA - Cm827 metagenome | ecosystem: Host-associated > Mammals > Digestive system > Large intestine > Fecal...
GTTTCCGGAAGGGTCGTCAGCCCACTCAAATGAGTAGAGAACTGCCTCCACCTGTCTGAGATACTGACGTTTGTCATATTTAGGGGCATAGACGAAGCCGTCAAGGACAATGATGTCCTTACCGTCACGGCTGTAGAATGAATGTGACACGAAAGGTCCTCCCATATAGTCTCCGAAGACCTCCCACAGTCCGCGGGTCTCAGCGAACTGACGGCCGCGGAAACGGATGAATTTTACCTCCGGAGTGGCTATCTCATTGGTAATCATATATGTATTGTCGAACATTCCCGGCACATTCTCCTTCAGGAACTGGTTTCTGTGCGCGATGATGTTCTCCTCCGTGAAGTTCTCCACCTGCGCTGCAGGATACTTGTACACGAATACGCCCTGCGTAGTGTACTGCTTGTCGTCTGAAATCCAGATGAAATTGTCCGTCTTCTTGCGGACCTTGTAACCCATCGGGAAGCATGGTGAACCGCCTGTCATCTCCTTGACCACAGGCTGTACGCCCGGAGCCTCATATTTCTTGGCATTGACAATGATCCTGTCCCTCTCGGCCTGTTCGATGGTCGAAACTATGCGCTCGCTGTTCTTCTGCAGCAATGTGGCGGCAGAATCGGCAGACGGTGCGGAAATCTGGATCACGCACTGAGGATAGGCCCACTGGTCATTGCGATAGACCACGCCGCTCTTCCTTACGTCCTGTGATATATTATATATAAGTATATTCCTGTGTATCTTGAAAAGGTCCGCAAATCCCGTAGGAGGGACATTGACAATGGAGAAAGTCGGCTCTCTCTGAGGCAGGAAAGGATAGTCCGCCGCAAGCACGCCACGGGTTTCTCCGCCGAGGTTGCCGTCCCAGTCGCTCTTGTCCATCACTACTATCACTTCGCCGGCTTTTCCGCTCACATTCGGCAGAAGAGGCTTGTCAGAGCCACCGCGGCAAGAAGCCAGGACCATAAGCATTGACAATGCAATGACATTTTTTATCTGATAAAATCTTCTCATAACAGGTAAATTTTACATTAACGGAACAATCGCATTATATCATTGCCGAAGGCGAAAACCATTATCGCCATCAACAGGAACATGCCCAATATCTGGGCTACCATCATAAACTTCTCGCTCGGTTTGCGGCCGGTAACCATCTCGACTATCAGGAACAGCAGGTGACCGCCGTCCAGCCCCGGTATCGGAATAAGGTTCATAACACCGAGCATTATCGATAGCATTGCAAGCAAATTGATGAATATCAGCCAGTTCCAATGCGACGGGAACACCTGCCCTATCGCTATGAAGCTGCCGACAGACTTGTACGCCCCTGTGCTCGGTGTAGCTACAAGCTTCAAATCACGGACATAGCCGGAAACCATATTCCATGTATATTCGATGCCTGCCGGTATGGCCTGGGCCAATGTATATTCACGTTTCTGCATGCCCGGCACCTGCAGCATCACTCCTATACGTCCTGCCGAGTCCACCTGCAACGGAACTGCCAATGTATCAGCTCCGCGCAGCACTTTCGCAGTGATCTGTCCGCCCGCCTTCGCGGCAAGAAGCTTCCATGCATCCTGCACATAAGAAATCGATACCGTGTCAATGCCGATGACCACGTCACCATGCCTCAACCCTGAGCCGGCATTGACAGAACCCCTTGCCAATGAATCGATTGCGAACGGTATCGCCGGCGTGAACATCCCCGGAGAGTTCAGCATCTCGCCCACCATGCGCTTGTCCATATAGAGCACCACGGTATCTTCTCCACGCAGCACGGTGGCTGTCCTTACGGAGCGCCTTGCAAGATCCGCCTGCAGCATTGAGAAATCCTTGGGCTCATAATCGTCGAACTTCAGAATCCGGTCCCCATTGCGGAAACCCATCTCATAAGCAAGTTCATTGACATAAATCTTATTCTGCTCGTTGCTCAAATAGTCACTCCCCCAATGCGCCAACATGAAGATATAGACGCAGATGGCGAAGAGGAAATTGAACAGCACGCCTCCTGCCATCACCAATGCCCTCTGCCATGCAGGTTTTGAACGGAACTCCCACGGTTTCGGCTCGCTGCCGAGCATGGACGTATCCAGCGACTCGTCTATCATTCCGTTGATCTTACAATAGCCGCCGAGAGGAAGCCATCCGATGCCATATTCGGTATCCGCGTCCTTCATTTTCGGGAAAAGCCTTGTAAACCAGCCGGTTGTCTTCGTACTGAACAGTTTCACATCACCAGCGTCGAAAAACAGGAAGAACTTGTCCACCTTGATTCCGAAGATGCGGGCAAATATAAAATGACCGAGTTCATGTATCGCTATCAGCAGGGACAATGCAATTATCACCTGGAGTGTCTTCATCAATACTACCATTCTGTTTCCAAATGCTCAAGTTTCGTTTTCAACTACCTGTTACTGTGCGAGTTTCGCACACATTTCAGCCGCGGCACGGTACACCTCCGCGTTTGTGGAAAGCAGGTCTTCCACCGTCGGCTTCTCTACAAAATTCACTCCAGCCATACAAGCTGATATGATCTCCGGAATGTCATAGAACCGGATGCTGTCCTTCAAGAACGCAGCCACAGCCGCTTCATTGGCAGCATTCATGGCGCAAGGGACATTGCCTCCCTTCCTGATAGCCTCGAACGCGAGCGACAGACACGGGAACTTCTCCATATCAGGCTCCTCGAAAGTCAGACCCTGCAGCGAAGCGAAATCCAGTTTCTTATTGTTCAATGTGAGTCTTTCCGGAAAGCTGAGCGCAAACTGTATCGGTTCCCGCATATCCGGATTGCCGAGCTGAGCGATGACCGCACCGTCCGCAAACTCCACCATGGAATGGATTATGGACTGCGGATGGACCACGATATTGATCTTGTCCGGAGCCGTATCGAACAGCCATCTGGCCTCAATCATCTCGAATCCCTTGTTCATCATCGTGGCGGAATCAATGGTGATTTTCGCTCCCATTGTCCACTGCGGATGCTTCAGCGCCTCATTTTTCGTAGCAGCAGCGATCCTGTCCCTGTCCCAGGTACGGAAAGGCCCGCCGGATGCCGTGAGATGGATGCGCGAAATAGGATTGCCAGTCGCCCCGAGAAGGCACTGGAATATGGCCGAATGTTCTGAATCCACAGGAAGAATCGGAGAATTGTACTTTCTGGCCAGGTCCATGACCACAGACCCGCCGGCCACCAGAGTCTCCTTGTTCGCAAGAGCGATTATCTTGCCCGCCTTGATCGCGGAAATCGTAGGCCTGAGCCCACTGAACCCGACAAGTGCAGTAAGGACAATGTCAATGTCATCCGCCTCCACGAGCGAGCAGACCGAATCCATGCCCGTAAATACCTTTATATCATTCGGTTGCAGAGCATCCGCCACCTCCTGGTATTTGGCTTCATTACATATGACTACGCTTCCAGGGCGGAATTCCATCGCCTGTTCTATCAGAAGAGCCGAACTGTTGTTTGCCGTAAGCAGTTCAACCTCGAACAAATCCTTGTGCTGTCTTACTACATCCAGAGCCTGACGGCCGATGGAACCGGTAGAGCCCAAAATCGCTATGCGACGTTTTTCTGTCATTAGAAATTAATGTATTTGGTAGGGTCCACAGCCTCCCCCTTGTACCATAACTCGAAATGCAGGTGCTCACCTGTGGTCAATGAGCCCGTGTTTCCTACGATAGCTACCGGCATTCCGGCCGTAACCTTGTCCCCGGTCTTCTTGAGGAGCTTCTGGTTGTGCTTGTAAACGGAAATTATGTCGCCGGTATGCTGTATCTGAAGTGTATATCCCGAATCATCGCTCCATCCGGCCCCGATTACCGTACCGTCGAGTACCGAAAATACGACCGAATTCGCAGGAGCGGTTATGTCAATGTAAGGATGCAGAAGCTGGTCATATCCCTGTGAGACCACTCCCTTCAGCGGAGTGAAGAAATGAACGCCCTCGATAGGAAGTCTCCTTTCATTGGCCCCGGACAGGCCGAACCTCTCCTCCGCACGGACATTGGCCCGGAGCAGCGAGTCCTTGCTGTCGAGTTCCTTACGCTCTGTCGCAGACAGTTCCGCCGTGGCGTCCTGAGCACGTATCACGCTGTCAATCAGCACAGGATCAGCCCCGTCCATGACTTTCTTCAGGTTTTCAGTGTAGAACTTCCATGTATAGATGACATTCTGAAGAGAGTCTATCGTCAATGCATTGTTTATCGCCGCACGCTTGGTGTGCGCGTCCGGATAGCCCGGAATGAAGGTCTTGATAGGCGTAAAGGCAATGAGCGAGTAGGACAATGCCATTATCACCATGACGACAGAAACTATGGACACGAAAAAAGTAGTGCGGGTAAATCTCATCACCCACAACTGCTTGTGAGTCATGTCATCTATGAGAGACATTCTGAAGTGCTCGACTTTCGGTGCCTTGGACTGTTTCTGTGAGGCCATCTGCAAACCCTGTTATAAAAATTATTTGTTAACTTTGCACGATTATGGAGAGAATTATCGGAATAGACTATGGACGAAAGAGAATCGGCTTGGCTGTAAGCGATCCCTTACGAATTTTCGCATCCGCTCTGGAAACCGTACAAAGTGCAAAGATAATAGATTATCTTAAAAATTATTCCACCGGCGAGACCATTGTCCGGTTCGTTGTCGGATATCCGATCAATATGGACGGCAAGCCGTCAGAGGCAGCTGCAGACGTGGATGTTTTCCTGAAACAGCTCGCCAAGGCCTTTCCTGACGTGCCAGTAACGCTTGAAGATGAGAGATTTACATCGGTGCTGGCACATAGGGCCATGATTGACGGCGGAATGAAGGCGTCCGAGAGAAAGGACAAAGCGTCCGTGGACAAAATCAGCGCCGCCATAATACTGCAGAGCTGGCTGGACCGCGAAAATGCGTCACAGAACGGTGGCATATCTTTTGCGGCGAACCCCGCCGCCATTCAGATTCCTGAGACATTGTCCCGAAACGCTTCCGGGAAACGCCGCAGGAAAAAATAATTCAGAATATGATACAACCTATATATTTATACGGCTCGGAAGTCCTCAGGGCAAGAGCTGAAGAAATCGACATTGAGGACAAGGAAGGCATTGCTTCGCTTGTACAGGATTTGAAAGATACATTGAAACACTCTGACGGCTGCGGTCTGGCCGCACCTCAGATAGGCGTCAGCAAAAGGGCATTGATAGTGGACGGCACCGGCATGACCGACGTCTATGACTATCTCAAGGATTTCAAGCGCACCATGCTGAATCCGGTCATTCTCGAACAGAGCAAGGAGGAGACCGACTATTCGGAAGGCTGTCTGAGCATCCCGGGAATCTACTGCGAGATAAGCAGGCCCAAGTCAATGACTGTGGAGTACTATAATGAAAACGGAGAAAAGGTGACGGAGAAGTTCGACAAGTTCGCCTGCCGCATGGTCCAGCACGAGATGTCGCATCTGGACGGCGACATGTTCGTGGACCACGTCTCCCCTATCCGCAAGAAGATGATTTCCAAGAAATTGCAGAACATTGCCAAGGGCAAGGTATCGACACATTACAACACTAAAATAAAATAGATTATGGGAGCATTCCACGCTTACGATATCCGCGGAATTTATAACGTGGATTTCGACAAAAACACTGCCTATAAGGTAGGATATTTTCTTCCTGAACTTCTCGGTACTGACAAAGTGCTTGTCGGAAGAGACTGCAGAGTCTCATCTGACGAGATCCACGAGTACCTTCTGAAGGGTATCAATGACGCAGGCGCCGATGTTTATGATATCGGCCTGAGCACCACGCCGATGGTATATTTCGGCACGGCGAACTACGGTTTCAAGGCTTCCGTACAAATTACGGCGTCCCACAACCCGAAAGAGTACAACGGAATGAAGGTTTCCTGCGAAAATGCATTGCCGGTAGGTTATGACACGGGACTTGGACAGATAGAGGCCTGGATCAAAGAGAACAAACCTACTCCTGTAGCTGCCGAAAGAGGCAAAGTCTATCAGAAAGACATTCATCAGGATTATCTGAACTTCCTTCTCAAATACAAAGGAGACTACAGTGACCTGAAACTCGCGTTCGACCTTTCCAACGGAATGAGTTCACTCTATGCGAAGGAGATTTTCGGAGAAGGCCCTGAGTATATTTTCGACACGATGGACGGAACTTTCCCGAATCACGAACCTAACCCGCTGATACACAAGAACGTAGTAGCACTGGAAGAGCTCGTGAAGAAATCAGGCGCTGATGCAGGCGTCATCTATGACGGCGACGCTGACCGCGTGATGTTCGTGGACGAGAAAGGCAATTTCGTTTCTCCTGACCTCATGATCGCATTGCTCGGACACTATTTCATCGACGAGCGCCACGAACCGGGCATCGTCATCCAGGACATCCGCAGTTCGAAAGCAGTAGGCGAATATCTCGAGCCTATGGGGGCCAAGATGTTCACATGGAAAGTCGGCAGGGCAAACGCAGCCCGCAAACTGCGCGAACTTGACGGCGTATGGGGCGGCGAACTTGCAGGACATTACTATTTCCGTGACTTCTTCTATTCCGACAGCGGTCTCCTCGCATCCATCCTGGTACTCAGAGTCCTTGCAAACATGAAGAAGAAAGGCATCACCTTCAGCCAGCTTATCGGAAAAATCGCAAGATACCAGAACTCAGGCGAAATCAATTTCCGTCTCGAGGACAAAAAGGGCGCTATGGATGCGCTCAAGGCACATTTTACGGCGAAGGAAACTCCTACAGCCTTTATGGATTTCGACGGATACCGCGTAGAGTTCAAGGACTGGTGGTTCAACATAAGACCTTCAAACACAGAGCCTTATCTCAGATTCATCTGTGAAGCCACTTCCAAGGAACTTCTCGAAGAAAAAATCAACGAAACGAAAGCTCTGCTCAAATCAGAATTCGGTGCGGAGTAATCAACAGCATAATCATATGAACTTCAATAAAATTCTTACTGCCGGAGCGACATTGCTCGCTCTGGTTTCTTTCCGGAGCGAGCGTGCAGCCGCACAAGATACATTGATGACAATGAGCAGGGCATCTCTGCTCGTACCACGGACAGCACTTCAGCCTGTCAAATCGATTGACAAGTCATCTGCTTATCCGATTGACACATTGGACACGGGCAATCCGGCAGTGAAAATTTTGTTGTTGGAGGATTATACCTGGAAGTACTACAAGGACCCGAACGTGGCGGCTTCCGCCCAGATTTACAAGGATTTTTGGAACGAAGAGCTTCCGAATCCGTACAGGCTGGACACGAAGGACCTGCAGGATGACATTTCGCTGTGGGTCGTGGATTCATTGAGCGAATATCATTGTCCTTATCAGACAAAGGTTTACTCTCCTTTCGGATACCGTCACGGGCGCAGGCATATGGGCGTGGACCTGCCTCTCAAGACCGGCACGCCGGTCGTGGCAGCCTTCACCGGAAAGGTCAGACTGTCAAAGTATTACAGAGGCTATGGCAATCTGGTGGTCATCCGTCACGACAATGGTCTGGAGACTTTCTATGCGCATCTGTCCAAGCGTCTGGTTTCCCCTGGCGACTGGGTGACTGCCGGACAGACCATCGGTCTGGGCGGTTCCACGGGACGTTCTACGGGAGCGCATCTGCATTTCGAGACGAGGTATTGCGGTTTCGCATTCGACCCGCAGTGGCTTATCGATTTCGAGAGCGGCACATTGAGACACAGGCTTTTCATCTTGAAAAAGCGGTTCCTGGATGCAAGCAGCAAGTATATCCCGGAAAGCGACGAGGAAGATTACCTGATAATGAAGGCTGATTCCACGTATTATGCCGCAAGGGCTGCCGAGCAGGAACTGAGGGAAAAAGAGGAAGCGCGCAAGGCGGCTGAACTGGCCAAGGCCCAATACCACAAGATCAGGTCGGGAGACACTCTCGGTTCACTCGCCGTGAAGTATCACACGACAGTCAAGAAACTCTGTGCATTGAACGGAATTTCGGCCAGGACCACATTGAGAATCGGGCGCTCAATCAGAGTACGGTAAGCGCATACGGATTACTATACAGGGCTGGGAATCAGTGATTTATGATTTCCAGCTCTTCTTGTGTATAGAGGATCGAGTCAATGAAGTCCGGCGCGATATGCGCGAGGATGACGAAGCCGACAATGAAGGTCACGGCCAATGCCGCGATGGCTACCGCCGTCCAGATCAATGCTTTCCATCCTTTCCTGCTCTTTTTCGCAGGTTCTGTCCGTGGCTGCTCCGGTTCTTTCGAATTATTCTGCTCGACAGGCACGTCCGGTTCATTGTCAGATTCCGGTTCCTGCTGCGGCTCATTCTCCTGTTCGCCTTCCGCCTCAGACTGCGATTCGTTCTCAGACTGGTGGTCTGGCTCCGCGGGTGTTGCCTGCTGCTCAGGCTGCAGTTCGCTGTCGGACTCGACATCTGCCTCAAGTGAGGACTCAGACTGTCCGTCACCGGTCACTTCAGGCGCGTCTTCCGAACTTGAAGCTTCTACGTGCTGTGCTGTCTCCTGTTCGCTTTCCTCATCATGCTGAGATTCGTTCTCAGACTGGTGGTCGGACTCCTCGGCTGTTGCCTGCTGCTCAGGCTGCAGTTCGCTGTCGGACTCGACCTCTGCCTCACCTGAGGACTCAGGCTGCCCGTCACCGGTCACTTCAGGCGCGCCTTTCGGGCCGGACACTGCTTCAGACGGCTCTTCACTGCCGGACTCCGCCTCAGGCTGTTCACCACTGCCGGACTGGCTTTCCGTTTCCTCCGGATTAAGGATATCCTGAAGCGCCGCAATAGTCGCTGAAACCTCTGCAGGTGTCTCCTCATGTGTCTTAAGGGAAATCGGCTCGAGCCCGAACCCTTCAGGATAAATATCCAGGTCCTCATCGGCCACGAAGAAGAAAATATTCTCCTTGGTCGCCCTCAGTTTTCCCAAGCCCGGAAAGACAATGGACTTCCTGAGTTCAAGGACCTTCTGCATCTCCGACAGGAAATCGATGACAATCTTCGAAGCAGTTTCCTTGTCCACATTATTGGACTTCGCATAGAAATCTATCAGGACATTGTCAGAGGCGTCTGCTTTCTTTCTGAAGCTCAGACGTTTATATGGAGGATTGATAGTGTAGCCCTTATCCGAAAATGAGGATGGAACAAGTTCTGCCACGAAAGAACCGACTCCCGGCAATGACACTTCATCATTGTCAAGAATAAGTTCTTTAACCATTTTTGATAAGAGATCGATATCCATATAAATAAGGTTATTCTTTATTTGGCTGGCACATATCCTCTAAAAAACTGAAAATCAGTATCTTCCAAAATAAGTCCAACAGATGTCCTAAAATATCTTGACAAAGTTAGCAAAAAAATGCAGAAAAAAATTTGCAGGAAACAGAAATTGTTGTACCTTTGCAATCCCGTTACGAAACAACAGGGATATAATTCCTGAATAGCTCAGTTGGTTAGAGCATCTGACTGTTAATCAGAGGGTCCCAGGTTCAAGTCCTGGTTCAGGAGCAAGTTTGTTTGGGAGCATAGCTCAGTTGGTTCAGAGCGTCTGCCTTACAAGCAGAGGGTCGGGGGTTCGACTCCCTCTGCTCCCACCAAAAACACCGCAGCACATCCGCCGCGGTGTTTTTTTTGTATTGTCTCATCCGCCTGCAGTCCCGGACACCGGTTCGTGGAATGCAATTCGGCGATATCAGATATCAAACGAGAAGCCCGTTCAGGAATCTGAACGGGCTTCTGTAGATTCGTATCTGCGTTTTGGCGAGATCTCACATCTGGCAGTACAACGCGATACCATAACTAAACACTACTAACTAACCATTATAATAACCAACCAATAATATTATTCACTTGACCGACTATTTGCATTTATCGTGCCAAACTTGACATTTCACTGCAAACGCGTCCAAACGAAACCTATCATTGGCATCGGCAAAGTTAGTATCGGTCGCTCTACTTTAAA
>Ga0129315_1001373_pt1 | contig 9951 bp, 11 predicted proteins | sample Cm827metagenome_FD_94432 | JGI IMG/M metagenome (GOLD analysis project Ga0129315, IMG submission 94432) | Eastern black-and-white colobus group fecal microbial communities from Wisconsin, USA - Cm827 metagenome | ecosystem: Host-associated > Mammals > Digestive system > Large intestine > Fecal...
GTTCGTCATATGGTCCTTTGAGCTCGTCTTCGTACGCAGCGTCGAGTAGATGTGGTACGAATTTGCACTATACTTGCGGTCGTACGATGCATAGGCCACGCTGGCAGTCAGAACCAGCACAACAGCCAGCATCCATGCCATCATTTTTCTTCGTTTCACAACAGATCAGCGCTCCTTTCACAATCGACGATTTGCTTCAGTTCACCAGTCTGCGAAACTATTCAGCCCTCATCTAAATCACCTGCGCTTTCATACGGCCCGGAATCAGCGCTTATTTCTACGCGGATGATGTGATAATCACTGTCATCTGCTCGAAATACAAAATAGATCGAATACTTCCATAATCCGTTTTCTATATAACCCAATCCTTCTTGCGCGGCCAAATCGTCGTGAGAATCGAGCATCACCGATTCCTTGACAACGTAATAGCTTTCCTGATTGCGTTCATACAGTCTTATATCCAGGAAAGCCATCTCCAGGCTGAAAGATACATAGTTTTTGTCTCGGACAACCTCTTGGCTGATTATCGCATTTTTCAATGCTGCGTAAGGTTCCAGCACCTCGCTATCCATATCCTGCTCCACAAGCAGTTCGGCAATTTCTTTGCCATCGTCGAAAAACGAAGTGATAAAACCTTCAATCCTGCGATGTATTGCGTTTTTGTCCGTGGTCGGTACGGATACGTCGCTCTTGACAAACGCATACTCATTGGCGGTAATGCTTGCGAACTCATCAACCCTCATCCCGCTGGCGTCTTCAATAACTCCTTCTTTCGTATACCAGCATTTGTAATTGCCGTTTCTCATGTCTGTCGTTTCATAAACAGCGCAGATCGGCCTTTGATCGGTATTCTCAAAATAGAAATACAGCGCATGAGACGTATCTCCTTTGTTGACATTGGGGTGTTTGATGAAATACCCCTCGTTTCCGGAGCGTTGAACCGTAATTTCCGCCTTAACCCGTATAATCTCCCTGCCGCTTTCTGTGACATACTTTCTGCAATACCCATCATAATAGCATATGGAGCATATATCCGCAACGACTCTTTCCTCTTCAATTTCTTCTCTTAGCTTGGGTAAAACCTCTGCCGAAAAAACGGCTGAAAGCTCTGGAGTCAGGTATGCTGACGCTTTATCATAATCTTTTTCCGTGCTGTAGGTATATCCATGCTGCATCCACGCATGAACAAATCCTTCCATATTCCCTCGCAGTGTTTCTCTTAAATCGGAAGGCGTCATCTCAACCGAATTGTTCTGTACGCTGTTCCCGATAAAGCCTTGCTCATCAGAGAAGCTCGGCTGATCAGAAAAAATCATTTCCTCATACTCGTCAGATGAATATCCATCAGCGAAATCATCGATGCTGCCGGCAAGCTTTTCCCTTTGATACGTTGATTCATGCGGATCTGCTTCACAGCCCGTCATTACAAGAACGGTCACTGACATCATCAGCATCATAACCAGGCGCCTGAGCACAGCGCAACGTCCTTTTCCCATCTTCGTACTCCCTTCCGTCCAATATCGCCATCGTATGTTTCCGGTGCGTATCCCGCATCATTCATAGTGGACAATGCGCGAATCCCTGCCAGAATTTCTTCTTCTACCCTGTAGATGCAAAATAGGTGGGTTTTGTTGCAGGATTTGCTGAGAAAATTTATATATTTTTCACTTTCGCATTTTGCTCATGGATTCTACTGCCTTGTGAATCACATCATAGTCGCATGCGCTGACGGCAAAGCACCGGCCGTTAATGGAGTGGATCATATCTATTTCTTCATTGCCTTTTCCACGCCCCGCCTGAGAATCAGAAGGAGCAGGAACACGAGGATCGGTATCAAGGTCACCGTGGAAGCTGCATAGAGTATCTGCGGCTGAGAAATCCGCATATCGTATAAAAGCATCGAGATCGGATAAGCCGTTTTGTTCGTCAGCAGAATCAGCGGCTGCTCGACCGTTCCCCAGCATTCGACAAAGGAAAGCAGGAAAAGAACCGCTGCCGGCAGCTTGCAATGTGGAATGAGGACATAAAAGAGCAGTTGCGGAAATCCGCCGCCTTCCAGCCGAAGATACTCTATCCGTTCATCGGGCATTCTCAGATTGATCTGCCGCATCAGAATAGCGCCTAATGGCGTAAAAGCCAGCGGCAGGTATAGAATGAGAGATCGATTGACCAAACCAAGCCCCTGCGCCATGCGGTAAGTCGGAATGAGGAATATCTGCATCGGGATCATCATCGTCAAAGTAAAAATGATCGTAATAAACGAAATGAGTCTGTTTTTGTATTTTGCAAGGATGTATCCGCTGGCGATCGATACAAACACCTGAATGAGTGAAATCGCCACGCACCATATCAGGTCATGGCCGAACCTTTCCCAGAAGTCTTCATGCTCGGTAAACAATGTTGAAAACTGCTCTAATGAAAATGAAGACGGCCACAGCTTCAGCGGCGATGCGCCCTGCGCGACGAGCGCCGCTTTATCCGCAGGAATGCTGGCCTGCACGAACAGCAAAATCACCGGCGCGATGAACAGGATCGAAAAAAGGATCATCAGCAAAGACGGTATGATATGCTTTTTCATTTCTCGTCGCAGTCTCCTTTGCGCAGAATGCTCCATATGATGCAAAACAGGATCAACACTACATGCGAAAATACGACTGCCGCGCTTGAAAGCAGACTGTAATCAAGCCTCGTAAAGTACCCGTTGATATAGTGCTGAACAAAGAAAAGATTCGTTGGAGGATATCCACCGTAGAGCAGATAGCTCTCCCGGAAAATCCTTACGCCATTCATCAGCAGATAGATAATCGCAAACATAATCACATGCCTGAGAAGGGGCAGCTCGATTCTGCATAGAAGCTGCCGCCCCGACGCGCCGTCGAGTTCCCCGGCGCTCAGAATGGACGGATCGATTCCATGCAGGCCAACAAGCATAAGACTGGTTGCCACGCCGAGATTTTTCCAAAGGAACAGAAGAAACAGCGAAAGATATTTCCAGCTTGCATCCCTGGGATGCAGAAGCCAAACAAGCTGGGAATTGCTTCCCATCATTGCGCGCCATAAGGCGGCAAGGGATGAGGATGGGAGAAAAACGGGAATCAGCAGCAATACGATAAGCGGCTGCAGATATCGCAAGGAGAACAGGATATGGGCAATCAAAATACCCAGAATCAGGGTCGTCCCTATGGCCGCAAACAGAAACAGCAAGGTGTTCTTCAGTGACAGCCAATAAAAGCCGTCGCTGAAGAGCGCCCGGTAGTTTTCGAGTCCGGCAAACTCCGGCCTATCTGAATTGCTCAGGAACGAACTCAGAAAAGAGATAAGATATGGCACGGCATAGCAAAGACAGTACATGGCAACGCCTGGAAGCAGCCATATCATGTCTTTAGCAGGGAAGACAAGCGCATTATATTTGCTGTTTTTACCATGCGCCTGCGCAATCCTCTTCATCGTATCCCCCTGGCGACGCCGAACAGATACTGCATATTCTGGATGAGCTCCGCATCGTCGATGTGCCCATAATACCATTCCTGGAAGTAAGCCCATGCCGAATCGTAGAAATCCCGCCCCATAAGGAACGTATCGATTGAGAGCTTTTCGCGAAAGTCCTGCGACTTTGCAAACGCAGCTTTTGAATAAACGAAAGAAATGACCGGAATATTCCGTCCGGCAGAGACCCGATAGACAAGGGCGTTGTCCTGATTCGTAAAGTTGGGCGCAAAGCTTCCGTTTTCATCAAAATACATATACTCCGGCGCTTCGCAGGATACCAATTGCTCGCTCACGGCAAAGGTACCGTAGTCCAGTGCATCCTCCGAAACCATCCCCTGCAAAAAAGCCGCGGCAAGGTCTGTACGCCCGGCCTGCTTCAGCATCCCGCAGGCGGACATCGAACCGACATATGAGACGTTGTTTTTATCGAGGAGCGGCGGCGTCAGGAAACGATACCCGGACTGCTCGTCTGTCTGAGAAAAGCTCATTGAATCAGATTGCTCGTCCGGCAGTGAGCTGCTCAAAATGTCTATGGGATTCGACGCGCTTGCCTCTTGAATCAGGATTTCCGAAGCTGTCTCGGAGTCGTTCTCCATATCCAGCAGCGCTTCGCCTGTAATGTTTTCCCTGAACAGGTCAAGATACTGCTCCCCGAACGCGTCAAAGTCCATGAACTGCGCAGCGTACTGCGTAAACATGTTCAGGTTGACGTTATGAAACGCAGGATACGCGGGCAGGCACGAACCGTACATCAGGTAGGTATCGGCCTTTCCGTCGCCATCGGCGTCATATGGAAACTTCCTTGTAAATTCGGCATAGTCTGCCCACGTCCAAGCGTCCGCTTCCGGCATGGATACGCCGATCTGGGCGGCTATGTCCTCATTCCAAATCCAGAATTGCTGCGCGACGCTGACCGGCAGCGCAAATACCCAATCGTCAATCGTCAATAGATCGCTCAGGTCAAGCAGCTGAGATGGATAGCCGTTCTGCTCCAGCACCTGATCGACGGGCGCCAGATAGCCCTTCTTCGCCATGTTCAGCAGCGTCTGATAAGGCAGAATCACCAGATCAAATTCAGGCGTTCCCGCAATCAGCATCGTGTTCAGCTGCTCTTCCGTATACAGGCGGTATTCAATCACAGCGCTGGGATAACGCTTGAAGAACGCCTCCTCGGCGGGCAGGTTCATCGCGTCGGACGCCGTCACAACGGCAATCGTCAGAACGTCCTCCTCTGCCAGCGCGAAAGCATGAAAGTTCAACAAAGTAACGAGAAGAATGATTCCACAGAAAAGTCTTTTCATAGCCGCCTCCTATCATGATATTGGGTTTCGCTGATAGTGCGCTGTGATTGTTTGCCTGTTGACGCGGCAAGGCACAACGCACATATCAGCGAAACCGCTATTTCTTACGCCTTATTACTTCTTATTGCAAGTAATGCTGAAACTGAGGGTAATGTCCTTCGTACTGCCGCTCGTGGAACCATAGGAGTAATTGGCGGGAGAAACGGACGCATCGGCCTTGGAGGCGCGAGTCGCGTATTTAACGCCTGCAGGGCGGCTGTAGTTGAGCGTAATGGAAGTCTTATTTCCCAGAGCATCCGTCTTCGAAGAGGTGGTTTCCGTCGGGCTGCCCCTGTAATATCCGCCGGCCGAAATGTACGTCTCATTATAGTAGAGATTGTTGGCGCCGATTGAAACAGGATAGGCGTCATTCGTTCCGCCATAAGTCGCCGTGGCGTACAGGTACCATGTGCCAGCCTTCATAGACTCCTTGGTCACCGCTCCCGTTGCCAGATTCGTCACTTCCACCGTTACATAAGTGGATTTGCTCTTTTCCTTATGCACAGTGGAAGTAGCAAAGGCAGTTGTGCTTGTGATAAGCATCGCAATCAACAGCATGCATACGAAAAGAATACTCTTTTTCTTCATGTTCTTGCCTTCTTTCTACAGTACAGAATCTTGTTTTCATTCACAATACATGGTATACTAAACTTGTCCTTGTGAAGCACCGTCTATGGCGGTGAGTGCGCCCGCACACTTTGCAAGGACTTTTACGTCATCGGGACTTCTGCATCGTCGAAGCATCGAGCATCCTCCTTTCGCGTGATTCTCTATACGAAGCGTACAATGGACAGATGAAGTTGGAAACCTTCTCACTCCATCCATCAATTGCCGAGTATAGGCGTCGTCAGTCAAGGATCAGCGGCTTATCGTCAATAGGAGACGATGCGCGAATAGGTACTGCTTGTTTCTTTGATGACTCCCTCCGAATCCTTGATGGTGCACTTGACGTAAATGCGATAATCGTATCCCTGGACGACGGCTTTTTCCTCATCCACCGTGGCAATCACTTTTCCTGTCTTCGTGTCGCTCCACGAACATACGTATCGCCACGTCGTTTCGTTGGCGGCTCGCTTTTGCAGCGTAACCCTGATCGTGGTTGTGGTGTCCGCATAGCGGCTGCATCCGGAAGCATAGCACTGGGCTGTGCCATCCTGAATATCGAGGTTTTTATCGATGCAGGTAATGTGGGTATACTGCGGCAGGACAATGTTCCCGTCCTCAGTTTGCGCAGCAGCCGTCCCCGTCAGCGCGAGCAGAATGACCATCATAATCGCGATCCATCTCTTATACATACAAGAACTCCTCCTGTTACTATATATTTGTCCCTTGATTTGCGGCAACCAGCCACAGGCATGGGACAACTCGTTGCCTAAGCTGTTAGAATGTGAGAGCAGGGCGAGACCATTTCCTCCAAGGGCTTCTACGCCCGGTGAAAAGTCAGTCAGCCGCTCTCGCATTCGCAGCGTTCGATTGGTGCAGGTAGAGTCAGGTCACAGGCTTACGCTCGCGTCAGCAAACAGATTGAATCGGCAATGGGAGAAGCGGCCGTCGCCGTTGCAGAATACACAGGAGGTAAATCCCATGAATGCTGTTGGCATTGACGTTTCCAAAGGAAAAAGTACCGTCGCTATTCTCCGTTCCCATACGGATGTGGTAGCTCCACCGTTTGACGTGCCCCACACCGTACCGGGAATGAAGCGGCTGGTGGAGAAGATTCGGTCTGTCGGATCGGACTCCGTGGTCTTCATGGAACACACCGGTCGCTACTACGAACCTGTTGCACAAACGCTGTGCCAGTACGGCATCCCCGTTGTTGCTTTCAACCCGCTGCTGCTCAAGGGCTACGGCAGCAATTCTCTGCGTAATGTCAAGACGGATAGGGCGGATGCGAAGAAAATCGCCCGCTATGGGCTTGACTATTGGCAGGAATTGCGTCAATATAGTCCTATGGATACAACACGCTATGAGTTGAAAACGCTCAACCGTCAGTTCCAACTGGCTTCAAAGAACAAAGTCGCTTTTACCAATAACCTGACCGCCCTGCTGGATGCTTCGTATCCGAATATCCGCAGCCACTTCACCAGCCCCGCACGAAAGGACGGAAGCCAGAAGTGGGTGGATTTCGTGATAACCTTCTGGCATGTGGATTGTGTGCGGTCTGTCAGCCTGAATGCCTTTACCGAACGCTACCATAAATGGTGCAAACGGCATGGCTACAACTTCAGCGCTGAAAAGGCCGCTGAGATCCACAGAGAGGCACGAAACATGATTGCTCTGGTTCCCAAATCGGATACCACCAAGCTCATGGTACAGCAAGCTGCGGAGCAACTGCTCAGTATCTCCCGCATGGTGGAAAACCTGCGTATGGAGATGAATCGGCTGGCCTCACAACTGCCTGAATACCATGTGGTCATGGGTATGTTTGGCGTAGGCGAATCCATTGGCCCTCAGCTCATGGCTGAGATTGGCGACATCCGGCGCTTTACCGGGAAGCAGTCGTTAGTGGCCTTTGCTGGAATTGATCCCATGCCCAACCAGTCGGGTACGAAGAACGTCCGTAGCAACAAATCCTCCAAACGTGGTTCACCTTATCTGCGCAAGACGCTGTTCACGCTCATGCAGATGCTCTTGCAATTAGCCCCCGCAGACGATCCCGTCTACCAGTTTCTCGACCGCAAGCGCGCCGAGGGGAAGCCCTACCACGTTTACATGAATGCTGGCGGAAACAAATTTCTGCGCCGTTACTACGGTAAAATCCGGGACTATCTCGCTTCACTGGATCCTACTCCTCCCATTGATTCGTGGGTTTCTGATGAACCTGCGGTTACATCGTCAGTTCCTATTGACAAGAACTGACGATGTTGCAGACGCTTGTCGCTCGCCTTTGGCTCGTACTACCTGAAACATTCAGGCACGATCCTTCCTTGCGGTAGAAGCATGTTGCCTCTACGCTGACTGTATATCTTATACAGAAGGCGAGGGCTCACCATGTTCTCCAGAAAACTCTCTACCTCAGTTCTTAGCATCTGTGACAGCCGGAAACTTACCTACGAAACCGCTTCTGAGCTTTGCGATCTCAGTCCCAGATACTTTGGCTCCATTGCCAGAGGTAAAACCGCTCCCTCTGTCAATACATTGGAAAAGCTCTGTGTCGGTTTCGAACGCTCACCTAATGAACTGTTGGGATTCTCCTCCTCAAAGGATGAACTCACTTTTCGCATTCCGGCTCAAGTCATCCATTACCGTGCTTATCCTCTCTGTAATGGAAATCTCTCAACCTTTCCCGTCTGTCCAAGATGCTCTGTCAGCATGGAACGTGAGTACCAAAACTTTTGTTCTAACTGTGGACAGAAACTTTTCTGGGACTTCTACCATTACGCTACACGGCTGACTAAGGGGTAACTGCCTTCTGTTTTTCTGTGGCTGGCGCTTTCACTTTTTGCTCCAGCCTGTTTGCTTTACCTTCTTTTTTCTCGATCTACCTGTAAGTTTTTGTTTTTTCCCCTCTTAAGGGCTTGACTTTTTATTTGCAGGCTTTTCACCTTGTAAATGCGAAAGGAGGAGTTTTGTTGCAGCATTCTCTGAAAAAATTTTTGTTTTTACTTCCGGATTATGCTCATGGATTCTGCCACCTTGAGAACCGTATCATAGTCGCAGCCGCTGACGATAAAGTATCGGTCGCCAATGGACCAGATGACGTTAACCTCTTCGTAGGGCTGCCGCAAAACGATCGCCGTTGCTCCGTGCAGGGAGATGTATGTCACTTCGGCGCCCTCCACGTTGATATTACTGGAAGCTCTGGTATCGCACTCTTTGATCATCAGCCAGTTTTCTTCCGCACCGCTGTATTGAGCCATGTTGACGCCTACGTGCGAAGCGCACTGCTGCAGGGTATAGCCTTGCGGAATGTATGTGGGATAATAGCCTCCCTGCCATTCTTCCGGTACGAATGCCTCTTCGCCATTCTCGCTGTAGCCTATGCTTATGTAGGATTCGTTGATTTCCATGAGAAACTCAATGACCCTTGCGCGGACACTGCTGCTTGCCGCCGTCGCGATGGAAAAGCCCATATTCAAAACGAGGACGAACAGTGCGGCTGCCTTGACAAAGGAAAGACTCCGCTTCCAGAAACGGGTGAAGCTTTCCGTACGTCCCATCTGCCTGTCGATGCGTTTCAGTATGCGGGGTGAGCTTTTCTCCACCGCCTGCGCAAGCTCGGCCTCTTCTTCTTCGCTCATGCGCTCTCTAACAGAATCGTTCTCCTGCTTCAGTAACCGGTATACGGCAAGCTCCAGGGCGGCGGCCTCGTACTCTTCCTCTGGCGTTTGCGCGCTTTGCCTTTCCTCATTCATTCTGCTGCCCTCCCAGCAATTTACGGATTCGCTGTCTCGCACGAGTCAGCCTTGAGCGCACGGACACTTCCTGGATCGCCAGCGCCTCGGCGATTTCCCTGTCTGAGAGCTTCTCAAAATACTTCATGCGAATGACCGCCTGATCGATTTCAGATAACCGGCCAATGGCGCTCATCAATTCGGCGATCGTGTATTCCTGCATCATGAGTTCTTCCGGCGTGGGACTGTCATCCGGAATAAATAGCAAAACCTCATCAGCATCGACCTCCCTTCGGGCGTTCTTTTTGCGATGCAGCATATACGCAGCGTTCTTCACTGTGGAAATGATGTATCCCTCCAAAACGTTGCAGTCCAAACGCCTCAAAACGGGAATTTTTCTGGTGAGCGCAACACAGGCTTCGCTGACCACGCCTTCCGCATCCTGATATGAATCCGTCAGCGAGCGCGCCATGCGAAACATGGTCATGCAGTATTTGATATATAATGCTTTCATGAATTCACGATCTGATTCCTCCGCAATTGCAAGAATTGCAACCGGGAAAAACAGAAAATGCGTTGGATTCATTCTTCGCTTTCTCCTGAATAATAATTCTGTCCTCAAGGACGTTCGGATTTTTTGTCCTTGTCTTTCCAACATTTGCACTGCTCGATCCTCGCGCCGGGCGGCGTGTCGCCGTGCTCAGGGTCGCAGGAGTACTGCGTGAGCAGCTCGCAGGGAATGTCCGGGCACTCGCCGCAATGCGCAAAGCCCTTTTCCTGACAGCAGA
>Ga0129315_1001375_pt1 | contig 9940 bp, 12 predicted proteins | sample Cm827metagenome_FD_94432 | JGI IMG/M metagenome (GOLD analysis project Ga0129315, IMG submission 94432) | Eastern black-and-white colobus group fecal microbial communities from Wisconsin, USA - Cm827 metagenome | ecosystem: Host-associated > Mammals > Digestive system > Large intestine > Fecal...
ATGTTGGTCTGAAGCGTGTAGGAGAAGCTGCCCGCGGGAATCGTCATCTTGACGGCGAAGTTCTTTCCCGACAGCTTGCCGCCGTGAAGGTGCAGCTCATGCGCCTTTTCGTCAATGGTCGCCGATATGTCCTTGCCGTTCGCCAGCTTTCCCACCGGTTCGCCGTCGATCTCAACGATCAGTTTGCTCAGTGAAGCCTCCATGCACTTGGGTCGGTAAATCGTGAGTGTTCTCATTATTCCTCTCTCCTTATAGCCTACGCCAGCTTGCCGCCGTTGTTATCCCGTAAATCACACAGCAGATTATACAGCCCGTCCTCCGACAGCACCCCGCGCTTGAGTCCCTGCGGAAGAAGCCCCTGCTCGTCCAGCTCGTAATCGCGCAGCCAATCGCCGCCAGACAGATAATCCGACAGCGTTGCCGCTGCGCGCTGCAATTCAGAATTGTCTTTCAGGCATTCGGGATTCGATGCAAACGTTTGCGAAAGCCTGTCAAACAGCGTCTCCATTTCTCTGATCCGTGCTATCGCCGCACGGACGGCGTCCATATTCCTTGTCTGATTCATTTTTAGAAATCATTCTCCTCCATGCCTAAATGGTCGAAAAATTAACCTTCCATCGGATATAATGAGAACGTCCCTGTAAATCGTTTGGGTGGGGTTCCCTTGTCGCTAACGTGACGTCGATTTACAGGGACACTTTTTATTGCTTATACACCTTGTATCTGCGCCAGCCTCGCGTGAAACTCTCCCTTCAGCATCCCGCTCAGCTCTTCCTCCGTAAAGCGGCACGCCCGCGTCGCGCACAGCGCGCCCAGTCCGAAGGCATAGATCCACACATCCTGAAACACCTGCTTCGCCTGAGCAGGGGACAGGCCGTAATCCTTTTCTATAAGCTCCAGGCATAGCGCGGTCAGTTCGCCCAGTTCGTCAAACAGCTCCTCGATCGCCGTCGCCTCCTGCTTTTTCTGCATGAAGAGCAGCTGATACAGATTGGGTTCCTGAACGCCCAGCATGACCATCTTCATGCCCAGCTGCAAAAGCAGCGGCTTGTCCGGCAGAGTTTCCCTCGCGTACTCCTCAAAATACCGGAAGGCGGTCTTCCGCACTTCTTCGTGGATTTCCTGCATGCTGTCAAACACCGTGAAGATGGGGCTTACAGAACAGCCCAGCGAGTTTCTCAGCTCCCTGACCGAAAGCGCGTCGATTCCCTTTTCCGCCGCAATCTCCAGCGCTGCGGCCAGGATTTCCTCTCTCTTATATCTCGGCTTCTGTGGCATTGTCATAGCTCCTTTTTCGATCATCTGATCTGGATCGTGCTTTTTAGAACGCTCGATTTTTATTATAGTCCAAAATGGCTTTATGTCAACCGCGCCCGGAAGAAATAACCTTCCGTCCATTTGGTTGACCCCAGCGTTTCTTTCCTGTAAACGCCGTTGACCCTTGTCCTATTTCGGACTATAATATATAAGGAGTCCGAAACAGGACTCCTTTGCGGCGGCACAGCCGCGACTGAAAAACTGACTTTGGCCAGAAAGCGGGGTGTTCTATGAATATCGAGGAAACAGCCAGACAAATCGAACAGCAGCGCAAGGAGCAGGACGCGATCTTTCATGATTTTTCTGTGCGCATCGATCTGTCTGAAACGGCGATGTGGATTCTCTATCTCATCACCAATTATGAGGATGTGCATACGCAGCAGGAAATCTGCAATCTGTGCGCCATGCCCAAGCAGACGATTCATTCGGCCGTCAGCGTGCTGGTGAACAAAGGGCTGGTGGAGCTGACGCCCGTCGCAGGGAAGAACTGCAAGCGGATCAACCTGACGGAAAAAGGCGCGGAGTTGGCTGCAGGCACGACGGATCGCCTCAGAAAGGCTGAAATGCAGGCCTATGGCAGGCTGACGGAGGAAGAGCTGAAAGCCTATCTGGACACGCTGTGCAGGCTGACAATCTTTCTGCGGGAGGAAACCGAAAAAATCATCTGACGGCAGGGCGGCGCTCCGCCTGCGGGGTACAGCCGCAAAGAGGCGCAAATCACATTAGAAGGAGAGAACGGCATGCGAATCATCACCATCAGCCGTGAATTCGGCAGCGGCGGCAGGGAGCTGGCCAAGCGCCTTGCTGACCTCAGCGGCTTTGATTACTACGACAACGAGATCATCTCCGCCGTGGCGAAGAACAGCGGCATGGATCCGAACTATGTGGAAAACACGCTGTCCAACCATGGCTGGCAGAATCTTTCCATCTCCTGCCGCGGAACGCTGGCCTCCGCATCCTATCTGCAATCCTCGCAGATTCAGCTTCTGCTGGAACAGAAGAAGGTCATCGAACAGATCGCCGCGCTGGGCAAGGACTGCGTCATCGTGGGCCGCAACGCGGATATGATCCTGCAGAGATATCGCCCCTTCAACGTGTTCGTCTGTGCGGATGCGGCGGCGAAGGTGAAGCGGTGCATGGAGCGCGCGTCGGAGGGCGAAAACCTGTCCGAGAAGGAGCTGCTCCGCAAAATGAAGCAGATTGACAGGGTGCGCAGTCAGACGCGTGAGCTCATGGGCGGTTCCGCCTGGGGACAGCGCGACGCCTATCACCTGACGGTCAACACCTCCGAATGGGAAATCAAACAACTGGTTCCGGCGGTCGCGGATTTCGCGTCGCGCTGGTTTGAGAGGAATTGTAACGAATGAAACAGCGAATCCAGCTATCCGACCATTTTACCTATAGCCGCCTGCTGCGCTTTACGCTGCCCTCCATCTGCATGATGATCTTCACGTCCATCTACGGCATGGTGGACGGCTACTTCATCTCGAACATCGTGGGCAAAACGGCCTTTGCCTCCGTCAACATCATCATTCCTTTTCTGCAGATTCTCGGCGGCGTGGGCGCCATGCTGGGCGTTGGCGGCAGCGCGCTGGTCTCCAAGACGCTGGGCGAAAATGATATTCCCCGGGCCAGACGCTACTTCACCATGATGATGTACCTGATGCTGGGCACCAGCGTATTCTTTACCGTCGTGGGCATCGCCGTGCTGCGGCCTGTGGCCAATATCTTCGGCGCAACGGAAGCCATGATGGACGACATCCTGACCTACGGCGCCATCTGCCTGCTCTTCAATACGGCGCTTCAGGCGCAGTACACCTTCCAGAGCTATCTGGTGGTGGCGGAAAAGCCGAAGCTGGCGCTGGGCGTGATCATCGCCGCCGGCGTCGCCAATATGATTCTGGACTATGTGTTCATGGCCTTCTTCCACATGGGCGTGGCCGGCGCGGCGCTCGCGACGGGTCTGAGCCAGTGCGTGGCGGGTGTGATTCCGCTGGTCTGGTTCCTGAGCAAACGCAATCAGTCCGCGCTTCGCTTTACCCGAACCCGGTTTGAGCTTAAGCCCATGCTGCTGGCCTGCGCCAACGGCGCATCCGAAATGCTCTCCAGCGTTTCCGGCTCGATCACCGGCATCCTGTACAACCTGCAGCTGATGAAGTACTCCGGCGAGGACGGCGTGGCGGCTTACGGCGTGGTCATGTACGCGGCGTTCGTCTTCCTTGGCATTTTCAACGGCTATTCTCAGGGCAGCTCGCCGATCATGGGCTATCATTACGGCGCGCAGAACCACAGGGAAATGAAAAATGTGCTGAAGCGGAGCCTGATTCTGCTCGGCTCCGCATCCGTCGTGCTCACGGCGCTGGCGATGCTGCTGGCGCGTCCGCTGGCCTCGATTTTCGTGGGCTACGATGCCGCGCTGCTGGATGTGACAACCCGCGCGTTCCGCATCTGCGCCATTCCGTTCATCGTCATGTGGTTCAATATGTACACCTCCTGCTTTTTCACGGCGCTCAACGACGGCGCGGTGTCCGCCGCCATTTCTTTCATGCGCGCGCTGGTGCTGCCGCTGATCTGCGTCATCGTCATGCCCATGATCTGGGAACTGGACGGCGTGTGGTACTCGCTGGCAGGCAGTGAAATTCTGGGCGTGGGCGTGTCGCTCTTCTTCCTGCTGGGCAAACGGAAGAAGTACCATTACTGATTGGAAGAGTAAGCACTCGAAAACGGAATGACAGAAGGTGAACGCAACAAAATTCAGCAGATGCAGACCTGAACGCGCAGCTTTGGCGGGTATGGAAGCTGCGCGTTCAGGCACCTTACGAAGCAGGTTTGATGCAATGCCTGCTTCGTAATTTTACGGTTATAGACTAATTTTCCTTAAACCATAGGCGATTGCTATTCGCTGATATGATTTTTACCTATAGCTTTCTTTTGAGAACGCCCGCATCCATCTCGCATACGGTATCGCAGAGTTCATCAATGTCCAAAGGATTATGGCTCGCTAGGAGGATCGTTTTCCCTTCATGCCGCAGCTTTTTGAAAAGCGTACGCATATCGGACACACCTTTATTGTCTAAGCCGTTCATTGGTTCATCCAGAATCAGCAGCTGTGGGTTTTCCATAAGAGCTTGAGCAATGCCCAACCTCTGGCGCATACCAAGCGAGTATTTCCCTACGCTCTTTTTCTCATCTGCCGATAAACCAACGAGAGATATTGCGTTACGTACCATCGCGTCCGTTGTGCGATGATTCAATTCAGCCAATACCTGAAGGTTTTTGTATCCGGAATAGTAAGGAATAAAGCCAGGGCTTTCAATCAGGATTCCCGTACTTGCCGGAAATTCAGCGTCGTGCCCTACATACTGACCATTTACACATACCGTGCCGCTTGTCGCCCTGTACAATCCACAGATAATTCGCAGCAGAACAGTTTTTCCGCAGCCATTACGCCCAACCAGTCCATGAATTTTCCCAGCTTCAAAGCTTATATTCACATCCCTCAATACAAGTTCTTTCCCGAATTGCTTATTCACATGCTCTACTTTGATATAATCCATAGTTATTCCTCCCTACGAAAGCCATACGGACGCAAGGTTGCTGATGTCTGTCTTTTTCACTTTTTGATAGCCAATCAGCAGAAATGAAATATTTAATCCCAAAACGCTACCTGCGAACCTCCATTTTGATATGCTGTCAGCAACGCACCACGCCTGCAAATTGAGCCATGTGAACAGCGAATATTCCGCGCAAAATCCATCCAGGTAGACGATAAGCATCATGGCGTGCAACAGAACAGGAACTGTGAAAGCCCATATCCGTTTTCCTCCGTAGCTTAGCGCGTAGAACAGAAAGGCAATGACAGCAGAGTATGCACTCATCAGCGCATATTGGACAAACGCAGCTCCCAATGGAGAATACAATTTCAGCACCGTATGAGAATAAGTCACCCCATTGCCCAGCATGTAGAGATTAGACTCATCTGAAAGCATTCTGAGCGCTGAGCTCCATGTATTGGAGATGTATCCAACCGGTGCAATAACAAGCGCTGCACTCAGGACAACGACGAGGTAATATATGAGTATCATGAATGCAATGTATACAGCAGATTTCCAGTACCAGTGCTTTCGCCCGCTCCGATAAATGATATATACAGCATTTTCATCGAAAAACGGTGCATTGCAGATAAGAAAGCAGGCGTTTATCGGATGAAATATGCTGGAAAGCCTATATCCACCCCCTATGAGAAAGCCTTCAAAGACATTGGCGGAAACGCTGTATTGTCTGCAAAATCGATAATAGTCTATACCTATTCCCGCTGATACCAGACAGGCGAAGATTAATGCAAGCCAAAATCGAATTGACCTTGGCAATTCCCGCATGTGATGCCGAATGATTTTCATTTGCTGTAGCTCCTCTTCCACACGCCAATTGAAAAGGCGGTTATCGCAACGCCGGCGACGGTCAATTCCTGCATCCAGATCATTGCAGGGGTTAGTTCTGTTCCATTCAGAACAAAGACGCTGTCCTTCACATTCAGGAGGGGAAGTCCAAAGACGGCGCTCAGCAACCACATAAATTGCGCGATGCAGAATGGCGATACCATAGCGATCATGGGATTGGGAACAATTGTCGAAAAGGCAAGTCCGACCAGCGACCACGTCATACCATATCGAAACAACAATGTCGCTTCATGAATCGCAACGGACACTTCGGACTTTGTTGGCATCTGAGGTACAAATAGCAGTATGTGCAGGCCGCAGAAGAGAACGAAACTCATACTGACGAGAATTCCGCTCACAACTGATGTGATTAAAACCTTGCTTGCTATATATCTTATCCGTCCTTCGCGCTGAAGCATATAAGGAAACGCGCCCCCTGCATATTCCCATGCAAACGTATCCGCGTAAGTTAATCCGCTCAGCAGCGGCAATGCAGAAGTATAGTAGCCGAGTCCTGAAGCACACATGACAGCATCCAGTAATTCCATGTCGCGATATCCATCAGCCACCTTTTTCAGATAGAAAACGGGCTGATATAACAGCAACAATCCAATGATTAGCAACAGAAGGAAACGCCACGAGCCTACGGCGCGTTTCAAATCAGCCCTCATAATATGAATTAGTTTTTTCACAGCCAAAACTCCTCAATCGCCCGAAGAATCTCCCCGTTCGTTGCATCGATCTGAATTCCATCAAAGTGATCATTAGGTATGCCTTGAAGCGTATCAAACGACCAGGCTGGAACAAGCGTCAACTGCCCATTTCGTTCAACCATTGCATACTCAAAACGGATTTCGCGAATGACAAGCGTTTTGCTTTCATAATTATCGAGCACCCATGTTTTCAATATTTCTACTGCGCCGTCCAGGCTAAGCAGCGTATCGTATGTATCAATCGGCGTAAGGGTTTGTTCATTCAGCCAGAATCCGGTTGCATTTTCCATTCCGCCGTCAAATATCCTCATTCTAAAGCCTGTTGGGGAGGTCGCGGTTGTTGTTATAGTCATTGAACTGCTTGAACCGCAGTTCTGAATGACGCTTACAGGAATACCGTGAATCACCTGAGGAATATGCACCACATAATATCCAACGGCATATCGCCCTTCCTGGACAGGCGAAACAGCATAACTGCGAACCGTACCTAAGGAAATATCCAGACCAATTGTTTTCAGAAGGTTTTGCGCAATCGTTTCGCACTCATCAGAGGATTTTTCGCATTGCAGGGCGACACCGCTAAAATCCGTCGAGCCTGCCGATCCGTCAATCGTATCCGAAAAACAGGCGTCAGGCAGATCCATCCAGCAAGTAAAATGCCCGGGATAGGACATGATTTCACCAATAAGGACATTCCCTGTCGAATCCGTTAGAGAGGCGAGCTGCGCAGACTGTTCAGCGCCGTTCTGTTCATCGGCAACGATCTGTATATTCCGGCTGGTTGCTTCAGGCATTAACTCATTTTGAAGTTTCTCGGTTGCGCACTGAGCACCGCCATAGTTTACGCTGTAGCTAACTACAGGCGAAGCAATCTGCTGCGGACAGAGAACAACTGCCTCTATTTGAAGAAGTCCATTCTCCTCAGTAATACTGTCTGGAAGATTTGTAAATATAGAATCTGTTGTTTGTATGGATAGAGATTCATTGACACGCTCATTAGGGACTGTGGATGCAGGAGGTTCTGTTACGCTCTGAGGCGAGACACCGCATCCGGACGCAAACAATACGGCGACCGCGCAAAGAATCGCGGCAAAGCATTTGTGAAGTTTCAATTCATTCCCTTCTTTCCTGAAATAATGCTAAAAGCGCCCGCAAGGCACTTTAAGTGATCCATGCGGGCGCAATACCCTTACTTGCTGTCAGGGGTGAACACGCCCGAAACTTTCACCGTAGCAACGGTTTCGTCGGTATTCAGTCGCATCGCGGCATAATGCTTATACGAAGTACCGGTGTATGCTACGTAGTCACTCTTATACTTGCTGAAAACTCGGACGGACTCGGAGGTGCTGGACGGCGGACTCATCCACTTAAAAGTCGTGTAAGGGGTCATTCCAGGCCCAACGATACCAGTGTGCAGATTCTTCTTCGGAATAGCACTCCACGTAGTAACTCGGATGGAGGCATACCATTTCGTCGAATCGTTTTTTCTGGCATACTCATTGCTGGGGTAGTAACCTTCGGTGGCTGCGCTTGCCTTCATGGTAAAAGCAAATTCTTTAACATCCGCTGCAGCGAAGGCAGTGCTGCAGAAGGACAAGAGCATGATTGCCATCAGTGCGATAGCTGCAAAACGCTTCATCATTATACTAACCTCCAATTATAATATTGTTTTTCGATGAGAAATGTGTTATGCTGTACCTGTCCTTGCTATATCTATCTTGCCGGATAGCAGCCACAGCGTGGCTCTCGTTATAGCAAGGACTTTGTTTTCTTCCTGCGCATCGCGCCTCATCCTCCCTTCATATGGTCAAATGGCGGTTTCACTGGCGGGATTGCCAGCTTCTCAGCGCCATGGATACGTCATTGGGGCTTGTCCGGGGCTTCCGGCCCTCTGCTCAATGGATGCACGAAAGCGCTGGTGGGCGGATTATTTCTTCGAGTAGGTGATCTGGGCGGAAGTCGCGCTGATCGATTCCTTTTTTCCCTCCGGATTGGTCACGCTGCCGGTCAGCTCAACCTTGTACGTTCCTGCGCTTACGTGTCTGTTCTTCTCAATCTCCAGAATCTGTGCATCGTCAGAAGCACTCCAGCTTGTGACCTTGCTCCATGACGTCCCGGACTGCCTGTACAGCGTAATGGTGACGGAAATGCTGCTTCCTGATTGACTCGCCTGTACAAAGCCGCAGCACGTCGCTGCTCCGCTGTCGCTGATTGCAAGAGTCGCGTTAACCCTTCTCGTATACAGATAGAGCGGCGAAACAGCGTCGTCCTTCACGGCGGCAAACGCCGCGCAGGGAATCGCAATCACCATAATCCCTACGAGTATCATCGCCAGTATCCTGAGCTTTTTCAAAATGAACACCTCCTGCTTGATCTTGCGTGTATTTGACGCCCACTTTCATAGCGCATGTCCGGCTGACAATAGCAAGCTGTGCCGCAATTTGTAACACGGCTCCAGGGGAGGGGGCAGCGTATGTCAAGTCTAAATGTCAACCAAGGACGTCATGCACTGACTAACGAGATGGTTTCTTTCCGTTATTTGCGGCTGGCATAATCGGAATAGCTCTTCGTTTTCCCAGAACCGCACCTTGCCTTGAAACTCGCGTCGACATAGTACACCTTCGTGCCGCTCGGGCTGGTCACAACAAAAGCCCGCTGCTGCACATCGGTGCCTTTGTCAGTAACGGTGCTTGTCCACTTGTAGGTGCCGTCGGAAGCAAGGTATTGCGCCTTTGCCGACGCATACAGGTAGTTGTCAACAGGGGAACAATCGCACCTGTAGATCCCAGCACACCCCTCACTGGTACTCTGGAACCAGGCGTCATAGCTGCTGTACGGTTTTGACGCCGTTGCCGATGCAGTAACGACCGCTATCGAGAGAAGTGCCAAAACGAGAAGTCCCATAGAAAAAATCCGACGCATTGGTATTCCTCCTTCATCATCGCGTAGTGACGCGCTACCCCCATTCCTTAACTGAGCCTGCCATCTGTCAAAGTCAAAACCCTGTCGCATTGATCCGCAATCATCGGATTGTGAGTAACAACGATGATCGTTTTTCCATGGCTGTTGAGCTCTTTGAATACAGACATTACGTTTTTTGCCGTCGCGCTGTCCAATGCGCCTGTCGGTTCATCAGCCAGAATGATGGAAGGATCGTTTACTAAAGCTCGTGCAATGGCAACTCTTTGCTTCTGCCCGCCGGAAAGCTGTGAGACCATTTTGTTCCGCAATTCAAAAATGTTCAATTTTCGTAAGACGGCCTCAATGCTCGCTTTCTCCCTTTTGCGTCGGCGCCGTGAAAGCAAAAGCGGAACACGAATATTCTCGTACACGTTTCTATCTTCGATCAAGCCAAATTCCTGCAAAACGAAACCAATCTGCTCATTTCGCATTCGTGATAGTATACGGTCGTTTGCCTTTTGCGTATCCACTCCCAGAATTCGGCACGTTCCGCTTGTAGGGACGTCCAGG
>Ga0129315_1001382_pt1 | contig 9902 bp, 8 predicted proteins | sample Cm827metagenome_FD_94432 | JGI IMG/M metagenome (GOLD analysis project Ga0129315, IMG submission 94432) | Eastern black-and-white colobus group fecal microbial communities from Wisconsin, USA - Cm827 metagenome | ecosystem: Host-associated > Mammals > Digestive system > Large intestine > Fecal...
ACCAGGAGATCAACCATGTGAAGCATCATATGGATGAACGCGAGATTGTGGCGGCATATTTGAAAAAACAGGGATAACCGGGCGGCGCTTTCGGGGCAAGTCCGAGGCCCTGCGCCGCCCCTCCGGATAAACCACAAACTTCCCACACAGTGGGAATGCTGCCAAAGCGCCGGAACTGTGCCCGGAAAAAGAAGAAGAGGGAGAAAAAACAGCATGAAAGAAGCACTTTACGCGGCGGCGGGGGCATTCGTCCTGACGCTGCTTATCGGCCGGTTTCTGATTCCGGAGCTGCGAAAGCTGAAGGCTGGCCAAGAAATTCGGGAAGACGGTCCCACTTGGCATCAGTCCAAGGCCGGGACTCCCACAATGGGCGGCGTCATGTTTATCATCGGCGCGGGTGTGACGGTATTTGTGCTGGGATGGCCGCGGATGCTGAGCGGGGATTTCTTCCATCTGTATCTGTATCTGTTTGCGCTGGTATTCGGGCTGATCGGCTTTGTGGATGACTATCGTAAAGTGCGCCAGCACCAGAATGAGGGCCTGACCGCCAAGCAGAAGTTTATTCTGCAGCTGGCGGCGGCCGTAGGCTTTTTGTGCCTGATGCGATATGAAGGCCTTTTGACCAACGACCTGTGGGTTCCGTTTTTGAACGTTACTTGGACGGTCAACTGGATTGTGTATTTGATCTTTGCGGCCTTTGTCATTGTGGGCTGCGTGAACGCCGTGAATCTGACAGACGGAATTGACGGTCTGGCGGGCAGCGTGACGCTGGTGGTAATGGTATTTTTCTCCGTAGTGGGGCTCCTCTGGGGTGCATGGGGAAGCCAGGCTTTGTTCCCGGCGGCGCTGGCGGGGGGACTGGCAGCCTTTTTGGTGTATAACCACCACCCCGCCAAGGTGTTCATGGGCGATACGGGCAGCCTGTTTCTGGGCGGTGCCGTGGCGGCCCTGGGGTTTGCATTTGACATGCCGCTGATTCTGATTCCGGTTGGCATCATCTATATTGCGGAGACGATGTCCGACATTATTCAGGTGGCCTATTTCAAGGCTACTCACGGCAAACGGTTCTTCAAAATGGCGCCGCTGCATCATCATCTGGAGCTCTCCGGGTGGAGCGAGGCAAAGCTGGTGACTGTATTCTCTGCCATCACGCTGGTGTGCTGCGCACTTGCGTATATTGGAATTCAAGGGCGCTACTGAGTCCAGCGACTGAAGGAACGGAGAAGGACACCTGGAACATATTTGCAAGGAGGGAGCATATGGCACAACAGCAGCGGCGGCGCAGGCCGATCAGCCGGGAAGAAGCCCTGGCCCGGCAGCAGCGCCAGGAAGAACTGCGCCAGCGGGAGCAGGAGAGCCGGGAACTGGCCAAGGGGCCCATTGATTTGCCGTTTCTTGTGCTGGTGCTGCTGCTGACGGGGATTGGGCTGATTATGCTGCTTTCCGCCAGCTTTCCCTCCGCTTATTACGAGTCCGGAAACCCCATGGCCTATTTTTACCGGCAGGCAATTTTCGCAGTGATGGGCGTGGCGGCTATGCTGCTGATCGGCAAAATCAACTACCAGCGGTTCCGTGCACTGGCAAAACCGCTGTTGTTTCTCTCCATCATTCTGCTTGTGCTGGTGCTGATTCCGCACAATCCCATTGCGCTCAGCGCATACAATGCTACCCGCTGGCTGGGTATTCGGGGCACTTCGCTCCGGTTCCAGCCCTCCGAAATTGCCAAGGTGGCGGTGGTGATCTATTTTTCTGACAGCATCTCCAAGAAAAAAGACAAAATGCGCACCTTCCGGTATGGCATTGCGCCGTTCGCCATCATTCTGGTGGTGCTGGCGGTACTGGTAGGCCTGGAGCCGCATCTCTCCGGCGCAATTTTGATTATGGGCGCGGGTGCAGCCCTCATGCTGGTGGGAGGAATCCACTGGGGCTGGGTCGGCGCGGCGCTCAGTGCCGCGATGGGAATGGTTTATGTGGTACTGTTTGTCATCGGCTACAATACCTCCCGGATTACTTACTGGCTCAACCCTTGGGAGGATGCCCAGGGCAAGGGCTACCAGCTGGCGCAGAGCCTACTGACCATTGGCTCCGGCGGCCTTTTGGGTGTTGGACTGGGCAAGAGCCGCCAAAAGTTTTTATATCTGCCGGAGGAGCATAACGACTTCATTTTTGCAATTGTCTGTGAGGAACTGGGACTGATTGGCGCTGCCATTATCATGCTGCTGTTCGCGGCGCTCATTCTGCGGGGGTATTGGATTGCCCTCCATGCCCGCGATAGATTTGGAAGCCTTCTGGTAGTGGGTATCACCACCTTAATTGGCCTTCAAACATTTTTAAACATCGGTGTGGTGACGGGACTGCTGCCCACAACGGGTATCTCCCTGCCATTTTTCAGCTATGGAGGAACCGCCCTGTCCATCCAGTTGGCGGAGATGGGAATTGTGCTGTCCGTATCAAGACAGATGAAACCGACAAAGGCCGGGTGATCCCGGCCTTTGCAGCCATTTTTGAATCAGCGAGGAAGCGGAGTTATGAAAGAGAGCAAACTGCACCGCGTGCTGTTTACCTGCGGCGGAACGGCGGGGCATGTGAATCCGGCCTTGGCGCTGGCAGGTTTAATACATGAAAAGGCTCCCGATACGGAATTCCTCTTTGTAGGAGCGGAACGGGGGCTGGAAAAAAATCTGATTCCAAAAGCGGGATACCCATTCCGTACGGTCCACATCTCCAGCTTTCACCGTTCCTTCAAGCCAAAGGAGATTCAGCATAATCTGGTCTCCATCAAAAATCTGATGAGGGCGCCCGGTGAAGCCCGTGCGATTTTACAGGAATTCCGTCCGGATGTGGTGATTGCCACGGGCGGCTATGCCAGCTTTCCAATGGTGAAGGCGGCTGCCAAGGCGGGTATTCCCACGGCAATTCATGAATCCAATATGGTGCCGGGGCTCACCACAGAGATGCTGGAGCCTTTTGCAGACCGCATTATGGTTGGATTTGAGGCGTGCCGCCAGCACTACAAGCACCCAGAGAAAGTGGTTGTTACCGGCACACCGGTACGGGGCGACTTCCTGCGGCTGACCAAGGCGGAGGCTAAGCGGCAGGTGGGCGTGGACGATGGAAAACCCTTGGTGGTTTCCTTCTGGGGATCACTGGGGGCTTCCGGTATGAACCGGCAGATGGCGGACTTTTTAGTGCTGGAGGCGGCAAAGGAGTCCTTCCACCATATTCATGGCGCGGGGGCAGCCGGATACCCGGTGATGCTGCAGATGCTGCAGGAAAAGAGAATGGATGTGAGCATGCATCCGGCGATCCAATTGCGGGAGTATATTTATGATATGGCACCTGTCATGCGGGCCGCAGATCTGGTAATATGCCGGGCAGGTGCATCAACCATCAGCGAGCTGACGGCGCTGGGTGTCCCGGCGCTGATTGTACCCTCCCCGTATGTGACCAACAACCATCAGGAAAAAAATGCACGGGTGTTGGAGAATGCAGGTGCCGCTGATGTGCTTTTGGAGAAGGAGGCCACCGGTCAGATCCTATTTCAAAAGGCCTGCAGAATTCTGCATGATGCGCCGCGCATGGCTTCTATGGAAAAAGCTATGGCATCCATGGGAATCCGGGACGCAACGGAACGGATTTACCAGACCGTGCTGGAAATTACACAGTAACCATCGTATCCCTGTGCCCATAGGATGGACTGTTGAACCATCTTAGGTTACGGAGGGGAACGTGTATGAGCCAGCTTTTGGTGAGAGGCGGCGGCTGTCTGCGGGGTTCGGTGACGGTCCAGGGGGCGAAAAACAGCGTACTGCCGATTTTGGCAGCAACGCTGCTGGCACGAGGCCAAGTGGTGCTGGAGGGCTGCCCGAATCTGCGGGATGTAGATGCTTCTATCCGGATTCTGCGGTATCTGGGCTGCGAGGCGCAGTGGGAGGGAAGCACCCTGATTGTCGATACGGCTGCCTTGAAGCGCTGCGAAATTTCTGATATACTAATGCGGGAAATGAGATCCTCTGCCATTTTTCTGGGAGCAATTTTAGCAAGATGCGGCAGGGCGGATCTCAGCTATCCGGGCGGCTGTGAGCTGGGACCACGCCCCATTGACCTGCATCTCTCCGGCCTGCGGGATTTGGGGGCGGAGATCACAGATGAGGGCGGCGTTCTCCACTGCAGAGCGGCGGAGCTCCGGGGACGGGAAATTCTGCTGAGTCTGCCCTCCGTGGGGGCGACGGAAAACCTGATGCTGGCTGCCTGCGGGGCGTCAGAGACTACCGTGATTTCCAACGCTGCGCGGGAACCGGAAATTGTGGATCTCCAGAATTTCCTAAACGCCTGCGGCGCAAAGGTTTCCGGAGCAGGCAGTTCCGCCGTTACGGTAGAGGGCGGGCAATCGCTTCACGGATGCATCTATGGCTGTATGCCGGATCGGATTGTAGCGGCAACCTACCTCTGCGCAGCGGCCTCGGCTGGCGGAGAAATTTTTCTCAGAGGGGCTGAGGAGCGGCATCTGGCCCCGGTTACCGCTGTACTGCGGGAGGCAGGCTGTACGATTGTCTCTGACAGTTCCGGCATTCTCTGCGCCAGCCGGAAGCGGCTGCGGGCAGTGAGAACGGTAAGAACGGCACCCTATCCGGGTTTTCCAACAGACGCCCAGGCAATTTTAATGGCGGCCTTGCTGCGCAGCCGGGGCGCAACTGTATTCGAAGAAAATATTTTTGAAAATCGTTACCGGCATGTGGATGAACTGGTTCGTATGGGGGCGGAAATTCAGGTGTCCGGCCGTGTGGCGGTGGTCACCGGTGTAGAGACGCTTCACGGCGCACCGGTGCGGTGTACGGATTTGAGAGGTGGGGCGGCATTGTGCGTGGCCGCTCTGGCGGCAGAGGGCGATACCCATATCTCAGAAATCGGTCACATTGACCGGGGATATCAGGATATTGCCCGGGATCTGCAGGCGTTGGGCGCCGATATCGCCAGGGTGGAGAGCCCCGAGAATTCGAACCCTGACAGGCGCCAGAGATAGAAATTCGGCAGACAGAAATCAAGACTTAGGAGAAAACGAATGGCCAGACGCAGACATTCCAACCGGCGGCGAAGAGGGGGAAGCATGGGCTTCCTCTATAAGCTGCTGTCTATGTTGGTGATCTGTACAGCGGTGATCCTGGCCCTGACACTGTTTTTCCGGGTGGATGTCATCGTCGTTACCGGGACAGAGCAATACACGGAGGAACAGGTAACAGAGGCCACCGGCGTGGAGCGGGGAGACAATTTGATTTTGCTGAACAAGTACGACGTGCAAAATCGCATCCGGGAACAGCTGCCCTATATTGAGTGGATTCGTATCAACCGTAAACTGCCGGACACGCTGCTGGTGGAGGTGGTGCAGGAGTGCAGGCAGCCGCTGGCAATTGTGCAGGACGGCAGCGCCTGGCTCATGAGTCCCAGCGGAAAGATTGTGGATCAGAAGGAGAGCCCTGCGGCACAGCAGTACCCGGTGATTGATGGCTGCCAGCTTCTGGCACCGTCAGTTGGAACACCGATGGCATTGGCCACAGAGTATGCAACCCAGCAAAACAGCTTGCTGGAGTTGCTGTCGGCATTGGAGGAATCCGAAATGCTGGATCAAGTAGATGCCATTCATTTAGAAGATCTGTCGGTGCTCACGATGGAGTATGCCGGACGTTTTCGTGTAGAGATGCCCTATGGGGCTGACTACGCCTACAAACTCCGGGCGCTTGAGGTCGTGATCGGAAAACTGGAGACCAACCAGACCGGTACGATTCAACTGGTCCGGGATGACGGGCGTATTAATTTTATCGAAGATTGACGAAAAGGGAGAGGCAGACTGCTGCCTCTTCTTTTCAGTATAAAAAAGTGTGGGAAAAGGCAACGGAACTCTTGACCGGGCGTGGAAAGTGTCATACAATAAACTAAATACATAAAACCACTGTATCTTGCGAAATCCAGGGGAGATTTTCCCCTTTCCCACAAATGATAGTAGGAGGCACCAACATGGCATTTGGTTTGGAAACCGGTCCCGAGACCGTTGTCAATATTAAGGTCATCGGCGTCGGCGGCGGTGGCAACAATGTGGTAAACCGCATGGTTCGTTCCGGCGCCAAGGGCGTGGAGTTTGTGGCTGTCAACACGGACAAGCAGGCGCTGAATACTTCCAGCGCGACCTATAAAATTCAGATCGGCGAAAAACTGACCCATGGCCAGGGTGCCGGTGCGGATCCGGAAGTTGGCCGCAAAGCTGCCGAGGAGAGCCGCAACCAGATTGCCAAGGCGCTGGAGAATACGGATATGGTATTCATTACTGCCGGTATGGGCGGCGGAACAGGAACCGGCGGTGCGCCCATTGTGGCGGAGATTGCCAAGGAGATGGATATTCTGACGGTGGCCGTGGTGACCAAGCCCTTTGGCTTTGAAGGGCCCCGCCGGATGCGGGCGGCCGAGTCTGGAATTGCCGAGCTTCAGGATAAGGTGGATTCCCTGGTGATTATTCCCAATGAGCGGTTGAAGCACGCTACGGATCAAAAGATCACCTTTGCAAATGCTTTTGAAATTGCCGATGATGTGCTGCGCCAGGCGGTGCAGTCCATTTCCGACCTCATCAAGGATACCGGTTTCATCAATCTGGACTTTGCGGATGTCACTGCCATTATGAAAAACGCCGGTATGGCTCATATGGGCGTCGGCCGGGCGGCTGGCAAAGGCAAGGCCGAGGAGGCTGCCAAGATGGCAATTTCCAGTCCCCTGCTGGAGACTTCTATCGAGGGGGCAAAGGGCGTCTTGATCAATATTACCGGATCCATGGACATCGGGCTGGAAGAAGTGGAGCAGGCGGCCTCTCTGGTGCAGCAGGCTGTCCATCCAGATGCGCTTACCATTTTTGGCGCTACCTTCGACGAGACGCTGGATGACGAAATCCGGGTCACCGTAATTGCCACCGGCTTTGATAAGGCACCAGCACAGCTGCCAAAGATGCCGAATGTACAGACCGGTACGTCCGCCGGCATGGTTTCCGATGTATCTGGGGAGGCAGATCCCCAGCAGCACGCCGCCGTAAAGGCACCGCAGCCCTTGGCACCGGAGCCGGAGCCGGAGGATGAGGATCCTTTTGATGATATTTTTAAAATTTTTAACAAACGAGATTGATTAAAAAATGGAAACCCCCACAGGTTTTTACCTGCGGGGGTTTTTCAATTCCCTGCTTTGACCGATTGACAATCTTTGCTATGGAGGGACTTCCGCTTTTTGCAAGGCGTGATTTACTTTCTTCCGCAGAAGATAGCGTTGCCGACAAATTTTTGTGTTTGCCGGCTGTACGTCAGAAAGGGGTGATTGCATGTATGAATACGTTCAAAAGGCAAAAAACGGGCTGCGGGGCGGCGCAGCGCTGCTTTTGGCACTTTTTTTGTGTGCCGCGGTACCGGCACAGGCCGCCGGAGAAACCATGATTGCTGAAACGGACCACTCTGCTGCCGCCCGGATGCTGGTACCAGTGGGACACACCGTTGGCATCAAATTGTTTGCAAGAGGTGTGCTGGTGGTGAAGCTGTCAGACGGCGGTACACCTGCGCAAGAATGCGGTTTGCAAAAAGGAGATATAATTGTGAAATGCGGAGGTGTTTCTGTGACCTCCACAGAGCAATTCCAATCCCTTTTGCAAAAAAACGGCGAGGAGGAAACGGATTTACAGGTACGGCGGGAGGGAAAAAACATGACACTCTGTGTTTCTCCGGAACAGAATGAAACGGGGACGTATAGCATTGGTGCCTGGATTCGGGACAGCATGGCCGGCATTGGCACCATGACCTTTTACGACCCGGAAAGCGGTGCCTTTGGCGCATTGGGGCACGGGATTACGGATGCGGATACTGCGCTGCTGATGCCATTCTCCTCTGGCTCGATTCTGCCTTCCACAGTAAAAGCTGTGAAAAAGGGAACTGTGGGCGAGGCCGGAGAGCTGCGGGGAGATTTTGATCTAAGCGGGGACATCGGCGAGCTGTATGCAAACACCAACAGCGGTATTTTTGGTACAGTGGCCGCCAGCGAGCTGGTGGAGCAGATGGGAGATGCCATCCCTGTGGCGGATTCCGACCAAGTTCACCCGGGAGATGCCACGATTCTGTCCAATGTGCAGGGAGATGCAGTAAAAGAATATCAGATTGAAATTTTAAAAGTAGTCGATCATGCTGCGGATGGCAGGGATTTGGTGATCTCCGTCACGGATCCGGAGCTGCTCGCCCTGACTGGCGGCATTGTGCAAGGAATGTCCGGAAGCCCCATTTTGCAGGATGGGATGTTTGTTGGCGCCGTGACACACGTATTGCTGAATGATCCAACCAAAGGTTATGGAATTTTCCTAGAAAATATGCTCGAAGACAGCAGCGCTGCGGCATAATACAAGCTTGCCGGCGTCCATTTCTGGACGCCGGCAAATTTTTAAGATAGTTGAAGCAATTTTGCATTCAGCTTTTTGTAAATCCGCTCCTGAAACCAAGGTTCTGAAGAGGCGGCAACCGCATCATCCAGAAGAAACCAGCCTATGCGGCTGTTTTCATCTATCTTGCAGCGGACAGGTGCCGTTGGATCTGCCTCCAGCAAATATGTGAGGTTTAGATGCAGGTGGGAGGAAACATAGCTGCCCCGCTTTTCGTGGCCGTCCACAGTCAAAATTTCCAAAGAAAAAATTTCACGTGTTATCGGCTTTACGAAAGAGAGGCCGCTTTCCTCCCTCACTTCCCGCATAGCCACGGACAGCAAATCCTTCTCCCCATCCGCGTGGCCGCCCAGCCACGCCCAGGAATGGTAAAGGTTATGATAAGCCATAAGCACTTTCGTATGGCTGGCATCCGTCACCCAAGCGGAGGCTGTCAGGTGGGCAGAGGCGTTCTCCCGGGTATACAGCGGCTCACCATTGAGCAGCCGCCGCAGAAGCTCCTCCCGATCCCGCGCTTCCTGCTCATTCCAAGGCTGATATCGATGTAAGGATTCCAAAATATCCATCCTGCACCGCCTTTCTCTTATCATAATAAATTTATCACAATTGGAAGCAAAAGGAAACAAAAAAGTTTCGGGAATCCCTTGAACCAGAAGGAATTCAGGCAAGTCGCGAAAAAAGAGTCGAATGATTCTTGGAATTTATTTACAGTTTTGTGTTGCAAAACATGTCCGTTTATGCTAATTTATAGAAAACGTGATTTGAAGCTTCATGAATCCGTCGTAAAGGGGAACTGGGATTCTGACCGCGCGGGAAAGAACCTGGATACCGGGAAATCCATTTCAGCATATTTCAAAAATCTGGAAAAGGACAAGGAAAACATGGATGTCAGAAGAACTGTATTGCTGGTAGATGCAAATGAAGAATTCCGCATGCTGTTGCGGGAGGAGATAGATCAGACAGGGGAATTCATGGTAGTGGGTTCCGCGGGAGATGGAACGGAAGCTTTGCAGTTGGTCGAGCAAAAGAAACCCGATTTGATTCTGATGGACGTGATCTTACCGGGGCTGGACGGTTTCGGTGTGATGAAAAAACTGAAGATGATAGGGGAGCGGACGCCAAAAGTAATTTGCCTTTCTGCTTTTTGCAGCGACCGGGCTGTGGCAGAGGCAATGGAATTAGGGGCTGCCTATTTCCTCGGGAAGCCGTATGAAAAAGAAACGCTTCTGGATCGAATGCGGGCGGTCTTTGGACAACCGGCAGCGGCAGCAGAACAACATCCGGCGGAATTGAAAAATCTGGTGACGTCTATCATTCATGAGATTGGTGTCCCGGCGCATATCAAGGGATATCAATACCTGCGGGAGGCAATTATGATTGCAGTGGATGACATGGATGTGATCAACGCAGTGACAAAAGTACTTTATCCTGAGGTGGCAAAGCGGTTCAATAC
>Ga0129315_1001383_pt1 | contig 9900 bp, 11 predicted proteins | sample Cm827metagenome_FD_94432 | JGI IMG/M metagenome (GOLD analysis project Ga0129315, IMG submission 94432) | Eastern black-and-white colobus group fecal microbial communities from Wisconsin, USA - Cm827 metagenome | ecosystem: Host-associated > Mammals > Digestive system > Large intestine > Fecal...
CAAGGGTTATAATGTGAAAACAGTTTTAACACAAAATAATATGTTGGGTTTTCCAGATTGTTATTCCTTTCCGAGCGAAATGTTAAATAACAATTATACTGAAGCGGAGAAGATTATATATTTTAATCACTACATAAGAAAGATTGAAATAAAAGAGAAACCGGATGTAATTGTTATTGGCATACCTGGAGAAATAATGGCATTAGATGAACGGCATAATGGAAACTTTGGAATAATGCCATTTCTTATTGGAAATGCAGTTAATTGTGACTATGCTATTCTAAATGTATTTGCAAATTTTTCGAGTAAAGAATTTGTAGAACAATTAAATAGTGCTTGCAGAGATAAATATTTGATTGATATTAACGCAGTCGTAGTCTCTAAGATGGTCTTGGATGTAACTACTATAAACACGGAAAAACTCAAGGTATATTATATTGAACATCCCGTGATGGATATTGATGAGAGATTTTTTTATGAAAGAAAAAATAAAAATGGAATTAGTTTAGGAAGCGATATTTTAGAAACACTTTCAGGATACGGAAGTTATAGCAAAATATAGTTGGGGTATGTGATATGAATTGTCAGAAGAAATTGGATGAATTGTTATTAGAAATATTTAATTTAGAAATAGATGAAAATATGAAAGACAAATCTTTATTTGGTGAACCTTTCAATATGAAAGCAAGGAATTTCTTGATTCTTTTTTTAGAAATTGAGGAGAGGTTTAATATTAAATTTTCTAATCAAGCAATCGAAAAGATGGATAATGTTTCATATAATGGACTGGTCAGTGAGATTGAAAAAGCTAGATTGAGTAATAACACATGATAGGAGAGAGTAAAATGTTAGACGTAAATAATATATCCAGCAATGTAATTTCTAAGGATTATAGATATTCTAATACTTATACAGGGGATATATCATTTAATGACACTTTAAAAAAGTGTATTGAGACACAAAATACAACCGTTGAAAATAGAATAGAAAATCTATTTGAAAACATGGATGTTACTGTAAAAGTTGGGGAATGCAATGTTTCAAAGCAAACATGGGAAAGCGCTTATTTTCCGTTTTGGAATTATTTTAACAAGTCATCAGAAGCAAATGTCCTGAATGATTGGAAAAATAATAAAATTGGAACAGGTACGGATTTACAGAAATATTTGCAATCAATCGGTTTTGGAGAAATGGTTGTTATTATTCCGGAAAATGTTCAAAATAGGATGTTAGAAGATGAGGAATTTGCGGAAAATATTATACAGAAACTTGATACATGGAAAAAGAATTATGATCTGAAAGATAATGCAGTAGCTGCCATGAATGGTCTGAACACGTCTATATACCAGATGAGCAAGAGTTATTGTATTACAATAGATGAAGATGGTGAAATTGGAAACTATGCAGTTGTTAGTGGGGGATTGGATGATAGCGATAGTTCTATCGATAATAATTTTTTGATAAAAGACGAAGGGAAAAGCCATTTGAAGCAGATTTTAAACAAAGAGAATGAAGGTAGTGAACAAGTAAATGCTAATCAATTAGTAGAGGGAACATACATTGATTCGTTGGATTTTGATTTTTCTAATTCCATAGACGCTATAGTATCAGCCTTTATTAAAAAAAGAAGAGATTAGTTTAAAGTTGCTTAAATGCTATGTAAGTAAGAATGTTTTGTAGTAACATGGAAGATATTTAAAAGGCGGTCTGAATTTTAATGAGAGTTCAGACTGTTTTATTATTGGATGTATAAAGGATCAGGCAATAAATTATATCTGGAGTCTGGTCTTTTTTCTTTTTATCTAGTAGTCAAGGTGGCATATATCAGCTATAAATAGTGCATTCTGGCACTCTGAAAACAACTCCCTTTCAGTTATGATAGTTGCAGGCTTGAAAAAGCCAAAACAATTTAATAGGACACGCATACACCTGATTTTATTTTCGCCTTTTTATTCGTCTGCTTTTGAGTAGGGATTAAGGGGTGGCAGAATCCCATTTCGTGCGAAGATGTACCTGCAATGGATAACATTGTTGCCCGTGAAGGTATGGAGCAGAGGATTGTGCCTACTGGCATGGCAGCCAGGGATAATGAGATAGAACAGCGCCGGGATTTCAGCGAAAAGCATTTTCCGGGAGTGGCTCCCTGTGGATTCCGTCTGGCTGGGCATGATGGAGGCGCAGTGTGGGATGTCAGCCGTCCCAGTGTATGTTACCCGTTTCGGGGACAAGCGAGAGCATAATTTGATATTTTCAGATGAAACAGAAGGGTAATGTGGTGGAAACGCCACGTTATCCTCTGATACAGGCAAGCCTTGCAGTTATCAGGTAACAGCAGACAAGGCTTTCCTATATGAGAGGATAAAGCCGGCAAAAACTTCTCTTTTGTTTCAGTCAACGAAAATAGAAGAAAGTATAGGTGATTATCATGTGCAGTAATGTGAAAAGTTTTGATGTGGGATTGCTTGTGCATCCGGCAGTGATGTTTATGAACTCCAACAAGTCAGAAAGCAATATCCGCCAGCTCATTCAGGAGAACCGCCAAAAGTGCAGCATGGCAGGGATAAAGCTGATGAATGAATGCATCATCAACAAGGGACCAGACAGGGATATTGACAGGGATGCGGTAAATATGCTGATTACCCTGCTGATTACCGGGCAGTACGATACGGTTGTCGTGGAGAGGTTGTCTGATATAACATCGGACGAGTCCGATCTGGAAGAATTTATGTGCGATGCTGCCAATGTTGGTGTCGGATTTTTTGAGCTTTCCACCATGCAGTACTATATATATGAAAAAACAGAGCCTTCAACGGATAAGGAAAGACCTGTATGGGGTGGAGGCGCAGAGTGCCGATGAAGATACGGAGAGGCGATATTCTGTACGCAGACTTGGGCGTACAGTATCAGGGAAGTATGCAGGGCGGTATGCGTCCGGTGGTGGTAGTCAGTAACAACAGGGCGAATAAAAACAGCCCGGTGATTACGGTTGTTCCACTGACTACGAAGATTTACAAGAAACGGAACCTTCCAACACATGTCTTTATATCGGCATATAAAGCGGAAGGGCTGGACCAGCACAGCATCGCATTATGCGAACAGGTAACAGCGCTGAACTTTGACCGCATCATAGACCACATGGGAAAAGTGGATGAAGAAACCCTTGACAGGATAACGGAGGGCGTTCAGGTGCAGGTGGGCGTGTTTGACAGATATAATTAGGGAAAAGACATAACATCATATCTTTTGGGAGCCGGGCAGACGTCCGGCTTTTACATATTTGTCCATAATGGGACAAAGTATATGATTCAAATAAATTTCTGAGTGGAGGATTGCAGAATGAGAGCAGCTATATATATGCGGGTTGGCAATAAGGAACAGTTAGCTCCTGAAACAGACATGAAAAGGATGGAGCAGGAATTAGAAAACTTTTGTGCAGGAAAGATACATCAGACAGTTGGCGAATATATCAAGCAGAAAGGCAGGAAGCAAGCCATATGCTTTGTGACCGCCCAGCCGGGAGATACTGTGGAGATAAAAAAACAGAAAACACAGATAGAAGCATATTGTGAGGAGCATGGGTTATTCCTTTCATGTGTATATGAGCGGAACGGCAGGGAAGTGAGGGACAGAAAAGCATTTTTTCAAGTGATTGCAAAAGCGCACAGCAGTCAGGATATTGTGCTTATTGTGCCTTCTGCCGGATGTATCAGTACAAAGTATGAGGAGTTTAATGACATTATTCAGATGTTGAGAGAAAACGGTATCAGAGTGGTATCCTTGAAGCAGCCAGAGAGAATGATATTTGATATGGACAGTTATATGGAGACAAAGCAGTCCTTTGTAGAAAGAGATATGGCAGGCAGGGATAAGGGAGTGAGGTAGAAGTTCTGATTTACATAGCTGCCAGCAGTATCAGGCAGCATTTTCTTTGTATATTAAGGTTAAAGGAGTATGTAAAGATGGGCTTTACAAAATTAGAACTGATTCAGTTCTTTGACGGGCTGACGGAATTAGTCAGTGAAGAGAACAAGGAAAAAGCCAGAGTTATGATACGGGAGTTTTTTCTTGGCTTTGAAAAAAATTACCAATATGAGGATGCAGTAATGCGGAGAGGTGCGCCATATCTGCCGCCTTATTATATATCGGCAATGCCGCAGGCTGTACAGAAAGAAATCAGGGAAAAGCTGACTGTGAAGCTGAAAGAACAGGGAGAGTACGCTCCTGAAAGGGTAGAACAGCTCATGCGCTCCAAAATCCGTGATTTGGAAGGATTGATTGACATTAAGGATTATATGGAATGGGTAGACAAAGAAATATACAGGAATTTTCAAAAGAGGCTGGAAGCGAGTAAATTGTAGGCAGATTGACAGGGAGCCGGGCAGATGTCCGGCTTTTTACATAGCTGCGTGGCTTATGCAGGCAGCATGAATTTTTCATTAGGGAGGCATGGAATGTCACTTGAGGAATTGCAGGCAGTGGACATTCGGACGGTAAGACCGGAAGATGTTGTTGATATTCAGCAGATAAAGATAGAGGGAGGGCTTTCACAGCCGGAAAAGCGCAGGGAATTTATCAGGCAGGTAAAAAATCCCTATTGTTTCCGTGTAGGGAAAGTCATTGTCAAGGCAAGCTACAATGGGAACGGGGTTTCGCTGAATGAACGGTTTGAGGAACTTGTGATGTCAGTGTAAAAAAAATTGAAAAAAGTGTGGAAAAAAGCCGGGAATTGTGTTAATCTAAGACTCAATAGGAAAACTAAATCATGTGCAAACTCTGAGTCTTAGGTTCATTAGGATAGGGCTGTCTTAATTGAAATCAAGGAAAAGGAGTGTTGCAGATGGAAAACATCAATTCTAAAACGTATCGTGCAGCCGTTTACCTTAGATTGTCAAGGGAAGATGGCGATGTTGCAGAGGGCAGCAAGTTCGAAAGCAACAGTATTTCAAATCAAAAAGATTTAATCATGGACTATGTTGGGAAACATCCGGAAATCCGTGTACATTCCGTATGGGTGGATGACGGGTACAGCGGTGTTGACTTTAATCGTCCGCAGTTTCAGTTAATGTTGTCTGAAATAAAAAAGGGAAACGTGGATTGTGTCATTGTCAAGGACTTGTCACGTTTTGGCAGGAATTATATTGAATCCGGCAGGTATATTGAAAAGATATTTCCGATGATGGGGGTTCGGTTCATAGCTGTCACAGACAGCTATGATAGCCTTGCAAAAGACGATGGGAATGAAATAATCATACCATTTAAGAACCTGATTAATGATGCGTACAGCAGGGATATTTCCATAAAAATCAGAAGTAATCTGGAGATTAAGAGGAAACGTGGGGAGTATATCGGTGCTTTTTTGGTATACGGATATTTAAAATCAAAGGAAAACAAAAATCAGATAGTTATAGACGGGTATGCAGCCGAAGTTGTAAGAGACATTTTCAAAATGAAGATGTCGGGAATGAGCCAGCAGGCGATAGCAGACAGGCTGAATGAGCAGGGGATACCTTCGCCGCTTGCATATAAAAGCAGCATCGGGATTCAACTGAAAACCTCATTTGATATGGGGAACGGGGCAAAATGGAATTATGTATCCGTGACAAGGATATTAAAAAATGAAATTTATACGGGCGTTTTGGTTCAGGGAAAACAGACAACGCCAAATTATAAGGTCAAGACAAGGATTAAGAAATCAGAAAGTGAATGGGTGCGGGTTGAAAACAACCATGATGCCATTATAAGCAGAAAGGATTTCAATCTGGTTCAGGAGCTTTTAAAGGCAGACACAAGATGTTCCCCGGAAAAAGAAAAGGTGTATCCGCTGGCAGGAGTATTGTTTTGCGGGGACTGTATGGAAAGCATGGTGCGAAAAACGGTTCCGGCAGGCGGAAAACAGTATGTCTACTATGTGTGTTCAGCGAATAAGAAACAAAAAAAATGTTGTTCTCCGCACAGAATTAGCGAAAGCGAATTGATGGATGCCGTGTTAGAAAGTATCCGTTTCCAGATCAGGGAAATGCTGGGTATTGAAAATGCTGTGAAGGTGTTGGATGAAGCCGAATGGAAACAGACCGGGGTTGAGAAGTATGGGGAACGGATAAGAAGGGAAAAAGAAAAAAAAGCCAAAACGGAAAGCCGGAAGCTGAATCTGTATGAAGATTTCAAAGATGGAATTTTAACCCAAAAAGAGTATATACAGATGAAACAGGAGTATGACCGTCAGATAGAAGTATCGGAACAGGCATTGCAGTCATATGAACATGAACTGGAGCTGTTGAAAAGCAACAAGGGGAGCAGGCAGGAATGGATTAAGGAATTTAAGAAATATGAAAATATTACTGTGCTGAATCGTTCTGTTGTGACTGCCCTGATTAAGCAGGTGCGTGTCTTTGAGGATAAGCGGATTGAAGTGGTTTTCAATTTTGAGGAAGAAATGGGTAGGTATGGCATACTGGCAGTCAGTGGGAAATCAGAATGTGCTGCCGGATGTGCGGAAGGGATGGTGGTTTAAATGGCAAGGAAGAGCAGAAAGCAGACCGCCATACAGCAAAACCAAATTCCTGATTCCGCTGCGGATTACAAGGTGTATCGTACCGCTTTGTATGCAAGGTTATCTGCGGATGAACATTGCAGGACTGAAGGGACAACCATAGAGAATCAGCTATACTTACTGAGGGATTATGTGAAGGATAAGCCATATCTTCAGGTAGTAGAAGAATATTTTGACGATGGTGTGACTGGGACAAGATTTGACAGACCTGATTTTACACGCATGATAGAGGATATGCGGGCAGGGAAAATTGATTGCATAATCGTAAAGGATTTGTCACGGCTTGGCAGGAATTATCTGGAAGCAGGAGACTATCTGGAAAAGATATTTCCGTTTTTCGGCGTCAGGTTCATTGCAATTACGGATGGATATGACAGTATCTGCCCCGATGTAACAGATGAAGGTCTGATTGTTCCGTTAAAGAACCTGATAAATGAAATATATGCAAAAGACCTGTCACGCAAGGTCAGTTCTGCGTTTTATATCAAGCAGAAACAGGGGAAATTTATTGGCGGTTCTGCTCCGTATGGGTATATGAAATCCCCGGCAGACCATAACCTGCTGATTGTGGATGAAGAAGTCAGGGAAATCGTATGGCAGATTTTTCATTGGAGAGCAGATGGAGACAGCCTTACCACTATTGTCAGACGGCTGAATGATTATGGGATTCCCTGCCCGACAAAGTACAAATATCTGAAAGGGCAGGTAAAAACAGCCAGATCAAAGACGGGATTATGGACTGTCAGCTCATTATCAAGAATTTTGGAAAATCCGGTGTATATCGGTGATATGGAGCAGGGGATCAACAGGGCAGCTTTGTACAAGGGGATGAAATCAAGGAAGATGCCTGTGGAGGAAAGGGTGTATGTCAAGAATACCCATGAGCCGATTGTGGAAAGGGAAGTTTTTGAGCGGATCAATCAAAAGCGGGAAAAGGACAGAGAGAAATTTCATAATAAGTATGGTATGTATGACGGCATTGCAAAAGAGCCAAACCTTCTGAAAGGCATTCTGGTCTGCGGTGACTGTGAAAAAAATATGTCACTTTGGAGGGACCGGAGCGGGGTTAAGCTCAATCCGCCAAGAGTATATTATAAATACATCTGCCAGACCTATCAGTTGTTGAAAGAAAAGGGGTGCAGCAGAAAACGCCTGAATAAAAAGGATGTTGAAAATGCTGTGGAGGAAGCGATAAGGCTCCACATAAAGCTGTTCCTTGACAACAAAACAGTTCTGGAAGAATTAAACAAGACACAGCAGGCAGCACAAATCAACGCAGGGTATCAGAGAGAAATTAAGGATGCCCTAAAGCGTAAGAAACGGGCAGAAAAGATGTCCGGTTCCTTATATAACGATTACGCTGACGGGTTATTGAGTGAAAGGGATTACCTTTATGCAAAGGAAAAGTATTTAAAACAGGCGGCAGAGGAAGAACAGAGGCTTTCAGAATTGCAGGAAATGCAGAGAAGATATGAAACAGGCTGCAAGGGGGAAAGCAAACTGGATTCTCTGGTTCAGCAGTATCGGGATTTTGACAGCTTAACAGAGGATATTATCCATTCTTTTATCTGTAAGGTTTTGGTTTATAGTGATGAACGCTTAGAAATTGTGTTCTGTTTTGAAGATGAATTTAGGGAATTGGAAGAGGTTGTTGAGGAAAGGAGGGATGAATTATGCAGGCAGAAAACAGAACTGTCAATGGCAGCGAATATGTAATCGCCTTGTATATCCGGTTATCGCAGGAAGACCGTGATTTGTCCCTCCGGTCAGACAAGGTGGAAAGCAACAGTATTACCAATCAGAGAGCTTTGCTGTGGGAATATATCAGAACACATAAGGACCTTGCAGACAGTAAGGTGGTTGAAAAGTGTGATGATGGATATTCCGGTGTAAAGTTTGATGACAGACCTGGGTTTACGGAAATGATCCAGCTTGCAAAGGAGGGAAAGATAAACTGTATTATTGTAAAAGACTTTTCCCGATTTGGCAGAAATTATGTGGAACTGGGGGATTATCTGGAGCAGCTATTTCCCTTTCTTGGCATACGGTTCATATCAGTAAATGACAATTATGACAGCAGCCAGTTTGACGGAACAACAGGCGGTCTTGATGTAGCGTTTAAGAATATGATCTATGATTTTTACAGCAGGGAGTTTTCAAAGAAACAAAGGATTGCTTGGAAACGAATGGCTGAAAAGGGAGAGTATAATGCCCATTGTGCCATGTATGGCTATAAGAAAGCGGATGACAATATCCATCAGTTGGTAATCCATGAAGAAACGGGTAAAATTGTCCATGAAATCTTTGAAATGATGGCATCAGGCATTACTCCTTTAACGATTGCAAGGTTACTGAATCAGAGAGGGGTTCCGGCACCATCAGAAGTCCAAAAAATGCAGGGCTATCAAAGGGAATGGAGCCGATATGGAGCAAAATGCTGTTGGACAGACGATAGAATACGCTGCATGGTTAAGGACGAAAGGTATACCGGGACAATGGTTTCCCTGAAAACGGGTTCTGTAACGGTAAGGGGAAAGCGTCAGAAAAAGCCCGCATCAGAATGGATTAGGGTAGAGAATACCCATGAGCCTATTGTTTCTTATGAACTATTCGTAAAAGCTAACTCCATGCTGAAACAGTGTGAATTTAAGCAAAGCGGTAAAAAAGGAAGAAACATATATTGCTGCGGTTACTGTGGCAGGAAGTTACAGGGGGATGGCAGTGGGGTGATAACCTGCTGGCAAAGGTACTACTTGCAGGAGTGCGATTGCAGGAAGGCAAGAATCAAGAAAGAAAATGCTGACAATGCGGTACTTGAGGCGGTCCGGCAGCAGGTAAAGCTGCTGGTCAGGGAGGAGGAATTATCTAAAGAGGCAAAAAACAGAACGGTTCCATATTCAGAGCAGGAAGAAATGAAAACACTTATAAAAACGATTGCTGCAATGAAAAAGACATGGATGCCACTCTATGAACAGTACACAGACGGTAAATTGTCCAGAGAGGATTTTTTGCGGGAAAAGAAAAAATATGATGAAGAAATAGACAGGTTAGAACTTCGCATGAGGGAACTGCAAGACAGTCAGACAGTGCGAAGTGAAAACAGTCAGCAACAGGCGAAACGTATCAGTCAATTACTTTGCTTTGCAGATCAGATAGAACTGACAGAAGAAATTAAAGAAAAGCTGATTGACAAAGTAAAGGTATTTTCTGATAATAGAATAGAAATTTGTTGGAACTTTGAAACAGATTTCTTTGAAACAAATACCATTCACAAGTGCGGTTAGATGCCGCACCTGTGAGAAAGTTCAAAAAAATGAAATTTTTTTTAGTCCTTACTTGACAGAAGAACA
>Ga0129315_1001384_pt1 | contig 9895 bp, 9 predicted proteins | sample Cm827metagenome_FD_94432 | JGI IMG/M metagenome (GOLD analysis project Ga0129315, IMG submission 94432) | Eastern black-and-white colobus group fecal microbial communities from Wisconsin, USA - Cm827 metagenome | ecosystem: Host-associated > Mammals > Digestive system > Large intestine > Fecal...
TCTGATGAGGTCCTCGACCTTGATCCGAGATTCAAGATGAGAGAGGGACTTACTTCACTGAACAGCGGAGAAGCGTTCGAACAGATCGCAGAGAATTACCGTCAGTTAGTAAAAGAGAGGAGCGCTGAGAAGGATGTCTGATGTAAAAATTTATCCGGCGAGGGTGACCCCAAAATGTATGCCTTCAGTATACGGAAACACACCTGAGATGCGTGCTTATGAGCATCCTGGAATGGTATCTGTAAACGTCAGAGACCTGTTTCCTGAAATGCCTGAGGCTATATATGAAGGTGACGACAGCGATCCTGATGTAATAGAGAAGTCGACCCGGGAGGCTCTTGAAAAAGTGGATATGTCGATGATCAAGCCTGATGAGACCATCAATCTGATCGGATGTGAACACGGCTTCTACATTTTCGGAGGCCGCCCGTATATCAGGATGCTGCAGACCATTAAGAAAGTCGTTGAAGAGAGGTGTCACAACTACAATGTCCGCTTGAGATGCGTCATGTACCGCACCCCGATGGAAGGAAAAGAAGTAGTCGATTACTACAACCTCATGGAGGAGTTCGAGGGAAATGTAGAATATGTAGCCGCTTACGACAAGGCTGTGCCTATCGAGACCAGGCTGGGAACTGTGTACGGGCTGTATAAATGCTACGATGCAGACAGACTTATCTATGCCAATTACGATGATCCAAGAGAAGTATACTGCAGCCTTTACTACCGCAGAGCTTTTAAAGCGTTCACCATGGATATGGCGAGGTTCGAGACCAGAAACCTCTACCATCACGCTTTCGGAAGCCCTGTCGGACACGGACCGATGCAGAACATAGTGCCGATGTCCATCTATGATTCGGATTTTGTTCAGAGCAAATGGACTTTTGCAGTGACGCTGAGGAGCACTCCTGCTGGCATCACTCACATCGATGCAGACAATGATCTGTACAACATCGATGACAGAATGATGATCGACAATCTTAAATGGTTCCCGATGATGCACAGGCTGCTGATCTCTCTGCATGACTACACGATGATCTGCGATGGATCACGCTGGCCGTACTACTCTGCCGCGGCGGGCATCATTGCCGGTGTCAACACCAATCTCCTGCAGGATCATTACGATATCGATGCGAGATTTTCAATGTTCGATGTCAGGAATCTCCCCAAGAACGAAGGACTGAAGGCCATCATCTACAACCAGACATGGGTCGGTATCAACGTGACCTGGCCTATGACACTTCCGGTCATCGTAGTAGGGGATGAACAGTACAAAATGTGGTGCGAAGATCCTAATAACAAGGGATTCGAGAACTGGAAATATACAGAGAAAACAGATGATCTGCAGCAGGCTCTGGACAGGGCCAATGAACTGATGAGCGGATCCAACAAGTTCGTTATATATGACGGAAGCTTTGGATTCCTCAACTGTTCAAATGAGGCAGCAGAGGAACTTTTCGAGAACGCTCCGAAGATCAGAAAGCTCGTCAATGAAGAACTTTACCCTAAATACATGAAGCAGCGTGGCCTGGAGATACCTGACTACATGAAATAAATAATTATCCACATAATGCTACCTTTGAAAACGAAAGAGAAGAAAGGAGAAATCAGATGAACTGTTTTGAAAGCGCACCATCGCGACAGAAGAAATTCACTCTGGCAGCAGTGTATTTTCTGGTGCTCGGATCGCTTCTGATCTCAAGTACAGACACCGTCATCCTGCCGATCATCGCTCAGGAGCTGAACGGAATGGATTATTTTGCCCTGACCAAGGCTTTTTCATCCGTCACTGCGGCTGTGACGATGCCGCTGTTTGCCTATCTTATGTCTAAGGATCCATCGAGAAAGCGGAATCTGTTCATATTCGGAGCGATCTGCGGAGCGCTGAATATTTTTACAAGAACCATTGCCACTCACATGTTCGTAGTGGTCGGTGGAGGTATACTGAATGGATTTCTGTCCACCGCTGTATACGTTGTGGGTTACACCATGGTCAGAGATATTTATGACGCCAAATCCGCAGCTAAATATCTGGGATATGTAGGGACCATCAACAGCCTGGGCGTGCTGGCCGGACCGCTCATTTCCGGAGTCCTGATAGACAACATGGGATGGAGGTTCGTCAGCCACATAATATGGATCACGATCCTGATCAGTGCGATCCTGATGGTCAACGGAGTTAAAGTTACAAAGGAAGAGGCCAAACCTCTCGCAGTTGAGACAGGAACATCATTTGACTTCAGCGGAGCAGTATTCCAGACGCTTTTCCTCGGCGCACTGACATTGTTCCTCGCACTGGGTTCATCTCTGGCGCCGTTTGGCGGAAGGACCAGCAATATTTTTCTGGCCCTTACGATCGTCGGATTCATTGGACTTATCGTGGTCATCAGGAAGAAGGGTGATGCCTGCATTATTCCTGCAGGTGTAATGAAGGACAGAAACGCTCTCGTCCTCACTATAGACAGCTTCCTGATGAACTTCTCACTCATGGCCGTGTATTTCTTCATCCCTACATTCATACTGTATGTTCTGCAGGGATCCGCAACACAATCAAGCCTTGCGACAACGCTCATTTCAGTGGCAGGACTGTTTATGGCTCCTGTATATGCCAACATGATCGGTAAAGACGGATCAGCAAAACGGACGCTCACGATCGGCATGATCATACGTATCGCAGTACTTGTCGCATTTATTATCGTACTCGGACCGAAGACAAAACTTATGGTGATATACGTACTCATGTTCGTGGCAGGCTTCTACCAGAGCCAGCATGCAGTCACCATGTCAGTTGCACCGCAGATCCAGCTGACCGCAGATAAGAGAATGCAGGGCAACGCCATGATCCAGGTCACCATGGCTCTTGGGTCATCCATAGGAACAGCGATCTATTCAATGATCATTGCTGCCAGGGGCGTTGCGACCGGACTCAGGATCTCTTTCGTGATAGCTGCGGTTGCGGCCGTCATCGTTCTGATCGTCTCACAGTTCCTGACGAAGGTGCAGGAGGAAGATGCGGCTGCCTGATGCGCTGGCGCGTATGTGAAGGACGTGATGACTATGTCAGATCCCGAAACAAGAACAAAGACCGACATTATGCCCAGGCTGGGAGAACAGCTTGATTATGCGGTCTCATCATTCGGATATTCATCTGTTTACATATGGATAACCGCGTTCATGACTATCTTTCTGACGGATTATGCAGGCGTCCCTGCAGCTGCAGTTTCGCTGCTCTTGCTCGTTGTGAGGTTCTTTGATGCGGTGAACGATCCGCTTATTGGCAGCATTGCTGACCGTACCCACTCAAGATTCGGAAGATTCAAACCATGGGTCGGGATAGGCGGTACGGTCATGTGCATTCTCATAGTGATGATGTTTGCGACTCAGAAGTCCTGGCCGCTGCATCTTAAGATCATATGGGTGTGGGTCGTATACATACTCATAACGGTTGCGTCGACCTGCCAGCAGATGCCGTACAACGCACTGTGCGGAGTGATCACTTCAAGCGCTGAGGGAAGGATCAAGCTTTCGAATACCCGGATGGTATGTTCCTCTCTCGGAACTAACTTCACGAATCTCATTGCAGCAGCGTTGATATTGACCTTCTCAGGTACACACAGAACCGTCAGTACTGCAAGAGGTTACCTGGGAGCAGTCATTTTCAGCGTTGCCATAGGACTTCCGTTCATGCTGTGGACGGCTTTTCGCTCCAGGGAACGAGTGCTCCCGCCTCCAGTGCAGAGACGTGAGGGCGGCAGGGTACCGGTCAGAACTATGATAAAGTGTCTGACCGGCAACAAATATGCACTGATTTGTGTAGTTGGACAGTTTGTGGCAGGATTCCACGCCTATGGCCGCATGACGATCATGACGTATTACTTCACGTATTACGAAGGGGATTTCAAGCTTTACTCCATGACCGGAATGATAGGCATGTTCACCGGAATCGTGGGATCAGGAGTGATCGCTCCATGGATCTACAAGATGTTCCATCACAAGGGAAAAGCAGTCGGATTCAGTTTCGCTGCGGCTGGGATCCTGGTCGCACCCATGTACTGGTTCTCAGCAAAGGGCGTTTGGTTCTGGGTGTTTTATGCGGTCTCTACCGCTGTCGGGACTGCCGCAAGCGGGCTCAGGTATGCCTGTGATGGGGATAACACTGACTATGCGGAGTATAAATACGGAGTCAGAGTTGACGGGTTCCTGTCATCATTCGTTTCGCTGAGCCTGAAGGCGGGAGGAGCTGTAGGGCCGGCAGTGATGCTGGCGGTTATCAATTCTCTCGGATATGCTGTCAATGTGCATCAGAACCAGGCGGTCATGAATGCGCTTAACATAAGCATGTCGTTCCTGCCGGCGGTATTGCTGCTGATCATCGGCGTAACGTTCTGGTTCGGTTATGACATGGATGAAAAGAAACACAAAGAGATAGTCAGAGTAATTGAAGAAAGACACAGAGAACAGGGATCTGCCATAGATCAGAAGGGGGACAGATAATGAGCTATAAAATACTTGCACTTAATCCGGGATCAACGTCGACCAAGATAGCGTTGTTCGAAGACAGCAGGGAACTGTTTTCGGAGAACATCGACCTGGAGGGCCTTGATTATAACAGCACAGATGGCGAGAAAAACCTTCAGATCTTGAGATCCGGCGTGATCAAGGGCGTAGAGGAGCGAGAGTACTCCATGGACAAAATCGATGCTTTTGCTGGAAGAGGAGGGGTGATGGCCTCATCTCCGGCTGGAGTGTACGAAGTCGATGACAGGATCCTCGAGGCCAATAAAGCTTATAAAGGAGGGAGAGTGCATGCGTGTTTCTATTCTCCCGTACTGACATACATTCTGGCTCAGGAGTTCGGGAAACCTGCATATATACTGAATGCACAGTCGGTTGATGAATTTGAGATGAGGTCCAGGTTCACAGGATTTCCTGAGGTCTGGAGGATAAGTGGCATACACGCTCTCAATCACAAGGAGGTGGCCGCTCGTGCCGCAGAGAAAATAGGCAGACCATACAACGAGTGCAATCTCATTGTCGCACACCTCGGAGGCGGCATTTCAATTGCGGCGCATAAGAATGGCAAAATGGTCGACTTCAGCGGATCGTCCGGCGCCGGCCCGATGTGCCCGACGAGGAGCGGCATGGTTCCCGCCTCAAACGTAATAAAAATGTGCTTTTCAGGAAAATACACTGAGAAAGACATGCAGGCTAAGGTGAGCATGAACGGCGGGCTCCTCGCCCATCTTGGAACAGGGGATGGACGCGCTGTGGAGAAGATGATAGCAGATGGCGATGAGTATGCACGTGAGACGTACGATGCAATGATTTATCAGATCTGCAAAGATATCGGCAGCATGGCCGTGACACTGGAAGGAAAAGTCGATGCGATCGTCCTCACCGGAGGGCTCTCATTCAGCGATTACGTGGTCAGCTCTATAAAAAAGCAGATCGGGTGGATATCGGATGTGATCTGTTTCCCGGGGGAGTTCGAAATGGAAGCCCTCGGAAACGGGGTTCTGAGAGTGCTTGAAGAACGCGAGGAAGTTCAGGAATATACGGGAGTGCCGGTTTTTACACCTCCGGCGAGAGGATAAACTGGCGAGCACAGCATAACCGTGTTGCTGTTAGGAGGATTTCTACGACAGGAGGGAAGAAGAAATGGCTAAGCAGTTTGAAGGAAGAGTTGCTCTCGTAACAGGAGGAGCAAGCGGTCAGGGAAAAGCTACAGTCTATGAACTCGTCAACAGAGGCGCCAGGGTGATCTTCATAGACATCAATGAGGAAAAAGCAAAGGAGGTCCTCGAAGAGTGCGGGAAAAGAGGCGGTGAAGTAGAGTACGTAAAATGTGACCTGACCAGACATGAAAATCTTGTAGATTTGATGACACACATCAAGGAAAAATACGGCAGACTCGACTATGCCGCAAATATCGCAGGATGGGGCATCCCTTATACGATGATTTACGATACCGAAGACAAGGATACCGATCTTATGATTAACCTCAACCTCAAAGGTGTCATCTACTGCATGCAGGAAGAGATAAAGCTGATGAGGGAGCAGAAGTTTGGCCGAATCGTCAACATCGCTTCTGATGCGGCATTCATGGGAGCGCCGGGAATGGCCGTACTCGGCGCGTCGAAGGCAGGAGTCATCGGCGTCACTAAAAACGCCTGCCTTGATGTTGTAAAAGAAGGTATCACTATCAACAGCATTTCTCCGGGAGCCATCGAGACAGAACTCGTTCAGTCGGTCAAGCTGATGCATCCGGAGGAATTCGAACAGTACTGCAGGAACATGCCGATCGGAAGATTCGGAAAACCGTCGGAGATAGCGCACGGCGTATGCTTCTTCTTCGAGGACGAATCTGAATTCATCACTGGAGTAAATCTTCCTATCGATGGCGGATTCGGCGCAGGAAAGATGGAGAGATAGTGACTCGTCAGAAGGGGGATGATTGGAAATGGCTAAGGGCTGGACTCTCACACAGGGCGTCAGCGTAGTATTCGGCGAAGGATCGAGATACAGGGCAGGAGAAATAGCCGGAAAATACGGAGCAAAGTCGATTCTTCTTTTATATGATATGGCGATGGAGCAGTTCGGATACCGAAACGGAATAGAAGAAAGTCTTAAGAAAACAGGACTCCGGTACTGCATGTGGCAAATAGAAGAGGGAGAACCTACAGCACAGAAGGTAGATCGTGTGTGTGAATTCGCCAGTGACAAGAATGTGGACGCCATCATAGCAGTCGGTGGCGGCAGCACCATGGATACAGCAAAGCTGACTGGAAAAATTCTCGCCAACGGCGGAAAATCTATGGACTATCTAAATCGTGCTGATCAGGATACGAAGGCCTTTACTCCGCTCATCACCATACCTTCCACAGCGGGGACAGGAGCCGAGGTGACTCCATACCTGACCTGTTCTACTGAGGACGGGAAGAAAGGGGGAACCGGGAACACTCCTGTCACATGTGCGATCGTCGATCCTGAGATAACATATGGTCTGCCCTCTTCAGTAACGGCAAATACCGGAATAGACGCGCTGTGCCATGCAGCGGAGGTGCTTTGCAATTACACTCGCATCCAGAACGAATATGCTGATACTCTGTGCAAAGAGGCTGTGAGGATGGCATTCAGATGGCTCCCTGAAGCATATAAAGATGGAAAGAACAAGGAAGCACGGCACTACATGTCTTATGCCGCGCTCATTGCCGGAATGGCTCTCCCTATGAGGGGAACTTTCATCGGTCATCCGATCGCCAATCAGATATGCAACAGATATCACATTCCTCACGGAGCGGGCTGCAGCATTGGTATGAGCGTATTTGCTCATTACAACACGACAGAAGACCCTGATTGGATAAAACTGCAGGCAGATCTCCTGGGAATAGATGGTTCTGCTGATGACTATTCGGTTATCTCCGGAAGAGTGGCGGAGGCCTATGATAATATCAGCAGGATCTGCAATATGAAGACCATGAAGGACCTCGGCGCTGACATCAGTCTCTGCGATGAAATAACAGAGGATCTGAAGGAAGACAGGAATTTAGCGTTTTGTCCTGTTCCGGTAGATTTCGAGGTGCTGAACAGAGCGCTTAAAGAAGTGTATGAACTGTAGATAAACACGATATGCATTAAGGAGGAACAATTATGGCATGTTTTCTGGTACCTACGGCGGAGGCTGTAGCGGTAAAGGTTATTGAGAGAGTGCAGAACAAAAAGGAAAAGGAGCGTGAGCTCAAAATCGACGCCGGGGCCGGCGAGACCGCAAGGACGCACGTCCACGCGGAAAACACCATTCCTTTTTCCAGAAAGCTCCGCTGGCTGACCCGCCTGCTGATCGGAGGCGCCGTACTTCTGGCTTTCGAACACATCTGGCATGGAGAGGTGGTTCCGTGGTTCCCGTTCCTGACAGCGGCCGCCACTCCGGGCACTACCAGCGTGATGCTCCACGAGATGGCGACAACTGGCGTCGGAATGGCTGTGCTTGTCACTGCCGTATGGGCGGTGATGTGCAAGGTCTCTGACAGAGACGTCAGGAGAATGGTCGAGAGGAGGGAAAACTGATGACATTATTGATCACTGTGTTCGCCGCGGTTATAAGCACCGCTGTGTGGTATAAGGGCATGCCTGAAGACAAGCTGAAGACCGGCATTCTCTGCTGGATGTACTGGGGTGCTTCTCTCATGTGGCTTGTGGATGCCATTGTTGAATACACGGAGCTCAAGGCTGCGTATTTTACTCCTGCGCCTGCCGATATGCTGAACGACGCTTTTCTGGGCCTCTCTGTAGTGGCCCTCGGGCTCGTGATCTGGGTTGTGAGACTCCTGATCACGGATCCAAAGGGAGTGATCGCAGGCATTCTGACAAAGGACAGCAGCGATAGAAGAACTTCCTGCCATCAGGAGAACATCTGATAAAACGGATATGCCAGTGACATCTGACGGGGGCAAATGTCCGGCCTCTTCTTGCAGGCGGTTAAAGAATAATATCTTGCTGAAGATCCCGTGCCAGACTTTGGCGCGGGATCGTTTTGACTTTTGGAAACGATATTTCTCTCAGAGATCCTTCCAATGAGAAATAAGCATAAGGGGGCCGGCGCGCTTAATGCAAAATGAACATTTCATTTTTCTCCCTGTGAATGTTAGTCTGATAGTGCAAAAGATGATCGATATGGCAATGTGCATAAATATAATATGGAGAGGTCAAAATGAAAGATAAGAAAGAAGTTTATGTAGATATTTCTGCAAGACATGTTCACCTGACGAGGAAAGATCAGGACGTCTTATTCGGGAAGGGTTATGAACTCACACCCAGAAAGGAATTGTACGGGACAGGCGGGACCGCATTCGCAAGCGAAGAACAGATCGCGGTGGTCGGCCCAAGGGGGCGTTTCGACAAAGTGCGCATCCTCGGACCGTGCAGAAAGGCCACACAGATCGAGCTTTCCAAGACCGATGCGCGTACCCTTGGCATAGATGCTCCGGTCAGATTATCGGGAGATGTTAAAGATTCGGCTCCTGTTAAGCTCATAGGACCAGCAGGAGAACTCGAGCTCGAGGAAGGGGCGATCATAGCCAAGAGGCATCTGCACCTGGGCAAGGACAAAGCAGATGAATGGGGCCTCAAACACGGGGATTCCGTGTGGATCAGGGTGAATACACCTGATAGGAGCCTGGTTTTCGGTGATGTTGAGGTCAGAATGATGAAGTCAGGGGATCTGGCGTTTGCCCATATCGATACTGACGAGGCCAATGCAGCAGGAATGCCTTCCGCAATGAACGGATACATCGTAGACATAGAAAAATAAGTGCCTTTTACCTTCTCGGCGGCTGCAGACACCATGACCTTTCTCCATGTCGCAGTCGCTAACTTATTTGTGGTTTGAATTTCAGCAAGGTGACTTAAGTGAACAATACCAGAAAAACGCTTGAAAGCCTGGCCGCAGGAGATATTTCGATAGATGATGCGGTCCTTAAATTGAAGACAGAGCCTTTCGATGATATAGGCTATGCAAAGGTCGATCTTCACCGCAGCATCCGCCAGGGCGCACCGGAAGTGATTTACGGAGAAGGCAAGACCGCGGAGCAGATAATCGGGATCATGACTTCGATGCGGGTGCACGGACAGGAACGAATACTGATAACTAGGCTCGATCCATCCAAAGCATCTGAGGTCGCTGAAAAACACGATATTTTCTACGATGAATGTGCAAGGATCGGGATTTACGGCGACCGGCCGCCTGCCGATGGCATAGGTAAGATCGTGATCGCGACCGGAGGGACAAGCGATATCCCTGTAGCCGAGGAGGCTGCTTTTACAGCTGAATTCCTTGGCAATGAGGTCGTAAAACTATATGATGTTGGAGTAGCAGGAATACACAGGCTACTTGCCA
>Ga0129315_1001385_pt1 | contig 9886 bp, 8 predicted proteins | sample Cm827metagenome_FD_94432 | JGI IMG/M metagenome (GOLD analysis project Ga0129315, IMG submission 94432) | Eastern black-and-white colobus group fecal microbial communities from Wisconsin, USA - Cm827 metagenome | ecosystem: Host-associated > Mammals > Digestive system > Large intestine > Fecal...
TCGAGAGCGCGAAGCTCATCGAGCGCAGCAAGCTGTATGATCCGGACGAGGCCGTGAAGCTGGCCCTGCAGACCGCGAAGACCAAGTTCGACGAGACCCTCGAGATCTCCGTCCGCCTGGGCGTCGATCCGCGCCAGGCTGACCAGCAGGTCCGCGGCGCCGTCGTGCTCCCGCACGGCACCGGCAAGAAGGTCCGCGTGCTCGTGTTCGCCAAGGGCGAGCAGGCCAAGCAGGCTGAGGAGGCCGGCGCGGACTATGTGGGCGCCGAGGAGCTCGTCGCCAAGATCCAGGGCGAGAACTGGTTCGACTTCGACGTCGTCGTTGCGACCCCGAACATGATGGGCGTTGTCGGCCGTCTGGGCCGCGTCCTCGGCCCGAAGGGCCTCATGCCGAACCCGAAGAGCGGCACCGTCACCATGGACGTGGCGAAGGCCATCACCGAGATCAAGGCTGGTAAGGTTGAGTACCGCCTCGACAAGCAGGCGATCATCCACTGCCCGATCGGCAAGAAGTCCTTCACCGCCGAGCAGCTGACGGAGAACCTCTCTGCGCTGATGGGCGCCATCAACCGTGCGAAGCCGGCTGCGGCGAAGGGCATCTACCTCCGCTCCGTCGTGCTCTCTTCCACGATGGGCCCGGGCATCAAGGTGAACCCGCTCAAGTTCTGATTGCATGAACAAAGACAGGCTCCGGTGTAAACCGGAGCCTGTTTGTTATTCGCGGCAAGTCCGCTTCGCGTCCTTGCCGCGGAAGGGGACGGGAAAACATCATTTCTCGCGCGCCCTTCAGGCACACTCCAAATGATCAAGGTTGCGAAATGCTTTCGCTCCTCGCGGCGTACATGCCGCCGCTGCGGATTTCCATGAAGGGGCTGCGGCCCCTTCAAACTTTCCCGGAGCTGCTTAACCGATGATTTTCCAAAACTTCGAGCACCGCAAGAGTGTGTGTTTTGCTCAAAGTGGTCACACCGCCGCGAAGCGAAGAAGGGTCCAGGGACTGGTCCCTGGTGGGGTCAAGGGGTGAAGCCCCGACGTTTTTCTACTGATGCTTTTTCTGCAAATACACGTCAAAAACCGTTGACAAACCCCGTTCCGTATGCTATACTCACCAAGTGAAATGAAAAGTCTGTGCCTAAGACAGCTGGTGACGCCTTCGCGTCCCAAGGGGCTCTGCCCGCCGGCCGAGGTGCGAGAGTATGAATGTCCGTGAAAACGGTTTTGTGCCCTTGCGCCCAGCGCAGGGGCTTTTCTTTTCCGAAACCTTTCGGGAAGGAGGAAACTACCATGTCCAAGAATATTGAAGCCAAGAAAGTCGTTGTGTCCGAAATCGAGGAGAAGATCGAGAAGGCGGAGTCCATCGTCATCGTCGAGTACAAGGCGCTGACCGTGGAGCAGGTGACCGCGCTGCGCGCGAAGTGCCGCGCCGCCGGCGTCGATTACTGTGTGCTCAAGAACACGCTGGTTCGCCGTGCGATGGCCAACAAGGGCATCCAGATCGACGAGAAGCTCCTCGAGGGCCCCAACGCTTTCGTCTTCAGCAACAACGATCCGGTGTCCGCGCCGAAGCTGGTGAAGGAGTTCATCGCTGCGTGCGAGAAGGACAAGAAGACCTCTCCGCTGACCATCAAGGCCGGCGTCATGGACGGCGCTGTGCAGTCCGTGGAGGAGGTCAAGGCCCTGGCCGACATCCTGCCGAAGGATCAGCTCATCGCCAAGATCATGGGCTGCCTGAATTCTCAGGTCACCGCCCTGGCGTATGTCCTCAAGGCGTACGTCGACAAGCAGAGCGAAGCCGCTGCCGAGTAATCAAAACAGGCTTCAAAGCAAGCGCATAAGCTGCGCACCCTAAAAAGAAATATTCTTAATGGAGGTAAATACCATGGAAATCAATGAGATCGTATCCGCTATTGAGAGCCTGACCCTGATCCAGTGCTCCGAGCTCGTGAAGGCCCTTGAGGAGAAGTTCGGCGTTGTCGCCGCTGCCCCCGTTGCCGCTGGCGCTGGCGCTGCCGCTCCGGCCGCTGCTGCTGAGGAGAAGACCGAGTTCGACGTCGTGCTCACCGGCTTCGACGCTGCGAAGAAGGTTGCCATCATCAAGGCCGTCCGCGAGGTCGTTCCGGGCCTGGGCCTGAAGGAAGCCAAGGACATCGTCGAGGGCGCTCCGAAGACCCTGAAGGAGGGCGCGACCAAGGAAGAGGCCGAGGCCATGAAGAAGAAGCTGGTCGACGCCGGCGCGACCGTCGAGGTCAAGTAATTCCTTCCCGAATTGCTGCTGCATCCCGCTCCGAAAGGGGCGGGATTTTCTGTCGCCGTATGCTCCGGGCAAAATGCACCGGGTCAGTTGACGGATGATCAGTTTCGTGATATAATGTGATCTGGTAACGAAAACTACATTGAAGTCAACCGAAGGCCAAGGGCCGGAAAGGATGAATCATGCGCACAAAGCTGAGCGACCGGGAACTTCCGGTCTACACCAAGGGTGAAGAGCGGTTCAACATGATTTCCCACATCGTGGGCGGCGCGGTCGGCATCGCGGCGCTGGTGCTGTGCATCGTGCGCTCGGCGCTGCACCACAACGGCTACGGCGTCGCGGGCTCCATCGTCTACGGCATCTCGATGATCATCCTCTACACGATGTCCAGCATCTATCACGGCCTGCGCGAGGGCATGGCCAAGAAGGTGATGCAGGTGCTCGACCACTGCACGATCTATCTGCTCATCGCGGGCACTTACACGCCGATTCTGCTCAGCGCCATGCGGCCCATCGACCCGGTGACCAGCTGGGTGCTGCTGGGCATTGTCTGGGGGCTGGCGGCGATTGCCATCACGCTGACGGCGATCGACCTGAAAAAATTCCGCGTCTTCTCGATGATCTGCTACATCGGTATGGGCTGGACGATCATCTTCAAGGTTGGTCTGCTGATCGAGGCGGTCGGCTGGGCGGGCTTCTGGCTCATTCTCATCGGCGGCGTGTGCTATACGGTCGGCGCGGTGCTCTACGGTATGGGCCGCACCAAGCGCTACATGCACAGCATCTTCCACCTGTTCGTGCTGGCGGGCAGCATCCTGCACCTGCTGGCGATCCTGCTCTATGTGCTGTGAGGGCGGAGCGGCCTGAAGCTGCGCGAAGCGAGCCTTTACGGTGAATTTGCGCGTACCTTTGCTGTTTGAACCATATGAATCAAGCGCCGCTGCGGCTTCATCCGCGACGGCGCTTTTACGGTTCATTCGCTTCCCCGCCCGATCGGAGTCAGATCACGCAGCACGACTTGAGTATGCACTGAATATGGAATGGGGCAGGCAGGCGAAGCCCGACTCTTTGTGCGGGAAGATGCGCATTGACCGAATGTGAAATCCATGTAGAATTCGACGGTGGAAAAGGTTGTCACAAGCCGTGGAGCGTGATATAATATCCACAAAGGCCAAGCGACATTCCTGGCCTGTGAACAACCAAAAGGAGGAATTCTTTATGAAAAAGCTGCTTGCGCTCGTTCTGAGCCTGGCTCTGCTGACCGTTGGCGCGTGCGCCCTGGCGGAGGAGACCCTGTCCATCTGCTCGCCCAACAGCGACGGCCTGCTGTCCATCATCCCGCTCTTTGAGGAGCGCACCGGCATCAAGGTGCAGGTCGAGTCCCTGGGCACCGGCGACTGCATGAAGCGCATCGCCAGCGAGGCTTCCCAGGAGTTCTGCACGTTCGACCTCATGTACGGCGGCTCCCTGGCCAACTACGAGGCCAACAAGGACCTCTTCCAGGACTACGTCTCTCCTGAGGACGTCAACCTGATGGAGGCCTACAAGAACACCCGCGGCTACTGCACCAACTACACCATCGACGGCTCCGTGCTGCTGGTGAACACCGACATGCTCGCCGAGCTGGGCGTTGAGGTGACCGGCTACGCCGATCTGCTGAAGCCCGAGCTCGTCGGCAAGATCGCTTCCGCCGATCCGGCGTCCTCCTCTTCCGCGTTCTGCCAGCTGACCAACATGCTGCTGGCCATGGGCGGCTACGAGAGCGAGGAAGCGTGGACCTATGTGCATGACCTGTTCGTCGGCCAGCAGGTCGCCATCACCAGCGGCTCCTCCGCGGTGTACAAGGGCGTCTACAACGGCGAGTACGCCGTCGGCCTGACCTATGAGGATCCCTGCGTCACCCTGATCAAGGACGGCGCGACCAACATCAAGGTCATCTACCCGGTCGAGGGCACCGTGTTCCTGCCGGCGCAGATCGGCATCGTCAAGAACGCCAAGAACGTCGAGAACGCGCAGAAGTTCGTCGACTTCATGCTCTCCGAGGAGGCGCAGATCTTCCTGGCGGAGAACACCACCAGCCGCAACGTCCGCGAGGTCGTCTACACCAACGACATCATGACCCCGCTCGCCGAGATCAAGCTGATCTATGAGGACAGCGACTACGTCATCGCGCACACCACTGAGCTGAAGGAAAAGGTTCAGGACATCATGATGGATATGTAATCCACACAAGCGCGAGAGGGCGCGGCGGTTGCGCCGCGCCCTCTTTCCTTTTACCGGCCCCAAGGCGCATGAACCGAGGGCCCGACCACCTGGTACTGTTTTCGTCAAAAATGCTTTCTTTGGCGCGAAGCGGGGAAGGGTCAAGGGATGAAATCCCTTGCGGGGTTTGGGGCGGCGCCCCAAGCAGGTTTCAGGGCGGCAGCCCTCACGTTATCCCTTTACGAGCAGCTTACCGGGAAAGCATTCTGGACAAAGAATAGTATGAAGCGAAAGGAACGAATCTCCATGAGCGTATCCATCCACTTTGAAAACGTCGTCAAAAAGTACGGCGAGAACGTCATCATCCCCGGCCTCAGCCTGGACGTGCGTGAGGGCGAGTTCTTCACGCTGCTCGGCCCCTCCGGCTGCGGCAAGACCACGCTGCTGCGCATGGTCGCCGGCTTCAACTCCATCGAGGGCGGCACCATCTCCTTCAACGGCAGGGTCATCAACGACATCGCGCCCAACAAGCGCAACATCGGCATGGTCTTCCAGAACTATGCTGTCTTCCCGCACATGACCGTGCGCGAGAACGTCGCCTTCGGCCTCGAGAACCGCCATCTGCCCAAGGACGAGATCAAGCGCCGCGTCGATGAAATCCTCGAGACGGTCAAGATCACCCAGTACGCCGACCGCCTGCCCGAGCGCCTCTCCGGCGGCCAGCAGCAGCGCGTCGCGCTCGCCCGCGCCATCGTCATCAAGCCGGATGTGCTGCTGATGGACGAGCCGCTCTCCAACCTCGACGCCAAGCTGCGCATCGAGATGCGCAACGCCATCCGCCAGATCCAGAACAGCGTCGGCATCACCACCATCTACGTCACGCACGATCAGGAGGAGGCCATGGCCGTCTCCGACCGCATCGCCGTCATGAACGGCGGCGTGATCCAGCACGTCTCCACGCCCAAGTCCATCTATCAGCGCCCGGCGAACCAGTTCGTCGCCAACTTCATCGGCCGCAGCAACACGCTGCATGCCCATTATGTGAACGGCGCGCTGAAGTTCGGCAACGGCTTTACCACGGCCTACGACAACATGGGCGCCGCGCCCGAGGAGGATGTGCTCGTCGCCGTGCGTCCGGAGGAGTTCGTCATCGACGAGCACGGCGAGGACGGCATCGACGCGACCGTCGTCTCCAGCGTGTTCCTGGGCCTCAATACCACCTACTTCGTGGAGCTCTATGACGGCACGCAGGCGGAGATCGTGGAGGAAAGCTCCATTTCCTCCATCATCCCCAACGGCACGAAGGTGCGCCTGGGCCTCAAGCTCGACAAGATCAACGTGTTCACCGCCGACGGCAGCGTCAACCTGACGAAGGGAGTTGTGAACGATGTCCGCTAAGCGCCCCCGCCAGAAGATCAAGTGGGATCTGTGGATGATCGTCACCGTCGCCATCAGCGCGTTCTACCTGCTGTTCCTGCTCTATCCGCTGATTTCCATGCTCTCCAAGAGTGTCATCGGCACGGACGGCGGCTTCACCTGGGAGTTCTTCTCCAAGGTCTTCTCCAAAAAGTACTACCAGCGCGCCATCATGGGCAGCCTCAAGATCTCCGCGACCGTGACGCTGATCACCGTGCTCATCGCCACGCCGCTGGCCTACATCATGTCCACCATCCGCATCAAGGGCGCGGGGATTCTGCAGATCCTCATCCTCGTCAGCTCCATGAGCGCCCCGTTCATCGGCGCGTACGCGTGGATCATGCTCTGCGGCCGCAACGGCACCATCACCAACTTCCTTCTCAATACGTTCGGCATCCAGATCGGCGACATCTACGGCTTCAAGGGCTGCGTCATCGTCATGTCGCTCCAGCTGTATTCGCTGGTGTACATGTTCGTCTCCGGCGCGTTCAAGAACATGGACAACTCGCTGATCGAGGCGAGCGAGTCGCTGGGCTGCTCCGGCCTGCGCAAGATCTTCAAGGTCGTGCTGCCGCTGATCATGCCCACGCTGCTCTCCGGCGCGCTGATGGTCTTCATGCGCACGTTTGCCGACTACGGCACCCCGATGCTCATCGGCGAGAACTACAACACGCTGCCCGTCGTCGTCTACAAGGAGTTCCTCTCCGAGATCGGCTCCAGCGACGGCATGGCCGCGGCGATCTCCATCATCGCCATCGTCATCACCACCTGCGTGTTCCTGCTGCAGAAGTACATCGCCAACCGCAAGGTGTTCTCCATGAGCGCGCTGCATCCCGTCGAGGTCAAGCAGGCGCACGGCATCAAAAACGTGCTTGCGCACGCCTACTGCTACATCCTCGTCGGCCTGGCGATCATGCCGCAGTGCTACGTCATCTACTCGTCCTTCCGCAGGACGAGCGGCAAGCTCTACGTGGACGGCTACTGGCTCGGCAGCTACAAGGAGGCCTTCCAGACCGTCGGCAGCTCCATCGTGCACACCTATGCGCTGGCGTTCGCCTCGATCATCGTCATCGTGTTCGTGGCGCTGCTGGTGTCCTATATCGTTGTGCGCCGGCGCAACATCGCCAACGCGATCATCGACGTCGTTTCGATGTTCCCGGAGACGGTCATGGGCTCCATCCTGGGCATCGCGCTGCTGACGACGTTCAACAAGAAGCCCCTGCTGCTCACCGGCGGCGCGTTCATCATGATCCTGTCCTATACCATCCGCCGCCTGCCGTATACGATCCGCTCGTCCTCGGCGATCCTGCGCAACATCTCCCCGAGCATCGAGGAGGCGTCGATCAATCTGGGCGCGTCGGACGCGAAGACGTTCTTCAAGGTGACGGTGCCGATGATGATGCCGGGCGTCATTTCGGGCGCGATCCTCTCGTGGATCATGATCATCACGGAGCTGTCCACGTCGATCATCCTGTACACGACGAAGACCAAGACGATGACGCTGGAGATCTATTCGCAGATCATCCGCGGCAACGACGGCGTGGCCTCGGCCATCTCCGCCATCCTGACCTTCTCGACGATCATCGCGCTGGCAGTCTTCTTCAAGGTCAGCGGCAAGAAGGACATCACGATGTAAGAAAGGCAGCTTCAAGCCGCGCGAAGCGGGGATGGGTCAAGGGGCAATGCCCCTTGCGGGGTCTGGGGCGGCGCCCCAGGCTAGGGGGTTGGAGGATGAAATCCCCCAACGTCTTCATAAACCGAGAAGCGCCCTGCGATTGGGATGGGTTTGTTCTCACAACTTCGATGATCCGCCATAACACCCCATCGCATCTCTCAGGCCGTCCGGCTTATCCGGGCGGCCTGTTTGGCTGTACACAAATTTCCGTGTGCGCGGACTTATCATGCCTGTATTGAAAAAAGGCGTCTGTAATGGTAGAATATACAAAAGAGAACCGGTGTGAAATGGAGCGTGGACAAATGATTCGCATCAGAGAGCTGTACAGACTCAAAAATATCCGCAATCTCCGGCTGATTGCGGGCGAGGCGGGCCTGGAGCGCACGCTGACCGCTGCCGTGCTCTTTGAATATGACCCGTCCCGCATGCAGCTCCCCGACTTCTACCGTGGCGACCTCGTCGTTACCACGCTGGCCTATGCCCGCGGCGAGGAGCAGCTCGTCGCGCCGTCCCTGCTCGCGCTGATGGATCAGGGCATCGCCGCGCTGCTCGTCAAGACCGCGTACTTCGCCCAGCTGCCGCAGAGCGTCATCGCCGCGGCGGACAGGCTCGGCACGCCCATCTTCCTCTTTGACGATACCTACATCGAGGAGGTCATCCTCGAGCTGACCGACCTCATCCGCGGCAAGCGCCGCTTCGCCGGCTTTGACAAGGAGATCGACGCGCTGCTCTCGCCCGGGCTGGACAGCGCCCGCCAGCGCGAGCTGCTCGCCCATATCGATCCCGTCGGCGCGCCCGCCTACAGGATCTATGCGCTGCTGCCGCGCGAGCGCATGCCCGGGCTGGATGAAAAGCTCTATACGCTGCTCAGCGAGGACGCGCCGCTCGCGCGCAGGCTCATCTGCATGGAGTGGAGGCGCATGCTGCTCATCGTCTGCCACGTCGCGGAGGGGCAGCAGAAGGAGGATGGCGCACAGCTCGTCGAATCGCTGCTTGCGCGTGCCGGGATCGAGCGCAGCGCGCTGTGCGTGGGCATGAGCAGCCTGTATGCCGAGCGCGGCGACTATCCGATCGTCCTGCGCGAGGCTATCTACGCCGCCCGGGCCGCCAGCCTGGAGGGCCGCCCGCTGATGGCGGCGGACGAGCTGGGCATGTACGCGTTCCTCTTCCCGATGAGCGAAAACCCGTTCGTCGTCGAGCAGTGCAGGCGCTGCATGGCCAGAATCCTCGATTACGACGCGCAGAACCGCACAAACCTGTTCTACACCGCGCAGGTCTACGTCGAGCAGCACATGGAAATCGCCGCCGCCGCCAAGGCGCTCTATCAGCACCCCAACACGGTGCGCTACCGCCTGGGCAAGATCCAGAAGCTGATGGGCATGGAGGACGACGCGACGTTCGCGCCGATGATCAGCCTGATCATCAGCCTGTCCCGGATTCTCGGGGAGGAGGGCAAGGAATGACGCAGCGCATGCAGCCCGGCGACATCGTGCGCCACTTCAAGGGCAACCGCTATGAGATCCTGTATTTCGCCAGGGATTCGGAGACGCAGGCGGACGTGGTCGTCTATCGCGCGCTCTACGGCGAGCGCGGCGTCTGGGTGCGGCCGATGGAGATGTTTTTCTCCGAGGTAGATCACGACAAATACCCGGATTGCCGGCAGAAATGGCGGTTTGAGCGGGAGGAAATAACGTAATAGGGCAGAGCGTCGCGCCATCCGCGGCGCTTTTCGCTGCTATCGCTGACTTGAAATCCTATCCGTACGGTGGTAGAATAGAAGCACTTCACGGAAATGGAAGGATCGCATGCAGAGGAATCATGATCGCCTGCGCGCCCTGCGGCTCACGCTGCCGGTGATGTGCGGGTATCTCTTTTTGGGCACGGCGTTCGGCGCGGTGCTCGCACAGGCCGGCTTCGGCCCTGTGTGGGTGCTGGCGGCGAGCACGCTCGTCTACGCCGGAAGCCTGCAGTTCGTGCTTGTGCCGATGATGGCGGCGGGCACGTCGCTGCTCACCGTGGCCCTGACCGCGCTGATGGTCAATGCCCGGCACCTGTTCTACGGCCTGTCCTACATCGGGCGCTTCTCCCACATGGGCCGCCTGCGCCCGTACATGATCTTTTCACTGACGGACGAGACGTACTCCGTCTTCTGTGGTCTGTCGGGGGAGGAGAGCGACGGCGTGATGGTGCGCATCGCGCTCTACGACCAGCTCTATTGGGTGGCGGGCTCCATCGTCGGCGCGCTGCTGGCGAGCAGCCTGCCCGTCGATCTGACCGGCATCGACTTTTCGATGACCGCGCTGTTCATCGTCATCTGCGTGGAGCGCGCCCGGGAGCATGGCA